>Ga0105237_10000715_pt1 | contig 45940 bp, 36 predicted proteins | sample KBSC24metaG_FD_81520 | JGI IMG/M metagenome (GOLD analysis project Ga0105237, IMG submission 81520) | Corn rhizosphere microbial communities from Kellogg Biological Station, Michigan, USA - KBS C2-4 metaG | ecosystem: Host-associated > Plants > Roots > Rhizosphere > Soil | place: Michigan, USA...
GACCGAGGCAAAGGCCTCGTTCAACTCGTATAGATCGATATCGCCGGCCGCCATGCCCAATCGGTCGAGCAGCTTGCGGGTGACAAGTTCCGGACCTGTCAGCATGATCGAGGGCTCCGAGCCGATCGATGCCATGCCCTTGACCCGCGCACGGGGTTTCAGCCCAAGCGCTTCGCCCATCTCCTTCGTGGCAAACAGGACGGCGGCGGCGCCGTCGACGATCCCCGAGGAATTGCCCGCGTGGTGGATATGGTCGATCTTGTCGACCTCGGGGTAGCGCTGAAGGATGATGGGGTCGAACCACTTCTCGCCGACGTCCGCGAACGCCGGCTTGAGTGCGCCGAGCGACTGCAAGCTGGTCTGCGGCCGCATATGCTCGTCATGATCGAGCAGAGTGAGGCCGAGATTGTCCTTCACGGGCACGTCCGACTTGGCGAAACGCCCCTCGGACCACGCCTTGGCGGCGCGCTGCTGGCTCTGGACGGCATAATTGTCGACGTCGGTCCGGTCGAAGCCGTAGAGGTTGCCGATCAGGTCGGCGCCGATCCCTTGTGGTGCATAATAGGTCTTGAAGGCCGCATTGGGGTCCGCATACCAGGCGCCGCCATCCGATCCCATTGCCACGCGCGACATGGATTCCACGCCGCCGCCGATCGCCGCTTCGGCCTCGCCCGACATGATCTTCGCAACCGCGATGTTGCAGGCCTCGAGGCCCGATGCGCAGAAGCGACTGACCTGCAGGCCCGCCACGCTTTCCGCATAGCCGGCATTGAGCACGGCGATCCGGGCAATGTCCGATCCTTGTTCGCCCAGCGGCGCCACGCAGCCCATCACGACATCGTCGACGGCAGCCGTGTCGAGACCGTTACGGTCGCGAAGAGCCGCGAGCGTCTGTGTCGCCAACTCGAGAGCCGTCACGGTGTGGAGCGAGCCATCCTTTCGACCCTTGCCGCGCGGCGTCCGTACGGCGTCGTAGATGAAGACATCAGGCACGTGGTAAATCCCTCCACATTGCACGCAGATGGAAAGGGACTGGCCGACGTTCGGCTGACCTCGCCTCGCTGCGTTTCACGGCCGAGCCTCGACCGATCCGCGGGTTCCGAAATTCGGTTCCTGCTACAATGGCAACGATCATTCTCCTCATCAAAATACCTTATGAAATCCGTCCGATTTCCTCATGCGCGGGCTCTTGTGGAAGCGCGTAAAGGTCGTGGATCAAGATCGGCAGGCCATGATCGATCAAACAGCGAGGAAGGATCTCAACTTGACCTATGCGCTCGCGACGTTGCGGACCGACGATGGCCCTGTGCCGGCGGTGAGGCTGGGAGCCTATTTCTATCGGCTCACCGAAATCGCGCCGAGGCTCGCCTTCGATTCTGCTCGCGGTCTGTTGGATATCTTCGCCCAATGGGACGTGGCGGAGCCCGCGATCGAGCAGGGTATTGCCGATACCGCAGGCGCGCGGCCGACACCCATCGCACATGAAGGTAAAGCGGCTTTCCTTCCGCCTGTTCCTAACCCTTCGAAGATCCTGTGTGTCGGTGCCAATTATCATGATCATTTGAAAAAAGATTTCGACATCACCGATTTCGACAAGGCGAAGCAGGATGTGCTCTATTTCATGAAGCACACGCAGACGTTGATCGGCGCAGGCGGCAAGGTTCGCTATCCGACACAAAGCCAAAAGCTCGACTGGGAGCTGGAATTGGTCGTCGTGATCGGGAAGCGCTGCCGTCGTGTCAGCGCCGAAGAGGCGCTCGATCATGTTGCAGGATACTCGATCGGCATCGATCTGTCTGCGCGTGACTGGCAATTCAATCCCCGCCATACCAAGCAGTTCGATCTGCTCACCGGCAAGTCGTTCGATGACAGCGCGCCGTGTGGCCCCTGTGTGACGCCGACCAAGTTCATGCCCTTGGACGACACGTCGATCCAGTTGTGGGTGAATGACGACCTGAAGCAGGACTCGAACACCAAATTCATGATCTGGTCGGTTGCCGAACTGATCTCCGATCTGAGCCAGCATATGACCTTGGAACCTGGCGATCTGCTCTACACCGGCTCGCCCGCTGGTGTCGGCATCGCGTCCGGGACCTTCCTCAAAGTCGGGGACCGCGTAACGGCCACGATCGAAGGGATCGGCCGCCTCGACGTCGAGATCGTCGAGGACCCGGATGCCGCCCGTTTCCCGGGCCGCTGAGCGATCATCATGGAACAACAGGTGCGGGGCGCCTGGGCAGTGAAGGAAACGACATGTCGGTATCGTTGAAGGGCCGTGTTGCCATCGTAACCGGGGCAGGGGGAGGTCTCGGCCGCTCGCACGCTTTGGCGTTGGCCGCGCACGGTGCGCGCGTGGTCGTCAATGATTTCGGCGGGCGGAGGGACGGGCGCGAACCCTGCAACGAGGCCGCCGGGCGCGTCGCTGCGGAAATTGTCGCCGCTGGAGGCGAGGCGATTGCCAACGGTGCCGACGTTTCCAGCTTCGAGCAGGTGATGGAAATGGTCGATCTCGCGATCACGCGCTGGGGCCAGGTGGATATCCTCGTCAACAATGCCGGCATCCTGCGCGATCGCACTTTTGCGAAGATGGAACTCGACGATTTCCGCGCCGTGCTCGAAGTCCATCTAATGGGCTCGGTCCATTGCGCGAAGGCCGTCTGGGAGCCGATGCGCCAGCAGGGATATGGGCGCGTCGTCTTCACGTCCTCTTCGTCGGGGCTTTACGGCAATTTCGGGCAATCGAGCTACGGCGCGGCGAAGATGGCCCTGGTCGGCCTGATGAATACGCTCCGCTTGGAAGGCGAGAAATACGGGGTGCGCGTGAACTGCCTCTCGCCCTCGGCCGCGACGCGGATGACCGACGACATCATGGACGCTGGGCAACTCGCGCTCTTGGCCCCTGAACTGGTCTCGCCCGCCGTGGTGGCGCTTTGCTCCGACGATGCACCCAACGGCATCATCCTGTGTGCCGGTGGCGGCAGCTTCGAGCGGTCCTTCGTCACGCTGACGCGCGGCGTTCAGTTCGAAGGCGCGGCCTGTGCAGGTGCGATCATCGAGCGGCTCGACCGCATTTCGGATCGTGCCGGGGAAATGATCCCGCACGAGGGACCCGAGCAGGCGGCATGGGAAATGGCGGCGGGCCGCGCTGCGCTGGTGGCTTGAGATGCGTCGCTAGCCGTCCAGGTCTATGACGATTTTGCCGACGAGCTTGCGGTCGTCCATCAGCCCGAACGCCTCGCGCCAGCGATCGAGCGGTAGCACGGCATGGATAAGGGGGTTCAGCCGCCCCGCCGCGGCGAGCGACCAGATGGCGTCCCGGTTCTGCGCACCGTGTCTTGGAAAGCGCCGGCCATATTCGCCGGCGCGCACGCCGATCACCGAGAAGCCCTTGATCAGCGGAATGTTCATGGGCAGCGACGGTATCGTGCCCGAGGCAAAGCCGACCACCAGCAGCTTGCCGCCGAAGGCGACGCAGCGCGTGCTTTCCGCGAAAATTGCGCCGCCGACCGGATCGAAAACAATATCGGCGCCGCCCTCGGTCAGAGCGCGGACCTGATCCCGAAAGGACGCCGAGGTGTCGAGGGTTGCGAAGGGGCGATAGGCCGCATCGATCTGCGCGAGTTTGTCGACGGAGCCCGAACCGGCAATGACACGCCCGCCCAAGGCCTGTCCCAGATCGACGGCCGCCGTGCCCACGCCACCACTCGCGCCATGGACCAGCACCGTTTGCCCCCCGACAAGGCCAGCGAGACGGACGAGCGCAACATAGGCGGTTAGGTAGGTCGTGCCGACGGCGGCAGCCTCCACATAGGACATCGTATCGGGCTTCCGGCGTAGCAGGGACGTCTCGACAGAGAGTTGCTCCGCCAGCGCGCCATATCGCACCGATCCGACCACCGCGTCACCAGGCTTCCAGCCGGTCTCGGGATCGGCGTCGACGACGTCGCCGGCGAAGTCCATGCCCGGCGTGCACGGCAGGGGCGGCTTCAACTGGTAGAGCCCGCGGGTCATCAGCAGATCGGGGAAATTGAGCGAGGACGCCCGCACCCGGACGATGGCCGCGCCAGTCGCGGGCGGCGGCGGCTCGAGCGTGGTGAGGTCGCAGCCCGAAAAGTCGCTGCTGATCGAGAGGATCCGCACGGCACGCATGGTGGAGCCGCTCACGCGCAGTTCAGTCCAAATCCGACCGGCGCGCCTGCTCGCGCGCCAGCGCCGCGATCGCCGGCAATTGCGCCGCCAGTTGGGACGCCATCGGCGAGACCGCATTGCCACGCGCTACGCGGCCCTGGATGCCATGGACGATCGCAGCCAGTCTGAAGAGATTGTAGGCTATATAGACATCCAGACGGGGGATACCCGCGCGGCCCGTGCGGCGGCAATAGGCCGCGACATAGTCGGCCTCGTCCGGCAGGCCGAGCATACGGATGTTCCGACCTGCAATGCCGCCTCCGAATGCGGGTGGGCAGCGGTACATCATCAGGAGGTAGGTGAAGTCCGCAAGCGGATCGCCAAGCGTGGACAGTTCCCAATCCAAGACCGCGATCACCCTGGGTTCGGTCGGATGGAAGACCATATTGTCGACCCGGAAATCGCCATGGACGATCACCGTCTCGTCATCGCGAGGAATATGTTCCGGCAGCCAGTCGGCCAGCCAGTCCATGTCCGGCACAGGACCGGCGTCGGTCTCATCCCGATATTGACGTGTCCACCGAGTGACCTGCCGCGCGAGATAATTGCCGTGCCGGCCGAAATCGGAAAGGCCCGCCACGTTTGGATCAATGGCGTGCAGTCGCGCAAGTGTCGCGTTCATCTGGTCGAAATGGAGAGCCCGCTCGGCGTCCGGCGCCTCGGCAAAGGTCGAATCCCGGAAGATCCGACCCTCGATCATGTCCATGATATAGAAAGGGGAGCCGATCACCGCCTCGTCCATGCAGAGCGCGTGAATCTTCGGCACGGGAAAACCCTGCATGCCGAGTGCCTCCTGCACCCTCGCTTCGCGATCGACGGCGTGGGCGCCGGGAGGCAACGCGCCTGGTGGCTTGCGCCGAAGGACGTAGGAGCGGGCGGGGGTTTTCAGCAGATAGGTGGGATTGGATTGTCCCCCGGCCAGCATGCTGGCGGTCAAAGGTCCGGCATAGCCTTCGACATTTTGCCCCATCCAGTCTGCGAGCCTCCGCTCGTCCACCAGACTCGAACGGCTGGATTGCAGCGGCGCGACGTCATTCATGTCGCATGTACCCCCGGCAGGGAACGGGTCACAGCGTCTGTCCGTCATCCACAGTGATCACCGTGCCCGTCACCGTGCGCGCCGCACCGGAGGCGAGATACAAGACGGTGCCAGCAAGATCGTCCGTGTCCATGAAGCGGCGGCGCGGATAAGTGGAGACCTGTGCCCGCCCGGCTTCTGAATCGAGCCAATCCCGGGACATGTCTGACATCATGAAGCCCGGACAAATGGTGTTCACTGTGATGCCGTGGCGCGCCCATTCCTTGGCAAGCGACTTCCCCATCATCGCGATTGCTGCCTTGCTCGCACAATAGGCGGATCCTCCGGGCAAGACCGTCAGCGCGCCGATGGAGGCAATGAGGATCACGCGTCCACTCTCGCTCTCGCCGACCTTGCCGATCATGCGGCGCGCGCCGGCGCGCGCCGTGAGAAAGCTGCCGCGAACATTGACGTTCATCGTCTTGTCGAAGGCCGCTGTGTCCATCTCGGTCGCGCGGGCATGGGTGAGGATGCCGGCATTTGCGACGACGATGTCGACCAGGCCCAATCGCGCGCAGGCGGCATCGAATGCGGCCTCGACGGACTCCTCCTGCTCGACATCGAGAGGGACTGCGAGCGCGTCGCCACCGATCGCACGGATTTCGGCGGCCACCGTTTCAAGGTGCTCGAGCCGTCGTGCTGCCAGCGCGACTCTCGCGCCGGCGCCGGCCAAAGCAAGCGCCAGCGAACGTCCGACGCCCGCCGATGCGCCCGTCACCAATGCAACACGGCCATGAAGATTGAAGCTGTCGCTGCCCAAGTCCGCGTACCCCTCTCGGTCGACGTCGCTTCATCGCGCGCCATGTGGTCCAGCGAATCCTAGGTCGAATATCCCTGGCGTCGGCATGATCATTTTTGAGCCGATCCATCGGTCTTATTCTCGAAGGCCGCGCAAACCGGTCCTCATGGCTCGACGGTTATGCCCAGCGGTGGCGATTCATAATTGTGCGCAAAGCGCTTCGATTTACTGCTGTTAGGCCACCGACGATCCTAGGGGATGTCTCTTGGACTTTAGACACAGCGAGAAGGTCGAGCGCCTGATCGAACGGCTCCGCGCATTCATGATCGAGCATGTCTATCCGCTCGAGCGCGCGCATGACGAATGGCATGCCGATCCGGCCCACCGCTGGACGCGCTGGCCCCGCATGGACGAACTGAAGGCGCTCGCTCGCTCGGAAGGCTTGTGGAACCTCTTCCTGCCGGTCGACTATGGTGCCTTTGGCGCGGGGCTCACCAACCTCGAATACGCGCCGCTGGCAGAGCAGATGGGGCGCGTGGCCTGGGCGTCGGAGGTGTTCAATTGCTCGCCACCGGACACGGGCAATATGGAAGTGCTCGCCCGCTATGGCACGCCGGAGCAGCAGCAACGCTGGCTCGCTCCGCTGCTCGCGGGTTCGATCCGCTCGGCGTACCTCATGACCGAACCGGGGGTCGCGTCGTCGGATGCCACCAATATCTCAGCCACGATCATCGCCGACGGCGATGATTATGTCATCGACGGGCGCAAATGGTGGATCACCAATATCCTGGATCCGACATGCGAAGTGCTTTTGGTGATGGGCAAATCATCTCCTGACGCGCCGCGCCACCAGCAGCATTCGACCATCATCGTCCCCCGTGACACGCCCGGCGTCAGCATCGTGCGGGCCATGCCGGTGTTCGGTCGCGATCACTCACCCGGAGGGGAATGCGAGGTGGCGCTCGACAATGTTCGTGTGCCCAAGTCAAATATGATCCTGGGGGAGGGGCGCGGATTCGAGATCGCGCAGGGCCGGCTTGGACCCGGTCGCATCCATCATTGTATGCGCTCGATCGGTCAGGCGCAGCGGGCGCTGGAACTGATGGCGCGCCGCGCCGACACCCGCGTGGCGTTCGGTAGCAAGTTCTCGGACATGAGCAGTGTCCGCCAGGACATCGCGCGATCGTGGTGCGAGGTCGAGCAGGCGCGGCTGTTGACGCTGAAGGCGGCGGACCAGATCGACCGGCATGGCAACCGTGTCGCGCGCGATCTGATCGCTGCCATCAAGATCGTCGTGCCCCGCATGGCCCAGGAGGTAACGGATCGCGCGATCCAGATCTTCGGCGGCATGGGTGTGAGCGATGATACTCCGATCGCGCATTTCTTCACGCTCAACCGCTATCTGCGCATCGCTGACGGCCCCGATGCCGTCCACATGTCCCAGCTCGGCAAGCTCAAGGTCGCGGAATATGCCGGTATGACATACGGCGTCTGAGGACCGAGCGCTGGCGCTTCGCGCCAGTCGGGGCTCAAGCGCGGAGAGGCCTAAACATGGCCCGAATATCGGAGATCACGGCGTCCGGGTTCTCGTAATATCCGAAATGGCCGCCGGTCGGATGGGCGTTCAAGAACACCGTGTTGAAGAAACTCGCGCGTGGGCCCGCTTTAAAGGCATCCACGCGCTTGTCGGTGCTGGTCCCAGGCGGGTTCTCGCCACCCAGAAAGGTGATGCCCGTCGGCGCCTGGACCACGGGCTTGCGATCATGCGACGGCTGCCACGGATAGCGCGCGGCATCAGCGTAAGCGCGCATCGAAGAGCCGGCGGTTCCCGTCAGCCAATAGATCATGGCTGAGGTGATCATGTGTTCGCGGGTGAAGACCCGTTCCGGGTTGCCGCCACCATCGCCCCAGGAACGCCAGCGCTCGAGCATCCAGCCGAGCAGGCCCGCAGGGGAGTCGTTCATCGCATAGGCAAGCGACTGCGGGTCGATCACCTGTACGGCGAAGTGAGCCACGAATTTCATCGTCGCGGCAGGAACCGGCATCTTGGTGTCCCATGCGCGAGCCGTGACGTCCCACGGGCGGCTGTTGTTGAACTGGTCGAGCAACATCGCGTGCATGAGGTGCACGCCATAGAGGCTGTCGACATATTTATGGCCAAGTTGTGCAGATATCAGAGCGCCCCAGTCGCCACCGCTCGCCGCATATCGCTGATAGCCGAGCGTCTGCGTCATCAGCTTGTGCCAAAGATCGGCCGTCCGCCAGAAGTTGATGCCCGCGACAGGCTCTGGACCGGAAAAGCCGTAGCCAGGAAGCGACGGGACGATGACGTCGAAAGCATCGTTCGGATCGCCCCCATGCGATGCCGGATCCGCGAGTGGGTCGATCACCTTGTGGATGTCCCAGAAGGTCCACGGCCAGCCATGCGTGATGATGATCGGCACGGGGCGCGGTCCCTTGCCCCTCACTCGGACGAAATGGATCGGAACGCCATCAATCCGCGTCTTATAGGCAGGATAAGCGTTGATCCGACGTTCCGCGGCGCGCCAGTCGAACCCGTGGACCCAATAATCCACCAACTCGCGCAGATAAGCGGCCTGGGTCCCGTAGCTCCAGTCGGCGTTGCCGGGGTCGTCAGGCCACCGCGTCGAAAGCAGCCGTTGCCTTAGGTCGGTGAGGTCTTGATCGGGGATCGCGACCCGGAACGGCTGAACCATTCCTTCAGCAAGGTTGGACGACGCTTTGACTTCGACGGCGGCGAATCCCGTGGTGGCGCATGCTGCGGTGGCCAGAAATGCTCTTCGCCCGATCTGGGCGGGACCGGCTGTTGGGCGATCGTCGGACAAGGCGTTATCCCGTACTGTGCGCTGCCATCCTAAAGGCGAGGGCACCGCACCGCGCATGATCAATCCCGATGCACAGGCTCGATATGTATGATGGGCCGCAACGCCGGCTTCGCTCTGCTCGTTGTGGGGTCGAACCCGGTCGCGGGTTTCAGACGAGACTATGGCCGAAGGAACCGAGTAATCATCCAGACTGACAAGTATCTGTTTACTCTCGGCATCTAGCGGGATTGGGAGAAGGGTTTCGCTATGCATCAGGAAGTTGTTGGCCGCAGCTGCGTCGGTGGCGCCGATATTCAAGATCGTATATGATCGCGTGCGGGGGTTCCTGCATGCGTTCTGCAGCGAATTCTGGATGCTCGAGGACGTTGCCAACTATCGGACGGCGCTTCTGCCGTTTATCCGGGAAGCGCACGCGAATTTTGGGTTTGTTCGCGTACTCGTCGATCGACGCGGGTGCCCCGTCCAGTCTCCAGAGGTGGTCGATCGAACGCGCGCGATCGGGCTGGAGGTGTTCCGCGAGCATGACCGCTTCGCGCTCGTTGTCGATTCCGCCTTGGTCCGTATGCAGGTGAACCGCATCCGCGCTCGTAAGCTGAGTATGGCCTTCGACAACATCGATCGGGCGAAAGCGTGGTTGTTCGAGGAGGATTGAACCAGGACGGCATGGACGCCGATCGCGCTACCTGAACCGGTCCACTGTCTTCTGGATCCCTGCGAGTGTTTGCCTCGGCTAAGAACAGCAGACTTACATCAAGATACCGCGATCAGGGACGACTCAAAGCGAAAGATTCGGCGCGCTCCGCATTGTGATCGGGAAGCTCGCGGCCGTGAGCGTGCTCGGTCAATCCGGATTCATATGCGCGACATGCCTGAAGGCCGTCTCCCGAGATAAAGCGTAGCTCGATGTTCAGCCTTCTTGCGCGTGCGCGAAAATACCTTCCTTGTGGGCCTCGGCTATCTTCGTATTTGGCGAAAATCGGTGTGTGACGGCTCATCGCGATATCGTCCGGAGACGTGCCCCTCCTCTTAGTGCGGGACCCTGTTCCTCCGCTTCGCTTTCATATCGACGCCTCGAGGTCCGAGGACAGCGCCGACAGCCGGCCGCGCGCGCCCGGTGGGGTCTGCTACCAATCGCCAATAGGATCCAATGGAGGCGAGCGTGAGCATCGTTTCGGTTAGCGCAAAGTTCTCGCCGATGCAGCGTCGGGCTCCGCCGGCCCAAGCGAAAAGGGGGTCGTCCTTACGGCGGCCAGATTCTGAGCGCTGCCATCGATCAGGATCGAAGCGCTCGGGCTCCGGGAAGAGTTGCGGATTATGTTGGATGAGATAGGGGCTGATGACAATTGTCGAGCCAGCCGGAATAGAATGTCCACCGAGCAGGGTATCCTCGGTCGCGATGCGTGTCGCGATCCATGCGGGCGGATAGATCCTCAGGACCTCCTTGACTATGCAAGAGGTCTCAACAAGAGCGGGAATGTCTTCATATTTCGGAAGCCGGTCACCCAAAACCGCATCGAGCTCGGCGTGAAATCGGGCTTCGATCGTGGGGTGCTGGCTCAAGAAATGGAATGCCCATGTTAGAACCGAACCGCAAGTTTCCATGCCGCCGACAAAGAATGTCAGGAGATGGTCCGTCACCTCCACATCGGACAGGAGTGGGTCGTCACGCCCTGGCCGCGCCTCGGTCGCGACGACGAGCAGCGACAGGAGATCGCCTCGATCAATCCCCGCTTCGCGATAAAGCCGTACCATGCGGCCAAGCTCGTCGCGTAGCCGCTGACATGTCGCCTCATACCGGGACCCGCCGATCCAAGATGCGAGATTCGGCGGGAGCAACATTCGTCGATAGGCGCAGTCCAGTACGTAGCCGAAATCGCCGATGAGGGCGCTCATCGTCTGCATCGGCAGATCCGCAAACATCGTCGCGATCACAATTCGGGCGGTCAGCGCCTGCATTTCCGCCGCCAAGTCGAGACGTTGGCCATCCTGCCATCCCCGCAGCGTCGGCTCTATATGCTTCATCATTGTGCGGGCATAGTTCGGTAGACGGCGGGTTTGAAACACGGGCTGCACCAAACGCCGATGCCGACGGTGCATCGCATAGGGGCAACTTGAAAGGCCGTTGCCGAGGAATTCTCGTACACGATCAAACAATAGCCCGCCTTTGTCGAAAACTTGGTCGCGCATAAGGATGTCGCGGGTTAGGTCCGGACTGCACGCCAGGATCGCATCAATGTTCCCGACGCGCAGCCGAACAAGCGCGGTGTCGGACGGCATGGATCGCATGAAATCAAGGGGCGCCCGCAAAAGTGATAGGCTGTGGCCGATCCAAGGCAGCGCACCGGGCGCGAGGGGAATGGATGCGAGCTTGGTCATAAAGAGGAATCCTTCGACGCGCGGCGAGCTGTGCTAGCGACGATTGAGAACCGAGCGGTAGGCGCGGCGGCTATCGACGACGATGTCGCGTCGGTAGCGCTCAGCTCGGACATGATAAAAGCCGAAGCCTGTTTCCATATACCGGACATGATCGAAATATTGCTGCAGGCGCTCGCGATCGTCCGATCGCGTCCGTGCCAGCAGTAGATGGACGCAATCGTCAAAGGCCTCGACGGAACGATCATGAAGATCCAGCATGGCTTGATAAGACTCTCGCAGCGCTCCGCCGTGGTCGCGCCAATGGCGAAGCACCATATTGGTAGCGAACTCTTCCTTACGGAGGTCTTTGGGGACGCTCGCAATATCGTTCTGCAAAGCTTGGAGAACCGCTGCGTGGTGAGCCCACCGCTGATAGTCGTGCGTATCGGCCATTACCTCCGGCAGTTCGGCCCCGCAGCACGCCTCGAGGTAGATGACCGCCGGTGCAGCGCCGATAGTGTAGGTGCGCATGAGGAATGCTTCCTCGAAGGAGCGCCGATCTGCGTCCGGGTCGTTGCGGATCGCTGTCTCGGACAATGCGAAGCCTGCGTACCGTCGCATGGCCTCGGTCCAGCGCATCTCGAGGGCCTTGCTAGCTCCCAATGCCTTGAGCGCCCGTCCGACCTGATGCCAAGCCAGATGATAGCCGCGCAATTCTGGTGCGTGTACCGTTCCTTCCATCGCCCGAAAATAGGGCTCGAGAGCGTGCGGATGCGTTGACGTCTCGATCACCTCGTCGTCCCACAAAAGCCACATGGTCAGGTAGCGGGTATAAAGTAAGTCAGTCTCGAACGAGAGCATCGAACCCGAACAGCCCCCGTAAAAGCGGGGGCACATCGCGCGCACGCTGCCTTCTTGGGCCGCATCGCGCAGTAGGCCCAATTCATGCATCCAGTTGAGCGTTTGATCCTCGACAGCCTCAGCGCAGGGGTGCTGATCGACGGGCGCGAACCATTGGGCGGGGTATGTCAGCGGCAGTGTTTCGATCTCGATGTCTGGTGGGAGATGCTGGCTTTCAACAGTATGGAAGGGGCGGGGAGCGCGGACGCTTTGAAAAATTTGACGCAAAGCTCTACTCTCTGTTGGCACCCGTCGGGATCGACGACGTGACGAACGGAAGCATGACGATCTTCTTCAAGGAAGGTTGGCCGATTCCACACGGCAAGAGGACCGGTCGAGATTCGTCCCTATTAGGTGGGGTGCCCGAAACGATGGATCGCGAACGCCAGATTGAAAAGGTGGCGCTGCGAGAGGTTGATGTCGAGCGACACACCCGTGCAGTATATGGCGCGCTCGATCGGGGCGCGACCTTGATGGACGGACGTGTCGGCCTGATGGGCCGTTGATGCATGCAGCGTTCTCGTCCGCCTCCCTTCCTAAAAGCCCCGCCGTCCCGTGAATACGCAGGCGCGGCGCATCCGGTTACACTCTCCCCAGCCGCCAGGAGCGGGCACAGGGTGTAAAGGCGCATCCGTAGGGTTGCCCCCGATGGGCCAGTCCCGCTCACATCTGCTATGGTCAGCGGCTGTCGCTGGACCGGAGCAAGCCCGCGTCAGAGCGACGGCGGGCCGGGCGAAAATCAGGGGCGCGCCAAAGATATCTACCCACGCTTTGCTCGGAGCATTCTGACGGAGATCGAATGGGACGTGCAGATCGGCAGATATCGACAGGCCGTGAGGGGCTACCTCGGGGTTTCCCGGAGCGCTATCGAATTTCGATACGGCGTCAGTGACTATTTGGATTGTGTACCGGCTACGGGGACGGATTTCGACGTCTTCAATGCTCTTACTGCGGGCGACCACCTGTCAGAGGCGTGGAGAGCGCTTCCCGCGACCCTTCATCGGCAGTCGCCTCGCCTCGTCAGTTTCGTCTCCGCCAGTTAGAAGAGCAGGCTTACGCCGAGATAGCCGTTCAAGGCAGGCTTGAACCGGGGCGTTATGAGCGGGTGGATCGTGACGCCGAGGCCCGGCTGCAGATACAAGCCTGGGACAAGCCGATATCCATAGCTTCCAATGATCGTTGTCGTGTCGGGGTAGCTGCCATCGCCGGGCTTCGCCAGCGCCCGCCTCGCTGGGCCGCCATAGGTCGAATAGGTCGCGACGAAAGACGCGAGGTCGAAGGGGCGCCCTCCGATCAAACCGATCCCATAAAGCCGGGCTTCCACATAGTTCGTGACGCGGTTCTGAGCGCTCGGCGCATGATTGGCGGTGAGGCCCACATAGACTCCCCGGAATGCCATCGTCGGATCGGGCTGTGTGACTTGCCGATCGATCGCGGCGAATAATGCCCAGTTCTTTGCGTTTCCGGTTCCATCGAAGCGGTCGTAGCGGGTCAGATTGTAAATGCCGCCGCCGCGGAACCAGGTCGATTTGACGCCAGCACTCGACGCCCGCTTATATCCGAATTCATCGATGAACAGGGCGTTTGTGCCTCGCGGCGCAAAGGTGAACCCGGACGGATTGAGCGCAACTTCCGGCCCCGCGCCCCCCGGCGGCAGGCTCCTCTGAACGCCGACCTTATCGTAGAAATGGTTCTTGAAGTTCACCTTCACGTTGAGCGCGGGTGTTGCAAACCCGCTATAATTCACCCCAACCTGATACGGAATGTTGGCAAGCGGCCCAAGGGAGCCTGTCGCGAGCGACCCGGCGACGTTGGTGCCAAAGAATTCAGTGCTTTCGTCGTTGATGCCCAGCTTCAACTCGACCCTGCCGCCAAACAAGCGCTGAAAGTAGGCGAGACGCGGTACCCGGAAGCGATTTGGCGAGTTCAGGGCCGTGAAACTCGTGTTGTGATAATTGAGGGTCAAATTGATTTGTCCCCCCTCGATGCCGATCTCCCCGAGATCATAAGCGGCATACATTGTGGCGTAGGAACTTGTCCGCGTGACGCGTTGGCCGTTGTAAAGCTGCGGTCCGTGGTAGTGGCCATCATTCTGTAGGAAGTCATATTGAAGGTAGTTGCCAGCGGTGAAAAGCACACCGATACCATGATCCGCCAGGGCATCCCGAATTCCGCCCCGGTCCGCGAGGATCGTGTCTTCCGTTTTCGGGAAAGGGATGTCCCAGCCCTTGATCGATAGATCATCGTAACGCTTGTACGATACTGCCACCGCCGACACAGGCGCAGCATCCAGCGCCGCACTGCCGGCGGGTTGCGTGGTTTCGGGTGCTTGCAGGGGCGCAGACGTCGCCGACTGAGCCCATGCCGGCATCGCCATCGCTAAGACGATGGGGCCCGCCGCTGTCCACAAAGCTCTAGCCATTCTCTCTCCCGCGAGGCTTCAGCACGGACGTGCTTCGGCGAACGGCATGCATCGCCGCCGTTCGGCCCGCCCGCGCATGATTTTGTGTTGATCGCCGCGTGTTCACCGCGGCTGTGATGCTATGCGGCCGAGGCCCCCTCGTCGGGCCTCAAGATTGATCGGATTGGGCGTGCGCTTTCAAACCATCGCGTTTCATGCGCGGCCCATGGCCTCGAGGCTCATCCTGATCCATGTCGGCTTTCGGTCCATACTTACTCCCGGGCGTTGCTCGACAACACTCCCTCGGCACCCTCTAAAAGGCGCCGTCCGCCGGATGGAGTATGCGCGTTGGCGCCCGGGAACTTTCTCTGAGCCGCCGACAATTTGGCCTGAGCGGACGTGGCTTGTCCAATTGAGACATAATTTAATAAGGACGTACCTGCCGTTGAATGTCGAGCGCGGGGTGGGGCTGGCCCGGACTGAGGCGCGCCACGCGTCCTTATGGACCGCTCGGAGGCCTCATTTCCGCCGAAGCGCTTCGAATTCCGAACCGGCGTTCCAACCTGGCCAAACGGAGCTGTTCGCCAGATTGCTGCCCATCCGGTAAGCCAGCGAGACATCCTGCGCCGCGCCGCGCAGATCCCAGTTTGCGGACCATGCATCGCACGGCTGGTGGTAGCAGCGGCTAGTATAGGCCTCTACCCAAGCATCGCCTGCCTTTCGGCCACCTGCGTTCAGATCCGGACCTCCGGCCAAACTCATCAGCAGCAGCGTCGGTACGCCTCGCTTGGCAAAGGAAAAGTGGTCGGCACGGTAGAAGAGGCCTCGCTGAGGCTGACTATCGGGGGTGACGCGCCGATCCTGCGTCGACGCTGCGCGCACCAGATCCTGCTCGAGCGAATTCTGCCCGGCTCCGATCAAGACGACGTCCCGCGACGGGCCGGCCGTCTGCAAGACGTCGAGCGTGATGTTGGCGACGACCTTGTCGAACGGGACGACCGGGTGAAGAGCGTAGGTCTCCGAGCCAAGGAGACCACGCTCCTCGGCCGTCCAGGCCGCAAAGATCAACGTTCGTTCGGGGCGCGGCCCCGCTTTAAAAACGCGGGCCAGTTCTAGGATCCCGGCGACGCCGATCGCATCGTCGGCCGCACCGGGCCGGATCGTCCGCCCCTGCGCGTCTGGGGCTCCAACCCCGAAGGCGTCCCAGTGAGCGGCGAACATGATCTCTTCGTCCGGACGCATGGCGCCTGTCAGCTTGGCTAGGACATTGCGACTTTCGATCCTTTCGCTGTGCTCGGCGGCATCGATGGAAAAGCGCGCGTCGCCGATGTCGACGGGGTGGAAGTCGGAGCGCCGAGCCTGCTTTGCGAGCGCGTCCAGGTCGAGGCCGGCATTCGCAAACAGCGTCCGAGCAAAGCCCGCGCTGATCCACGCTTGGAGGGCAACCGGCTTCGGGGCATCGCCGGCCCGCACGACGTCATAGGTTCCGCCTGCGAGATTGCTGGCGACATTCCAGCCATAGCCCGCCGCTTGCGTGTCATGGATGATCAGGGCGCCCAGTGCGCCACGCCGGGCGGCTTCTTCGTATTTGTAGGACCAGCGACCATAATAGGTCATGGCTTTGCCGCCGAACTTATTCGCGACCGCTTCGCCCGGTTCGGCGGCGAAATCCGGATCGTTGACCAAAAAGACAGCGATCTTTCCATGCAAGTCGACGCCCTTGAAGTCGTCCCATCCTCGTTCCGGGGCCGAGACGCCGTAACCGACGAACACCATGGGCGCTGCGTCGATCGACAGCCGATTACCGGCGCGGGCGGTTTTCGGACTGATGTCCGTGCCCACTATGAGGGGAACCGTCTTTCCGCCGACCTGGACGAAGAGCAGGCGCGGTGCCGCCAGTTCATTGTGAACAAGCGGCACCGGTTGGGTCCAGGCGCCGGCAGGACCTGCAGGCTCCAGCCCAAGAGCCTTGAACTGCGCGACGATATAATCGACCGCCTTCTCGCCTTCCACGGATCCTGGCGCGCGCCCCTGGTAACGGTCCGACGAGAGCGTCTTCGTGATCTCCGACAGACGAGCCGGATCGATCGGCGACCAGCTTTCCTGGGGAGGCCACGAAACGGCCCCCGACGATATCAACAGCGATGCCGCAAGGCTCGATATCGCTCGGATTGCGCGCATGATCACCGGCTCCCTTAGGAAAGCTCCGGCTGCCCCTGCGGACAGCCGGACTGCCTTTAGAATTTCAGGTTCACACCCGCGTAGAAATAGCGACCGATGATGTCGTAGACTGCTGACGCCGTATTGGTCCCTGTCGAGGTGCCGATATAGGGCGTCGGGAACAGCGGCGGCTTCTTGTCGGTCAAGTTGTTGACACCAAGATAGAAGGAGTAGGCCTTGTTGATCGTGTAACGGACCTGGGCATCGGTGTACCAAAAGGCCGGAACGGCATTACCCGCAAATTGTGCACCGACAACGCGATAGACCTTGCCGATGTAGCGTTCGGTGAACGAGAGTTCCAGGCCGGCGTTGGAGTAGGTCAGGTTACCCGATCCTTTGTTGGCCGGATAATAAGGCTGCCCCTTCAACTGGATAGCCAGCGCTCCCGCGTATGGATTTTGCTGATACCGGATGAGATGCGTGTAATCGATCGTCAGGTTGATGGCGTCGCCCAGCTTGCCGTTGGCGATATTGTCGAGTGACGTATGATAGTTCAGCTCGGCGTCGATCCCCTTGAGCAGTTGGTTGGCTGCGTTGAGAGGCACGGTGTTGTTGGTGATGATCACACCCGTCGACGGATCTCGAATGACGGTATTGCAGTAAAGCGGATCATTGGATGCCGCGCACTGGTTGATGACCGTCTGAGTATCAAGGGTCGTTATCGCATGCTTGATCTTGATACGGAAATAGTCGGCACTGAGCGTCAGGCCGCGGATGAAGGGAGGCTGCAGCACGATGCCGGCGGTCAGCGTGCGCGCGATCTCGGGCCTCAGGTTGGGATTGCCGACGGTGATCTGCTGCACCGGCGTAGGGGAGGGCGGATTGAAGCCGGCGTTCACGCCGGGCTGCGAGGAGCAATATGCCGCGGTCGCGGCGTTGCCGCCACGCGCGCACGGATCGATCACGTTCGCGCGGTTGAGGAGGGCACCGCTGAAAAGATCGAGGATCTGCGGAGCACGGATGTCCTTCGAGTAGATGCCGCGCAGCCTCACCCCCTTCACCGGCTCGTAATTGCCACCGATCTTCCAGGCGGTGACGCTCCCCGTGCTGGAATAATCGGCATAGCGGAACGCGCCCTCCGCCTCGAGACGGCGGATGAAGGGGAGATCCGCAAGCAACGGCGCGGTTACCTCAGCATAGACTTCCTTCACGTCGAAGGCGCCCACGGTCGGCTGGCTGAACTGAAGCGAGCTCGTGCCGTTCCGCAGATTGTCGTCGGGCTGATAGGATGACTTCTCCTTGCGGTATTCCGCGCCGGCGGCGAAGCCGACCGGGCCGCCCGGCAGCCGGAACAGATCGCCGGTGATCGAGCCGGAGACAACCTGCTGCTCGTTATAGGAATGGATCCTGGCATTCTGATAGAGATAGGCGCGTTCCGCGGCTGTCAGCGGATTGCCGGTGAACAGGTTGACCGGAATGCAACCGGTGGCGCGTGCTGCGGCGTCGGCGCACATATAGCCGCCCGATCCGTTCGAAACGACGTTCAGCGCGTTCTGCATGCGCACGGTATTATAGCCGTTGAGCATCGTCTCATCGAGCGAGGCGCGGCCATATTCGTAATAGGCGTTGGCCTTCCAGCTGTCGCCGAGGAACGGTAGCTTCGCGTCGACGCCGCCGACAAAACGATAGAGCTGTCGGGTATAATCCACCCGACGGCCTCCGAACTCCGGCAGATCGCGTGCAACCGGTATCGCCGTCTGACCGGCCGGGATCAGAGCGCGGAACCCGGCGGGAATGAAGGGATTGCTGACCGGGATCGTGATCGGAAGGCCGGTCGGGCCACCGATATTCATGCGGCCCGTCGCGACATAAGTCTGGTCAAGCTGCTGGATCGTATCGTTGCGCGAGTAGGTGCCCTCCGCGAAGACCGACAGATCGTCCGTGATATCAAAATGGCCGCGCAGGTTGGCGAGATACCGCTTCATCGGCAGCGAGATGATCACGAACTTGTTGGGATTGATCCCATCGCGCGCGGCGTTCACTGTGGCGACCGTTCCATCCGGGAGCACGGTGCGGCGGATGGTCGAGCCGGCAATCGTCGTCCCGTTCAGCCCGAACACCCCCTGCGCCGTCTGCGCGGAGGTGTAGGAGCCCGGACCGAAAATCGCGAGATCGGGTCGCTGCGGATTGGAGATGAGCACGCCATCGGCGGAGAAAGAGCGGTCGACAGCGTCAATCTCCTTCGTCTGGTCGTAGCTCAGATCGACCGTGATGTTGCCGCGGCCACCAGCGAAATTGGTGCCGGCCACAACGCCAAACTTCTGCTGCGCTCCGTCGCCGCGCTGGCTGACCCCGCCTTGCGCACGAAACTGCAGCCCCTGGAAATTCTTCTTGAGCACGAAGTTCACGACGCCGGCGACCGCATCGGACCCATATACGGCGGACGCACCGCCGGTTGTCACGTCGACGCGTTCGATAAGGTCCGTCGGGATCGTGCTCACGTCCACCGCCGATCCACCCTGCAGGCTCGACACGTAGCGCCGCCCATCGACGAGGACGAGCGTACGGTAGTTGCCGAGACCGCGCAGATCGATCGTATAGAGGCCAGCGAGGAATTGATCACGGGGCGCGCCCGACGCCGAGAACCGGCTGGCGGCCACCGCAGGAACGGTGGCCAGCGCCTCGGCGATGTTGACCGTACCCCGATTGGCGATCGCGGCCGAAGACACTGTCGTGATCGGCGTGGCCTGCGTTTCGTTGGGTCGCTGGATGCGAGAGCCGGTCACCACGATCTCGCTCGACGGCTTGTCGGCGTCCTGCGGCGACACCGGCTTATCGGGTTGGGGCGATGCCTGCGCCGACGCGGACGACGCGCCGAAGACGACCAGCGCCGCCAAGGCCGAGCCTTGTAGCCACTTGCTCCAACGGCATCGCGTGCCAGAGCTGAGTTCGTCACGGTGCAACATGTCCTGTTCCCCTTCTTCTGTTTTTCGAATGTTTCACAATTACTCGTTCAGCACGCCGCGATTTGATCTGGAGAGACGAATTTTTGTGACGGGTGCGACATTTCGCTTCCTGCCGAGCGGCGGTGGCGGGCAAAGTCACGTCGGTTGGGGAAAAGCTTCGCGGTTCAGTTCGCGCGATGGTCGCCAGGATCAACGGCAGCGACGTAACTCCAAGGCCGTGTCCGACTGCTGGTATCAGGACATTTCAAGAGAGGTTTATGACGACAGTCGTGGAGCCCGCAGGGGGGAAGGGCCCCGGCCTTCTGGATCATCCGAAAGGCCTGGCGCCCCTTATCATCTCCGAGTTGTGGGAACGCTTCGGCTTCTACGGGATGCGCTCGCTCCTGGTCCTCTACCTCATCGATCGCATCGGGATGCATGCCGCCGACGCGACAACGCTCTACGGCGCCTTCGCTGCCATGGCTTTCGGTATCTCGATCCCGGGCGGGCTCCTCGCCGACAAGATCTTCGGGACCGACCGGCTTGCCGTCATCGGCGCCGTCGTGATCATTCTCGGACATGGGCTGATGGTGGCCCAGGACATCATCGGCGGGGCGGTCGCAACCAACCTTCTTTTGCCGGCAGCGCTCGCCACGGTCGCGACTGGCACCGGGCTGTTCAAGCCCTCCATCTCGGCGCGCGTCGGTGGTCTCTATGGCAAGGGCGACAATCGCCGGGAAACAGGCTTCTACTTTTTCTATGTGGGGATCAATGTCGGCGCTGCCCTAGCGCCCCTCCTTTGCGGCTATATCGGCCAGACCTATGGCTGGCGCTACGGCTTCGCGATCGCCGCGTGCGCCATGATATTGGGACTTCTTTCTCTCAGACTGGCCGGCCAGTCGGCCCGGGCCGACGATATCCCCACGCCGCCGGCGCGGCTATGGCTCGCCACCTTCACAGTACCGCCAGCCCTGGCGGCATCGGTGTTCCTACTTCTGCGGTCTCCTGACCTCGTTGGTTGGCTCCTCGCAGCCCTGCTGATCGCAGGGCTCGGCAGCCTTCTTCGGCTTGCGATCCAATCGGAGGATCACGACGAACGGAAGCGACTGCTGGCCGCAGTCGGCTTGATCCTCGCTGCCGCCATCTTCTGGAGCTTGCACGAACAGGGAGGGAGCACCCTCAATGTGCTCGCCGCAAAGGCGGTTGACTTACGAATTGGCGGAATAACCTTGCGTCCCGCGCAGACGCAATTTTTCAACGCTCTGTTTATCCTGATCGGCGCACCGCTCTTCGCAATGTTGTGGAGGTTTCTCCGCGCACGTCGCGTTGAGCCCGCCGCTCCCTATAAATTCGCGTGGGGGCTGATCCTGGCTGCGGCCGCTTTTGGATTGTTGGCAATCGGTACGTCAGAGGCTTCGGTGGGTACAAAGCTACCGCTCGCCTGGCTGGCTATGGCCTATATGCTCGAGACCATGGGCGAACTTTGCCTCGCCACGCCCGGATACGCCACGATGTCACGCCTGGCACCGGGCAACGCCTCCGGCCTCGTCATGGGATTGTGGCTCTTCAGCCTGTCCGCCGGCAATTATATCGGCGGCAAGATCGCGGCGGCCGCACTCGCCGGCGACGCGGATCCAGCGCACCTCTCGACCTATTCCGGGACCTTTGCTCATGTCGCCCTCTATGGGGCGGGCGCGGCATTCATCCTTCTGTTGCTAGGGCCGCGTCTCAAGGCCATCGTTGCAACAGCGCGCTGAAGACGCTGGCGGTGGCCCGGCGTTAGTCGAGCAGGGGCGCCGTGATCTCCAGTGTGTCTTCACCATGCTCGCGCGCTGCCGGACCGACAGAGCGGGGAAATGGCTCGATCTTGATCGGCGATGCGATCAGCGAGGTTGTCCCAAGGCGCGGGTGGCTAACGGTCTGAGCCATCGCCAGATGCCGGACCTGTGGATCTTCGAATGCCTCCGCGATCGTCAGGATCGGGCCGCAGGGTATCCCCGCCTCGCTCAGGCGATCGATCCAAAACGCGCCGTCTTGGCTCGCCAGTTCCCGTTCGATGGCCGCGTTGATGGCCTCGCGGGCGAGGCTCCGTCCGGCGAGAGACGCCCACTCGGCATTCGCTAACCAGTCGTCGCGTCGCAAAGCCCTGCAGAAGCGCGGCCAAAGCCGTGGGGAACTGGCCGCGATTGTGATGTGGCCGTCTCGCGTGCGGAACACGCCCGCAGGAATGTGGATGGGATGATCATTGCCCGCCTGCGCCGGCACTTCGCCGGTGGCAAGATATCGGGCCGCTTGGAAGTCGAGCATGAACATCATGCTTTCAAGGAGGCTCGTATGGACCCACCGACCCTTTCCGGTGCGTTCGCGTTCAAAAAGAGCGGTCATGATCGCAAATGCGAGCAGGTTACCGGCCGTCAGGTCGGCGACATCGATGCCGACCCGCATTGGTCCGATACCCGGCTGGCCTGTGATGGACATCAAACCGCTCATCCCCTGGGCGATCTGGTCGAGCGCCGGGCGTTCCGCATAAGGTCCGGTCTGTCCGAAGCCGCTGATGCTTCCGTAAACGAGTCGCGGATTGATCGCGTGCAGGTCTTCCCAGGCGATGCGAAGGCGACGCTTTACGGAAACACGCATATTCTCGACGACGATGTCGGCGTCGCGCACCAAGGACAGGAAGGCCTCATACCCTTCCGGGGACTTCAGATCCAAGGCGACCATGCGTTTGTTGCGATGAAGATTCTGGAAGTCGGGACTGTCCCGGTTCTCATCCGGGGCCGTGTCGGGCGATGCCGGTGGTTCGATCCGGATGATGTTGGCGCCCCAGTCGGCGAGGTGACGGACGGCCGTAGGACCAGCTCTGGCGAGGGTCAGGTCCAGCACGGTCACACCGCTCAGCGGCAACGCCTCCATGGTCTCTCCTTTCCGTTCTTCAGTCTCGGCTCAGCAGCAACTCGATGCCGTCGACCGCGGCCCCTCCGGGATGCGTGGGCGGGATCATCACCCTGATGAAAAGGTGTCGCACGCCTTCGAGGTCGAGCAGGCATGAACCGATATCCCGGGCCAACGCGTCCAATCCGTCGAATTCCCGGGACATCGCGGCTTGCCCAGCGACGTCTGTGATCCGGACATGGTCAAGCGTGGTGACCAACTCCCCTGATCGAGGCATCGGCACGTCGATCTCGAGATCCAACAGCAGACGCTGGCTGCCGGGACGTCTCAACGGGGACGGTCTCAACCTCGCAGGGAGGATGAGGCCGCGTATGACGATGGCTGATCGTTCGAGGCTGGTCGAAACAGCTTCAGGCGACATTCGCCGATGCGACCCGTTCGGTCGCCGCCTTCAACGTGTTGCTGAGCAGACAGGCAATCGTCATGGGCCCGACGCCGCCTGGAACAGGGGTGACGGCCTTGGCGTGCTCGAGTTCATCGAAGGCAGCGTCGCCGACGACGCGGCTCGATCCATCGGGCAAGTGGAGCCGGTTGATGCCGACGTCGATGACAATTGCTCCGGGTTTGACCCAGTCACCTCGCACGAGGCGGGGCGAGCCGGCGGCGACGACGACAATGTCGGCCGTTCGCACGATGCTCGCGAGATCCCGTGTCAGGATATGGGTGACCGTCACCGTGCATTCCCGCTCGAGCAGAAGCATGGCGATCGGCTTTCCGACGATGTTCGACTTACCGATGACAACAGCCTTGAGGCCGCGATAGTCCCTCACCACCGTATCGAGCAGCAGCATGCACCCCAATGGCGTGCACGGGACGAGGCCGCCCGTCCCGGTCGATAGACGACCGACATTCACGGGATGGAAGCCGTCGACGTCCTTGTGCGGATCGATGGTATCCAGAATGCGAAGGGCGTCGACTTGCGGCGGCAGGGGGAGTTGCACCAATATGCCGTGAACGGCGTCATCCTGGTTCAATGTCTCGATGAGATTCAGAAGTTCGGCTTGTGTCGTCGTCACGGGCAAGTGATGCTCGATCGATGCCATTCCTACAGCGTTGGTCTTCTCGATCTTGCGTGCCACATAGATCTTGCTGGCAGGATCCTCGCCTACGAGAACCACGGCGAGGCCGGGTTCGACGCCCGTGTCGGAACGAAGCTTTCGGACATCGTGCGCAATCTGCAACTCGAGCGCCGTTGCAATCTTCTTCCCGTCGATAATCTCTGGCATCGCCGTCGCTCAATCCGGGAAGACGACGGTTTTCGTTCCGTTCATCAAGACCCTGTCCTCAAGGTGGCAACGCACAGCCCGCGCCAAGACGCGACGTTCGATGTCCCGCCCCTTGCGGATGAGAGCGTCGGGGGAGTCCATGTGGCTGATCTGCTCGACGTCTTGGGCGATGATCGGCCCTTCATCGAGTTCGGCGGTCACATAGTGAGCTGTCGCACCGATCATCTTGACCCCGCGCGTATGGGCCTGATGATAGGGCTTCGCACCCTTGAATCCGGGTAGGAAACTGTGGTGGATGTTGATGCAACGACCGGACAGGAACCGCGCGAGATCATCTGACAGGATTTGCATGTAGCGGGCCAGCACGATGAGTTCGGCGCCGGTCTCGTCGACCAGGGCTTTGATCCGTGCTTCCTGCTCGGCTTTGGTGTCCCTGGTGATCGGCAAATGATGGAAGGGTGCATCGCCCAGGTCGCCATAGGTTTCGCGCGGGTGGTTGGAGACGATCCCGACCACATCCATCTGCAATTCGCCGATACGGTTGCGATAAAGCAGGTCGACCAGACAGTGATCGAATTTCGAAGCGAGGAGGAGGACCTTGCGCACCTGATCCCGAGCGCGCACGGCCCAGTTCATGCCGTAATGGCGGGCGACCGGCCCAAAAGTGTCGATAAAAACGGCGATCCCTGTTGCAGCTGGAAGCGTGAAAACTACCCGCATGAAGAAGCGGCCTGTTTCGCCGTCCTCGAATTGTGCCGCCTCGATGATGTTGGCGCGATAGCTGTACAACTCAGCCGTGACGCGCGTCACGATACCCGGCTGATCGGGGCAGGAGAGAGTGAGAACAAAAGCCGGCGTCATGAGCATCTCGAGTTAGCGGGGCTATGCGGGAGAGGGGCGGCTGAGCGCGCGGTCAGCGAAAGGTCCAGCCGCCGTCCAAGTAGATCGTCGATCCTGTGATATTGCCGTTGTCGAGGAGGAAGGCCGCCGCCGCGGCCGCTTCTTCGACCGTCCCCGGGCGGCCGATGAGCGTTCGCTGTCGCCACGTCTCGACCATTGGATTTCGCAGTTCGGCAGGCCTGTTCCGCCAAAGCTCGCTGTCGATCATGCCAGGCGAGAGCGTATTGACCCGAAGAGGGGCAAGTTCGCGCGCCAGCGCGCGGCCGAGCCCTTCGATGGCGGCGTTGCAGGCTGCATAGGCCGATGAGCCGGTCGGCCGAACCGACGCCGTGCCCGACATCAGCACGACGGCCGCGTCCGGCCTAAGCGCTGCCAGAGCAGTATGGACGGTCCAATACTGGCCCCAGAATTTGGCGTCGAACAATGCCTTCGCGGCGTCCGGTTCGCCGTCACGAAACATGGGCGTCGCGTAGCTTGCTCCAGGCGTGAATAGCCCGGACAAATCCGAAAGCCGGCCGAAAAACTCCGCCAGCCCCGCTTGATGTCCGCTATCGACCACATAGCCTTCCGCCGACGCGCCGAGCCTCGATACGGCGTCCGCTAGGCGTTCGGCATCACGTCCGCCTATGACGACTTTGTCGCCGCGTTCCACGATCAGGCGGGCAAGGCCGAACCCCATGCCCGAGCTTCCGCCGATGACCGCATACCGCTTTGGTTCGCTCACCGAAGTGTCTCCTTAGGTGTCACAGTGCGCGCACCGCGTCGGTCAACCAGCGCTCGAGGCTCTCGCGGTAGCTTCGGTAGAAAGCCAGATCGAAGCTATCCTCTCCGGTGCGCCAGAGAAGAACGGCGATGTGCGCGATCAATGTGCTGGCGCTGGCGCCTGTGGGAAATTGAAGCGGATCGAGATCGACGGGCGCCCCGGCCTGGAGCAGGGTCCGCGCGTCTGGGCCTGACAGAGACAGGACGCAATGGCCTGATGATTGATCGAACACGGAAGCCAGGCCCTTGACGGTGACGGCGATCCGCTCTGCCCAATCGTCGGACGCCTGCTCGCTCAGGACGAACCAAGAACCAGGACCGGTACCGATCGTCGAGAGGCTGGCGTCACCGATGCGGCCCGGACCGTCCCTCAAATCGATCCCAAGGGTGCGGCCGATGGCGTCTGCATCGACACCCTTGCGCGCCTGCACGATTGCGAGGCCCAGGCCCAGGCGCTCGGCAATTTGGATTGTCTCAGCCACGAACGCGCTTCCCTTCGGGATCGACAAAGATGGGACTGCAGATTTCGACGATTCCCTCATTCCCGCGGACCGGGTCATAGATGCGGAGACGCTCGCCCAGGCGCGCCGGCCCGTTTTTGATGAACGCGATGCCGATCCAGTGGCCGAGCACTGGGGAATAGGTGACGGAACTGATCCAGCCTTGATCGTTCGCCGGCGTTACGGCGCCCTTCTCCACCATCAGGTGCGCGCCTGCTGGCAGCTTCTGTCCTTTCGCAATTGCCTTTATGCCGACCAGCGTAGGCCGTTCGGGCGACGCCATCGCCGGGCGCTCGGACAGGGCCCTGCCGATGAAATCCTTCTTCTTGGACATCATCCGGCCGAGGCCAAGATCGGCAGCCGACGTCTGGCCGTTCAATTCGGGTCCGGCCGCATGGCCTTTTTCGATACGCAGGAGGGTCTGGGTTTCGGTGCCGTAGGGAATGATGCCGTAACGGTCGCCCGCCTCAAACAACGTTTCCATGAGCGCCTCGCCCGACGAGGCCACGACGCAAACCTCGTACGCCCGTTCGCCGGAGAAGGAGACACGAAAGATCCGCGCTGGCTTTCCGTGCCAGCGGAATTCTCGCGCGCCCATGAACGGCAGCGCAGCATCGCTAAGATCGATTCCAGTCAAAACGGACTGGAGAACGTCGCGTGATTTCGGGCCTGCGACAGCGTAGGTCGACCATTGCTCGCTGACCGAAGCAGCCTGGACATCGAGTTCGGGCCAGATCACCTGTCGCGCGAAATCGATATGCTGCATCACCTTGGCGGCATTGGCGGTGGTCGTCGTCAGATAGAAGCGATCTTCGTCGAAGCGCGTGACCGTGCCGTCATCGAGCACAATGCCGTCCTCGCGCAGCATGACCCCGTATCGCGCCTTGCCAATCGCGAGAGACGAAAACGTATTGATGTAAAGGCGATCAAGGAGCGTGCCAGCGTCCGGACCGTGCACTTCGATCTTGCCGAGGGTCGACACGTCGCACACGCCGACGCCGCTGCGCACGACCTCAGCCTCGCGATAGACCGTTTCGGTCCAGTCTCGCTCGCCCGGACGAGCGAACCAGCGCGCCCGACGCCAAAGTCCTGCGTCGGTAAACGTAGCGCCGCGCGCCGCCGCCCAATGATGAGCGGCCGTCAGCCTGCGAGGTCGATAATCGGCTTCCCGATGATGGCCTGCAAGGGCGCCGATCGTGACCGGAAGATAGGGTGGTCGCGAGCGGATCGTTCCGGCCTCTGCAATAGATTTCCCGGTTGCCCCTGCGAGCAAAGCGTGGCCATTGACCTGGCTTGTCTTGCCCTGGTCGGTGGCCATGCCGAGCGTCGTGTAGCGCTTGAGGTGCTCGACCGACACGAAGCCCTCTCGCGCGGCGAGCGAAACGTCATCAGCGGTCACGTCATGCTGGAAATCGACGAAGGCCTTGGTCCGATGCTCGATATGCCACAGCGGAGCACAATCAATCGCTTCGTCGCCGGACCGCCACTGCGGCAAAGATGGGGCTTGGCCTGTGAGATTTTCGACGATCCGGGCTGCGACCTGCACCCCGTCCCGCAGCGCTTCCGCGAGGCTGAAACGGCCGGCAGCGCTTCCTACCGGGCACAGGTCGGCCGGGCCACCTTCCATCAGGAAGGTACCAAGCCTGTCGCTCCAACTGGGCTTCGCACCCAGATTACTGGCAAGACCGATCGACGGATTCCAGCCCCCACTGATGCCCAACAGATCGACGTCCAAGGTACGTGTGCGGCGGCCCTCAAGCCCGATCGTGATCCGACGCAGATTGCGGCCGTGCGCATCTTGGATGACCGCGCCGGAGAGGCATTCCACGCCCGCACCGACGAGTTCCTGCGCGCGGGGGGGAAGGGCGGCACGGCTATCGATCACCGCCGCGACGTCGACCCCGGCCTGTACGAGGTCGGCCGCCGTCTGCCAGCCGCTGTCGGTCGAGGTGAAAATCGCTGCGCGCTGCCCGGGCACGGCGGCGAAGCGGTTCAGATAGGTGGAGATGGCCGATGCCATCATCACGCCGGGCCGGTCATTGCCACCGAACACCAAAGGCCGCTCAATCGCCCCCGTCGCCAATATGGCGCGGCGGGCGTGGATCTTCCACAGCCTTTGACGTGGCTTCCCGTTCGACGCCCTTAAATGATCGGTCCGCCGTTCGACCGCGCCATATTCCTGGCCATCATATACGCCGAAGACCTGGGTGTGCGCGAGGATGGTGACGTTGTCGAGGCTCGCAAGTTCGGCTTCGATCTCCGCTGCCCAATCCTGACCCTCGCGCCCGTTGATCTCCAGACGCTCGGAGAGCAGCCGGCCGCCAAGTCGCGCATCGTCACTCGCGATGATCACGCGACAGCCGGAGCGGCCGGCCGTCAGCGCTGCCGCGAGACCGGCCGGGCCGCCGCCGATCACCAGCAGGTCGCAAAACGCGTGCATCCGGTCATAGTGATCAGGGTCGGGCAGAGCGCTCAGCGCTCCGAGCCCGGCGGCGCGGCGGATCAGGGGCTCGTAGAGCTTCTCCCAAAGCGCCGCCGGCCACATAAACGTCTTATAATAGAAGCCGGCCACGAAAATGGGCGCAAACCATTGATTGATCGCCAAGGCATCGAAGCCAAGGTTCGGCCATCGGTTCTGGCTCTGCGCTTCAAGGCCATCGTAAAGCCACGCCGTGGTCGCCCGCGTGTTCGGCTCCGCATAGGCTCCGCTGCCTACCGTCACGATGCCGTTGGGTTCTTCGCCCCCCGCTGTCAGCAACCCCCTTCGACGATGATATTTGAAGGATCGGCCGATCAACCGGACGCCATTGGCAACCAGCGCCGAGGCAAGCGTGTCGCCCGCATATCCGGAATAGGGCTTCCCATCGAAGGAGAAACTGAGCGGGCGGCTGCGGTCGATCTGACCGCCCCTTGCGAGACGGCTCATCGTGCGCCGCCTTGTGCAAGAGAGGCGCCTTCGATGATGTGCGTGACGGTGTCACGCTCGACCACGAGCCATTGCCGGCAGCCACTCGCATGATACCAATGCTCGCGGATCAGCCCCGCCGGATTTCTGCGCAGATAGACATAATCGTGGAAGGCTGAGATCGGCGCATCTGGCGCTGGCCGAACAGGAACTGCGTCGCTGCGATAGGAAAACTCACTGGAATCGCGGCTACCGCAATAGGGGCAGGGGATGCGCATCTGGGCGTCCTCAGTGCAGGTTGGGTTGAGGGCCCTGGCCCTTCTCGTCGATGATCTTGCCGGTCGCGAAGCGGTCGAGCCGATAAGCGGTTGCCACGTCATGGCTTCGGTCGGTCGCCAGCAGATGGGCGAAGCACCAGCCGGATGCTGGCGTGGCCTTGAAGCCGCCGTAGCACCAACCCGCATTTATATAGAGACCGTCCACCGGCGCGTGATCGATGATCGGCGAGCCATCCATCGACATGTCCATGATGCCGCCCCAACTGCGCAGCAGGCGGGCGCGCCCAACCATAGGCAGGAGCGCCATCGCGCTTTCGCAGGTGTCCTCGACGATCGGCAGGTTTCCGCGCTGCGCGTAGCTGTTGTAGCCGTCGACATCGCCTCCGAAGACGAGACCACCCTTGTCGGACTGGCTCATGTAAAAATGCGCTGCTCCGAAGGTGATGACCCCGGGGATGATGGGTTTGAGCGCCTCCGAGACGAAAGCCTGCAGTACGTGACTTTCGATCGGCAAAAGGATGTCCGCCATCGCGGCCACGCGCGAGCTATTGCCGGCGACAGCCATCCCCACTTTCCCGGCTTGTATCGGTCCACGCGTGGTATCGACCCCGACAACGGCACCGCTCGCATCGCGCAGGAAGCCTTTGACTTCACAATTCTGGATGATGTCGACCCCGCGATCCGACGCGGCCCTGGCATAGCCCCATGCCACGGCATCATGACGGGCGGATCCGCCCCGCGGCTGGAGGAGCGCGCCATCGATCGGGAAGCGCGCGCTGTCGAAGTTGAGAAAGGGCGCTAGCTTTCGCACGGCGTCACGATCGAGCAGTTCGGCGTCCGACCCATGCAGGCGCATCGCATTTCCCCTGCGCGCCGCCGCATCGCGCTGCGCGTCGGAATGAAACAGGTTCATCACGCCGCGCTGGCTCATCATCGCATTATAATTCAGGTCCTGCTCGAGACCCTCCCAAAGCTTGAGCGACCATTCGTAGAAGGGCTCGTTACCATCCAGAAGATAGTTGGCGCGGACGATCGTCGTATTGCGCCCGACATTCCCGCCACCGATCCAGCCCTTTTCGATGAGGGCGACGTTCGTGATCCCGTGGTTCCTCGCGAGGTAATAGGCAGTCGCCAGTCCATGTCCGCCACCACCGATGATGACCACGTCATAGTGCGCACGGGGCGAAGCGTCCCGCCAGGTGGGTTTCCAACGCCGGTGTCCCGACACCGCGTTGCGCATGAGACTGAAAATCGAATAACGACTCATGAAGTCGATGTCCCCGATGGGCGAAGAGCCAACGGCCTATGGTGACGTGACTGGCGCCGTCTGGTTGTCCTGTACGGACGCCGCCATGCTGGATGGCGACGTCCGGCAACTTCAGATCACTCCAGCGTCAACGTCCCAGACCTTTTCGGCGATCTGCAGGAAGTTCGCTCCGTAGATCTTGCGGATGTCGACTTCGGAATAGCCCTTCCGAAGCAGCATCTCGGTGATCTCCGGGAGTTGGTCGGGACTCATATAAGCGAAGGTTCCGGTGTAATATTGCGCGGGCCATGTCGAAGGCGAGCGGGAATAGGCGCCGGGCTTGAACGTATAATCCAGGCCCATGCCGACATGGTCGATGCCAATGCGTTCGACAGCCATGTCGATGGCGCGCACGAAGCTTTCGGACTTGGCGTCCGGGTCGCCCATGAACCGTCCGACGCCGGTCACGCCCACGAGGCCTCCCTTGGCCGCGACTGCATCCATCTGCTCGTCGGTGATGTTGCGCGGATGATCGGTGTGCGCCTTCGGATTGGAATGCGAATACACAACCGGAAGCATCGAGGCTTCGAGGATTTCGGCACAGGTGCGCGCGCCGGTGTGCGAAAGATCGAGCAGAACGCCTAGTCGGTTGCACTCCCTGACGAGATCCCGGCCGAAGTCGGTGAGACCCTCGTCCTCGTCCTGGCAGCCCCCGCCCGCCGCATTGTTGAGATTGTAGACGAAATGCATCTGCCGGACGCCCATGCGGCGATAGAGCTGGAGCATGGAAAGCTGCTCTCCCAGCGCCACCGCACCCTCCAGGTCGAAGGCGATCGCCATCTTGCCCTCGCGCTTGGCGCGCATGATGTCGGCCGACGTCTCGACGAGCACGAAGCGCTCGGGTCGGGCGGCGAACCAGTGACGGTAAGCCGCGACCGTCCGGATCGCGAACTCCCAGGGGTGGATGTCGAATCCGACATTCACCGAAAGGAAGTCCACATGATTGCGCTCCCAGATGCTGAGTTCGTCCAGCGTCTGGTCGGGCTTGCTGGTGAAGCCGCCATGGGCGTCCCAGACGAGAGCGTCCTTCAGCAGCGCACGAGCGCGATCGGTGATGTCTGTTTGAGTACCCTGCGGCGCAGCGATCACATCAGCCACGTCTGTCTCCTTGATGATCTTCAGAATTGGCGCTCGAGATCGCGCGCCGGAGCTGTTTCGGCCGTGTCGGCGGCGAACCCGTAATCTCGGGCCGCACCCTGCGAGGTTACAAGGCCGAGCCTGATGTCCTCCTGGATCGCTGCGCGGGATCGGCCCTCGGGCTCGCCATAACCCGAGCCGCCCGACAGGCTGAGTTCGACCACATGATCCGTATCGGTCAGGATCAACAGATTGCCGGTGCCGCATTCCCGCACTGTCTTGCCATCCCGATCCATGATCCGGCCCGAACCCGGGCGGCCGGCTTTCCCGCCAAAGAGACCCTCCTGTTTGACCGTATCCGGGAAGAACGAGATGAGGGTCTCCAAGCCATCTCCATAGAGCTTGCGGAAACGCATCCGTTGCCCCAGGCCGCCACGATGTTGTCCAGCGCCGCCTGAATCTGCGACAAGGTTCTTTTCCAGCACCAGAACCGGTACGCGGGATTCAAACAACTCGGTCGACGTGTTCGCCGCCGAGGTCGGGTACAGCAGGCTGGATTTGCCATCGCCCTTGGCGGACGCGCCCTGGCCGCCGCCCGCGAAGAAGATGTCCGCGTAAATCTGGCCATCTGCGTCCGCGCCATACATGCGCGGATTGACCGAGACGCCTGTAAACGCCTGGACCGCTTCCGGTGCAGCGTCCGCCAGCGCCCGGAAGACGGCAGGTGCGATATACCAACCCGTCCTGACGCGCTGGCTGACCGGCGCCGGCTTCGTGCAGTTCAGGATCGAGCCTTCCGGTGCCTTCACCGTGAACGGCCGATAGTCGCCCGCATTGCCTCGGACATCCGGCGTCAGGATGCACTTGAGCGGGTACGTGGCCTGTGCCGAGGTATAATTGAGCGTCGAATTGAACGCTCCTTGCTTGAGTTGCTGCGGTGCTCCCTCGAAATCGATCTCGATCGTGTCCCCGGACACGGTCAGCTTCGCCGGGATCTTCAGCAGCCCGTCGATCGGGTTGGTGAACGAGGTGCCTTCATAGACGCCGTCTGGCAGGCGGCGGATGGCGTCGCGCATGGCGCGCTCCGAGCGTCCCTGTATGACCGCAGTGAGCGCGCGCAGATCGGGCATGCCATAGTCCCGCATGAACGAGAGCAAGCGCTTGCCACCGATCTCGTTGGCGGCAACGAGGGCGTGAATGTCGCCGAGCACCTCGCCAGGATTGCGGACATTTTCACCGAGCAGGCGGAGCAGCGTCTCGTTCGGGCGACCCGCGTCATAGAGCTTCATTGGCGGGATTTGCAGCCCCTCCTCGAAGATCTCGCGCGTATTGCGCACATTCTTCGTTCCGCCGATATCGGACACGTGCGCCACGGTCGCCGCAAGGCCGACCAGGACGTCGTTGCGGAAGACTGGTGTGACGATCGCGATGTCGAACAGATGACCAGCGCAAAGCCACGGATCGTTCGTGATCAAGACGTCGCCCGGCTTGAGCGTTGCCGACGGGTAATGTTCGAGAAGAGCCTTGACGCCCCGCGGGAGCGCGAGATTGAACAGCGGCATGGCGCGGGGCGAGTGGGCGATCGGCTCCCCGTCTGGATCCAGCAGTTCGCACGCAAAATCCTGCGCGTCAGAAATGACAAGAGAGAAAGCGGTGCGGCACACCGTGGACCACATTTCCTCCGCCACGGTGACAAGGCGGCTCCACATGATCTCGAGCGCGATAGGATCGGCTTCGATCCGCGCCATCGCCTCTTCGAGCGGCATGTCAGTGGAGATCAGTTCGCGGGCCTCGCTGTTCGCGGCGACGGCAATCCGCAGATTCAAGCTCCCATCGATCTGCACATGGTCGCCCGGCGCCACGATCGTCGTCGATTCCCGTTCCTCAATGATGGCGGGGCCGGCGAATCGGTCGCCTTCCACCAGCGCGTACCGGTCGTAAACCGCAGCTTCGACAAAGCCGTCGCCGAAATAGGCCTGGCGATGTCCCTTGATCTTGCGATCAATATCACCGCCGCCGGCCGCGCCGGTCAGGGACAGCTTCGGGGTCTGCCCGACAACGCGGACACGGAAGTTGATCGCTTCGATACGGGATTCATCGAACACCGACGTGAAGCGCGCCGAGTAGACGGCCGTGAAGCTCTCCCGGATCGTATCAAGATCGCCGCCGCCGATCTCGGTGGCGGGCAAGGGCACCGAGATGTCGTGTGTCTGCCCGATCAGACGCATGTCTGCCGAACGCTCGAAGGCGATATCCTCCTCCGCCACACCGGCGTCGAGAAGCCGTTGCCGGCCCTCCGTCTGCATCTCTTCGAGAACCGTGTTGACCGCATTGGCGTCAAAGCCCGCGGCGAACTCGATCGGCCGCGAGCGGACCATTTCATAGGAGAGGGGGGCCGAGAGAAAGCCGAGGGCGGATGCCGCCCCCGACGCGGGCGGTATGACGACCTCTGTGACGCCCAGGACGCGCGCGACGTCGCAGACATGGGCCGGACCGGCGCCGCCGAAGCCGACCATCGCATAGTGGCGAGGGTCGAGGCCTTTCTCGACAAGATGAACCCGGGCCGCCGCAGCCATGCTTTCGACGACGACCTTATGAATGCCCCAAGCGGCGTCTTCGGTGCGAAGTCCGAGAGGCTTCGCCAGCTTGGATACGGCGATTTCGGCCGCATCGAGGTCCAACTTCATCCGTCCGCCGAGAAAGAATCCTGGATCGTAATAGCCGAGCACCAGATTGGCGTCGGTGACGGTCGGCTCGGTGCCGCCAAGGCCGTAGCAGGCCGGTCCCGGATCAGAGGCTGCGGAGTGCGGCCCGACCTTGAGGAGCCCGACTTCATCGATCGCCGCGATGGACCCGCCACCTGCGCCGATCTCGATCAGATCGACCGTGGGCGTCTTGATCGGAAGACCCGAACCCTTGGCAAACCGATGGACACGGCCCGCCTCCAGCATCGGCGCAATATCGACGCGGCCGGCGCCGATCAGTGCCGCCTTCGCCGTGGTTCCGCCCATGTCGAAGGCAATCACCTCCTGCTTGCCGGCGAGCGTGCCGAACAGCGCCGTGGCCAGCGCGCCGCCGGCCGGCCCTGATTCCAGAAGGCGGATCGGAAACGCCTTCGCTGTTTCCAGCGAGACAAGCCCGCCGGCCGAGTGCATCAGGTAAAGAGAACCCGTAAAGCCGCGCTCGGTCAGCGTATCGCGCAACTTGTCGAGATACCGCCCCATGAGCGGTTGGACATAGGCATTGGCGCACGTCGTGACGCCGCGCTCATATTCGCCGATTTCCGCGACCACTTCAGAGGACAGCGACACCGCAATGTGGGGGAATTCCGACCGCGCGATCTCGCCGATGCGGCGTTCATGCTCGGCGTTGCGATAGGCGTGGAGCAGGACGATCGCCACCGCCTCGACGCCAGCATCGTCAAGCGCGCACAGACGCACACGGACTTCGTCTTCATCAAGCGGACAGACTTCGTTTCCGTCACGATCGATTCGCTCGTCCACTTCGAGCCGCAGGTCGCGCGTGACCATGGGCTCGGGAAAACGAAGGAAGAGGTCATAGATGTCGTAGCGTTGCTCGCGTCCCATTTCGAGGGAGTCGCGAAAGCCCTTGGTGGTAATCAGGCCGAGCTTTGAACCTTTACGCTCGATGACCGCATTGGTCACGAGCGTTGTCCCGTGCACGATCTCGCCGACGTCGTGGAGCGTGATCCCTGCCATCTCCACCAACTCGGCGAGACCGAGGAGTGCAGCCTCCGAGGGGTCATGGGGTGTCGTCAGGCGCTTGTGCAACTGGACGCTGCCCGCCTCGCCATCATACAGCACGAAGTCGGTGAAAGTGCCGCCGATGTCGAAGCCGATGCGCCAACGGCTGGTGCCCTGCGTCACGTTGCGGATACTCACAGATCATCTCCAAATGAATTTTGTCTAATAATGTCCGTCGTCACGCCGCCGCTTGTTGAAGTCGTTTGGCACGGGCGTGCGCACGGCGAATGCCGTCAGCGCGAAGGGCGAGCGACAGGATCATCGTACCGCTGACCAGCAGCAGGCCAAGACCGCCATATTGCAGGCGCTCCAGTCCGGCCGCTTGGCTTCCCGCCGATCGGAGCATGAGCCCTACGCCAGCAGGCCCCACGGCATAAGCGATGTTGCCCATGACGTAGGTCAAGGCATTGAGCCGTCCGGTCGGATCGATCCTCGACAATGTGCCGAGCTGATTGGGGAAACCACCAAGCCACGCGAAGACGTAGAGCCACGATCCGACCATGAAAGCCGTGCCGTTGCCAGCGCCGATGATCAGGATCAGGACCGCCGTGGCCTGGAGGGATACGAACGTCACCAAGGGTTTGAACGATCCAAACCGTCCACCGAGGATGAGCGAGATGCTCGCGCCGGCCAAGCCGAAAAGGTTGGCGCTTCCTAGGATCTTCGTACGCTCGTCGAACGAGATCCCAGCATGTTCGCCAAATTGTCCCACGAACGGCCAGAAGCCTCCGATGCCGAGGTACCAGACCAGAAACGCGAGCATGACAAACGCCGTCAAGACAGGCCCGGTTCGCGTGCCTCCGGCAACCTTATGAGCACCGCGAGGATCGACAGCCGGAAACCAGCGGAGACCGAGGAGCGCCATCGGCGCGGTGACAGCAAAGGTCACGAAGAGCGCATGGGGTCCGATCATGCTCTTCGTCGCCGGCAGGAAATACGCGTTGAGCGACGAGAGCGTGAGGTAACTCACGGTGAAGAGGCCCGTCGCGCGCTGCGGATTTGCGGTAGCGGCCACGCCCTGGCCAAGCCGGCCAAGGGCTATACCATGACCCAAACCGCCGAGGACCTGGAAGGCGAACAGGAACGGCGCCATTGACGACGAAGCCGTGCCAAGATCGCCTATCAAGATCGCGGCAAGAGCAGCGGCGAGAATTGCGCGGCCGCCCACCATCGTCGAGACGATCACCCCAGCCGTTGCCGCCACCATCTGGACGCTGAGCAGGTATCCCGCGACTGACGGCGTCATACCGAAGTCATGGATGTAAACGCCGATGATGATGGCTTTCGCCGAGGAAAGCGCAATTCCCGCTATGCCGATGAGCGCCACCGCAACATAGGCGCCCAGGTTGTTGGGCCGCTCGCGAGCGGGATCGTCATGTGCGTTCGATGAGCTCATAGCTGTGCTGCTTCACATCCGACAAACGACCGACCTTGTCCGCGAGGCGGTAAAACCGCGCCGTTCCAGCCCCGCGGACAAGCCCTCATCATTAGAAATTGAACCGCAGTTCGACGCCGTAGGAGCGCGGATCGGCCGGATAGATGACGCGGTACGGCGTCGTCGCGGATGCCTGGAGTTGCGGCTCCTTCGTATTCGTCAGGTTGGATCCGACGAAGTAGATGCCGTATTGCGGCTTTTCGACGCCGATACGGGCGTTGAGATACTGCTTCGCCGGCACCCGCTGCGTGTTGAACGTGAAGAGATACTGCGGCGAATGGAAGGACAGGTCGGTGTGGGCATTGAGGACCCAGTCGCCCGTCAGCGGCTGGTTCAACTGCGCACCGACCGCCCCGCTCCAGCGGGGCGATTTGGGAGAGACGGTCCCGCCCGCGACTTCCGCGTGCAGATAGGCCAGATTGCCGTTCAGGGTGAGAACAGGAAGGACCCTGACCGTCGTCTCGAGCTCGGCGCCGTTGATGGTTGTCTTCGGGATCGTGACCGGCATGCGGAACGGTGGCGTGTTCGTCGTGGTCGAGAGCTGCTGGTCCGAATAATCGATATGGAAGCCGGCGACGTTGACGAGCAGGTGCCGGTCGAGCCATTCGGTCTTGAGGCCACCTTCATAATTGGTGGTGTGCTCCGGGATCGCATACTGGCCCGAATTGAAGTAGCCGGCGCGGAAGCCCTTCGACACCGTGGCGTAGATCATCTTGGTGCTATCGATATGGTAGCTGATCTGCCCCTTGGGCTGGAAGGAGCGCGCTTGCTCGTGCTGGGTATCCTCGAGTTGACCGGTCGGGCTGGTCACCTGAAGGATGCGCGTGAAGGCGGCATCCCGGTAGGACGTGTTGAGATATTGCTGATGATCATACCGCGCATTGGCGGTGAGTTCCAGCTTACCGAAATGTGCCGACACCTGGCCATAGACGCCCCACCAATTATCGAATTTGCGATTGACGGTGAGGTTCGTCGGCACGTTGGCGGCGGTTCCCGCCACCTCGTTATAGCCCCCGGAGATGCTGTTCACCTTCCGGTGCAGGTATGAACCGCCGAGAAGCCAGCTGATCGGCCCCTTGGTCTGGGAGGATAGGCGGAGATCCTGGTAGAAGGAATTGAGGTTGTCGGATCCGTACTGGAAACGCTCGATCACCTGCCCGGTTTTTGCAGCATCGCCGAACGCGCGCGTGTTGCTCAGGCAGATCTCGCCCCCCAGGCCGTCCGGCGCGGGGAAGCTCGGATTATTGACATCGTCATAGCAGGCGCTGCCGAAGCCACTCTGTCGGGTTCGGCTATAGGCCGAGATCGAGGTCAGGGCGACGCCGCCCAGATCCCAGTTGAGGCGGCCCGACAGTCGGGTGAAGGTTCGGCCCTGCTCGCCCGGCGTGCGCCGTGCGATAACCGGATCATTGGTGTTGATCACGCTGCTGATGTCGCCGGCGACCGATCCTCGACCCTGGAAGGCGTAACCGCCCTTCTGGTCGTCGTAGCTCGCTTTCAGATCTGCCTCGAACGTGTCGGTCGGCTCGAGCAGCAGCCGCCCCTCGATCTGCTTGCGATTGTGAAAGTCGAGATGAAGGTCGTTCGTCTCACTGTTGATGCGGCCGTTATCATCCCGGTAGTTTCCGGCGACGCGGATCAGCACCTTGTCGGGGACGAGTGCACCGGAGATGGCCGCCTGCGCCTGGAGATCGCTGCCGTTGCCGTAATAGAGGCGGCCCGAACTGTGCCAATCGTTCGTCGGCTTTTTCGTGATGATATTGATCGCGCCCGCAATCGCGCTTGACCCGTAGAGCGCGCTCTGCGGTCCGCGCAGCACCTCGATGCGCTCGACGTCATTGAGGGATCCCGAAGTGAGCGCGTCGCCGGAGTCGTTGGGGACACCGTCGACGATCACCGACACTGACGGGAAGCCGCCCTGTGCGGATCCGATCCCGCGCATACGAATGTCGAAATAATTGCCGGAGAAGGCACCGCCATTGCGGAAGTTCAGGCCGGGGGTGATCCGCGCCACGTCACCGATGCTCTTGATGTTGGCGTTCACGATGGCCATCGCGGGAAGGGCACTGATCGAGTCCGGCACGGATTGCAGATTTTCCGCCCGGCTGCGCGCCGTGACCGTGATCTCCTGGATCGTTCCGGTCGCCGCTGCTGCGCCGGCAGCCGGTGCCGTGCTCGCCGCAAGGGGCGCCGCGGGATCGGTGCCCGGTGCGACCTGCGCATGTACCGCTGTCGAGCCAAGGCAAAGTGCCGAAGCGATCGCGACCCTGGATGTGTGCATCTTTGCCATACGAGAACCCCCTTCTTCTTCTGTCTAGAAGGAGGCTACGCGGGACAGTGGGGCGTGTTTGTTCCCTGCCGACATAAATTTGCAAAATCGAGAGCTTGGGAACGGCCGATAAAATGCGGCATCCATCGTCTTCATCCAGAACGGTGGCGTCTCAAAATGTCCGCCCGCTCAGCGCTTGGAGGTATATTGAACGCAGCCCGGTATGATTTGGAAAACGTGCTGGCACTCTTGAAGCCGCAGGCCACCGCGATCTCGGTGAGGGGGAGCGGAGAATGGAGGACGAGCTGGCGTGCTCGCTCAAGACGGAGCTTGAGGTAATAGACGCTGAGCCCAGAGCCGACTTGAGAGACGAACAGGCGATCCAACTGCCGCTCCGATACGCCGGCGATTCTCGCCAATGTCGATCGGGGTAGGGGATCCTCCAGGCTGGCTTCCATGTTCTCCAGAGCCTTAATAAGCCCGGGATGGTTGACGCCCAGTCGCGCCTGGAAGGATAGGCGCTGCGCCTTCTGGCCTTCGCGGATGTCGGTGTGGAGAAACCAGTCGCTGACGCCGACGGCCAACTGTTCGCCATGCTTGTCTCGGATGACGGCGTGCATCATATCCAGAGGCGACATGCCTCCGCCCGAAGTCATGATCGGTCCGTCAATCTCGTAAAGCGAGCGGTGGACGTCGACGTCGGGAAATTCCTCGCGGAATGCTGTGGCATACGCCCAGTGCAGCGTCACTCGGCGGCTCTGCAGCAGCCCGGCGCGCGCCAAAAGAAATGCGCCGCCGCCAATCCCGCCGATCCGCGCGCCTCGAGCCGCCTGGTTCCGCAGCCACCCGAGGGAATGTGGCTCGCGAAATCCGGCGGACTCATCGCTCGCACAGACGAACACATAGTCGAACACCTGGTCGGGCGGGATGGGCGCACATCGTATCTCGACTCCGTTCGACGCCGAGACGGCCCCGCCGTCGGGACTGAAATGCTGCCAATGGTAGAGACGGCGTCCCGAAATCTGATTGGCGGCTCGAAGAGACTCGATCGCGGTCACGTAGGCGAGCATCGAGAAGCCGGGCACGAGAAAGAACGCGACCGTGTCGATACGCTCGACCGCAGGAGCCTCGCTCGGCTGGCGCTCAGCGTGTTCGTTGCAACTCCTCGTCATGCTCTGTTTCGCGATCCACACATCATTCGCATCATGACGCAGCGCTCCTTAATCTTCAATTTCTCATGATGATAGGATCGGGGAAGGATTGCCTGGGCGGCAGTTCGGCAGGCGGAAGATATTGCGTGGCGGACCGTAGGAAACGGCGCTGCTCAGCAAATCGGTGCCGGCCTCCAGCAAGCCGGCGGTCAGCGATCCACTACCTGCCACCTCTCATGCGCAAGACCGCAGTCGCATGGTGTCGGATGGCCCCACTGGGGCAAGCCCATGTTGCAGGCCGCTGTCAAAGCGATCATCGGTCGTTGCGCGCATATTGAGGCGAATGGACGTATGGATCGACCGATTGAGCTTCGTGATTTCCGACTGTTCGTCGCTGTCGCTGAGGAGCTTCATTTCCGGAGGGCGGCGGAGCGGCTGCGGATGCAGCAGCCTCATCTCAGCCACCACATAAGGCAGCTCGAAGACCGCCTTGGCAGTCAGCTGCTGGAGAGAACCACCAGGTCCGTGCAATTGACGGTTGCCGGGGAGCACTTTCTCGAAAGAGCCCGCTATGCCTTGAGCCAGGCAGATTATGCTGTCGACTCGATGCGGCGGTTCGCGGACGGCAGCGTCGGCCAACTCGACATAGGGTTCACGTCGTCCTCTATCTTCCATGTCATTCCATCGATCCTGGGCGCGTTCCGAGAGCGTCACCCCAATGTCGGCCTGTCGCTTCACCGGGCCGGTAGCGCGGCTCAGGTTCCCGACCTGCTGGAAGGGCGCAGGCATTTCGGATTCCTGCGACTACCGGTTCACTCGCGCCGACTGAGTACCCTGACCCTGGCAAGGGAGGGCATGGTCGTAGCGCTCCCTCGCACCCATCCGCTTGCCGGTCGGTCGCAACTTCAGATCGAGGATCTGTCCAACGAAGAGTTCATCCGGGTCTCGCCCATCCTCGGCGTCGACTATCAGGAGCACGTGGAGAGCTATTGCCGCCGGGCCGGTTTTCAGCCGCGCATCGTCATGGAGGCGACCGATACGAATGCCGTGGTAGGATTCGTCGCAGCCGGCTTCGGAATTGCCATCGTGCCGGAATATACCAGCCGAATGGGGCACCTTCACGTTGCCTTCCTGCCGCTTCGACGCCTCAACTTTCAGGTCGATCTCGCGCTGGCATGGGTCGTGGAAGATCCGTCCCCCCTGCAGGCGGCCTTCCTCGACGTGGTGAACGCCTTTCTGAGAGATAACCCGATTGACTGATACTAAGACGTTTGAGTGTCATAATGACGGACAAGAAAGTATTAGACTTGTACCAATGCGTCGTCACATTTCCGTCATCGGCGTGGCCGCACGACGCGCGGTTCATCGACGCCAGAATGTCGAGGTCGGAGGCGGATCAAATGTCGACGGACGCGCAGCATGTTCTCGCAACGAACGCTGGTTTTCGCTGGGCGAACCTCCCGCCGACGGCGCAGCAGCGGCCTTCCTGGCGTGACAGCCGAGCAGACGAGGCCAACCTCCCAGCCCGCTCGTCGCTGCGGACCAACTTGGACCATCCGGTACCCGAGACCCGACCTTCCGCGGCAAGCAAGGTCGCCTTCTTCATTCTTCCGGGCTTCAACATGCTGGCTTACGCGGCCGCTATCGACTGCTTGCGGGTAGCCAACGAAGTGCAGGGCACGGACCTCTATCAGTGGACGAATGTCAGTGTGAGACCAGGGGGCCTGAGCGCTTCCAACGGCATTACCGTCCACTGCGACTGCGATATTCGGTCCATTGAACGCTTCAATTATGTGTTCGTTTGCGCAAGCGATCAGGCGATCGATTTTCACGACTCCACGGCGTTGCACTGGCTGCGGCTTCAGGCCCGCAACGGGGCGGTCATGGGCGGAATCAGCGCCGGCGCATTTCTGCTTGCACGAGCCGGTCTGCTTCGTGGGCATCGCGCGACCCTGCACTGGGTATATTGGAACGCTTTCAGGGAAGAGTTTCCCGAAATCGAGCTTCGACAATCCCTGTTCGAGATCGACCGGAACATGCTGACGTGCGGCGGGGGAACCGCGCCCCTCGATATGCTCCATCGATTGTTTTCCAGCCGTCATGGCCCGGCCTTCGCCGACCGTATCGGGGAATGGTTCCTTCACACCGAGGTTCGAGACGAGAAGAAGATGCAACGCCGGTCTTGCCAAGCACGGCTCGGGGTTCATCATGCTGGCTTGGTGCGCGCGCTCAGCGCCATGGAAGATTCTCTTGAGGAACCTCTCTCACGCACCGAGCTAGCATCGGTCGCGGGCGTCTCGGAACGCCAACTCGACCGGTTGTTCCTTTCGCAGGTGGGGAGAGCGGTCAACGCATACTATCTCGAATTGCGCCTTGAGCGCGCGCAGCATCTCGTTCTGCATAGCACGCTGTCCCAACTCGAGATCACGTATGCCTGCGGCTTTCGAAGCCAGAGCAGTTTCTCCAAGGCTTACAGGGCCGTCTATGGCCTGCCACCAAGTCGGGATCGTGCGACCATGAGCCGGAAACGCGGAGCGGTGTCCGCGCTCTAGCAGGCCGTTGAAGAAGGCCATTTTGTAGCGATGAAGGGGAGTTCATCGCCGTTGCGGTATCGAATTTCGCCGTGGAGCGAGCCGTCAGGCTGGAGTTCGGCGTCTCCGTCGCCGCAAACCTCATCCATCTCGTCGCTGCCGTCCCACGAGAAGTCGATGCTCGTCGCGTTGGCGCTGCTGGCTTCCCAGATATTCCCGGTGCAGGCACCGAAGGCGAACTCGCCTCCGCCCCCATTCTCGAACAGGATGTAGGCGGGCTCCGCCAAGTCGGGATAATCATCGGGGTAGCCCGGCATCTCGACGATGCGCCATTTGCCTGTCACGCTCATGCCGCTTCTCCAAGCAGCCTGGGCAGACGGATCAGGTTGTATGCAGCAGCGGCGAAAGTGAACGACCAGTCGACCTTCGCAAGCCCGCGTAGCTTGGTTCGTCGCAAGCCGGCGATCATCTTGATCCAGCCGAAGGCCTCCTCGATGCGCTTGCGGATACGCAGGCTGGCAGCATAGCTTGCGTGGCGTGTGGTGCGCCGATCGATGGCCGAGCGTCTCCCGCTGACGTTTTGCGCGACATGCGGGCGCACGTTGAGCGTGCGGAGCTCCTCGATGCCGCGCGGCGATGAAGGTGAGACAGCAGCGTCAATCAAGATGAGACTCCGTTTTGAGCTGTCGGCGTAGGGCGTAGCCCGCAGCCGACAGCTCAAAACGGAAGCCCCTTCGAAGGGCTTTGGTGGTCGTGGCCGGCCTACATCCAGGCTTTTCCGTGAGGGAAGAGCCCGGGTGAGCGGTCGACACGTCAACGATCATCGGATGAGGCTCTTCATGAAACATCGTCAAAGCGACCCACTGCCCGTGGCAGCGGCCAAGGCCGGCATTAGCCGGGCGACGGCCTATCGGCTGCTCAAGGACGGGAGGCTGCCGTCGCAGAAGGCAGAGCCACGTGGCAGGCGTCGGCCAGACCCGCTGGCAGAGATCTTCGACGCGGAAATCGTCCCACTTCTCCAGGCGGCGCCGGGGCTACGGGCGGTCGCCATCTTCGAGGAGATGCTGCGCCGGCATCCGGATCTCTCGCCCGGTATCCGCCGGACGATGGAGCGGCGCATCCGGACATGGCGGGCGCGGCATGGCGAGGCTCAGGAGGTCATCTTCCGCCAGACCCATGAGCCTGGCCGCATGGGTTTGTCGGACTTCACCGACATGGGCGACCTCGATGTACCGGTCACTGTTGCCGGCCAGCCGCTCAGGCATCTGCTCTACCATTTCCGGTTGGTCTGGTCGGGCTTCGAGCACGCCCATGTCATCCTCGGCGGCGAGAGCTATGTTGCCCTGGCCGAAGGCCTCCAGAACGCGCTGTGGGCGCTGGGCGGCGCGCCGCGGCTGCACCGTAGCGACAGCCTGTCCGCGGCATTCCGCAATCTCGACGCCGACGCGCGGACGGATCTCACGCGGCGATATGACGCGCTGTGCGAACATTATGCGATGGAGCCGACCCGCAATAATCGCGGCGTCGCCCATGAGAACGGTGCCATCGAAAGCGCGCACGGCCATCTCAAGCATGCCGTGAACGATGCGCTGCTCATGCGGGGGGCTGGCGACTTCGCGGATCTCGCGGCCTATCGGGCCTTCATCGACGAGATCGTCGCGCGAAAGAATCGCCGCAACGCGGCCAGGATCGACGCCGAGCGAGCCGCGCTGCAGCCATTGCCGCCGGTGCGTACAGGCGACTATGAAGAGACCGTCGTCACCATCACATCGACCAGCAGCCTCACGCTGAAGAAGGTGTTCTACACGGTCCCGTCCCGCCTCATCGGCCACAGGGTGAAGGTCCGCCTGTACGACGACCGGCTCGATCTCTTCCTCGGCGTGACACGCCTCATGACGCTTCGCCGCGGACGGGCGCCCGGCGACGGCAAGCATGGACACGTCGTCGACTATCGACACATCATTCACAGCCTGCGGCGCAAGCCCATGGCGCTGATGAACCTCGTCTACCGCGACCATATCTTTCCGCGCGAAGCGTATCGCCGGGCATTCGACAGCCTCATCGAGCAGCTGCCGGAGCGCGCCGCCTGCAAGATCATCGTCGAGCTGCTCTCGCTTGCCCATGAGCGGGGCTGCGAAGCGGAGTTGGCCGACGCCCTGACAGAGGATCTCGAAGCCAGGCGCCTACCAGATCTCGCAGAGCTTCGAGCGCGCTTCTCACCAGATCCAGCCAGCCTGCCGGTCGTCTGCGTCCAATTGCCCTCGCTCGCCGTCTACGACACCCTGCTGACGGGAGCGGCCGCATGAACCCCTCCGTCGATACCCAGCGCCTTGCCTTCATCCTCAACGAACTGCGTCTGCCTGCTATCAAGCAGGCCTGGCTCCAGTTCGCCGACCGCGCCGACAAAGAGGCATGGCCGGCCACCCGCTTCCTCGCAGCGCTTGCCGAGCATGAGATCGCCGAACGAGACCGGCGGCGCATCGAGCGGCATCTGGCAGAGGCGCGCCTGCCATCGGGCAAAACCCTCGACAGCTTCGACTTCACCGCCGTACCGATGATCTCCAAGGCCCACATCATGGCGCTGTGCGCCGGCGACAGCTGGCTCGAGAAAGGGGCCAATCTCATCATGATCGGCGGACCCGGCGGCGGGAAAAGCCACCTTGCCGCTGCGATCGGCATGGCGCTCATCGAAGCAGGGTGGCGCGTCCTGTTCACCCGCACCTCGGATCTCGTCCAGAAACTTCAGGTCGCGCGCCGCGAACTTGCCCTCGAAAGTGCGATCGCCAAGCTCGACAAATATCACCTGCTGGTGCTCGACGATCTCGCCTACGTCACCAAGGACCAGGCCGAAACCTCCGTCCTCTTCGAACTGATCAGCGCACGCTACGAACGCCGGTCAACCCTCATCACCGCCAACCAGCCATTCGGCGACTGGTCCAGGGTCTTCCCCGACCCCGCCATGACGCTCGCGGCGGTCGATCGCCTCGTCCACCACGCCACCATCTTCGAGATGAACGTCGAGAGCTACAGACGCCGTGCCGCTCTCCAGCGACAATCAACCTAAGACACCTCTGTCGCGGAGCGGCGATCAACTCCAATCTCAGCTTGCATTGCCTGTCGCGCCGCGACAATCTCGATCCCGTCACGGCCTCAGAGTCTCATCCTGATCGGGGTCTTCCGCACATTTGGTGCAGGTCGACGGAATGAGGCTGTTCTATTCGGCACCGCATTTTAAGCGGCGAGCAAGACGCGCTGGCGCAATAGCGGGAGGC
>Ga0105237_10000716_pt1 | contig 45907 bp, 43 predicted proteins | sample KBSC24metaG_FD_81520 | JGI IMG/M metagenome (GOLD analysis project Ga0105237, IMG submission 81520) | Corn rhizosphere microbial communities from Kellogg Biological Station, Michigan, USA - KBS C2-4 metaG | ecosystem: Host-associated > Plants > Roots > Rhizosphere > Soil | place: Michigan, USA...
CGCCGACCCGCGCCTAGACTCGTCGGTTAGCCGATCGAGCGCGGGTCGAGGAGGCCGCCGTGCGGAGCCGAAGTCGTCGCGTTCTGTTGTGCGCGTGCACGATCGCGTCGCTGACGGCCTGTGGCCCCGTTGCCACCGACACCTCGATCGGTCGGACGACGGCCACGGCGACGTCGACCGTGTCGACGTCGCCGCCTCCGACCGTCGCCGCTCCCCCGATGCCGCTCACCCCCGATACCCACAAGTGGGTCGACCTGCAGGTCGGTGACTGCATTGCCGAGGTTCCCGCGGTGGATCTCGGTGAGGTGTCCGTCTCGCTCGTCGACTGCGCGACCGCGCACGCGGCCGAGGTCTACTTGCGGGCCCCGGTCGAGGTCAATGCGGCCGTGGCCGACGTCGCCAACGGCGTGTGCGCGGCAGGGGTTCCCGACTACACCGGCCGACCCGTCGACGGCAGCCCCTATTCGGTGACGTACCTGATCGACTCGGGTCAGGACCGGACGGCCAACAATCCCCTGCCGAGCACCGTCATCTGCTTGTTGCAGTCCGCGAACGGTCAACCGCTGACGGCGTCCGCACGGCACTGAGGATCACGCCGCGACGATCAGCCCCAGCTGCGTCAGCACCTGCACGCCGTCGTCCAGGCCGATCTCCTCGGTGATGAGACCGTTCTCGACCTTGAGGATGCTGGTGCCGGTGAATCGCATCGTCTTGCCAGTCCCTGCCGGAAGCCCACCAATGGGCATGTCGTCGAACGCCTCACCCGTCTGGGTGCCGCCACCGATCCACTGGCCGACGACGTAGTCACCCTCGGCGATCAGGTCGGCGGTGCCGCCGAAGGCCAGGTCGGGAAAGGCCGCGCGGAACTTCGTGGCGAAGGCGAGCACCTCGGCGCGACCGCGGCACGGCGCGTGCAGGGAGTACTCGAAGCGGATGTCCGGCGCGGCGAGCTCGTCGATCACCGCTGGATTGAAGTCCGGTCCCCAGAATTCGGTGAACCAGCGGCCGACGACGGCCTTGTTCTCCTCGATCGACATGTTCGTCCCTTCCTCGACTATCGGTCTGAGACGCCCCGGCCGGGGCACTCGTCGGGAAGACGTGCGTCGACGCCCCAATGTGAGATCACTCCGACGTTTCGAGCGCGTGACGCGGACGTTCCGGCCACGAGGCCGCTTTCTCACCGCACCGATCACCTGGCGCGGTTCCGACCGACGTGATCCAATGGAGTTGAGCCCCAAATGCATTCGCGGAGGTGCGAGTACTTGCCGACCTATGGATACGACTGCGCCCCGTGCGGAGGCTTCACGCTCGTCCGGCCCATGTCAACGGCAGGCGACCCAGCTTCGTGTCCATCCTGCGGGCGCAATGCGCGCCGCGTGTTCGGCGCACCCGCGTTGCGATCACTGGATCCCGGCCTACGCCAAGCCCTCGACGCGGACGCCCGCAGCGCCGACGCTCCGCAGGTGGTGTCGGCAGTACCTGGCCGCTCGCGACGGGCCACCCGCACGACGACCGATCCACGCCATGCCCGCCTGCCCCGTCCATGAGGAGTTGAAGATGCCCGACGTCGTGTTCTCCGTCGACCAGGCCCGTTCGATGCGCGACCAGGACGTGCCGGGCCACAACCGGTGGCATCCCGACATCCCGCCTGCCGTGCACGTGCGACCGGGTCAGTCGATCCGGGTGGAGTGCCGCGAATGGACCGACGGCCAGATCGGCAACAACGACTCGGCGAACGACGTCCGCGAAGTCGACCTCTCGCACGCCCACATGCTGTCAGGGCCGATCTACGTCGAAGGCGCCGAGCCGGGCGATCTACTGGTCGTCGACATCCTCGATCTGGGCCCGGTGCCGCAGGAGGTCGGCGAGATGCCCGGGCAAGGCTGGGGCTACACCGGCATCTTCTCCAAGGCCAACGGCGGCGGGTTCCTCACCGACTACTTCCCCGACGCCTACAAGGCCATCTGGGACTTCTCGGGACAGAAGTGCACGTCGCGCCACCTCCCTGGCGTCGAGTTCACCGGCATCACCCATCCCGGCCTGTTCGGAACGGCGCCGTCACCGGAGCTGTTGGCGCGGTGGAACACTCGCGAACAGGCGCTCATCGACACCGACCCAGGGCGGATCCCGGCGCTGGCCCTTCCGCCGCTAGAGGAATCCGTGCTCGGCGGCACCGCAAGTGGCGACGTCCTTACCAAGATCGGGAAGGAGGGTGCGCGCACCGTGCCCGCGCGCGAGAACGGCGGCAACCACGACATCAAGAACTTCACCAGGGGTTCTCGGGTGTTCTACCCCGTGCACGTGCCGGGTGCGCTGTTCTCGGGCGGCGATCTGCACTTCAGTCAGGGCGACGGCGAGATCACCTTCTGCGGTGCCATCGAGATGGGCGGTTTCATCGACTTCCACGTCGACCTGATCAAGGGCGGCATGGAGACCTACGGTGTCACCACGAACCCAATCCTGATGCCGGGCAACGTCGAACCGCGCTACTCGGAGTTCGTCACGTTCATCGGAATCGGCGTCGATCACGACACCGACACCCAGCTGTACAACGACGCCACGGTCGCCTATCGCAATGCGTGCCTCAACGCCGTGACGTACCTGAAGAAGTTCGGCTACTCGGGGGCGCAGGCCTACCTGCTGCTCGGCGCCGCGCCAATCGAGGGCCGGGTCAGCGGCGTCGTCGACATCCCGAACGCGTGTTGTTCGCTGTATCTCCCGACGGCGATCTTCGACTTCGACATCCGGCCGTCGGCGTCGGGGCCCGTCACGGCCGACCGCGGGAGCTGCGCGATTTCGTCGTAGGCGCGGCGACGGGGCCTGCGGCACCCGGTCCGTCGATTTCTACCTGGCTGCTGTCGATCGGCGCGCCGCGTTCGTCGACGAACGACACCGAGACCGGCTTGCCCGTTGCCCGATTGGCGCGCTGGGTCACCGGCCCCTTCGGCAGCGGAAGATGCGCATCGCCCCACTGCTGCAGCGCTCCGAGCACGATCGCCAGGTCACGTCCCGTTTGGGAGAGGTGATACTCGGGACGTGTTCGCTCCCCTGGCAATTGGTACTCCCGCTTCTCCAGGACACCAGCGGCGACGAGTTTCCCCAGCCTGGTGATCAGCACGTTGGTGGCGATGCCGAGATTGGTCTGGAAGTCCACGAACCTCGTTACCCCGCCGTGCGCTTCGCGAAGGATCAGCAGCGACCAGCGTTCCCCGATCACTGCCAGCGTGCGTTCGATCGCGCACGGCGCGGTGGGCGGCTGATATTCGGTTGGAGCGGTACTCACCACACCAGAGTAGGTGCGGACTTTCATCGCACTCCCTCGCCATTTGCACCTGGCTTGCACATTCAGAGTGAACCCGTCGACCACGGAATCGCCCCGTAGTGTCGTGAACACTTGACCGGGCAACGACGTCTGGGGGGACGCACATGAAGCGAGGGATCGCGGTGATCGCCGCGATGGCGGTGGTCGCCGGTTGCTCGTCGGCACCCGATTCGACTGCGGGGCACGGCACGTCGAGCAGTCCTGCGGCGTCGACACCCGAACAGCCCGCGGCGCACGGCGTCGAAGCGCCGATCGGGGCCGTGCCCTGGCCCCGGGTGGGGCCCGGTTGGCTGCTCGCGACCTGGAGTCCAGCGACCGGCAAGCCTCCGGCCCCTGGCGAGCCGACCACGGCAACGGCCACCACGACGCTGTACCTGGTCGACCCCGACGGTGGCCGCTACCCGATCACCACCTTCCCGCCGCCGGGCGAGATGGCCGGACCCCGGCTCGTCGACTGGTCCGGCGACGGGGGCAGGGCCCTGTTCTACGCGGAGTACGCCAAGCCTCCCGTCGCCATCGTCGTCGACCTGCACACCGGCGCTCAGACCACGTTCGCCGTCACCGGCCGCCCCCGCTTCACCAGGCCTGACGGCGGCGCACTGCTACTCGAGACGGCGGGTTCTTCGTCCGCTCCCAGCGAGTCCTGGCCAGGGCAGTCCCGCCCCGGGGCACTCGTCAGCGCCGACCTTTCCGGCAACCACCTCCTGACCTACCCGGTGGGGCCGGACTTCAGCGGTGGATACCTCTCCACACCCGACGGCACGCGGCTCGTCCTCGGGAAACCCTCCGGCTTCAGCGTCATGGGCAACGACGGGATCTTCAGCGAGACGGTGTCGATCGAAGGCCAGACGGCGTGCAGCCCGCTGCGATGGTGGGACGGCAACCGCAGCACGACCGTCCTGATGCGCTGCACTGGTACCGACGGCAGCGGTACGCGTCTGTGGCTGGTCCCCCTTGGCGGCGCCAAACCGACCGCCCTCACCGCGCCGAACGACGGCCAGAAGGGCCCCGATTTCGGCGACGCGGACGCGTGGCAGTTGCCCGCAGGCACGTTCGTGCAGGCGTTGGGTCCATGCGGCATCACGTATCTGGCGAAGCTGAACTCCGACGGGTCGACCTCACCGATGACGGTGCCCGACGTGCAGGCCGACAGCATGTACGTGGTCGGCGTCAAGGGCGACGACCTTCACCTCCGGGCCAACGAGGGGTGTGGCGGTGGCGAGTCGCTCATCGCCTACGACACCGCGGCCGGCGCGACGACCACGCTGCTCGGCCCACCGGTCAACGGTGGCGGCGTCATCGATGCCGTGCCCTACCCGGGCCAGGGGTAGCCGGTGGGCGGGTAGGTCGGCGCGGGCGGCGGCGGCGCGTCTCTTGGCACGCACACGGTGCTCATGATCATGTCGGCGAACGTCTGGCGTTTCTTGTCCCACAACGGCCAGAGAAACCCGACGTAGCAAATCATCTGGTCCACCCAATGCGCCAGCTGCCGCACCAGCGACATACCGAAACCAATGGGTTGCCACGTCTTCTCGCTGACCACCTTGAACTTCAACACGGCCTTGCCGATGCTCGACCCCGTCGTGCCCTGCCGGTAGCCGAGATTCCAGATCAGATAGGCCAGCGTCAAGGCCCACACGGCGAACGTGCCGCCGAAGGCAAGCAACAGACCGGCATTGCCGTGTTCGGAGACGACCCAGCCGCAGTAGCCCGGATGACGAACTCCAGGACGCACGGTCGCGCAGTCAGTCGCCAACTCCCCCACCATGGAGCCGATGACGAAGACGAGCATTGCGGGGACGACGTCGATCAGGAAGGCGCAGAACCGGGTAAGCCACGGTGTGTAGGCCTGCTGTGGCAACACCAAGACCGGCGGCGGTGGCGGAGGCGGAGGCGGGTAGTAACCCCACGGAGGTTGCTGTGGCGCAGTCATGAGGCTCCCCATTCTCATCGATTGAGCGCAGCGCGGCCAGGGTACTGAGAATCGCATGCCAGGAGTCTGTGTTGGTTGAGCTGGGCCACCCGCGTAGTTTTCCTCTCGTGCAGGACGCACTGCAGGTCGTCGTGGTCGGCGCGGGAATCAGCGGCCTGACCACGGCAATCTCGCTGCTCGAACAGGGCCACGGGGTGCGGATCGTCGCCGCCGCGCCGAGCGCGACCACCACGTCGGCGCTCGCGGCAGCGGTCTGGTTCCCGACGCACGTCGGACCGTGGGAGCGGGTGCTGCGCTGGGGTGAGGACACCTACGACGTGCTCGCGATCCACGCGGAGATGGACGTGCCGGGCGTGGTGATGCGCGAGTCGCTCGGGCTGTACCGGCAGGCGCCCGGCGAACCCGAGTGGGCGGCTGCGGTGGGTGGTGTCCGTGTTGCCGACGCCGACGAACTGCCACCGGGCTATCGGTACGGCCTGCGCTTCGCTGTGCCGTTGGCCGAGATGCCGATCTATCTGCCGTGGTTGGTCGCTCGGGTCCGCGAGCTGGGCGGCGAGTTCACCCAGCGGCACGTGCAATCGCTACACGAGGTGGGCGGTGGCGCCGACCTCGTGGTGAACTGCGCGGGCCTTGGCGCACGGGAACTGATCGGCGACCGCGCGGTATACCCCGTCCGCGGGCAGATCGTCCGGGTCACCAATCCCGGCCTGACCATGTCGGTCCGCGACGAGCAGCATCCCGGCGGTCGCGCGTACGTGCACCCTCGTCAGAACGACTGCATCTTGGGCGGCACCCTGGACGAAGGGCGCTGGGACACGACGGTCGACATGGCCGTCGGCGCCGCGATCATCGAGCGGTGCTGGGATCTGGTCCCCGCGTTGCGGGACGCACGCGTGATCGAGCACGTCGTCGGGCTGCGCCCCGGCCGCTCGACCGTCCGTCTCGAGGAGGACGAGCAGCTGAGTTCCGGTGCGCGAGTAATACACAACTACGGCCACGGCGGAGCGGGCATCACGCTGAGTTGGGGCTGTGCACGCGAGGTCGTCGCGCTCGTCTGATCCATGTGCGGGCCGTCATGGCAGGGCCTGCGGCGTCACCAGGAACTTCTCGCCCGTGGCCCGCTTGTTGTAGGCGTTGAACGCCTCGGGCTGGAGCATGCCCGCCAGTGACACCTCGCCGGTGTACGCACTCGCGAACGTCGTGGTCAGCTCGGCGGCTACTCGATCTCGAAGTCGTCCGATGGTCTCGGCGCGTGCGTTCTGCAGGAACGGTGTGAGCAGCCAGCCACCGAGGCCCCAGGCCATGCCGACGCTCCCGGTGTCGAGCGTCGTTGGGCTGGTGTCGAGGCGGCCGTAGAGATACACCTGCTTGTGCACGGCCGACCCGTAGCGCGAGTACGCGGTCGCGGTCGCGTTGGCGGCTTGTTCCATGCCGCTGAGGATCTGGCCTGCCAGCGGACCTCCCCCGGTGGCGTCGAACGCGAGCGTGGCCGACGTCGCCTTCAGCGCCTCGAGAAGGTCCGAGGCGAACGTCGGCGAGCCCGAATTGCACACGTGAACGGCGCCGAGCGACTTGAGCAATTTCTCTTGCTCGGTCTTGCGGACGACGTTGACGAGCGGTATGCCGTCCGCGAGACAGAGCTTGACGAGCATCTGGCCGAGATTGGATGCCGCGGCTGTGTGTACCAGCGCCGAATGTCCCTCGCGGCGCATCGTTTCGACCATTCCGAGTGCGGTCAACGGGTTGACGAACGAGGACGCCCCATCCCTTGCCCGCGTCCCGTCGGGCAGGACCAGGCACGCGGCGGCATTGACCACACGGAACTGCGAGTACATCGCGCCGCCTGCAACGCCAACCATCTTGCCGAGAAGTGCCTGAGCTCCCGGGGACGAACCCGCGGCAACCACGGTGCCGGCACCCTCGTTGCCCACGGGGAGCGATTGGTCGACGCGAGCCGAAAGCGCACCAAGGGAGCCATCTTTCAGCAATGCCGTGACGATAGGGCGCTCCGGTGTGCCCGCCACCGTCGCCGTCGACATGTCGGCGGTGGCGATGAGCAACCCGAGGTCCGACGGGTTGATCGGCGAGGCCTCCACCCGTACCACCACCTCGTCGGCTCCCGGCGCTGGAACTGGGACGTCGTGCAACGAGAGCTCGAGGGTGCCCTGCGACGTCACCAACGATCGCAATTGCAACGCATTCTCGGGCAGATCTGCGGCCATGACCGTCCTCGTTTCCGTCGTCCTGTTTCTGCGACGGTACTCCGGCAAGACCGCGCGCCGTCGAGCACACTGATCAGCGCAGAAGGCTCGACGACACCGTCCGTCTGGCGGTTGCGGGCTCGGGGCTGGTAGCGTTTTTAGGGCTCTATATCAACTAAGTTGATATGAGGCGAGCCAGAATGCGAGGGTGCACGAATGAGCCAACGTTCGAGGGGCAGGGACGTCCTGGCACGAGTCTGGTTGCCACTGGTCGCCGTCATTGCCGTCGCGGTGGGTGCGCTGTGCATGTGGAAGGTGCACCAGGCGTCCGCTCCCGGGCCGGTCCTCGCCGTCAACGGCCCGCAAGCACCCGAAGAGTTCGTGCCGAAGCAGCTCACCTATGAGTTGGACGGCGACCTCGGCGACGGCGGTTTGCTCTCCTACATGGACATCGACGGCCATCCGCACACGGTCAACCTCGACACGTTGCCCTGGTCGCACACCGAGACCACCACGCTGACAGTCGTCTCCGGCAGTATTTCCGCGCAGGTTCACGGCGGCGAGGTGCACTGCCGAATGCTGGTCAATGGCGTTGTCCGCGATGACCAATCGGCGACACGTCAGAACGCCGACGTCACCTGCAGGGTGAAATCCGCGTGAGCGCCCATCAGGCAGGACGACCATTCTTCCCAAAAGCGGTTCGTGTCCTCGCCATTCCGATCATCATCTTCTGGGGTCTGGTCGCCGTCACGACCAACACCTTCATTCCGAAGGTGGAGGATGTCGCGGCAGAGCTTGCGGGCCCGATGATTCCGACGTATGCGCCGTCGCAGGTGGCGATGCTGCACATCGGCGAGAAGTTCCAGGAGTCCACGTCCACGAGCCTGACGATGGTCGTGCTGGAAGCCGATCACCCGTTGGACGACAAGGACCACCAGTACTACGACGACCTGATGAAGCGGCTGAAGAACGACCCTCAGCACGTGCAGTACGTGATGGATCTGTGGGGCAAGCCGATCACCGCGGCCGGGGCGCAGAGCGTCGACGGCAAGTCCACCTACGTGCTGTTGCGTCTCGCCGGCGACATCGGGCAAATCGAGGCGAACAAGTCCGTCGATGCCGTCCGCAACATCATCGCGAAGGACACGCCACCCCCGGGCCTGCGGGTCTATGTCAGCGGCGCTGCACCGCTCGCTTCGGACACGCTGTCGATCGCGAACTCGAGCCTCAACAACATCACGATCGTGACGATCTTCTTGATCATCTTCATGCTGCTGTTGGTCTACCGCTCCCCGAGCACGGTGTTGATGCCGTTGGCCACCGTGCTTTTCGAGATGCTCATCGCCAAGGGCGTCGTCTCCACCCTCGGGCACTTCGGGGTCATCCCCCTCTCGTCGTTCGCGGTGAACATCACCATCTCGCTGACTCTGGGGGCGGGAACCGACTACGGCATCTTCCTGATGGGTCGCTACCAGGAGGCCCGCCAACTCGGCGAGAGTCGAGAAGACGCGTACTACACCGCATTCCGGAGCGTGTCCCCCATCATCATCGGCTCCGGGTTGACCATCGCAGGCGCCGGTTTCTGCCTCAGCTTTGCGCGACTCGACTACTTCCACACCATGGGACCCGCCGTCGCCATCGCCATGCTGTTCACGATCACGGCGGCGCTGACGCTCGGGCCCGCCATCCTGACGGTGGGCAGCCTCTTCGGCCTCTTCGACCCGAAGCGAATGGTCAGGGGACACCTCTATCGACGGATCGCGGCCAGCGTGGTGCGGTGGCCGGTGCCCATCCTTGCGGCGAGCTGCGCCGTCGTCCTGGTTGGCGCCGTCTTCGTGCCGACCTATCGGGTGAGCTACGACGACCGCACCTACCAACCCAGCGACGCTCCCGCCAACCAGGGCTTTGCGGCCTCGGATCGACACTTCCCGCCGAGCAAGCTGTTCAGCGAGATGCTGATGGTCGAGTCGGATCACGACATGCGCAACTCGGCGGACTTCATCTCGCTGGATCGCGTTGCGGGAGCTCTCATTCGCGTCCCCGGGGTCGCCATGGTGCAGAGCATCACCAGACCCCTTGGCCGACCACTCGACCGCGCCACCATTCCCTATCTGTTCACCACGCAGGGCGGCGGCAGCGGTCAACAACTGCCCTTCAATCAGTCGCAGAACAGCGATACCGACAAACAGGCCCAGATCCAGGCGGAGACCGTTGAGACGCTTGGCAAGACGATCGAGCTGACCCAAAAGTTGGCCGACATTCTGCACAACACGGTCCTCACCTTCGAGAATCTGCAGGCGGTCACCGACGAAGTCAACGACAACATCTCGAATCTCGACGACTTCATGCGTCCGCTCAAGGCCTACTTCTACTGGGAGCCGCACTGTTTCGACATTCCCGTGTGCTACGCGTTCAAATCGCTGTTCGACGGACTCGACGGGCTCGATGCCCTCGACGAGCAGATCCACAACGCCGTCGGTGATTTCCAGGCGATGGACGCGCTCATGCCCCAGATGGTGGCCCAGCTGAAGATCCAGCGGGATGAGACGGCGGCGTTGCAGGCCATCATCGTCAACTCGTACGGTCCTGCACATCTGCAGTCCACGCAGACCGACCAGACCTTCGACGACTTGATCAACGTGGGCAACGACTTCGACAAGTCCCGCAGTGATTCCTACTTCTACATGCCGCGAGAAGCCTTCGACAACGATGACGTCAAAACCGGTATGACACTGATGATGTCGCCGGACGGCAAGGCAGCACGCTTCATCGTCACCCACGAGGGCAACGCCATGGGCCCCGAAGGCATCGAACACGTCGAGAAGTTCCCAGAAGCCATCCAGATAGCGCTGAAGGAAACGTCGTTGGCGGGCGCCAAGATCTACATCGGTGGCGCAGGCTCGAACAACCTCGACATCAAGACCTACGCCGCGTCCGATCTGCTCATCGTGGCGATCGCCGCGTTCATCCTGATCTTCCTGATCATGTTGTTCATCACGCGAAGTCTGATGGCCGCCATCGTCATTCCAGGCACGGTGGCCTTTTCGTTCGCCGGCGCGTTCGGCCTGTCAGTCCTCGTCTGGCAGCACCTGGTCGGGCTACACCTGCACTGGCTGGTGCTGCCGCTGACCTTCATCATCCTCGTGGCGGTCGGTTCGGACTACAACCTCCTGCTGATCTCCCGCGTCAAGGAAGAACTGGGAGCCGGGATACACACCGGTCTCATCCGCGCACTGGGAAGCACTGGCGGCGTCGTGACGTCGGCGGGTCTGGTGTTCGCGTTCACCATGCTCGCGATGCTCACCAGCGATCTGCGCACCATCGGTCAGGTGGGGACGACGGTGTGCATGGGCCTGCTGCTCGACACGCTGATCGTGCGTACGTTCATCGTGCCGTGCCTCCTGAGGATTCTCGGGCCGTGGTTCTGGTGGCCGACACTGGTGCGTACCCGTCCGCTGCGGCAGGTCTCGGACTTCGGAGTGAAGCAATGATGCACAGCATATGGACGTTGCCGACGGCCATCGCGTTCGTGTTCCTCGTGATCTTCGCCGGGATCGCCGGCGTCAACGTGGCGCGGTTGGGGCGCCGACCAACACTGCCGTTGAGCGACGAAATCGGCGGCATTCCAAGGGTTCTGCGCAAGCTGCAGAAGCGTGAACCGATGACGGATGAAGAATTGGCCGTTGCCAGGCAGGCCGTCTCCGATCGCGGGTCCTTCATGGCGCTCTGCATCCCCTTGGCGATCTTCAGCATCGGATGCTTCTACGTCTTCGGCAGCCTCGACTATGCGCACCTGCATGGGATCACCCCGTCCGAACGCACGTTCCTGGGTGTGATCCCAATGTTCACGTCGGCGAACCTGGCCTTTCGAATGATCAAGAGCGCCAGCCTGAGAAGGCGTCTGCCGAAGAAGGTTGCGCCGCCGCCGAACACACAGCCCATCGCGCGGCCGTAGCCGTCAGAACGGGTTGCCCTGGGCCAAGCCAGCGGGGTCGATCGTGCGCCGCAGCTCCGTACGCGCGAGTTGCTTGCGGAACTCCCCTCGGTAGGAGGCATCGCCCGAGTCGTGCATTACCTCGGTGATCGCGACGGCGGACGTTTGCGTGTTCCAGACGTGGCGCAGGCAGTTCTCCGAGTAGTCGTCGAGCAGCTTCGAATCGCCCGTCTCCGACTGGTGGATGACTGCTCGTCCGAGGACATCGGCGTCGTGCAGTGCCATGCTCATTCCCTTCGCGCTCATCGGCGAGACCAGATGCGCCGCATCCCCAAGGAGGTAGAGCCTTCCGTTGCTCATGGGACTGTGCACCACGCTGCGAATCGGTACCAGCTGCTTGTCGGTGATGCGGCCGGTCGCGCGTAGGGGCTCGCCGAAACGGGATTCGAGTTCGCTCCAGATGCGCGCATCTGGCCACACTTCGACGGTGTCGGTGAGCGGGCACTGCAGGTAGAACCGGCTGACGTTCGCGCCGCGGGTGATCTGTGCCGCGAAGCCGCGGGAGTGGACGGCCATCACGGCCGGCGGGTCGGCTTGGACGTCGGCAACAACCGAAAGCCACGCATACCCGTGTTCGAGCGAATGGGTGGCGAGCACGCCTGGGGGCATGGCCGCTCTGCTGACGCCTCGGTCGCCGTCGCAGCCGGCGACGACGTCGCAGCGGACCGACGTCGCACCGTCGGCGTCCCGAAACCGGACGAGAGGTCCCGGGCCGTTCAGCCCGTCGAACTCGATGCCCTCGACTCCGAAACGCAGGTCGCCGCCGTCGCGAAGGAAGACCTTGATGAGATTGCGAACGAGGACCTGCTGCGGGCAGAAGACGCCCTCATCGTCATCGTCGGTGAGCTTCCAATGGTGCGTTTCCCCATCGATCTTCAACGGCATGCCTTCTGCCCCTGCGACCCCCAGGTGCTTCTGCCCCTCCACGACCTCGTCGAGACCCCACGCCCGCAGCATGCGCACCGCGTCGTCGTCGAGGGAGCCCGCCCGTTGCCGCTGCTCGACGTACTCGCGGCTGTACCTCTCCAGGACGATGCAGTCGATTCCGTTGCGCAGCAGGATGTTTGCGAGCGAGAGTCCGGCCACTCCCCCGCCGACGATGACCACGCTGGTCTCTAGGTCTGATGTGTTCATGCCACAACTCTGAGCCGAGGAGCGATTGCGGCCAACCGATAACTAGCCAGTTAATACGGGAAAGTCGCCAAGCTACTTCTCGACCAGCCCGGCCCGATAACTGCCAGGGGTCTGGCCGACCACACCATGGAACGCCTCGATGAAACTGGCGGGGTTGGACCACCCGCAGACCATCGCGGTGTCGGTGACGGATTTTCCCTCAGTGAGATGGACCAGCGCGTGGTGAATGCGCAGGATGGTCCGCCAGCGGTGAAAGCTCATGCCGAATTCGACCTGGAACAACCGGCTCAACGTGCGCGCGCTGGCTCCGGAACGTCGCCCCAACTCGGCCAGCGTCGTCGGCTGGGCGGGGTCGGCCCGCAGCAGATCGGTGACGGCGCGCAGGCGATCGTCGCGCGGTTCTGGCAGGTGCAGCGATTCATCGGGTGCCTCGACGAGTTCGTCCATCATCACGGCGCGCAACCGTTCGTACGCGGCGGAGCTTGCATCGTCTCGGGCCGTCAAAGCGATGATGACTTCGCGGAGAAGCGGTTTCACCGTGAACACGGCCGGGTGTTCGACGAGGGCGCCGCACACGTCGGCGGGAATGATGACGAGGTGGACCTCGGTCAACCCGTAGAAGCGGTGGGAATGCGCGAACCCCGGTGGCGTCCACGTCGCCCGGTTGGCAGGCGCAACCCAGGTGCCGCGCTCAGTGGTGGTAGCCAACACGCCGGAGGCCGCGTACACCAGCTGCCCCTCGTCGTGCGAGTGCGCGTCGATGTGGAAGCCGTGGGCGAGCCAGCCCGTGCCGTGAGACACCTTTGCGGTGAGCTTCGGCGGTAGCGCGTCGTACGATCGCTTCTGCGGCATCGATCGACAAGCTACCTCCTCGACCTCATGCGACGCGGACGACGTGTGCCGCGGATTCGCCGATCGCGGCCTCGCCGTCGCCGATCATGGTGCGCAACAAGGCTTCTTGCTCTCGTTGGCCGCGAGTGTCGGCGCGCCTCATCCCGCCGGGAAGGGTCAGGTCGGCGACGCTGCGGGTCACGTTCAGCGGAATCCGCAGGAGCGGATACCACGGCGGCACGTAGGCCAGTCCCAGCGACCGCATGGCACGCGGCCCGAGGAACCCACTGGTCACCGACAGGTGCTGGGCCCGTGCGATGCGACGGCGCAGGGCAGGCAAGGTGCGGTAGTGCCAGGCCATCGGGTCGTCGGCCATCGGAACGGCCAGCTGCTTGGTCGATTCATCGGGCGCCGCGAGCGCCGCGAGCGTGTGGTACAGAACCCGGATGCCGTCGCGAAAGCTGCGAGGCAGCCATTCGTCCTGCACGCCGATCAGCCAGCCGGCGTACCGGGTGAGATGCGCGATGCCGTCGAGCTCGGCGGGCGATGGCAGCACGCCCATCCCGATCGCGCCTGCGGGCGGGGCGATGATCGCGCCGACCAGCGTGGCGGCCATGTCGGTCTGGTTGACCGGCAGGCCCCACTCGTCACTGCGCCAATCGGGCATCGCGCCGACGTGCCGGCGCACGAACGCGTGGATCAGCCGAACGCGGATCGTGGACCGGTAGCCCACGCCCAGCCGCTCGAGGCCGCCTTCCGAGATCACGTCCATGGCCCACTGCATGGTCTCGGCGAAGCGCTTGTTCGAGCCCTTCTCCAGCGCACCGGTGCGCAGCAGGGTCTTGTTGAAGCCGGAGAATTGGTAGCCGCCAAGAAGCGACACGTCACGCGCGACGTACATCCCGTCGGCGCCACCCCTGCGCAACGCCCGGGCCCCACGGCGCAGCTTGTCGCGGTCGACCCAGTCCGGGACCGTCTCGATCTGAACGAAGAAATCGCGCAACGGTTGCGGCGCCTCGGGCACACTGTCGATGCCCTCGGTGAGGGCCCGATCGAACAAGGGCCGCGTCTGCTCCATCCCCGCCGAGGACATCCAGTCGACCAGGCGGTCCATCGGTTCGTCACCCACGGTGAGCCGCTCGCCGAGTCTGCGCCACTGCTCGGATGTGGGTTGGCCGATGCCCAGAAACTGCGCCAGCGTCCGGACCACCGCAGGAACCGCGCCAGGACGGTCGGGGTGCCGAGTCGGAATCGCCACGTTCATTTCGGTGCTCTCCTTTGAGCGGCCACTTTGGATAACGCCTGTGTTCCGAATGTAGGCTGCGGGTATCGTGCTGTCAATGAGACGCGCGGAAGTGGTGCGCGATTACGGCGGAGTCAGTGCCGCAGATCGCCGCGCCGAACGACGTCGCAAACTGCTGACCGCTGGACGGCAAATCTGGGGCGAATCGGGCATCACCGACGTCACCGTCCGTGGCGTGTGCAGTGCGGCCGGATTGACCCCGCGCTACTTCTACGAGCAGTTCCCCACTCGCGAGGCGCTGATCTTCGCCGTCTCCGACGACGTGCGTGACGAGACGCTTCAGGCCTTCGTCGCTGCCGGCATCGGTGAGCCGGGCAGCCTCAGGGACAAGGTCCGGTCAGCGGTGAAGACCTTCCTCGACATCATCGCGGCCGACCCTCACATCCACCGCATCGCCACCAGCGACCTGACGAGCGTTCCCGGCTTGACCGAGCACCGCGTTCACGTGGTCGACGTCATCACCGAGCTGGTCATCCAGTACGCCCCCGACATCCTGGGCACCGACACACCGGATCCCACCGAGCTGCGCCGCACCGCGCTGTTCGTGGTCGGGGGTGCCAATCAGCTCATCGAGAGTTGGCTCGCGAATCCAGTGGAGGACACCGCCGAACTGGCGGCCGTCTGCGCCGACCTCTGTGTGGCCGTGGTGCGCGGCGTGACCCGGTCGGCCGATTTGTAGGCGGCGTAGAGCCCGTACGTCTTGGCGATGATGTCGCGCTGGATCTCACTGGTGCCGCCGACGATGGTGCCGACCGAGTGGTGATCGCTCAGGCCCGTTGCTTGAGGTACGCCTGGTAGGCCTCGGCCGCACTCGCCAACTCCGGTCGGGCGTCGAGCACGGGTTGCATCTTCTTCTTGGCCTCCTCGCGTTTGTACGGGAGGAACTCGGTCGGGAAATTGCCCTCGTGCGGGTGGTAGTCCCGCAGGACGCGGCGCGCGACCGTCGCGATGTGCACCTCGTCGACGCCATCGGCGATCCCCATGGTCGGGGCGGCCGCATACATCGCCTGGATGGGTGTGAGGTCGGTGGTGCCGAGCGAACCGAGCACGTGCAGGGCGTTGAACGACACCTCCCGCAGCACCTTGGCCATCGTGAACTTGACGGCGGCGATCTCGGTGCGCGCCTCCTGGGTCGAGGTGTTGTCGATCTTCCACGCCGTCTCGAGCACGAACAACCGCAGCATCTTGATCATCGCGTAGGACTCGGCGATCTTCTCCTGCACCATCTGGTGTTCGGAGATGATCTTGCCGTGCGACTCACGGGACAGCGCACGCTCGCACATCATGTCGAACGCCAGGTTGCACTGCGCGATGGTGCGCATCGCGTGATGGATGCGGCCACCGCCAAGTCGGCGCTGCGCCAACACCTTTGCACCGTTCGGCGGTCCCAGGAGGTGATCGAGCGGAACCCGCACGTCGGTGTAGACGATGTGATTGTGGTTGCGCGGCTCCGGCATGATCTCGACGCCGGGCGTGTTGCGCGGCACCACGAACATGCCGTTGGTGCACATCACGAACAGGATGTCGGCGACCCGGCCCGCCGAGGTAAACCACTTCTCGCCGTTGATCACCCACTCGTCGCCGTATTGGACGGCGGTGGTCTTGAACAGGCTGGGGTCGCTGCCGCCCTGCGGTTCGGTCATCGAGTACGCCGAGAACATGTCCTGGTTCAGCAGCGGTTTGAGCCAGCGCTCCTTCTGCTCCTCGGTGCCGTAGGCGGCGAGCATTTCCATGTTGCCGGTGTCGGGTGCCGACGCTCCGAACATGTGCGGCGCCCCGGCATAGCGTCCGATGATCTCGTTGAGCAGGCCGAGCTTGAGTTGCCCGAAGCCGGGGCCGCCGAGCTCCTCGTCGAGGAAGATCGCCCACAGCCCCTGGTCCTTGACCTCCTGCTGGAGCTCACGGACGTAGGCCTTGACCGCGGGAATGGGGACGCGGACCGCGTGCGGGAAGACGTGGTCCAGCGGCTCGACCTTCTCCTCGCAGAACCGCTTGACCCAGTCGAGCTTCTCCTGGAAGTCCGGTTCGGTGCTGAAATCCCAAGCCATTCAAGCCTCCTCAGTCCCTGTCGTAGAACCGCTCCCGGAAGATGCGCGACTTGTACGTACCCGCGGGAAGGCAGGCAGGGCAGCCGCACATGTTGCGGGCGCGCGCATTGGGGTGGTACCGCCAGCCGACGACCTGCGGCACCGTGCGGATCTCGTGGATCTCCTTTGCATCGATCGCCCGCGGGATGATGATCTCCATGCCCAGCGGGTCTTCGGCATGCATGATCGCCCCGGCCGCCTCGGCGGCGGTCAACTCGACGTGTTCCTGGCTGTAGTGGCCCATGTACACGGTCTCGGCGTCCGGGATGCGGAAGTGGACCGCCGACAGCATGCGTGAGCCCGACATCCGGCGCTTGAGCTCGCGCAGCCACTGGTTGCTGACGATGAAGTTCGGCAGCACGGGCATCGCGTAGACGCCGTCGCGGTACTTGCCGATCTTGATCCCGCTTCGGCGGACCGACTCGGTCTCGTCGTCGTTGGTGATGTGAACGAGCATTGGCACGTCGCCACGCTAGCCCACCACCTCGGTCGAATCCGCTTGTATGCGGGTGGGAATTCGCAGTGGCCACCAGAACCAGCGTCCAAGGATGGCGGCGATCGACGGCGTCATCAGGGAGCGCACGATGAGGGTGTCGAACAGGAGTCCCAGCCCGATCGTGGAGCCGGCCTGGCCGACGTGGCGCAGGTCGCTGGCGAGCATCGAGGCCATCGTGAAGGCGAACACCAATCCGGCGGCGGTGACGACGCTTCCGGTGCTGCCCATCGTCCGGATGATGCCGGTCTTGATCCCCGCGCCGATCTCCTCCTTGAACCGCGAGACGAGGAGCAGGTTGTAGTCGGACCCCACGGCCAACAGGATGATCACGGAGAACGCGAGCACGATCCAGTGCATGTCCATCCCGATGAGCCGTTCCCAGATCAGGACCGACAACCCGAACGACGCGCCAAGGGACAACACGATGGTCCCGACGATCACCAGAGACGCCACCAGTGCGCGGGTGATGACCACCATGACGAGGAAGATCAAGACGATGGCGGCGAAGGCCGCGATTGCGAGGTCGTACTTGGCGCCACTCTGAATGTCCCGGTAGGTGGCCGCGGTACCAGTGAGGGAGACCTTGGCATCGGCAAGCGGTGTGCCCTTGATGGCCTCGTGGGCGGCGATGAGCTCGTCGTCCACCGTCGAGATTCCTTGCTCGGTGGCCGGATCCACGTCATGGGTGATGATGAAACGGGCGGCCTGACCGTCCGGTGAGAGGAACAACTTCAGGCCACGCTTGAAGTCTGCGTTCTGCAACACTTCTGGAGGCAGATAGAAGTAGTCGTCACTCTTGGAGGCATCGAATGCCTGTCCCATCGCGGTCGCGGTATCGGTCAGCTGTTGCATCTGATCGAAGAGCCCGGCGAACGTCGTATGGATGGCCTGCAGGGTCTGCTGCATCGTGGTGGCGGTGGCGATGATGGGTGGCAACTGGGCAGCCATTTGCGGGGTGAGCGCGCTGATGTCGCCGAAGTCCTTGAGGAGCGTGTCCATGTCGTCGCTGAACCCGTCCACGCCGTCGACGGCGTCGAAGGCCGATCTGACTCCCCAGCACGCCGGAATGTCGAAGCAGTGCGGCTCCCAGTAGAAGTAGTTCCGCAACGGCCGGACGGCGTCGTCGAAATCGGCCAGATGGTCGCGCATCTGGGCGACGGAGACCTTCATGGCGGCCATGTCGGTGACGGATCGGGCCGTGGCGTCGGAGAACCGCGTCATCAACGCGTGCATCTTCTGCATCGAGGCGATCATGGTCCCGAGATCACCCGCCATCGTGTCGATGTCGTTGATTCGGGTCTTCAGAAACTGAAGATTCTGGGTGATCGGCACCGATTGCATGCTCACCTGATACGGAATTGAGCTGTGCGCAATCGGTGAGCCCAGCGGCCGGGTGATGCTCTGCACCAAGGCGATACCGCGAATCCGGAACAGGCTCTTGGCAATCCTGTCCAACACGATCATGTCGCTGGGATTGCGCATGTCGTGATCGGAATCGATCATCAGGATGTCGGGGTTGAGTCGTGCTGCACTGAAGTGCTTTTCGGCCGCGTCGTACCCCTCATTGGAGGGCACCGACGAGGGGATGTAGTGACGATCCTCGTAACTGGTCGTATAGCCGGGCACGGCCAGGATTCCCAAGATGGCAACGCCGGTGGCCACGGCCAGGATCGGAACGGGCCAGCGAACCGTCGCGGTTCCAATGCGACGCCATCCGCGGGTCTTGGTTGCGCGTTTCGGATCGAGCAGCCCGAATCGGCTGGCCACCGCCAGGATCGCCGGTGCCACCGTGAGTGCCGCGGCAATGACGACGACCACGCCGACCGCCGAGGGGATTGCCAACGACTTGAAGTACGACAGCCGGGTCAGGCGCAGGCAGAGCACCGCACCGGCGATGGTGAGTCCGGAGCCAAGGATGACGTGAACGACGCCGCGGAACGCGGTGTAGTAGGCCGTCTCCGGGTCCTCACCCGCCTGACGCGCTTCGTGGTATCGGCCGATGAGGAAGATCGCGTAGTCGGTGCCTGCGGCGATGGCCAGCGCGGTGAGCAAGCTCACCGAGAAGGTGGAGAAGTCGATGAGCCGGGCGTGGCCCAGCAGCGCGACGACGCCTCGGGCAGTACCCATTTCGACGCCGACCATGGCGAGGATGAGCAATACCGTACTGATCGAGCGGTACACGATCAGCAGCATGACGGTGATCACCACCATCGTGACGGCCATCATCATCACCATGCTCTTGTCGCCGGCGAGAGCGGTGTCGGTGGTCAGCGGCGCAGGCCCGGTGACGTAGGCGTGGACACCCGCGGGCGCCGGGGTGTGGTCGACGATGTCGCGCACCGCCTCGACCGAGGCGTTGCCCTGGGTGCTCCCCTGGTTGCCTGCCAGGTTCAATTGGACGTAGGCCGCCTTGCCGTCGCTGCTTTGCACTCCCGCCGCGGTGATCAGATCGCCCCAGAAGTTCTGCACGTGCTCGACGTGCGCGGTGTCCTTCTGCAGCTTGGCGATCAGGTCGTCGTAATAGCGATGGGCCGCGTCGCCAAGCGGCTGTTCACCGACCAACACCACCATCGCCACGCTGTCGGAGGTGAACTCGCCGAATTTCTGCCCCATCGCCTTGGCCGCCATGACCGCTGGCGCATCCTGCGGGGACGACGACACCGCATTCTGCTGCCCAACGGCCTCGATCTGTGGCACCAGCAAGTTGAGCGCCGCCGTGACGGCAACCCAGGCCAGGATGATCGGAATGGCGGCCACCCTGATGATCCGGGCGGCGCGCGGTGGTGCACCGTGAGCGCTCATGCCGCCTTGTCCAGACAGAAGGCCTGCGCGTCGCGTCCCGATGCGTGCCGCTCGGTGATCACGGTTCCGTTCACCAGGATCCGGCATCCCAGTGTGGCACTATCCGCCTGAGCCACGATGTTGGCGAACACCCCGGGGTCGGTCGTGCTGACCGTCACCGACCACGGCAATTCGGTGAATGTGGCCTCTTGGGTCTGCCCGTCGACGTCGAGGTAGCTCACGGAACCAGACGCCTGCCGCGGCCCGACGACCTCGTACGTCACCATCTTGCGGTTGAACGCCACGATGGCAGTCGTCCCGGTGCCACCCGCTGACGCCGGCAGGTCCGATCCAAAGAACCCGCGAAGCCGCGTCACCACGACGGCCGCGACCACTACGGCGACGACGACGATCAGCACCACCCAAAATCGCTTCACCACACGGGTTATCGATGTCATGACCACTTTCCGTTCTTGGAAGTCCGTTGCCTCGCACACTGGTACCGCCGCACCGAGGCATCTCTATCTATACCCTACGGGGTATGGTATAAAGAAATCATGACCAAGCAGAGCGGCAGCGCGCCGCAGCCCCAGGCGCATGCCAGCGCCGACGTCGAAGCCACCCTGAATCGCCTGCGCCGAGCACACGGCCAACTCGCAGGCGTGATCGGCATGATCGAGCAAGGCCGCAACTGCAAGGACGTCGTCACCCAACTGGCGGCGGTGTCCAAGGCACTGGACCGGGCGGGCTTCAAGATCATCGCCACGGGTCTTCGGGACTGCCTCGACAGCCCAGCCGAAGGCACCCCCGCGCTGACCATCGACCAGCTGGAGAAGCTGTTCCTCAGCCTGGCTTAGACCCAAGCCAAACCCATCACGAAAGGACCAGACACCTGATGAACTCTCGACCCGAGGAAGCCGACCGCAGCCCCGTGGTGACGGTGTGGCTCGACCCCGTCTGCCCGTATTCGTGGAACACCGCGCGGTGGCTTCGAGATGCCGCCTCTGCCATGAACTTCGACATCGATTGGCAGTTGGCGAGTTTGGCGATCCTCAACGAGGGTCGCGAGCTGCCGCCGCCGCAGCAGGCACGCATGGCCGACTCACGGCGGATCGGCCGGCTGATGGCTGCCGTCGCGCGCGAGAAGGGGGCAGCCGGCCTGGCCACTGCCTACTTCGCCTTTGGGCACCGCTACTTCGACCAGTCCCCCGGCGTCGTCGACGACGACCTCATTCGCGACGTCTTGAACAGTGTCGACGCCAAGGACACCACGGAACGCGCGATGACGGACGGCTCCCTCGACGAGCTGCTACAGCAGTCCCACGCCGCCGGCCAGAATGCCCTCGGGGAGACCGGTGGCAGTCCCATCGTCTCGATCGACGGACACGCGTTCTTCGGGCCCGTCCTCACGTCGTTGCCGACGCCGGGCGACTCGACGGCGCTGTTCCACGCGATCGCCACGCTCGGCGCAACTGCCCCCTTCACCCAGCTGCAACGCCCGCGTCCGGCCCACGTCTGAAGGGACGCCTGCAATGTGTCATGCCGTGCGGTGTCGAACCTGCGGAAAGACCACCTGGTCGGGGTGCGGGGCGCACGTCGATGCAGTGAAACGCGGTGTGCGCGCCGATCAATGGTGCAACGGGCACCCCGAGACCCACGCTTCGGCGCCCCGCCGAAGCCCATTCTGGAAGAGAAGGTAGAACGTGAACGCCAACAAGCAACTAGTGATACTCGGAGCCGGCATCGGCGGCCTGAGCGTCCTCAAGGACCTGTCCGAATCGGGCGTCTCGATGACCGACGTGGACATCACCATCGTGGACAACGACTTCTCTCACTTCCTCGGGTTCACCCTGCCGTGGGTGATGCGCGGGTGGCGCGACGAAGGCAGCGTGCCCATTCGTCCCAATGCCGAAGCCCTGCAAGGCGTCCGCACCGTGACCGGTTCGGTCCGCCACATCGACCCCGGCGCCCGCGTCGTCACCCTCGATGACGCCACCACGATCGACTTCGACGCCCTGATCATCGCCACCGGAGCGCGCAATGCCGTCGAACGGGTGCCCGGGCTGCCGGAGGCGATGGCCGCGGGAATCGCCGTGCACTACTACAGCGCCGAGGCTGCCGCCGACGCGCACCGCGCCTTGGAGAACTTCACCGGCGGGAAGCTCGTCTTCCTGGTCACCTCGGCGCCCTACCGATGCCCAGTCGCACCCTACGAGGGCGCGCTCTTGGCCGCAGATCTTCTGCGAGACAACGACCATCGGGACACGACGAGCATCGCCGTGTACAGCCCCGAACTCCAGCCCATGCCGTCGGCCGGACCCTACGCCGGCCAGGAACTCATCACCATGCTGGCCGGCAACGACATCGCGTTCCACGGCGAACACAGCGTGACGAACGTCGACGCGGATGCTCGTCGCATCGACTTCGCCGACGGCACGACGGCCGAATTCGATCTGCTCGTCTTCGTCCCCCCGCACGAACCCGCCGTCAGTCTCGACGGGAACGCCTGGATCACGGTGGACGCCAACACGATGCAAACCGAACACCCCGGCGTCTTCGCCATCGGCGACGCCAGCGCCGTCACCTCACCGTCCGGCAGGCCCCTGCCCAAAGCCGCGATCTTCGCCAAGAACGGCGCGGCCGCCGCCGCCGAGAATGCCCTGCGCTACCTCGGCAAGACCGACCACGCGCACCCCCTGTCCGGTGAGGGCTACTGCTACATCGACACCGGATCGCATACGTCGGCTCAGGGCAAGGGCGACTTCTTCGGCCTTCCGCACCCCGCGATTCACCTCACCGCGCCGTCGGTCGAACTCCACGACGACAAGCAACAAGAGGAACACGACTGGCGGGCCCTCTGGGAACACGACGCGGCGGCCGTGAGCTGACCGCCGAGCATTGTGGCGCAGCTCACACCCGCGGTACGCTGTGAACGTTGTTCCGGGGGCTGGCCTTGAGGGGCCACATGGGGGGGTTCCATGTGGACTTGGGTGCGTTCTACGTCCGGCCGATGCACGGTGCTGTGCGGTCGCGCGAAGACCTCGTACCTCGTTGCGGTGGCCCGTGGGCAAGCCACACGTAATGAGGGGGTACGAACATGAGAACCAGGTCCGACGTTTGGAAGCTGCCCCATGCCCAGGGCGAGTGGCCACAGGTCTTGACGGACTACGAGCGGGCCGTTGGTGCGATGCGCGCACTGGATCCCGTCGATGGGGCGCGACCGACCAACCCTCTGAGTTGGCTGTACCAAGCCGCAATTCACGGTCGGGCGTTGGCGAACGGCAATTCCGATACCTCTGATCCGCAGTGGAGCAATTGCCAGCATGGCAGTTGGTTCTTCATGCCGTGGCATCGAATGTACTTGCGCGCCTTCGAGATGGTGGTTCAGCACTTCCTTGGCGACGAGCAGTGGTCGCTTCCGTACTGGTATTCGATTGATCCCGACCATCCCGAATCCTCGGTGTTGCCGCCGGCCTTTCGCGATGACGCCCCAGGAAACCAGCTCTACACGACGCACCGCTCGCAGCGGGCGAACCGCGGTAGGCGGCTGGGCAACTTCCCTAATTTGGCGACGAGCGTGAAGGCAGCGCTGGAGGCGTCGGCGTTCGCCACCGATGACGGAACCGACACCTTCGGCGGCGGCCGCCGCGACGACCCGTCGTACTTCGGCGACGAGCAGGGTGTCCTCGAAGACGTGCCCCATGGCACGGTGCACGTCCAAGTCGGGAACGACTACGACCCTCGGTTTGGACCTCAACCGATTCGGAGGGGTTGGATGGGCGCCTTCTCCACCGCTGCCCAAGATCCCATCTTCTGGCTGCATCACGCCAACATCGATCGCCTATGGCAGATGTGGCTCGACGCCGATCCGGCCCACACGAATCCAATCACCGAGTCCGCTTGGGCCGACACGGGATTCACATTCCCGAATCCGACCGGCGGACCGCCGTTGACCTGGACGATCGCGGAGGTAATCGATACCACGGCGCTGGGCTACCGCTACGACACCACCGCCGTACCCAGCACGGTGCGAACACCAGCCCCCGTCCTGGCCGGCGGAGGCGGGCCGCTGGAGGCATTCATCCCGGAACCCGAGCCGAAGCCGCCGCCGCAGGTCGTTGGCGCGGCCGTCCAAGTGCCCATGATCGCCGACCAGCGCACGGACGTACAGTTGACGCCGCCAGCCGTCATTGGGCTCGAAGCGTTCCAAGAGCCCTACGAACGGGTGTTGCTGCGGCTGGAGGGGATTACCGGCACCATCGCAGCACCGGCATACGGCATCTACTTGAACGTGCCGCCCGGCGAACCGGTCGAGAGGTATCCAGAGCGGCTTGCCGGAACGATCGCGACCTTCGGTGTCCCTGAGGCGTCCCGCACGGACGCAGACCATGACGGTGTCGGATTGACCAAGGTCCTCGACATCACGCCTGTGCGCGACGCGCTGGCTGAGGCCGGTCAGTGGGATCCGGAAAACCTCAACGTCGCGTTCGTCCCGCTCATCCCAGAGGCTGACGACGATGTCTTGGAGGGACTCGACGTGCCGGACAGACCTGCCGCTGTGTCGGACTTGCGGGCGTCACGGGTTGTCGTCTTGATGGCATGACCACCGTCCTGCTGTCCACACGCTCACGACTGATCCGCGAGCCACAGACCTGGGTATATGCCGTGGCCGTCGTCGCTGCCGTCACCGTCGTCGGTCTGCATCTGATCGCCGCGGCTCCGGCATCCCCGCATCAGCACGCTCACCACGAACACTCGCTGCTTCCTGCGGAATCGTTGCAGCAGAGCCAGTCAGCGGTGTGGACGTCGTGGATGTGGTGGGTCCTCATGGCCGCGGCCATGATGCTGCCCATCGCAGCCCGCGGTGCCGGCCGGGTCGCGCGGGCAAGCCTGTGGCCGCGTCGGCACGTGGCGATGGTCGAATACCTCGTCGGCTACCTCGCGGTGTGGGCGCTCATCGGGTTGGGAGCCATCTGGCTGGTCGCTGGGCTGTATCCAGCTGGAGCGCCCGTCATCACCGCGGCCGTGGCACTCGTAGCCGCAGCGGCATGGCACGTCACGCCGTGGCGCCGTCGAATGCTCCGTCGTTGCGGCAGTGCAGGATTCGTCAATGTCTACGGATGGCGCGCCGACTGGGACTGCGCGGCGGCCGGCGCGGCGTTTGGGCGTCGATGCGTGATCACCTGTGGCCCTGCAATGGTCGTCATGGCGGTCAGCCACAGCGTTCTGCTGATGGCGGGACTTGCCGTCGTGCTGTGGAGCGAGCGCATTCGCGGCCCGAATCCTTCCCAACGCGCGGGACACCCCCAACAGGCATGGGGCCTGTTGACGTTGGCCGTCGTGGTTGCCGCGTGGGGTCCGTTACTCCCGTAGCGATCTCACCAGGACGTGTCCTCGACTGAAAGCAGCTGGGCGGGAGCGGCTTCCAGCCGACCTTTCGCCTGCGTGAAGGGAATTCAGCCCTCTTCGCGGGCCTTCTGCGCCGCCTTGTCGGTGAATTCACGCGGCGACTCGGGCTCAACGCCCTCCTTGCCGCTACGAATCGCTTCGATCTCGGCCCGCAACTCTTCTGCGCGCTGTTTGCGCAGCTCGTCATCGGACTCTTGCATACGGCCGACACTACCGCTTCGGTGGGCTCTTTAGTTCCTCGATGTGGGCACGCAACGATTCCGCGCGCGCAACCGATGCCCTGTCCGACGAGCTGGCAGCCGCGATGGCGCCAGTCAACTGGGGCGTCTGCCGCGCGAGGTGGGACAGCCGTTTCGTCTGCGGGGTCAGCGCGTCGATCATCTCGCGGAGGCTGCCGTCCTTGCGGGCCAGCAACCCGAGGTCGTTGAACTTTGGCTTCGTCCCGGTGAAGAAGGTTGCCTGCCACCAGTGATCGCCGACGAGATCGTGCCAACTCAGATAGCCGCCACGCAGCACCTCGCGAGGTTTGGTGATCTTGCTGTTGAAGCTATACCGGACGCCCTCGTGATGCACCGGGTCGAAGTAGTGCGGCGTGTAGAAGTCCGACACCAACACGTCGTTGACCGTGTACGCGAATTCTTGATCCTCGGACGGATCGCACACCTCGACCAGAAACTCGACTCGACCTTGGTCCGGCTTCGGCGAAGGACCTGCGAGAACCCGGTTGCCGAATGGGTCGGCGAGCATCTCCAAGACCTCGTGGCTTGCGGTCAGCGACCAACTATCACCCACTTCGACCACGGCGAACGGCTGGCCGTTCTTGTCGGTGTGGAAGCCTGCGGCGCCCTGAACGTCCTGCATGATCATGACGGGCCAGTAACCCAGCGGAACCTGCTGCAGAGTGGCGAATCCGTCGACGGTGGCCTTCACGTCCCAGATGGGCGCGAAGTCTCTGGTCACCTGCTTCTGCAGCGCGGAGGCGACCCGCAGAATCTCCTTGATGTCGACGTCGACGTCATCGGGTACGAGCGCAACTTGCTTGATCATCTGGATCATCCTTTCGCGTTGTCAGGGCAGTGATTTCGGTGAACGCCGATCGTGGCCGCAATTCCTGACACCAGAAATCATGGTGTCGAGTCTTCGCCGAGCCATTCATGACGACACGCGTAGTCGACTACCTGAATCAGCACACCGGCGTCCTTCGACCGATGGCGAACCGCTTGCAGCGGTACTAGCGCGAACGTTCTGCGCCCAGACCCGAGGCGAGGGCTCGGCCAGCCACCCGGACGAGGTCGTCCTCGGAAGCGCTCGCCACGGCACGCAACTGGAGGAAGTGGCGGGCCACCGTAAGGCCGAGGATGCTGCTCACGGTGATGGCCGCGCGCAGCTCGGCGTCCGGGCCGCCGATGCCTGCGGCCATATTGCCGATTCGCTCGTCGAGATGGACGCGGACGGCTTCACGAGCTTCCGGCACGGTCAACATGGACCGCACCAAAGCCCGCATCTCGGGGGGCAATTCGGCAGCGCGCACCTCGAGGACGTCGAGCAGATGATCGACCGCTTCTTCCGGCTCGCCCGCCGGAATTTGGATTGCAGCGGTGAATAGCGCCGACTTGGACCCATAGTGCTGCAGGACCAGGGAGGGGTCGACGCCGGCCCGGCGGGCCACGCTCCTCACCGTCGTCGCCTCGAACCCTCGGTCGCCAAACTCGTGTCGCGCCGCATCGAGGATCCGGGCCTGTGTTGCCGCGCGACGGGCGGCCCGGCTCGTCGTCGACGGGGAGTCCGCGGTGCCTTCGTCCATGGTTTCACTCTATGCGCGTTGAGCGAATTGCCCGCACGGAGTACGGTTGACTCAACACTCGATGAGCGAATCGCCACACGCAAGGGAGAGCCACTTCGACTCCCTCCACGACGAGTGCTGATCACGACCTTCCGACACAGATGGAACCCGCATGTTGATCGCCATCGAAGAGCACTGGATCGCCCGGGGCGTCACCGCCGCCCTGAAGGCTCAGACCCGGCCGGACGAAAGCCTCGCCTTCAACGAAATGGGCGATCACCAGCAGCGCCTCGAAGACCTCGGCGACGGTCGGATCGCGGCAATGGACGCCACCGGCATCGACGTCTCGATCCTCGCCCTGACCCCGCCAGGGACCCAAGCGCTCTCCCCCGAGCTGGCCCGGCGCCTGAGCAGCGCCGCGAACGACATGGCCATCGCGGCGGTCGCCAAGCATCCGACCCGGTTCCGAGCGCTCTCCACCCTGCCGATGTCCTCCCCGGAGCACGTCGTCGACGAGCTAATGCGCGCCAAAGGCCTCGGCCACGTCGGCACCATGGTCTACGGCCGCTCCGGCGACCGCTTCCTCGACGACCCCGCCTACGACGAATTCTTCGCCGCCGCAGCCGAACTCGGCCAGTCAGTCTTCATCCACCCGCAGATCCCCTCCGACGCGGCGCGTGATGCCTCCTACCGAGGGTTCGACGACCTGACCGATCTCTCGCTGGCCACGTTCGGATGGGGTTGGCACCTCGACGCCGCTCTCGCCGCACTACGCCTGATCCTCCGCGGGACCTTCGACAGACACCCCGAACTGCAGATCGTGCTCGGCCATTGGGGCGAGATGCTGCTGTTCTGGCTGGACCGCGCCGACAGCCTGTCCCGCGTCGCCGGCCTGCAACGGTCCGTCTCGGAATGCATCAGGACGAACTTCCACATCACTGCTTCCGGAATGCTCAACCCAGCGCTTCTGCACCACGTCCTGTCGGTGACCTCCGTCGATCGGCTGATGTTCTCCACCGACTACCCGTTCCAACATCCGACGCGGGACGAGATCGATTCCTTCCTAGGGCATTTCGTCTCCGACGAGGACCGACGGAAGTTCTCCTGCGCCAACGCGGCGGCCCTTTACGGCCTCGACGTGGCGAACCTTTCCGGTCCAAAACCTTGAACCTGCAACGACACTCAACGATCCAACAGTGAAGGAATGGCAATGGCTTCTCCCCGAAATGGCTCACCGACACGAGCACTCGTCCTCGGCGGCGGCGGCGCCGTCGGCGTCGGCTGGCAGTCCGGTCTACTCACGGGGCTGCGCGAGGCCGGTGTCGAGTTGGCGGGAGCCGACTCAATCGTGGGAACGTCCGCAGGTGCCCTCGTCGGCGCACTTCTGTCCAGCGGCCGTGAGGTCACCGATGCGCTCGTCAGCCTCGCAGCCCTCGGCCAAGGCATCGACCCCGACGGCCTGGCGGCAGGCGACGAAGCCTTCCTAAGGACGATGCGCCAGGCGAGCGTCCACACCGACGCACGGCAAGCGTTACGGGAGATCGGCCGCGCAGCGCAGGAGGCGAGCACGCCCACCGAAGATCTCTACCTCGGCCTGTTGGGCACACTGGACGGCACCGCCTGGCCTGCACGTTTCCGATGCACGGCGATCGACGCCGATACGGGCGAGTTGGTCGTGTGGGACGAGGGATCCGGCGTGTCACTGCTGCACGCCGTCGCCGCCAGTTGCGCCGTGCCGGTGCTGTTCCCCACCGTCACCATCGAAGGCCACCGCTACATGGATGGCGGCATCCTCAGTCATCTGAACGCGACGGCGGCGCCGCCGACCGACGTTCTGGTGGTCCTTTCCTGTCACCCCCTCGGCTCAGAAGGCACCGGCGGTGGTGGCTCGCTTGCCGCCTCACTCACCCCGGACGCCGAGCTGGCACCGTTGCGCCAAATCAGACGAGTGGTGGCGGTCGAGGCCGATTTCACCGGCATCGAGGCTCCAGCGAACATGATGGACCCGAACCTCGCCATCGAGGCTTTTCACATTGGAAGGCAGCAGGCGGCAACCGAAGCCGTCGCAATCCAGGCCGCCTCGGAGTTCTGAGCCCGAACGGATGCCGCCTGAAATCACTTACCAGGAAGCTCCGCGGCGAGACATACCGAGCCTCGCCCGATGCGACGCTCGAGGCCGCGATCATCTCGCAGTTGAAGGATCGCCCGGGGAATGCCCGACGCACAGAAAGCTCTCAGCGCTCAGGGGCAGAGTTGCTGGCTAGCACGTCGGGTTTGCGCGAGTCCCAGACGGTGTGCGCCTGCGGCGGTTGCGACCTTTTGCTGAATCGCGCTTCCGGTGATGGCAAAATATGAGGATTGTCGCAGTTCGAACAGGTTGGGGCGCACGGTGCAGTACGACACCCTTGGCGGAGACCCCGACCCTCCGGGTCGTGCCGGGGACGGCGGGGCGACGGTCAGATTCGACGCTCGGGCAATCCCGGTCGCCGATCGCGAAGAAGTGGTGCGTGCCACGGTCTCGCAAACTCTTGCGCCGCTTGAAATCGACTTTCCTGGTGATCGCGGCCCCGCTGCAACGACCTTGGCGATCACCGACCTGAATGAGCTCACAGTGTGGTCCGTGAACACGACTGCCGTCAGGGTTCACTACAAGGCGTCGCGCCACGACGACATCAGGCCGAGCCTCTTCCTGGGGTTGCAGATGACGGGATCCTGTGTCGTGCAGCAGCGTGACCGCGAAATAACCTTGCGCCCAGGCGATCTGGCGGTGTGGGACTCAACGGATCCATTCATCATCGCTGATGCGGACGGCATCTCCCAGCACAAATTCCGAATACCCCTTGATCGATTGGCATTGCCGGTCGACGTCATCCGGCAGATCAGCGCGCTTCCACTGTGCCCGGGTCACCCGATCTCGGACATGGCCGTCGCCTACTTCCGCCAACTGGCCTCTCGGCCGGGAGCGTTTGATCGCCCGGGCGGCGAAGTGGTCAGTCAGCCTGGGATTGACTTGCTTCGGGCAGTGATCACCACCCATCTCGACGCCGTCGAGTTGGGCAAGGATTCGCTCCAGGCCACTCTCTTCGTACGAATCATGGAGTACATCCAACTGCACTTGCAGGAACCAGACCTCGGCGCAGGCCGCATCGCCGCTGAACACCACATCTCGGTGCGGCAGCTTTACCGAATCCTGGCCGCCGAAGACATCTCGCTAGGAGACTGGATCCGAATGCGGCGACTCGAAGGAGCGCACCGAGACCTCGCCTTGGCGTTTCTGCATGATCCAATCTCTGCAATTGCCCGGCGCTGGGGCTTCACCGATGCCTCCAGTTTCGCGCGGATGTTCCGAACCACTTACGGTGTGTCCCCGAGTGAATGGCGAGAACTTAGCCGCCAATCCCCTGCCTGAGCGCAACCGCTCCCCTGCCGGCCGCCTGGATCAACCTCGCCTTCTTGGCGATCACGCTGATCGATGCGGCAAGGGATGCGTAGGTAAGTTGCGTCCCCGGGCCGGATGCGGTTAGCGGGCGGTGTCACCTCTGAAGTCGTGCCAGCTGTCGCAGATGCGCGGCCTGCTCGCCGTTGCGCGCTCCGGTGATCAACGCCTTGGCGATTCGCAGGACGATGCAGGGCTGGAACAGCCGTGCGGGTGCGTCGAGCATCCACGCGACGCGGAAGAACTGCTGAGCTACCGCCGGGTCGGTTTCGGTGGCGGTCAAGACAGCATCCATGTAGGCGTTGATGATCCGCGTCGACAACGGCCGCCGGCCCTTGACCTGCGGCAGCGCCAAGTCCGAACCGACCGCCGTCCGCCAGGCCACCTGAATGGTCTTGGCCGATTCGCTGAAGAACCGCCGGGGCAGATCCAGGTCGCCAACGCTCAGACAATTGGCCAGGGCCCGCGCCTCGGCCGCCGCGACGGTCATTCCCTGCCCGTATATGGGGTTGAAGCTGCAGACGGCGTCACCAAACACCAACAGTCCGTCCGGGATCCGGGCGAGCTGGTCGTAGCGTCTCCACCGGTTGGAGGGAATCCGGTGATGGACGACGTCCCCCAGAGGCTGACCCGCGCGGATCGCGGCAACCGCGTGACGTGGCGCGAACTCCGCGATGAAGTCGAGCAATTCGGCACGATCCGCCGGGGGTTGCAGGCCCCCGAGAGTGCCGCCCAGTACCAGGTAGGTGTCGTGCTCCACCGCGAACATCGCAAAGGTAGTGGGCCTGCTGGCGACGGCATTGACCGTCAGCACCAATTCGCGCAGCATGCCGGGCGGAACACGCACGGGCATGGTGGCATATGCGATGCGCATCTCGAGTTCCTCGACCGGCGGCCGGACGTATCCGAACTCCTCGAGGAACACCGGCGCCCGGGAGCCGCGGCCGGTGGCGTCGACTACGAGGTCTGCGGTCAGCAGCGTCTCGCCATCATCACCCTGCCGCGCGAGCCGAGCCCCCGTGATGCGCTTGGCATCGGGATCGGCCGTCAAGCCGACGACGTCGTGGCCCTCGAGGAACTCGACATTGGGAATTGCGCGCACGGCCTTGCGCACGCTGAACTCCAACAGAGGTCGGCTCACGTGGTAGTCCACCAGCGAGGTGGGGTCCGGCACGGTCGCCGAACGCACCATGAGATGCCCGCCGAACGTGGACCAGAATCTCGAAAGGTCGCCGTCGTCCCACTTCACCGCACCGTCGGCGACGAGTTCGTCGAAGAACCCCGGAAAGAGCTCACCGATGATCTGTACGCCCTTGCCGAGCAACGCATGCGGATGTCGGTCCTGGGGCACTCCACGGCGGCTCATCGGAGCACGGGGCAGAACGTCGCGTTCGACGACGGTGACCACACGAAAGAAGTCGGCAAGCACACGGGCGGCGAGAAGGCCGCCCATGCTCGCGCCGAGGACGACTGCTCTGTCACGACGATCGGGCATCTAATTCCTTTGTCGGTGATACCAATTGGCGAAAGAGACCGCATTGCCGCACGCCAAACCCCGCCCTGTTCAGCTGTCTCCTAGGCGGTGAAGAACTGGGTCAGTCCGAGTGAGCGCAGACCCCTGCGGTAGGCCACCGAGCTGCGGTCAGCGGCGATGTTGACTTCGATGCGGGGATCGAGGGGGAGGTTCTCGGGTTTCTGGATCTCGACGATCGCCCGATCCTCTTCGAAGATTCTCGAGTTGAAGTCGAAGATGTCCTGCTCGGGTTGATCGATGTCGAAGTTCTTGGCGATCGGGGCGAACATCCTGGTGTGTCGAGCCGACACGGGTGAGGCGGCGTTCATGATGCAGAGCCGTCCTCCATTGGGGAAGTGCACTACCAAGGTTGCGGTGAAGGGCAGATGCGCCTCGAAGTGCCGCAGCCACTTGAATTCGGGTTCGTCGATCTTCGCGCCGCGGGGATAGTTCGCCACGGTGCTCCAGTAGTCGACTTCGAAGCCAGAGTCGGTGGTAACGGGGCTGTAGTCGGGGACTTCGGCGTTGTCAGGGTCTCCGAAGGTGTCGACGTGCACGAAGCCGAAGTGCGCGACGTCGAGGAATCCCTCGACCTGGCGGCCGGCGAAGGCCGCGACGTCGAAGGCCGGGCAGGTGACCTGTTGGTAGCCGGGCTCGTCCCATCCGGGCATCGGCGGGATCGGCGCCGTCGACGGATCGGCGACGTGCTGCGGGTCGGGCCGCAGGCAGGTCCAAATCAGTCCGTAGCGCTCGACGGCCGGGTAGGTGCGGAGGGTGAGTCTGGCCGGGATCTTCGCCGTGGGGTGGGCAGGGACGGAGATGCACGCGCCGCCCGCTCCATAGCGGATGCCGTGGTACGCGCACGCCACGCTCTGCCCATCGCCGGTGCCTGCCGAGAGTGGCACGCCCCGGTGCGGGCAGATGTCGTTGGCGACGACGATCTGCTCCCCAGCTCTGTAGACGACCAGAGGTTCGTCCAGCAGGGTCGCGCTCAGCGGCGCGGTGGTGACCTCGGCCGAACCTGCGATCGGGTACCAATACCGGGCAATGATCGCGAAATCACTTGCGTCGAAGGTGCAGTCCCTTGGCAGTTCGACGACGGAGATCTTCTGATCTGGATCGATGGCAGTCACGAGACCTTCCCCAATGCGTAATGGTTGTGGGGAGGCATATGCGCGGCGGGGGTGGGTTGCCTTGCAGCGCAACGCCTCAAGTCGTTCGCCATCCGGCGGTCTTGCCGTATGCCCGGGCGAGCAGGCGGGCGACGCACGTCGACTGCGTCGGCGAGTCGAGATCAAGCTAACACGGTGAGCTGGGTACCCTCGCTGAGAAGTGACTGTCGGTCCGCTGTCAGTGGATGCGGATTCCGCTCGTACACACCGGATTTAGACACCCCGGCGAGGTCGGCTTCGACCGAGAAACCCCGCCATCGGCTCGGACGAAGTAGGCCAACGTGCCCTATCTGCAAGTCATCTGGGTTTCACTTGCCCCATGAGGAGGCATGCTGCCGACAGCGTGCCTCACCGTGTGCCAACACCTGTGCACCACGTGCACGACCTGCCTGCCAAGGGTTTTGGCGTGCCAGTTTCGACCTAGGGTCGCAGGCAAGCGCCATGTCGATGCTCGGCGCCCGAATGAACCAACTCCCCCATCCGACACGAGGAACGCTCCATGACATCGCCCACGAAACCCAACCCCGTCATCTTCATCCACGGACTGTGGATCCACTCGTCCGCTTGGCAACCGTGGCTGGACCTGTTCGAGGACAACGGCTACGCGGTGTCCGCACCAGGTTGGCCCGGGGAGCGCGCGACAGTCGCACAGACACGCGAAACGCCCGATGGGATGAACGATGTCGGGATCCAGCAGATGATCGATCTCTACGCGGGACTGATCAACCCACGCGACGGCATCAAGCCTTTGGTGGTTGGGCACTCGTTCGGTGGGTTGATCGCCCAGGAGCTGCTGGCCCAAGGCCTCGTCGCGGCTGCCGTTGCCATCGACCCCGCGCCCATCAAGGGAGTCAAGGCTCTCCCGGTGGCGCAGTTGAGGTCGGCATTCCCCGTTCTTGGCAACCCCGCCAACCGACACCGCACGGTGTCGCTGACGGCCAAGCAATTCCACTACGCCTTTGGCAACACACTCAGCGAAGAGGAATCCAACGCGCTTTACGAGGCCTGGTCGATTCCTGGAGCTGGTAGACCGCTATTCGAGGATGCGGGCGCAAACTTCTCACGCCACTCGGCGGCCAAAGTCGACACGCACCTGGCCGACCGCGGCCCGCTGCTGTTGACGTCGGGCACCGAGGACCACGTCGTCCCCTTGAAGGTCACCAAGGAAGTCGTCGCCATGTATTCAAAGAGCGCGGCAGAGACGGACTTCCACGTCTTCGAGGGACGGGGTCACTCCCTCACCATCGACGGTGGTTGGAAAGACGTCGCTCGAGTCGTGCTCGACTGGCTCGCAACCAAGGGTTTTTGATCGAGCACTGCGCCGCAAGGTCGTGGGACATATGTAGTCCCAACAGTTTTCCGCCGCGACTTTGGTCCGTGGCCCCAACAGATTGGAAATACCGATGTTTCAACGTTCTTGGCATACGGTGCGCATGGGTGCACTCACGAGTACCGCTGCGTTGGCGTGTGCCGTGATAGTCCCATCAGCCGTCGCCGCCTGCGCACCCGCCGCGTCTCCATCCGCCGCTCCTCTACCCGCCGCGCCTCCACCGAGCGCCGCGAAGCCCACCATCGTTCTGGTCCACGGCGCCTTCGCCGACGCATCGAGCTGGGGTGGCGAAGTTGGCGCGTTGGAGAAGCAGGGATACGACGCTCGCGCGATCGCCAATCCCTTGGAGAACCTCGACTCCGACTCCGACTCGGTGAAGAACTTCCTCGCCACACTCAACGGACCGATCGTGCTGGTCGGACATTCCTACGGCGGATCGGTCATCACGAACGCCGCCGAAGGCAACCCCAACGTCAAAGCGCTGGTCTATGTCGACGCCGCCGCCCCCGATGTGGGCGAGACAACTGCCCAGCTCAGTGGAACCGACTCGGTACTGACCAGACCCCAAGGCGAACTATTCGATCCCGTACTCCCCCCTGGCGCGCCCCAGGACCAAGCACAGCTCTATCTGAAGAAGGACATCTTCCTCAAGAACTTCGGCAACGACCTGCCGCCCGACCTCGCCACCCGGGCCTGGGCCAGCCAGCGGTCAGCCGCGGCGGCCGCACTGTTCGCACCATCCAAGAACGCCGCATGGAAGGGCATCCCCTCCTGGTACTTCATCAGTAGCGGAGATCAGGTCATCACTCCGGCCTCGGAGGACTCCATGGCCGCACGAGCACACTCACAGATCACACACTTCAACGGTGGCTCGCACCTGACGCTCGTCTCACACCCCGACGCCGTCACGCAGGTCATTGAAGCTGCCGCCGCATCCGTGCACTGAACCGGTTTGGTAAACGAGTGGTGTTGCCGCGGCTTGTAGTTGGATGCGACAGCGTTGTCGGTCCAGCTACTTGCCGCGGCGTACCAGGCAATTTGGACATCAGAATCAGGAGGCTCCATGACTCAGCCATCGAATGGCGCGATCGAGACGATCTCGCATCGGGTCGACCGGTTGACGATCCCGATCGACGACTCGTTTGATGGTTTCAGGGATCGCTATGAGCGAGCGGTACCGGAATTCCAGACCGATCGGTTCGACTCACTCGTCGCGCGGGGTGTCGAGTGGCAGACGATCTTGGATGCGACCGCAGAGAACGCGCCACACGACTTCATCCTCTACTGGTCCCGCGAATTCACGTCGCTCATGGGTCTGGCTGGAGACCGAGGCCGCTGTGTCGCGTACCTCATGGGCAATCACACGATCGCCCAGAGGATGTACCGCTACAACCCGGGCATCATGCTCCACGCCCCGCTGCGTACCGCCATCGTGGAAGACGCCGACCATGCCACGTGGTTCACGTTCGACCAACCGAGCACCCAGTTCGGCAGCTTCAACACGCCCCAAATCACCAAGGTAGGACGGGAATTGGACCACAAGCTCGCGGCGCTGCTCGAACACCTCAAAGCCCCCGTGCCCGCCGCTCTTACCGAATCATGAACTAGCCCAGTGGGTTTCGGCTGGCTTCGTAGATCAATAGGCGTACTGAAACTGAGCGCCATACACACCAAGACCAACGACAGTCCCGCCTGCGCATTCGGCCCCGAACTGTCTTGAAACGATTGGCATCAAAATGTCTACTTACGTTCTTGTACACGGCTCGTGGCATGACGGGGGCGCATGGGCAGACGTCGCCGAGGGCCTACGGCAACGGGGGCACCAGGTCCATTGCCCGACCATGGCGGGACACGGAGAAGGCGTCGATCGCGACGTCAGTCACAATGACTGCGTCGCATCTGTCGCCGATTACATCAGCCGCCACGGCCTCACCGACTTCGTTCTGGTCGGGCACAGTTTTGGGGGTAGCATTATTGCCCGTCTAGCTGGGGAGACACCCGAAAAGGTGCGGCGACTGGTGTTTTTGAACGCCTTCATTCCCGAGGACGGGACAAGCGTGTTGGACAACACACCCGTCGCGTATCAAGAGTTGTTTCCCTTACTCGCCGAGCAGTCGGGAGACAATTCCGTCATGCTGCCCTTCGAGATTTGGCGAGACGCCGTGATTGGCGACGCCGACTTTGAACGGGCGCAGGAGACCTACCGCATGCTGAATCCCGAGCCGTTTGGCCCGATTGCCGAAAAGCTTGACATGAAGGCGTTCTACGAGCTGACGACTGTCCCCCGAAGCTATGTTCTTTGCCACGATGATTGTGTTCTGCCGCCGGGAGATACGCAGTTTGGCTGGCTCGTCAATGCCCGCAGGTTTGGGCTTTTCAGATTCGTGACTCTGGGGGGGTCGCATGACGTCCTCTACACCAACCCAGCGCTACTGGCGATGAAGTTGGAGCTCGCCGGTCGGGACTGAGACACGAAGGACGCAATGGCGACGATGACAAGCTGACGAGGCGATCCGCGCAGTGGGGCGGACTAGGCTCGAACCCGCGACCAATCGATGTTCAATCTACGGATCGGACGTTGTCGAGTGTTGGTGGCAAACGCCGCGGTTGTTCCACGTGCTGTCGTAGAAGGTGGCTCGGCACACGGGGTTTCGGCACTGCTTCATGCGACGCCACGTTCCAGTCTCATGACGCAGGACGACCTCACCAATGATCGCCGATCGCAACCAACGCCATCCGCGCCCGCTTGGCATCCACGACGTCTCCCCAGCAAAACCCAGCGCCAGGTCCGCAGTACCGAGGATGTAGCGCGAAGGTTCCGTCGGCCCGCCCGTCAACGTCGCATCAAGGACGTCGCGCAAGTCTCGGAGTCGGGCAGCGTCGTCGTCGGTCAGGGTCAGGGTCGGGTACTGCGCACCCCGCAGAACCGACCAATTGCGTGTCGCGGTCGCCGCCCACGCGCGGGCTTGCTGACCGTTGCCCAGCAGGTCTGGGCCCTTGTCCGGGTGCGCTCGGGTGTCCAGGAAGTCTTGCACTAGCGCAAGGCCTCCCGGCGGCGCGGGCCGGAACCCGTAGCGTCGCGTCCCGGGCCAAGACCGTTGTATGTCAACGGTGTTCACGCCAGCGGCCGTACGGTGATTCGATCCATGATGAGGTCGGCGGCCTTTTCGGCGATCATGACGGTGGCGCCGTTTGTGTTGCCGCTGACGACGGTCGGCATGACGGATGCGTCGACGACACGCAGCCCATCGACGCCGCGCACCCTCAGTTGCGGGTCGACGACAGCGTTTTCGTCGATGCCCATCGCGCACGTTCCGACAGCGTGGTATTCGGTCTGCGACCAGTGTTTCGCGTGTTCGGTGAGCGCTTCGTCGCTCGGATTCGCCTCAATCGGCAAGTTCAGGCACCGGAGGTACTTGGAGATCGGGCTCTGGTTGGCGATCTCCATTGCGACGCGCAATCCTGCCGTGATGTCCGCGAGGTCGGCCGGGTGGCTGTAATAGGCCGGGTCGATCCGTGGATGGATCATGGGGTCGGGCGACCTCAGCCACAACCGGCCGCGGCTGCGCGGGTGCGTGGTCGCGGTCAACATCGTGAAGTTCGGCATCGGCGGACTGGTGCGACCGTGATCGACGAATGCGGTTGGCCCTCCGATCAATTGCACGTTCGGTACGTCGAGGCCGCCCGTCGAGACGAAGCCTCCGACTTCACCACCGTTGGAGGCGAAGGGGCCTCCGCGCCCGTCCTGCCAGAGCGCCAGGTTCTCCGGGCTGGCCATCTCCAGCAGGTCGTTGGAGTGCTGAGTCGCCCATACCAGCGGGACCATGGTGTGGTCGTGCAAGTTCTCTCCTACGCCCGGCACGTCGGCGACGACGTCGATGTCATGCGCGCGTAGCTGGTCGGCAGGACCGATCCCCGAGAGCAGCAACAGTTGCGGGGAGTTGATGGCGCCACCGCTGAGCAAGACCTCGGACGCCGCGCGGGCGACCGTCTCGGCGCCGTCCTGGACGTAGGAGACGCCCGTCGCGCGGTTGCCGTCGATGACCACACGCGTCACGTGGGCGCCGACGCGCACGACGAGGTTGGGCCGCTGCATTGCCGGGCGCAGATAGGCGTCGGCACCAGACCAGCGGCGGCCGTTGTGGCAGTTGACCTGATAAGCGCCAGCGCCGATCTGACGTGCACCGTTGAAGTCGTCGTTGCCGGGCAAGCCCCATTCCGTCGCGGCGTCCACCCAGGCGTGCGACAGCTCGTGGGTGAACAACCGATCCTCGACGCGGAGCGGGCCCTCGGTGCCATGGAATGGCGCGCCGAGGCGGCTGTTGTGTTCGGCCTTGATGAAGTAGGGCAACACGCCGTCGTAGTCCCAGCCGGCATTGCCGCGTCCACTCCAGCCGTCGAAGTCGGCGCGGTGTCCACGGATGTAGACCATCAGATTGATGGATGACGAACCGCCCAGCGTCTTTCCCCGCGGATAGGTGGTCGAACCGCGGTAGTGGGTCTGATCCTCGATCTGGTAGTTCCAGTCGACCTCTGAGCCGAACAGGGAGCTGAACAGCGCGGGTACTGGGATCGGCTCCAAGGTGTCCTGCGGTCCGGCCTCCAGTAGCAGCACTCGGATCGAGGGATCTTCGGTGAGGCGATTTGCCAGCACGCATCCGGCGCTACCCGCACCCACGATGACGAAATCGAAGGTCTCGGTCGAGCGAATCGATGGTGTTGAAGTCATGCCACGACCGTAACCATATCTGAGGGCGAATGCAATCAGATGGCGTCTGCCCTCACATGGTGTACCCTCGATGCAGGCGGCCAAGCGGTCGCCGCTCTCATGATGCGCTAAAGGGGTTGGCCGATGCGGGATTACGACGGTAAGACGGCTGCCGAACGCGTCGCCGAACGTCGAGAACGACTCATCGACGCCGGCGTCGAACTCTTCGGCGAACGCGGATACGCGGCCACCTCGATCCGGGCCGTGCTGCACCAGTCGGGACTGCGGGATCGCTACTTCGGCGAGAGCTTCGCCGATCTCGACGCGCTCCTCGCCGCCGCCTACTCACGGCTGATCGACGAGGAGATTTCCGGCTGCGCCGCCGCGATCGCCAAGACGACCGGCGGATCGGCGGGTGCCCGCGCGATGATCGGCACGATCACGCGTTCATTCGAGGAGAATCCGGGCAAGGCCCGCATCAAGGCGCGGGAGGTCCTCAGCGGGGGACCCATTTCTCGCGAGCAACGACGGGCTGGGCTTCGCCGACTCGCCCAGCTGGTCGCCGACCTCCTGCCTCCCAGCAAGTCGCTGAACTCAAGCAATTCACTCTTGCTCAGCCTCGGTATCGTGGCCGCCGCCGACGAACTCCTGATGACATGGATGGACGGAGCAGAGGGCCTGACCCGCGACCGTGTGATCGACGTGGTGACCCAGTTGTTCGATGCGACTGCTCGCCACATCAGCGATACTTGAGAACCGTTCCGCCGGGCCATTTCTCGGCGTCCTACCCGGGCCGCCGCCATCGGCATCCCTCTGAGCTTCTGTGCCACAAGGGATTCCGGTGGAGGTCAGTACCCAAGGAGAACCTGCTGATTCCGATCGAATCCCATCCTCAACCGAGGAACAAAGGATGACGACATGAGTTGGGGTGGCGAAAGAAGTTCGTCGTGTGGATGTAACCGGGTCAAGAGCGACAAGCCGCGACGGCATCCGAATGAACTTCAACTCAGCTCGCTGTACCAGAATGTCCGGCCAGTTAACGGGTGGACGACCCGAGGATATCTACCTGCCCGCGGTTTCTCGGTAGTATCGGGTCGATGAGCAACCACCGACTGACGCGCTGGGTGTTGCATCTGCCGTGGTCACGGAGTTTGAGACGCGCCGGCCAGGGCGCCGCCGCGATGCTGGCCGCCAGTGTTCTGCTGATCGCGCCAAGCGCTGTCTCGCGCGGTGTCCCCTCGGCAAGCGCCGACGACTGCCCGGACGCCGAGGTCACCTTCGCCCGCGGCACCGACGAGCCGCCCGGCCTCGGGCGCGTCGGCCAGGCCCTCGTGGACTCGCTGCGCCAGCAGACCGGCATGAACATCGGTGCGTATCCGGTGAACTACAAAGCGAGCCTCCTCCAGTTGCACACCGACGACGGCTCCAAGGACGCCGTAGCGCACATCAAATCCATGGCCGACAAGTGCCCGAATACGCCGCTGATACTGGGCGGTTACTCGCAGGGTGCGTCGGTGATCGATATCGTCACCGGAGTTTCGGTGGGGGGCCTCCTCAGGGGCACTGCGCTGCCAGCCGAATACGCCAACAACGTCGCGGCAGTCGTCACCTTCGGCAATGTGGCCGACCGAACCAAACAACCGATCACCACCGAGAGTTCGCTGCTTGGTTCCAAGGCGATGGATCTGTGCAACCCCAGCGACCCGATCTGTCACGAAGGCCCCGGCAACGAATGGAGCGGGCACACCGAGGGTTACGTGCCCCTCTACACCGACCAAGCGGCGAGCTTCGTCGTCACGAAGATCTTGGGGATTCAACCTCCCACTACGTCAGGGCCGTACGCGACGCCCGGGCCATACGCGACGCCCGGGCCGTACTCGACGCCCGGGCCGGATGCGACGCCCGGGCCATACGCGACGTCGGCGCCGTATCCGACGTCCGGGCCATATCCGACGTCCGAAGGGCCCATTGCATTCCACTGACGGTGCCGCTTCTCTGAGGTCGGGCCAAGTAATCGGGCTCGCCAATGTCGGTACCGCCAAGTTGCCGTCGCACGACTTCGATGAAAGGTAATCCCAAGGGAGATAGAGGCTTCGGTCCGTTGCGCACGCACCCGCGGGCCGCGATTAGGCCACCGACTGATTTTGATTCGGTCCTTCCACGGCGGTGTCGCCTCGGGCCCCGGTGATTCCGAACCGGTCATTCGTTGCAGCGCCGTGCTCGTCGCGCCAGGCGACCGACTCGCCCGAGAACCTGGGATGGGCCGGCTGAGGATGCTGTTGTCGGCGGTCGAACTCGTCCAGGCGATGCATCGGCACGAGTCCGACGAGGGTGAAGTTCCACAGTTGGCGGATGAGGTTCCCGACGGTGCGTCGGGAGTCCGGGCCGGTGACGTAGCGCCGTGCGATGGTCAGAAAGTCCTCCGGTTCTACCCCGGCGACGTCACGGACGTGCGTGCGGCGGATCGATCCGAATCTCGTTGCCGGAGTGAGCCGTATGTCGTATCAGGGGAACCGAAGCCACCGCTGTTCAGGGTGAACTCTGCGCGAAGTCCAACAAGTGGGGCGGACGATGAAGCCGGACGGTTCATAGGGCTTTCGCAGTTCTCGAGCGGCTGACTGTTCAGCCGCTGCCGTCAGGCCGGCAGGAGGCCAGCCGTTCGGTAGCCATCGATCAACGAGTCGTAGAGCGAGATGTTGGATCGGCTTCGCGCGAAGAGCTGAGCGCCGGCCAACGTCTCGATCGGGCTGACCAACCTCTACGCGAACGGCATCAAGGGATCTGGGGTGTGCGCCTGACAACGATGTGGCCAAGGTCCGCGACCAAGGGCTCAGCGCCCGGCGGAGGTGAGCTGGTAGTCCGCCTCGAGCAGCATCCACCCGCTCAGCTGTATCGAGAGATCGCGGCTGTCGTTCGGCGACGACGCGAGTGACGAGTCCGCCGGCTGAAGAAGGGTTTCCAGACCTCCCGGCGCGGTGACCGGTCGGCTCCAATCCGCACCGAACAGCGGCAGTCCGTTCACCTCGGCGCGGTTGTCCCAGGCCGCCCGTGCCGAGGCGTGCACGAGATGCGCGGCGGTCGTGTCGCCCAGGGCCAGCGCGGTTTGGGCGAGATTCCTGGCGAGGATGCCCATGAACAACCCGGAGTCGTTCCCGGCGGCCCCGACGATCACGCCCGCATCGGCGAGCCTGTCTGCGGTACCGGCGACGAGCGCCGCTGCGCGATCACCATGGATCGAATCGTTTGTGCGTAGGGCCAATTCGGTCTCCAGCCCGATGGCCACGCCCTGACAGTAGGTCCGCAGGGAGCGGTCGACCAGCCCACCGGGTTCGTGCACGCCGTCGAAGATGAGGCCGCTTTCGGTGTCGCGCAGCCGGGTGTGCAGGAAATCGGCGAGTCGTTCGGCGTGGGACAGCTTGCCTAGGCGCGCCATCGCGATCCCGGTTGGGCCGATCGCGGAGGTGCTGTAGTAATCGGTGCCGATCTTCCAGGGCACCGCGCCGACGGCCGGATTCCAGCTGTCGAGCAGGGCGGTCCGCAGCTTCGGAACGGCATCGTCGAAGCGGACGCCGAGCAGCCTGTCGGCGCGCTCGAGTGCCAGCACCAGCCACGACATGTCGTCGCAGTACCGGTTGGTCCAGCCGGTGAGATTGCGGGTGTGAATGCCGTGCGCGATGGCGCCGATCCGGCCGATGCGTTCGGGCGTGCATTCGCGGTGAGCGGCGTCCACGGCGCAATCCAGCAGGTGGGCCTGCCACCAGTAACACCAGCGCGTCAACATCAATTGGTCGACCAGGGATGACGGCCAGTGCAGCGTGCCCAATTGCATCTGCGACTGCCCCCAGAGCGTGTGCAGGTGCCGGTCAATGACTGCCCGCTCCGCGCGCTCCGCCCGCTCCCCTGGCCCCACCGGGCCGGGGGACGGCTTCTCCGCAATCGCCACCGCCTGCGGCTGTGTCACCGTCGCGAGTGCGATCGCGCCTCCGACCGCGAAAAGCACACTGCGCCGGCTGATCCCCTCGTTCTGGCAATCCATCCGGTTGCGCTCCCCTTGCTGAACGACGATCGCCGGGGCTGGAAACCGTGCAGCTAATTTTATCCCGCAGGCGGCGGGCTCGGCGGCCCCGACATCAACGAAACCTCAAACGGCAGAACGCCAGCCGAACCGCTGGCCCCGATATCTTCGACACGGTGCGGGACAAGCTGCCGATCTAGTCGGCGCTTCCGCGGTGGTCCAGCTCAGATTCGATCGATGCGGATGAGGTTCAACCCCACCTGCGCGTAGGCATCGGGCAGGGCGGACCAGCGCAGCCACGCCTGCTTCACGCTGTCGAAGTCGTAGGTCAGTCGACCCACCTCACGTACGAGATCCACTAGAAGGGCGTAGGTCTGCGTGAAGAGTTCGAGATTGCCGTCGACCGTGGACGGGATCAACAGCGACAGCGTCTCACCTTGACTCCATGCGGGACTGTTCGACACCGCCTCTTCAAGGCGGTACGCGACGTTTCTGTCACGCCCGGCACGTCGCTCCTCGTCCGCGTAAGCGGCGAAGAAGTCCGTGAACTGAGGAAGCGTCGGATGGAAGTACCGCACGCGATCATTGGCATCGATGATCAGCGCTGTCCCGCCGGGACGAGTGAGCCGGGAAACGCGATCGAGTGTTTCCGGAATGTCGTCCAGGTGCTGGAGCAGAAGACGCATCACGACGAAGTCGTACGTGCCGGTATGCCCTGAAAGGTCCCCTCGCTCGAATGCGACGTTGCGGCTGCCCGCTTCTCGATTTGCGATGGCGACGAGCTCCGGCGAGATGTCGAAGCCCGTGTAGACCTTGTCGGGAAATCGCGCAGCGATCTTGTCGAGGTAGTAGCCGTTTCCCGATCCCACGTCGAGCACGGTTCGAGCCCGATGCCACTGAGGTGACGTGTAGTAGAAGCTGAGTTCCTGCGCGATCGCGAAGTCTGTTTGGATTCGCTGCATCTGATCCCAGATCCGCAGAATCACACGTTCATGAGTACTGAAGTGCGGGTCGGAGGTAGCAGTGCTGCAGACGGTCATGACGCGCTCCCATTCTCGTCGTCGACCTCGATGTACGTGACAAGCAGGTACATCTTGTGAGGCCCATCGAGGTTGATGCCGTCGATCACCTGAGCGGTCATGCACGGCAGAAACGACTTGCCGGCGAAACGGGGGTCCGGGTGAGAGTCGTTGAACTTCATCGGAACAGTGGCTCGGGCGTGTGAATAGCCTTTGATCACGACGTCGGTGAGTCTGGTCTGCTCCTGCATGAACTTCGCCCAGGCATCGGGGTCGGAGAATGTGGAGATCCGATCGAGCAGTACCGGCAGTGATAGCGGTTGATCTTTCTCCGCGGCCATCATGCATCCGTAGCCGTAGAGGCTGCTGAACGCCTCGTCGAACTCCACCACGGTCGGCAGGTTCTCGATCAGGCCTCGTTCCGAGTATCGGACTTCGACGACCGAATTCGGATAGAACCGATGGATGGCGGTGGACAACATGCTGCGAAGCTTCTGCACGGGATCGGGCGGCGGTACGACGAATTTGTTCTCCGCCTCTTGCAGGGCCAATTGCAAGCTGTCGATGAGCGTGCCGTCTGCGGCGTCGATCGCCTCCTTCAAGGCGTCGGGAATCGCCACGTTGAAGTCGTTCAATCGCGGGAACTCCGCGGCGACGATGCGATCGATCTCCTCGAGTACCGTCGCCTCCTTCCAGCTTTGGAAGGCGACATCGGCCTCGTAGACGGGGAGCTCGGCTTTCGAATTGCTGATCAGGATCACCATTCCCTTACGCGCTCGACGGAATCCGAGTTCGTAGGTGACGGTGTAGTTGCGTTCTGACAGCAACGCGATGAGGATGTCGGCCTTGTCGATCTTGTCGAGGGCGATATCGGGGATGCTGTCCATTGCGGTCCTCGCCACGGCGACTTCGTAAGCCACCCGTGTTCCCGCAGGGCTCGGCGAAGTGGGGACCACGCGACATCTGTTCTCGATGATGTACTTCAGGCGGTGGAAGTTGAGAATCGACCTCCGTCGCTCCGCTTCCTCACCGCCAAAGGGCATCGCCACGACGACTTTTCGGCTGTTCACTACCACGTCGCGCTGTTGTTCACCCACGCGATCGCGTTCCACACGCGGATCCATTGCGTATTGGCGGTGTCCATCGACAACGGTCATGAGCGTCAATCCCCACTACCTGTGTGCTCTACTCGGATCATTCGACCTCGAGGAACCGATCATCTCGAGGAACGCCGGGCATAACGCGAGTAGCGCACTACTCGATTTTGGACGCATCGGTGCAGATCATGGGGCCTGTGGGGCTAGTGGGGCTTCTGAAGTGGGGCGGGCGGGGCTCGAACCCGCGACCAAGGGATTATGAGTCCCCGGCTCTAACCAACTGAGCTACCGCCCCGTCGCGCTGACGCGCGGCAACTATGTTCGCATGCGCCGTTCCGACCCC
>Ga0105237_10000719_pt1 | contig 45812 bp, 33 predicted proteins | sample KBSC24metaG_FD_81520 | JGI IMG/M metagenome (GOLD analysis project Ga0105237, IMG submission 81520) | Corn rhizosphere microbial communities from Kellogg Biological Station, Michigan, USA - KBS C2-4 metaG | ecosystem: Host-associated > Plants > Roots > Rhizosphere > Soil | place: Michigan, USA...
AAAATTTGTCGTTTATACATTAAAGTCAGGTTCGGGAGAAAATCGACTTTATAAAAAAGCCTCATAGCGTATTGGTAAACAATATTCTATGAGGCCAAGCGGAGAGGGAGGGATTCGAACCCTCGGTACGGTTGCCCGCACAACGGTTTTCGAGACCGCCACAATCGACCGCTCTGCCACCTCTCCGGGAGGGCGAACGCGGGGCGCAGCGTGAAAAAACCTAAAATGCGTGCTTGCACCCGCGCGGATGTCGAAGGGGAGCAAAAATAGCGCTTTTTTGAATGAAAAACGGGGAAAAATGAGAGATTGAGAGAAAACCAATAGTTTTGCCGCCAAAATCCTTTCTGAAATGTCAACCGGTGTTGTGCTCATTATAGACGATGAAGAGAAACTGCGTAGCCTGCTTGCCAGGATCATCCGTTTGGAAGGGTTTACGGTATTGGAGGCGGAAACGTTGAAGACGGGGAATCGATTACTGGATAAGGAAGACATCGATGTGGTGCTTTGCGACGTTAAACTGCCGGATGGCAATGGCGTTGAATTTGTCCGGGACATCAGGGCGAAATACACTTCGGTAGAGATCATCCTGCTTACGGCCTACGGCAATATTGCCGATGGGGTCAGCGCCATGAAGAACGGAGCATTTGACTATATCATCAAGGGCGACGACAATGATAAGATCATTCCGCTCCTGGCCCGGGCCATGGAAAAAGTACAACTGCAGAAACGGGTGACCCAACTGGAACAACAGGTTGGTAAGCGATATTCATTCGACACTATTCTGGGACAATCTCCCCTCATAACAGAAGCTATAGCGCTGGCGCGGAAAGTGGCGCCAACGGAAGCTACCGTATTGCTGCTGGGTGAAACAGGAACAGGGAAAGAGGTCTTTGCCCAGGCTATTCATAACGGCAGTAAAAGAGCTTCCAAACCTTTCATTGCGCTCAACTGCAGTGCTTTTGGCAAGGAACTGCTGGAAAGCGAGCTTTTCGGTCACAAGGCGGGCTCGTTTACCAGTGCGACAAAAGATAAAAAAGGGCTTATAGAAGAAGCCCATCAGGGGACCCTTTTCCTTGACGAAATAGGCGAGATGCATATCGATCTGCAGGCAAAGCTGCTGCGTGTACTGGAGACCAATGAATTCATCAAGGTCGGGGATACCAAACCCAGCCGGGTGAATGTGCGCATCATCGCCGCAACCAACCGCCATCTGCAACAGGAAGTCGAGGAAGGAAAGTTTAGAGAAGACCTGTTCTATCGTCTCAACGTTTTTACTATTTCCCTTCCCTCCCTGCGGGACAGGAAAAAAGATATCCCGCAACTGGCCGAATACTATCTCCGGCTTTTTTCGGGAAAAGGGAACAAACGTATCGAAGGTATCAGTCCAGCTTTTCTCGACCGCCTGCAGCAGCACGAATGGAAAGGCAATATCCGTGAGTTAAAAAATGTCATCGAACGGGCCGTCATTCTTTCCGAAAGTTCTCAACTGACGGTCGACAACCTGCCCGCCGACATGCAGGTTTCGGGGTTGCGCACGACGGGACCGCTGTCCGCCTTCGACCTGGCAAGCGTTGAAAAGCTGCATATTCAGCGTGTTTTGAATCATACCCGGGGAAATAAAACGGAGGCCGCCCGGCTTCTCAATATCGGATTGACGACGCTGTACCGCAAGATCGAAGAATATAAGCTGGGCTACGAAGCTTAACGTGCCGCGCGGGACTGAATTCCGCAGGCATGGACGAGCGCGGCGCGCGGCGCCCGGTTCGGCGCCCCCCATTTCGACATAGATTTTTTCATTTTGGTAGGGGCTGCCAAGAACCTCAAGTTACCATCGCCGTCCCCCGACGATCCTATAAATCAAGCCTGTTCTGTATTTGGCTTTTCACCTCCCTGGTGATCCTGCATCAGGCATCTGTTTTGACCTCTACGTGGAAAATCCTTGACATGCTAACCGTAATACTGTTACTGGCCGGGCTCCTCTGTTTTGCCCTTTTTTTTAAATCCATTGACTTTTTTGACAAAATCTGACCCATCATGACCCTGCTATTCATCATTTCCATCCTGGTTTTCATTTATCTCTGTTATGTGCTGATAAAGCCGGAAAAATTCTAAACATGAACACGCAACTAATAGGGGTGATCGCCATGTACCTCGTCACCGTAGTGCTGGCTATCCCCCTCGGAAAATACATCGGAAAAGTTTATACGGGCGAACGCACCTGGCCCGACCTGTTCTTCCACCCGCTGGACCGGCTGTTCTACCGGCTCGGCGGCATAAAGCCCGAGCGGGAAATGAACTGGAAACAACACCTGACGGCTTTGCTGACGATCAACGTGATATGGTTCCTGTTGTCCATGCTGGTCCTTATGAATATGAGCTGGCTGCCATTGAATCCGGACGGCAACCCCTCCATGTCCGGGGACCTCGCCTTTAATACGACCGTCAGCTTTGTCTCCAATACCAACCTGCAACATTATTCCGGCGAGACAGGCGTTTCCTACCTGGGCCAGATGGTCCTGATGCTCTTTCAGTTTATCAGTGCCGGAGCCGGAATGGCGGTTTGCGCCGTAGTATTCCACGCGATGAAGGAAAGGACCACAGACAAACTGGGTAATTTCTATGTTTTTTTTGTCCGTTCATGCACCCGGATCTTACTTCCCCTATCCATTGTAGTGGCGGTTCTGTTGTTGTTCAACGGAACACCCATGACGTTTAAAGGAAAGGATAATATCATTTCCCTGCAGGGGGATACCGTGCATGTAAGCCGCGGACCAGCAGCCGCGATGATCGCCATCAAACAACTGGGGACCAACGGAGGCGGCTTTTTCGGCGCCAATTCGGCACAGCCACTGGAGAATCCCAACTATTTCACCAATATGGTGGAAGACATCTGCATCCTGCTTATCCCGATAGCCCTGGTCTTTGCCCTGGGACATGTTCTTCAGCGAAAGAGATTTGCCTGGATGGTCTTTGGCGTTATGACCGCCGGTTTTCTTTGTCTGGCGATCCCCGCCATTTACCAGGAACTAAAAGGAAATCCAGCCATCGGACACATGGGGATCAACCAGGCCGCCGGCAGCATGGAAGGAAAAGAAACCCGGTTTGGAGCGGCAGCATCAGCCTATTGGGGCGTTACCACCACGGTGACATCCAATGGATCGGTCAACGCTATGCACGATAGCTTTACACCTCTCACCGGAATGTTTGCTTTATGGGGAATGATGATCAACTCATTCTATGGCGGTGTCGGGGTAGGGTTTCTTAACTTTTATATCTTTGTCATCATCGCTGTTTTTATCAGCGGCCTGATGGTAGGCCGGACACCCGAATTCCTGGGCAAAAAGATCGAAGCAAAGGAAATGAAGATCGCTACGATCATCGCTTTATTACATACGCTACTCATCCTTTCTTTTACGGCCTTGTCCTCCTATCTCTATGCACACGCTCCGAACACCTACGCCAGCTGGTTGAATAACCCCGGCTATCACGGGTTCTCGGAAATGTTGTACGAGTATACGTCTTCTTCAGCCAATAACGGTTCCGGTTTCGAAGGATTAGGCGATGGAGTGCCCTTCTGGAATATCACCTGTGGCCTGGTGATGCTGCTATCCCGGTTTCTTCCGATCATCGGTCCGGTAGCCATCGCAGGCATATTGGCAAAGAAGAAATACATCCCTGAAAGCACCGGGACGCTCAAGACGGATACAGGAACATTCGGTATCATGACCTTCGCCGTAATCATTATCGTAGCGGCCTTGTCTTTTTTCCCCGCATTGGCATTGGGACCTATAGCGGAATTTTTCAGTATGAAATAAATATACAACCATGACCAAGCATAAGAGCTCCAACAAATTATTTGAACCCCGGCTGGTGAGGGAAGCCCTAAAGCAATCCTTTGTCAAGCTGCACCCGGTGATCCTGTTCCGCAACCCGGTGATGTTCACCGTGGAAATAGGAACTGCCGTAATGCTGGGCGTTTGTCTTTGGATCATCGCCGGGGAAAAGCACCAGGGTAGCCTTGTCTACAACATTCTGATCTTTGCCATTCTTTTTATTACGTTACTGTTCGCCAATTTTGCCGAAGCGATCGCTGAGGCCAGAGGTAAGGCCCAGGCGGATAGTCTTCGGAAGACGAGGGAAGATACACCGGCCAAAAAGGTATTTGCCGTCGGTGAGATATATGTTGGCGAAGTGAAAGTTGTTCCTTCTTCTCAATTACGGAAAGGGGATATTTTCATCTGTGAGGCGGGTGATACGATCCCCATGGACGGAGAGATCATCGAAGGACTGGCCACGATCGATGAAAGCGCGATAACCGGCGAGTCGGCCCCCGTCATTCGTGAATCCGGCGGGGATAAGTCATCGGTCACCGGTGGTACGAAAGTACTTAGCGATAAGATAAAAGTAAAAGTTACGACAGAGCCGGGAGAAAGTTTCCTCGATAAAATGATCGCATTGGTAGAAGGGGCGTCGCGTCAGAAAACACCGAATGAGATAGCGCTCACCATCCTGCTGGCAGGATTCACGCTGATCTTCCTGATCGTTTGTGTAACACTTAAGCCTTTTGGGGATTACTCGAACACGCCGATCAATATCGCGGCCTTTATATCCTTATTCGTCTGCCTGATCCCTACGACCATCGGCGGACTGCTTAGTGCCATCGGAATAGCGGGTATGGACAGGGCCTTGCGGGCGAATGTGATCACCAAGAGTGGTAAGGCGGTGGAGACGGCGGGAGACCTCGATACCTTGTTGCTGGATAAGACCGGCACTATCACCATCGGCAATCGTAAAGCCACTCATTTCTGGCCTGCCGACGGGGTGGACGAGAAGGAATTCATAGAAGCCTGCGTGTTGTCATCGATGGCTGATGAGACGCCGGAGGGCAAGTCCATCCTGGAACTGGCCAATGCCAGGCCGGCGGGCACCCCGGGCGCCACGTCCGTGGGCGCGATCCCAGGCGGAACAGGCACCAGCGGGGCAAAATTTATCCGGTTTACCGCCGAGACACGTTGCAGTGGTATTGATATTGCCGATAAGAAAATACGCAAAGGCGCATTTGACGCTATCCGCAATATCGTCATCCGTAGCGGTAATATTTTCCCTGCATCGACCGAAACGAAGGTAAAAGAAATAGCCTCCGACGGAGGCACCCCGCTGGCTGTCAGTCAGAATGGGAAAGCGCTGGGTGTGATAGAACTGCAGGATATCATTAAGCCGGGCATCCAGGAACGTTTTGAACGGCTGCGCAAAATGGGGGTTAAAACAGTGATGGTCACCGGTGACAACCCGCTGACGGCTAAGTACATTGCGGAAAAGGCCGGTGTAGATGATTTCATCGCCGAAGCCAAACCGGAGGACAAAATGAATTATATCCGCAAGGAGCAACAGGGCGGCAAACTGGTTGCTATGATGGGAGATGGCACCAACGATGCGCCGGCGCTGGCGCAGGCGGATGTGGGAGTGGCGATGAACAGCGGCACACAGGCGGCCAAAGAAGCTGGAAATATGGTGGACCTGGATAACGATCCAACCAAGCTCATCGAGATCGTCGAGATAGGCAAACAGTTGCTGATGACCCGCGGTACCCTTACGACCTTTTCCATCGCCAACGATGTCGCAAAATACTTTGCGATCGTACCGGCCTTGTTTATCGCTTCCATTCCAGGCCTGAGCGCTTTGAACATTATGCAATTACATAGTCCCGAGAGCGCCATTCTTTCGGCCGTTATCTTCAACGCCATCATCATCCCCCTGCTGATACCCCTTGCGCTGAGAGGTATCGCTTATAAACCCATAGGAGCCAGCGCGCTGCTAAGAAGGAACCTTTTGATCTATGGTTTAGGGGGAGTGGTCGTTCCGTTTATCGGTATCAAGGGGATAGACATGCTGGTATCGGTATGGTTTTAAGTAATAAACGCAAACAGTAATACACATGAAACAGCATATACTACCGGCACTGAGACTTACACTTGTCTGTGTGCTCTTTTTTTGCGGCATATATACTTTATTGATTTGGGGGATAGCCCCATTGACTCCCGGTAAAGGAGAAGGAGAAACAGTCGTCTTTCAGGGAAAAGTGGTAGGTTACGCGTTGGAAGGTCAGGCTTTTACCCGGGATGACTATTTCTGGGGCCGGCCTTCTGCGGTGAGTTATAATGCCGCAGGCAGCGGGGGCAGCAATAAAGGCCCCTCCAATCCGGATTACCTGAAGGATGTACAGGCGCATATCGACAGCTTCCTGGTGCATAACCCGGGAGTAAAGAAAGCGGATATTCCGGCTGAACTGGTGACAGGGTCGGGGAGTGGATTAGACCCCGATGTTTCTCCCGAAGGGGCAAAAGTGCAGATGAGGCGGGTGGGGAAGGCCCGGAGGCTTTCGGAAGAGCAACTAAATGTATTGGTCGACCGTTATACTGAAAAGCCTTTATGGGGAATATTTGGTCCGGCCAAAGTGAATGTGCTGAGATTGAACGTGGCGCTGGACGAAATGAAATTAAAATGACAGATCAAAACGTACAGCATTTTCTGGATCTCATCCGCCAGTCAAGGCGGGGAAAGTTTAAAATATATATCGGCATGAGCGCCGGGGTGGGAAAGACGTACAGGATGTTACAGGAAGCCCAGACCTTGCTGCGTAATGGAGTTGATATAAAGATCGGTTATATAGAAACGCATGGCCGGAAAGAAACAGATATGCAGTTGCAGGGGCTTCCGGTGCTGCCGCGGCGCAGGCTTTTCTATAAAGGAAAGGAACTGGATGAATTAGACGTGCAGGCTGTCATCAATTTGCATCCCGAAGTAGTGGTCATCGATGAATTAGCGCATACCAATATTGAAGGAAGTAAAAACGAAAAACGGTGGCAGGACGTCATGGATATCCTGGACGCCGGGATAAACGTCATCAGCGCCGTCAATATTCAGCATATTGAAAGCCTGAATGAGGAGATACGGAATATCACAGGAGTAGAAGTGGCGGAACGTATTCCCGACAGCGTACTGGAGGAGGCGGATGAAGTGGTCAATATCGATCTGACGGCCGACGAACTGGTTACAAGGCTGAAAGAAGGAAGGATCTATGCTGCCGACAAGATCGGTATAGCCCTGCAGAATTTCTTTCAGCCGGAAAAGATACTCCAGCTAAGGGAACTGGCGTTGAAAGAAGTGGCCAGCCAGGTGGAAAGGAAGATCGAAACCGAATTACCCCGGGGTGCGCATCTGCGGAACGAGCGTTTTCTGGCCTGCATCAGCAGCAACCACGAGACGGCAAAAAAGGTGATCCGCAAGACGGCCAGGCTGGCAAGTTATTATCATTCCCGGTGGTTCTTGTTGTATGTGCAGACGCCAAAGGAGGATGGCGATAAGATCGGGCTGGCGGCGCAACGGCATTTAATTAATAACTTTAAGCTGGCAACGGAATTAGGGGCCGAGGTCATAAAAATAAAACAGCCTAATATTGCCAGGGGCATCATGGAAGTAGCAGCACAGCATGCGATCACCACCATCTGCATCGGTAAACCGCATCTGAACCTCTACAAAGTGATCCTGAGCACAGCGCTGTTCAACCAGTTGCTGACAAGACTGGCCGCATCGGATATCGACGTTGTTATACTATCGTAATATGAGCATTCGATTAAAAACGAAATTATCTATTGGACTGATCTTTCTCTTTGTCGTGATCTTGTTGTTCGGTGTGCTGGGACTGTTCTATATCAACCGGCTTAGCAACGAAGGCCGGCTCGTATTGCAGAACAACCATGAATCGTTGGTATATTGTAACCGCATGTTGCAGGCGCTGGAGGACCTGCCTGTCGATAAAAATGCCATGGCCACGTTCCAGGAGAACCTGCAAAAGCAACAGAAGAATGTCACGGAAGTAGGGGAAAAGGAAGCGACCGAAGATCTGACCCGCAACTTCAATGAATTATTGGCTAATCCTGCCGACTCCAGTAATTATTCGGATATCCGGCGCTCGATAAATAAGATCGAAGATCTCAATGAAATGGCCATTGTCCGGAAGAATGCCGCTGCGCAACAGACGGCGGAAAATGCCAAAAATGTGCTGACCATCCTGTTCACCATCCTTACCCTGGTAGCCTTTACGTTCATTTTCAATCTGCCGGGCATCATCTCTGATCCCATTCGCAGTCTTTCGGAAGGTATCCTGGCGGTGGCTGGAAAAGACTATAAGAAGCGGATCTATCTCCGGCAGGGAGATGAGTTCGGGGACCTGGCCAATGCGTTTAATACGATGGCCGAGAAGCTGGATGAATACGAGAACAGCAACCTGGCGAAGATGCAGTTCGAGAAAAGCCGGATAGAGACGATCATCAACCAGATGAGGGATGGTATTATCGGGTTGGATGAGAAAAGGAATATCCTTTTTCTCAATGCCGTGGCGGAAAAACTGCTGGGCCTGAAGGAAACCGCGATATCCGGTCTCTATGCTCCTGATGTCGCCGTCAGCAACGATCTGATGCGGACCTTGCTGCAGGACAATGGAAAAAAAGAACTGAAGATCTATGCAGATAATAAGGAAAGTTATTTCAGTAAGGACGTACTGGATGTTACCAATAAAGAGACGATCATCGGGCAGGTGATCGTGTTGCGTAATATCACCCCTTTTCATGAACTCAACGAGGCAAAGACGAATTTTATCGCTACCGTTTCCCATGAGTTAAAGACGCCCCTTTCTTCGATAAAAATGAGTGCACGGCTGTTAACCGACCTGCGGGTGGGAGCCTTGAACGGGGAGCAGCAGGAGTTGATACGCAGTATTACCGATGATGCAGACCGGCTGTTGAAGATAACCGGTGAGTTGCTGAATATGTCCCAGGTGGAGACGGGAAATATTCAGTTAAAACTGCAGCCTGCCAACCCAACGTTGATCGTTGACCAGGCAGTGCAGGCCGTGCTTTTCCAGGCCCAGCAAAAGCATATTAATATCCAGACCACCGTGGCGTCCAATTTGCCTTTTATCCAGGCAGACGTGGAAAAAACGTCCTGGGTACTGATCAATTTTCTGACCAATGCCATCAAGTATTCGCCGGAAGAGTCCGGTGTCGAGATAGCTGCATTCCGCAATGACAATAAAATAGAGTTTGTCGTCAAAGATCATGGGCGGGGCATCGAGGAGAAATATCTTCCCAGGATATTCGACCGGTATTTTAAGGTTCCCGGTACACATGAGCGAAATGGCACCGGGCTGGGCTTATCCATATCGAAGGAGTTCATCGAGGCGCAGGGGGGCCGAATATGGGTAAACAGCCAGCTCGGAGAGGGAAGTTCTTTTGGCTTCTCTTTTAATGCGACATAAGTGGAAGTACTTATATATGCGAAATAACTCCTATAGGAACTGCGGAAAACCACATACAATTTCTACCTTTATTCTACTATTGTTGGGCTAATTCATTGATTAGCTTGGCCGTTTCAAGTCTCCTGATTAGTAGCTCCCTCTATTATCTATTTATCCCTGGAAATTCCAACTGGTTTATCGTCTGGTTATTCATTCAAGTAGATCATCATCATTTATTCATGTTTTTTGTAGAGCCTAGTTGTAGTGCTTACCTTTATACAGCATGTCTGAAAAACCACAAAGACGTTTACCCCGGACTTCCGGGGTAAATTATTTTTGGGGGGTAGCGAGACCATCGGGTACTGGTAAACGTGAAAAAAGAATGACCCCAGGGGCCAGACCCTGTTGAAAAATGAATTCGCCGCAGGAGAGCCCAAGGGCAAAGGACCGGGAGAGGGAGGCGTAAAAACGCGCCAATCCCGCGCCGGCAGCGTGATTGCAGGGAAGCTAAAAAAAATGAAACGGATAAGCTAATGGGAATGTATTGATAATGAATAGCTTATGTTATCATATTCCTAAGGGGGTAAAATTAGGCTTAATACTACCTGTTGTATAGGGGTTTACCCTAGGTGTAAGTTCTAGTTCTTTAAAAATGACCACAGAAGATTCTTGTCTGTGAATAGAAAAAGAAGTACATTCATATTCTAATAGGATAAGGTTTAATGGTTATGGTATTTGATTAGTGCATCCCCGCCTAAAGCGGGGATTTTTTTTCGATGGTGCAGGCTAATGATTAGTGCATCAATGGGAAACTCCAAATCAATGCCTGATGCAAAACAATACCGGTCTTACCATTCTGACCGTTGAAGACAATTCCAGCGATCTCTTCCTGCTGGAGCATATGTTAAAGTCTTCGGGTCTGCCAATTGGTCAACTTTATTCCGCCGATCACATCCACGAGGCTTATACTCTGTTAGAGAAAAATGCCATTCATGTGGTTTTATTGGACCTTACGTTGCCGGACAGCTTCGGCATTCATACTTTTCTTCATTTAAAGCCGGTAGTCCAGCGGATCCCCGTGATCATTCTGACAGGCATGTCTGATACCAATATCGCCCTGGAAGCAATAAAAGAAGGGGCGCAGGATTATCTTGTTAAAGGTGAGTTAACAGAGGGGTTACTGGCCAAGGCCATACAATATAGTCTGGAGAGGAAGCGTACGCTTGAAAATCTTCGGTTAAGCAACGAGCGGTTTAATACGGTGGTCAAAGCTACGAATGATGCTATCTGGGACTGGGACATCCATACCAATAAAATATTCATGGTGGGCGATACCTATAAGCAGTTGTTTGGATATGATATAGTGGATACCCATTTACCCGAGGGTTTCTGGCAAAACATTGTCCATCCGGATGACAGGGAAAGGGTCACTGAGAAATTATCCAGGATCATCCGGGAGGGAACGCTAAACAAATGGGAGGATGAATACCGGCTGAGGAAAAGTGATGGGGAATATGCGTATGTTCATGACAGGGGGCATCTTATCTACGGGGCGGATCAGCGACCGATGCGGATGATCGGTGCAATACAGGATATTACGGCAAGAAAACGGTCGGAAGAGACGATACTGGCCTCCGAAGAGAAATACAGGCAGATCTTCAATAAGAATCCTTTTCCCACCTGGATATTCGACCTGAATTCGTTACAAATCGTAGAGGTCAACGATGCGGCGGTCGAAAAATATGGTTTTGATAAAAAGCAATTCCATCAATTGACGATGCGGGATATTCATTCGCCGGGGGAGGCCGATGCTTTCATGGAATATCTGAAGGGCACGGCCGAGTTGCAGTTGGGGGGAGAGAAATTATGGCATCATCATAAAAAGGCTGGGGATATGATGGTCGTGGAGATCACTTCCCATCTGATAGACTATTTCGGAAAGATGTGTATGCAGGTGATCATTAATGATGTAACCGAGCGTATCCGGCTGGAAAAGGAACTGGCCCTGCAGCAAAAGTTAAAGCAACAACAGATAACGGAAGTAGTGCTGGATGCGCAGGAAAGGGAACGTTTTGAGTTGGGGCAGGAATTGCATGACAATATCAACCAGATACTGGCCACGTCTAAATTATACCTGGATGTCGCTATTGAAGACCGTGAGCCGCGGTTTGACCTGTTGGCCAAGAGCAGAAAAAACATCTCTATGGCCATCGAGGAAATACGCAAACTGTCCAGAGAACTGATCACGCCGAGTCTGAACGATCTGGGGCTGGTACAGTCGATAAAAGAATTGATCCGAAGCATTCAAATGGTGGGAAAAATGAAGATACGTTTCATCATTACGGGCGTGGACGAGCATTCGTTATTGCCTGAACAGAAGATCAATATCTACCGGATCATCCAGGAGCAATTGAATAATATCCTAAAACATGCGCAAGCGTCATCGGTGACACTCGAATTGAATAAGATGCAGGAGCAGATACGTCTGCGGGTGACGGATGATGGAAGAGGGTTCGATACCCGGATCCGCAGAAAGGGAGTAGGGCTTTCCAATATTATGAGCCGGGCCGAATTATACAATGGAAAGGTCGAGATCGACTCCTCGCCGGGCAAAGGATGCCGCTTGGAAGTCATCCTGAATTCCAAAGTATTACCGGAGCAGGCATAATAATAATAATATATAACATGCCGCGGGAAAATGGGAATGTGTAGAATGCGATCGGTTGCAAAACGTTAGTGAGGAAGAAAAAGGCTCCTGGAGAGACAGGGGCAAACGAAAGACCGGAGCGAAAGGCCGGAGTGGGGTGCGACCGGCCGGGTGTTGGAGTGGTCCGACCCCAGGACGGTAGACTCGTCAAATTACAAAAGCCTGCTATGGCTGTTGTTCCTGTGCAGAACGCAGAACGGGTATTGCTTGGCCATTTCATTCAGACGTTGAATGACTTCTTCGTCGGGAGGAGGCAGTACAGGTGCCTGTTCTTCCTTTACTTTTCTTGAACGGGGATGTCTGACGATTTTGGCGGTGGGCAAAGCTGTCAGCTGCGCGCTGGTTGAGGGGGCAATTACCTGGACGACATTGGGCTTCATCTGGTGAGGTGTTAAAGATGATAAAATTGGTTGATAACACATCTTCCTATGCAAGCTAATCTTCGACAGGGACTGGAAATAAGGGGTACGGTTCGTTTGTATGAAGGTACGGAAAAAAGGAGTGGAACTACAAGAGAAAAGTGCATTTTTTGTTAGAAAATATTTAATTGCACGTATAAGGGTAGGTAAAAACCTTTTAGCAGATAATGTATTCAGGAGATGTGTATCCTATACTCATTTATGAGCTCCCGGTTTTTCTTCCGGTGGCAGGGGCGTCACTTTAAATGCGTATTTATAATTCCCATATGGCCGGTGATCGGGCGGGCCCGGAATTCCGATGTCGAGCCGGAGCCTGGCGCCGGTGGAGGCGGTGCTGATGGTTAACAGGGTGCTGTCTGCCGTCAATCTTAGTCCTTTTCCATCCGGACGGGTGATCGCCCACCAGCGGATGCCGGTATAACGGTTAGTCTCGCGGGGAGGGGCAACCGGGGAATGATAGATCTGCGGGATGGGAGGGTGGGATGATACTGACAGGTCGGCCTGCGGGGAGACAGGTAGACTGCCGTAGGCGGTGACAGTGTCGAAACCGGGAGGAAGTACCCAATACATTCCGAAAAAAGGAAGGGGTTCGCCCTGACGGCTACTGTCTGCTTCCATGGATTGTTCAACTTCCATTTCCCCCGTGGCATTGATAGTATAGCTGAGATGCAGCAGACAGGCTGTTTCCGGCAATGTATATTCAGCCCTGACGATGACGAGCTGGCTGCCCGTACTGGTAGAGAAGAGCTGGAGGTGGGGGGCCTGGCTGGCTTCTTTCCAGGTACCGCTTCCGGCGGCACTGGCAGCGGAGTAGCCGGGGTCGGCCGGTTCCAGCCAGAAAAGGGTTTTGCATCCCGGCGTATCACCCAACAGTGGATTGTCTTTGATAGTATATTGCTGTAGCCAGCCTGTTTGTTTGTCAAAGCTGATCAGGACGCCAGGAGACTGGATGGTGAATATGCCGTTTTCATCGGTAAAGGAGAGCTCTCCTGTGGGGTGTACGGATCCCTGGCTACCCGACCAGGGTTTGAGTAAAAATTGTTCTTCTGCCAGGACCGGTTTGTTACGATAGTGATAATGGAGTCCCAATACCAGCTCTTGATCGGTGGCAGAGGCGCCGGCATTGGAGGGGGGCTGGGCGGAAGATATCCGGACGGGCAGGCGGACGGTAGCCGGGTGTTTGGGGGGAATGGGAAGGTTTGAAAGGCTGCCTTTTTGCCGGACCAAACCGTTTGCCCGTAATTCCCAATCCAGAACTATATTTGCATAGTTATGCAGACCTGAGTCGTTGAGGATCCGGAGGATGACGGGGGCGCCAGGAGGCGGCGGATGGGCAGCAGCCGGGGAGGGTGGAGAGGCGGCCGCCGGGTGGCCGGAAGCAGCCGGGGCCGCGATGACAGGCATAGGGGATAGCAGCGTAGTGAGAATGGGCTGTGGCCGCTGAGCGGGCGCGACAAGGGGTGCGCAAAAAAGTAACAAAGGTAGAAGCCTCTGCGTGTTTAAATATGTAATGCTCGATCTCATGAGCAGGTTTTGGGATTCCATAATGATAAGAAAAAGAAATAAAGAATCAATGGCTAAAACGATTTAGTTCTTATCTTTATACCCAATACACAGTAATGAAGAAAGTTTCCATCAGTGATATCGCCCGTAAAGCGGGAGTCTCTGTTTCCACCGTATCGTTTGTAATGAATGATAAGGCGGTTAAAATGCGCATAAGCCGTGAGGTGATCGACAAGGTCGAGAATGTGGCCAGAGAAATGGGATACCGGCCGAATCAACTGGCGCGGGGATTACGCACTGGCAAAACAAAAACCATTGGGCTTATCGTAGAGAATATCTCCAATGCATTTTTTGCGACGTTGGCAAAGACGATAGAAGACGAAGCAAAAAAGTATGATTATAAAGTAGTGTATTGCAGTACCGATAACGATGAAGGAAAAGCGCGCGAGCTGATCAATATGTTGTCCCAACGTCAGGTAGATGGGTACATTATTACCCCGACACTGAATCTGGCGGAAGAGATCCGTAAACTGCAGGCAGAGAATAAACCCGTCGTGCTCATCGACCGGTATTTTCCACAACATGAAGAGATCCCGGCTGTCCTTGTAGATAATTATGAGGGAGTGGCGCGTGGTACGGAATATCTCATCGAAAAAGGGTATCGTAAAGTCGCGCTGATAACCATCGAAACGGAAATGGCGCATATGAACGACCGGCTACAGGCTTACTATGACGTCCTGAAAAGGAATGGCATCCCTGAAGAAGATGCCCTGGTAAAGATCGTTCCTTATAACAGCGACAAGGAAGCCGCATTACAGGAGATCGAACAGGTATTATCCGGCGCCGGCACGACCGTCGATTCGGTATTCTTCCTCACTAATTACCTGGGTGTACTGGGCATAGAAGTCATTAAAAAACTACAGATCAAAATACCCGAACAACTGGCTGTTCTTTGTTTTGATGACAACGATATTTTCCGTTTGTATACTCCCACTATTTCGGTCATCCGTCAACCGATAGAAGCGATAGGACAACGGGCGATGCTGGCGCTGATCGAAAGGCTACGTCATTCGGGTGAAGAAACGATCCCGGAAAATGCGCCGGTACGACTAACGGCTGACCTGGTGGCGAGAGAATCTATTTAGCATTTTTTTTAGCTTTGTAATAAGTACACGATCATCTCATAGTATGCATTTCAGCGGACAATAAGATATTGTTATTTATTTTGCAGTCGTGAATAATAAAAATATATTTACACTGTTATATTCCCGATTTGGACCGATACCAACAACAACTTACTGACCCCGGTAAGACTATCTAAACAAGGCTTCTGATGGCGGCGGATAAAAATTTTAATGCGCAGCTGCTTCTTCGGCAAATTGCCGATAGGAATGAACAGGCATTCCGCCAATTGTTCGATCAATACAGAGATCGGCTCTTTCAATATATTTTCAGTATCGTAAAGTCGAAGGAAGTGACAGAAGAACTGGTCATGGATGTCTTTCTTAAATTATGGTTGGGTAAGGAAGTCGTTAACCAAATAGAGAATTTTGATGCTTTTCTTTTTCGGGTTGCATATAATAAATCTATTGATTTTCTCCGGAAGGCGGCCCGCGATGGCCAGTTCCGTGATCTATTATGGAATGACACCCAGCTCGCCGGCGGCGCCGGGGCAGACCAACAGGTCATAACCCGGGAATACGAAAAAGCGCTTCGGGAAGCGTTGTTAAAGCTTTCTCCCCAACGCCGCCTGGTATATTATCTTAGCCGGGAAAAAGGTTTTTCCCATTTGGATATCGCCCGCCAATTACAACTGTCCAAGCATACCATTAGTAATCATATCGTTGAATCTCAACGTTTTATAAGATCGTATCTCATCCGTCAGCTGGATATTGTCGCTCTCTTTCTTCTCATTCTTGGTTCAGCGTTCTAAGAAACTTAAATAAATGTTAACGTAGGATAGTTGTTGCTTTCCTAATTAGCGTCTTGTAACAAGTAACCATTAGTTGGCTGCATTATGAGAAATCATTCCGGAGACGACAGGTTAGGTGACCTGCTACTTGCCTTTATTAATAATGCCTGCTCACAGGAGGAGATGGAGGAGTTGTTCCTGCTGATCGGGCAGGAGCATGACGAGCAGTTGCTGCCCCTTTTACGGGCTGAATGGACAAAGGCCAAAGATAAGGGCCCGGCGGCGGAGGTCAACTGGGATCAGTTGTATGGGGCAATGATAGCCCGCTCGCACGATCTGGAACAAGCCCCTTCTTTGGAACGCGCTCCATCGTTGCCCCGTCGCCGGCGTATACGCCGCTCCTGGATCATGGCTGCCATTTTCTTTCTTCTTCTTGTTTCCGGCGGGGTCATCTTTCAATGGTCACATGTAAATTCAACGCCTGCACCACTGGTAGTTCCGGTGGTTTCGCGGTTTAAAAATGATGTCCAGCCGGGTGGGAATAAAGCGATACTCACTTTATCCGATGGTTCCTCGATCGTACTGGACAGTGCGGACAATGGCAAACTCAGCGTCCAGGGAAATGCGACAGTGGTAAAGCTGGCAAATGGCCGGCTGGCGTATCGTACCGCTGGTCATACCGGTTTGGCAAATATGCCGGTATTCAATACTATCTCAACTCCTAAAGGAGGACAATACCAGGTGGTATTGCCGGATGGCAGTAAGGTCTGGCTGGATGCGACGTCTTCTATCCGTTTTCCAACGGCTTTTGACGAGAAGCAACGAAAAGTGGAATTGATAGGGGAAGCCTATTTTGAAGTGACTGCCAATCCGCTGAAGCCTTTTATCGTATCGGTGCTGTCGCAGCAAAAGGATAAAGGGGCTGAACTGCAAAAAATATCTGTATTAGGCACCCGATTTAACGTGATGGCATATAGTGATGAGAATACGGTTAAGACGACTTTATTGGACGGGGAGGTTGAAATTGCCGGAACGGCGGGCGGAACAAAGCTGAAGCCGGGCGAGCAGGCACAATTGACTCATGGAGATCAGGCAGGCAGCGATCCAGCCCATATCAGTGTCATAAATGATGTCGATATCAATGCTGCCGTTGCCTGGAAGAATGGTTATTTCGATTTTAACAGGGCCGATATCCATACTATCATGCGGCAGCTGTCCCGGTGGTATGATGTAGACGTGGTCTTCCAGGGGAGTGGTGCGGGCAAGGAGTTTTATGGCGGCATGCAAAGAGACCTCCCGTTGTCGGCGGTATTCCGTATCCTCGAAAAGAGCGGCGTGGAGTTCAGTATCGATGGGAAAAAGGTGATGGTAAATCTATAGTGTCTTCTAGTATCAATATATCGATTGAATGTTCATTTTCTAACCAAACATTGTAAAAAAATGCATCGAATTGCCATTCGTAAACCCATGCCTCAAGGGCCCGGGCATTTTACAAAAGCTATGAGAGCGATCAAATTAATTGCGATCATAGTATTCGGAGCTTACCTGCAGGTGAGCGCCGGTGTTTCGCAAAACATTACTTTTTCAGGCAGGAATGTCACTTTGCAAAAAGTATTCTCTGCTATTAACAAACAGGCTGGTTACATGGTCTTTTGTGATTACAGCATCATTAAGGACGCCAGAAAAGTAAATATCAGTGTCAGGGACGCCTCCGTGCAAGCAGTTTTAGATGCTTGTCTGGACGGTCAGTCGCTGAGTTATGAGATCGTTGACAGGACGATCGTCATAGCCCGGAAAAAGCTCGTTATTCCTCAGCCCGAGGCGGCGCCCTTGCCTCCCCCGGTAGACATTAAAGGCCGGATCACCAATGAAAAAGGTGAGGCGGTGCCGGCAGCAACCGTTGCTGTGAAAGGCAGCAGCAAGGTCGTTGTCTCTAACGACAACGGGGAGTTCGAACTGAAAGGCATCGATAATAATGCAACGCTGGTCATTACCAGTGTCGGTTATGAAAGAATGGAAGTAAAAGTAGGCGGCCAGACATCCCTGGCGATCCAGCTAAAGGTTGGCGCAGCTTCTATGGGTGAACTGGTAGTAACAGCGCTGGGTATCTCCAAGGAAGAGCGTAAGCTGGGTTATTCGGTCACCACCGTTGGCGGCGATCAACTGACCAAGGCTCGTGAAACCAACGTGGCCCTGTCCCTCTCCGGCCAGGTGGCCGGTCTGACGGTACATGGCGCCAGCGGCGGTCCGGGCAGCAGCGCCCGTATCCTGCTCCGCGGTATGCCCAGCATGAACTCCGGTGGTTCACCCCTGTTCGTTATCAATGGCGTACCGATGGACAACACTCAACGGGGAGCGGCCGGCGAATGGGGCGGTTCCGACAATGGCGACGGTATTGGTAATATCAACCCTGACGACATCGAAACGATGACGGTGTTGAAGGGCCAGGCTGCTTCCGCCCTGTATGGTACCCGCGCCAGCAATGGGGTCATCCTCATTACGACCAAGACTGGTAAAAAGGGTGATCCGCAGGTCGATTACAATATGAATGCACAATGGGATAAGGCGATAAACTACACCGACTACCAGTACGACTATGGCCAGGGACTCCAGGGGGTTAAACCCACCACGGCTACTGCCGCGCTGAATTCCAATCGTTTTGCCTGGGGAGCTAAAATGGATGGCTCCCAGACCATTCAATACGATGGTAAGAATTACGCCTATTCTCCATATAAGGACAATATCAAGAATTTCTACCGGGTAGGCCCTTCGCTTACGAATACGGTGTCTGTTGCAGGAGGTTCCGACAGGGGAAGTTTCCGTTTGTCTGCTTCGAGCCTCGACAACAGTTCGATCGTCCGGAACAGCGGCATCGATCGCAAGACCTTAAACCTGAACGTAACCCAGAAGATCACGGACAGGCTCAGTGCAACGGTGATCGCTAACTATATCGACGAACAGGATCGCAACCGGCCTCAGCTAAGTGATGGTCCGGGCAACCCGAACAACTTCCTGTTCCTGGCGCCGAATGTCAATGCCAATATCTTCAAGCCGGGCCAGGACGCCAGGGGCTATGAGGTGGTCTTCAGCGATGACAACTATGTGACCAATCCCTGGTTCGTGGTGAATAACTGGATCAACAACGTTGACCGCAAACGCCTGATCACCGCCACATCTGCGAAATATAATTTCACTGATTGGTTGTATGCGATGGCTCGTGTGGGGTATGACAGAAATGACGACCGGGTTTTCAATGTCACTCCTACAGGCACCAACTACAGCTTTAATGACAAGGGACAGTCGGGCCAGTTCAACGGTCTCACGACGACAAACACCTGGGAGCTGAATATGGACGGGCTGATCGGGGCTTCCCACAACCTGACGGAAGACCTCAAGCTGGATGCGACTTTAGGCGGCAATATCCGGAAGAATAATTATGAATATCTTCAGATAAGAGGAGACCAGTTCGTTCTTCCATTCCTGTATACGCCAAGTAACGCGCTGAACCCCAACAGAAGCTATTTCCCTTACAAAAAGGAAATTCATTCTGCCTATTACTCCCTTGACTTCGGTTATAAGGATTTCCTGACCTTGACCACAACAGGGCGTTATGATGCCTTCTCCACCCTGCCAAGCAGCAACAGGGGCATCTTTACTCCTTCGGTGGCCAGCGGCTTTATCTTCTCCAAATTCCTGGACATGCCGGCTCTCAGCTTTGGTAAATTGCGTGCAGCCTTTGCGCAAACCAGCGGCGAACCTATCGGCGGTCCGAATAACACCAATAGCGGAGCGTATCAGACCGCTGTATATTATGGCGTAGGCAGTGCCTTTAACGGTACCCCCATCGGGTTGCTGAATGGCACCAACGGAAGCCTTGTGAACAATATGCCCAGTCTTTCCAACCTCTACCTGAAACCCTTTACCCTGACGGAAGTGGAGATCGGTACTGAATTGAAATTCTTTGGAAACCGTCTGGGCTTCGATGTAGACTATTTCACCCGGAAGACGAAGAATGAGATCATGAATCCCAATCTGAGTATGGCAACGGGATATGCTTCTACGTATATCGGCACCGGTTCTACCAAGAACAGCGGGGTAGAAGTACAGATCACGGGTACGCCGGTGAAAATGAGGGATTTCAGCTGGAACGTCTCTTTCAACTTCACCTATGTCAAGAACAGGATCCTGGCGACGGACGCCTTCAACAATACGGTGACGCAGGGAGCGTATCGCCCCCTGAACGCCAATACCGCTTTCATCGTTGGCAAGGCAGGTCCCCAGATCATCGCACATGATTATACTTATGATGCCAAAGGGAATATCGTGGTGGATGCCAGTGGCCTGCCGATCGCGGCTACGGACCTGACACCGTTCGGTAGTGTTCTTCCCACCACCTATGGCGGATTGCGGAATGATTTCACCTATAAGAATTTCAATTTTGGTTTCCTGATCGATTACAACTACGGTAATAAAATACTCTCAGCCACCAGCTATTACGATCTCTATCGTGGTCTCGACAAGCGGACCCTGGTGGGCCGTGGTCCGGCAGGTATCACCACGGGTGTTACGGCAGCGGGTGCAACCAATACGGTCGCAGCTTCCGCACAGGATTATTATCAGCGCCTTGCCGATGTTTCGCGCGTGAACGTGCTGGATGGCGACTATATCAAATTACGCCAGGTGACCCTGGGTTATACGCTTACCGGCAAGACGTTGGGCAATATTCCCGTGATACAGTCGATACAGTTATCATTGGTAGGACGTAACCTCTGGACGATCATGAAGAAATCCGATAATATCGATCCGGAAGCGAACTTTGCCTCCAGTGTCAAGTATGCAGGTATCGAAGGCACCAGCCTTCCTTCTACCCGGACATTCGGTATCAACGCTACCGTTAAATTCAAAAAATAGTCGTCCGCAGTCATCACAACAAAAAAAAGACAACTATGAAAGTGAGTAAAAAAATAATGCTATATACCAGTTGTGCGGTTCTTATCATGTCCGCAGGCTGTACCAAAAAATTTGATGCTATCAATACGGACCCCACTCAGGCGACAGCAGCGCAGTTCGATCCGAACCTTTTGCTTTCTTCCACTGAAGTGGAGTATTTCAATGCGATACAAGGGTACAACGGCGGCATTCTTTTCCAGAGCATGTGGACGCAGACTTTTGCTTCGGCAGCCTATCCCAGCTACTATAGCAATGGCGATAAGTATACAAAAGGGGGTAGTTTCCTTGACTACCAGGGACGTCTCTGGAATCATGGGTATAACGCTGCCGGGTATGCTTATGAGATGCAAAATCTTGTGAAAACGAACCCGGCACTGAGTAATCTTAGTGGTATAGGCCTTATCCTGGAATTGCTGGCCATTCAGTCGGTGACGGACACATACGGGGATGTCCCTTTTTCCCAGGCTCTCCAGGCAAAGACGAATGTGAACCTTCCGGTGTATGATGCACAGCAGGCTATTTATACTTCCATGCTGGCCAAACTGGATTCGGTGATCCCAACCCTCGATGCGGGTAAGACACTGCCTACCAATGATGTGTTCTCCTATAAGGGAGATATCTCCAAATGGAAAAAGTTTGGTTACTCACTGATGCTGCGGATGGCGATGCGGTTGACAAAGGCAGATGCTGCAACTGCGCAGAAATATGCCGAGAAGGCCTATGCCGGCGGTACTTTTGCGAGCAATGCAGACGACGCCTCCGTGACCTTCGATCATTCTGATGGGTATAATAATAATAATGCCAGCGCTTACCAGGTGCCCGAAGATTTCTCCGAAGTGAAATGGGGAAAAGTGCTGATCGATTACCTGAAATCAACCAATGACCCACGGTTGCCTATCGTTGCCGAAGTGCCGGGTGCGGGGCTGGATTCTGCCGCCATGGAAAGTGCGCCGGGGAATCGCAATCCTGCCAGCCAGCAAGGCATGCCCAGCGGGTATGATCAGAACGGTCTTGCTACCGATATCTCTCATGCCCCAGGGTACCCGGGCACTTCGGGCACCGGCGATGATCTGAATAAGACCGGGCTCTACTCCCGTCCTTCCATCGGACTGTATACCAATCTTAATCTGCCCGCCTTTGCCCTCAACTATGCGCAAACGGAATTGTTACTGGCAGAAGCTGCCGCACGCGGCTGGAATGTCGGTGCATCGGCTGCTGTGCATTATGCCAACGGGGTTACCGGCGCGCTGAAGAGCTATGCTACCCTGAGTCCGGCGAACGGGACGATCCCCGACGCCACCATAGCAGCCTATGTGGCTGCTCACCCTCTGGACGTCAGCTCTCAGGCCAATTCCATCACCCAGATCAATATGCAATACTGGGTAACAGCCGGAACATTGCTGGATTTTGTCGAATGCTGGAGCAACTGGCGCCGGTCGGGAGTTCCTGCTCTGACACCCGTCAACTATTCGGGTAGCTTTACCAACGGAGTCATCCCCAGAAGACAGGCTTATCCGACGACAGAGGCTTCCACAAACCCCCTCAATTATAAAGCGTCGGTCACCAAACTCGGAGGAGATGATAACTATGCCACTCATGTATGGTGGGATAAATAATATTTCGTTGTTGTTATTTTACAAAGACAAGACTACCTTCGGGTGGTCTTGTCTTTTAATGTAAGTGCTATGATTAGAAGATTGTTATTGCCAGGACTGTTGCTGCTCACAAGCTGCCCGGTCTTTGCCCAAACCCCGCTGTTCAAAGCGCTTCCCGCCGCCCAGACCGGTATCCGTTTCAGCAATACCATCGTTGAGACGGAGGAGCTGAATGTGCTGAACTACGAATATTTCTACAATGGCGGCGGAGTAGCGGTAGGAGATATCAATGGGGATGGATTGGACGACCTCTATTTTACCGCCAATTCCGGCTCCTGCAAATTATATCTCAATCTCGGCGGTCTTAAATTCAAAGATATCACTACCGAAGCCGGCGTCGGCGGCCGGCCGGATGGCTGGAAAACAGGGGCCACGATGGCAGATGTCAACGGGGACGGGCTGCTGGATATCTATCTTTGTTATTCCGGGAGAAATGCTTCGCAACGGGGAAACCAGCTTTTTATCAACCAGGGAAATGGTCATTTTACCGAGCAGGCGGCGGCCTATGGGCTGGATGATGCGGGTTACTGTACCCAGGCGGCTTTTTTTGATTACGACGGGGATGGAGATCTCGATTGTTTCCTGTTACGTCATAGTGTGAAAAAGGTCGATAATCTGGAGCTGGCCAAAGCCCGGACCGAACTGGACCCGCTCGCGGGGGATCGATTGCTGGAAAACAGGGGCGGACATTTTATCGACGTGTCCCAAAAAGCAGGTATAAGACAGAGCGCGCTCACCTATGGCCTGGGTATTGCCATTTCCGATATCAATAAAGACGGCTGGCCGGATATCTATGTCACCAATGACTACAACGAACCGGACTATCTGTATATCAATAACCATGACGGAACATTCAGCGACAACGCGGAAAGATCATTTCAGCATCTGGCGCAATTTTCGATGGGGGTAGACATCGCCGATATCAATAACGATGGCTTGCCGGATGTGATGAACCTGGATATGTTGCCGGAGGACAACCGGCGGCAGAAACTCCTACAGTTACAGGAGAATTATGAATCCTTCGAATTGATGACGAGACAGGGATTACAGCGGCAGTACATGCGGAATATGTTGCAATTGAACAATGGAGACGGAACATTCAGCGAAATAGGCCAGCTGGCAGGCGTATCTGCCACGGACTGGAGCTGGTCGCCCCTTTTGGCTGATTTCGACAATGACGGGTTCAAAGACCTTTTCGTGACCAATGGTTATCTGCGGGATTATACGAATAAGGATTTTCTGCGGTATTGGGGCGACTATAAGATACGAAAGGCCATGGATAGAGAGCCGGTGAAATTGATGGACCTGGTGCAGGCCATGCCCTCTTCGACGCTGAAGAAATATATTTTCCGGAACAATGGAGATCTGACCTTCTCCAATATGCAAGCCAGCTGGGGCATCGATCAGCCTGCCGTATCTTCCGGAGCCGTGTATGCCGATCTGGACAATGACGGAGATCTGGACCTGGTGGTCAATAATATCAATCAACCGGCTTTTGTGTATCAGAACCTCAGCACTTCTTCTTCCTGGCTGGAGTTGAAGCTGACGGGAAAGGGCCTCAATACCGCTGCGATCGGCGCGAAGGCATATGTTTATAACAAGGGCCAAATACAATATGAAGAACTGGATCCCGCACGGGGGTATCTATCCTGTATGTCTGCGATCCTACATTTTGGGCTTGGACAGCAGACGACAATCGATTCGCTGGTTATTATCTGGCCGGATCAGGCGCGGCAGGTGTTGCCTGCTGTGGCGGTGAATCAGCGCCTGGTCATAAAAGAAGAGGGGAATGTTTCGGCGGTTGCGGGGGCTGTAGCCAGTGGTGTGTTCACCAGGGAGCCCCCCATTATTCCGTATAAACAGGAAGGATTTGGCGACAACGATTTCAAACGGCAGCCTTTGATGTTATTCATGTATTCGCGTACGGGTCCTGTCATGGCAATGGCGGATATCAATAAGGACGGACGCGGGGATGTTTTCATCAGCGGGGACAGGAACCGGCCGGGTGCGGTGTATATTCAACAGCCCGACGGCCGGTTTACGGCAACGGGTCCGGCCATAGTACACGAGGATAGTTCGACCGTTGCAGCGGCTACTTTTTTTGACGCTAATGGTGACGGCTGGCCTGACCTGTATGTGGCCAAAGGCGGTTATTCTTTATGGGAGCCGCATTCCGTGTCGCTGCAGGACGAGCTTTATCTCAACGATGGCAAAGGGGAGCTTTATCGTGCTGCAGGCAGTCTGCCGGATCTTAGCGCCAGCAGCAAATCCTGTGTCCGGGCTTGTGACTATGACGGAGATGGAGATATCGATCTGTTTGTAGGCGGCCGGGTTATTCCGGGACAGTATCCGTTAGCCCCGAAAAGTTATTTACTTACCAACGACGGAAAGGGGCATTTTACGATCACGGCAACGCCTTTCGATAACATCGGGATGGTCACCGACGCACAATGGACAGACCTTAACGGGGATGGCCGGAAAGACCTTTTGCTTTGCGGAGAGTTTATGCCGGTGATGGCCTTTATCAATACTAAGGACGGTTTTGTCGACAAGACAAGCGATTATTTTGGCCGCCCGGAAAATGGTTTCTGGAATGTATTGGCATTGGCCGATGTGGACGGGGATGGAAAAGAAGATATCATAGCTGGCAACCTTGGATTGAATACGCGTTTCCAGGTGTCGGATAAAGAGCCGGCAGAACTGTATTATGCCGATTTTGATCACAATGGCTCGATAGATCCTTTTTTCACTTTTTATATCCAGGGAGTAAGCTATCCTTTCGTCAGCCGGGATGAACTGAATGAGCAGATATATCCAATGCGGAAAAAATTTACTTCCTATAAAGACTATGCGAATGCAACGCTAACGAATATCTTCAGCAAGGAGGAATTGAATAAGGCGGGTAAGCTGACTGCTACGGAGAGCCATACCGTATGCTGGCTGAACCGCGACGGAAAATTTGTGCGTACCGGGCTTCCTTTGCCAGCGCAGTTTTCCATGGTCTGCAAGATATTAACGGGTGATTTTGACCGGGACGGCCGGACGGATATCCTGTTGCTGGGGAATCATTCGGACAATCGTCTCAAGATTGGTGCCATCGATGCCAATTATGGTTGTTTGTTAAAAGGAGATGGAAAAGGAGGATTTAGTTATGTACCCCAGCCCGTATCGGGTTTATCAGTGCAGGGGGATGTCAAGTCAGCCGGTGAACTGATCATCAATGGGCAAAAACATCTGGTCATCGGGGTGGCTGATGGAGAATTACAATTTTATAAGGAGAAGTAATATGCGCCGTAGTCTTGTTTTGTTATTTGTATTTGTTACTGTGATGCGTGTTGAAGCTCAGATGCCGGAGAAAACGTTGACGGAATGGCTGCGGCCTGCCCTGTTTTCCATCACCATGGTGATGGTGCACGATGTGGTCAATCCGCCAGCCGCCAGCCGGTACTATGCCTATATTATGCTCGGGGCTTATGATATAGTAGCGCAACATAATTCTTCGTTGGTCAGACCTGCAAAACTGGTAAAACAATACCCCGCAGGCGTACCGGCCGGGCAGGGGACCTACGACTACCGGATAGCGGCAGCCTGGTCGATCCTTGAGACAGGGCGTCAGATGCTTCCTTCCGGGTACATGCTGGACGAAGAAGAGAAAAAGTTTTTGCAGCTACTCAAAAAACAACGGCTATCGCAGGGGCTTATCGACCGGAGCCTGGCGGCAGGGCGCGAGGCCACAGCCCGGATCATCGACTGGTCGAAAGGGGATAATTATAGTAAGCTGAGTGCCAGATTGCGGTATAATCCTTTGCGTAAAGATTCCACCTGGTATCCGACCCCACCGTCTTATATGGAAGCGGTCGAGCCTAACTGGCGGATCATCCGGCCGATGATGATCGATTCCTGTGACCAGTTCGTTCCGCCGGCGCTGGTGCCCTTCAGCACGGATACTGCCAGCGCTTTTTTCCGGCTGGCGAAAGAAGCCTATATCGTTTCAAAAGATACAGGGGCACGGTCTGTATACGAGCGGACGATCGCTGGTTTTTGGGATTGCAATCCTTTTGCCGTAACGACATCGGGCCATATGATGATCGGGTTAAAAAAGATAAGTCCTGGCGGGCATTGGATGGATATCGCCGGGATAGCTGCCGGGGTCGCTCATTTAGATTTTGATCATACTGTATTTCTTCAAACGGCGGTAGCGATAACCCTGATGGATGCATTCATCTCCTGCTGGGATGAAAAATACCGGAGCAATCGTATCCGCCCGGAATCCTATATCAACCGGTATATCGATGCCAAATGGCAACCCTATCTGCAAACACCGCCGTTTCCCGAGTACACCAGCGGCCATAGTGTTGTCTCCACGGCATCCGCAGAAGTGCTGACTTATTTGTTGGGCGAAATGGATTACAGGGACAATTCGGAAGAACTGTTCGATATACAACCCCGGACATTTCATTCTTTCCGGTCGGCGGCTGAGGAAGCGGCTATTTCCCGGTTATACGGCGGGATCCATTACCGTGATGCCATTGTAAATGGCCAGGTGCAGGGGAAGGCTATAGGCGAATTTGTAGTAGGAAAATTAAGGGTTGCGGGGGTAAAACCACTACGCTGAGCACCTGGAACGATGCGTGGGCGGGTGCGGGGTCTCCCGGCAAAGAAAATCTTCCGATTTACCCCTTTCTACCCTAAATTCGCACAAATTTCTTCCAATGAACTTGCATGAATATCAGGCCAAAGAACTACTGAAAAAGTATCAGGTACCCGTACAGGAAGGCATCCCCGTAGATAATGCAGGGGCCGCTGAAGAGGCGTATAAAAATCTCAAAGTCCAGTTCGGAAATAACTTCGCGGTGGTGAAGGCGCAGATCCATGCAGGGGGTCGTGGAAAGGGTAAAATTCAAGGTACGGAGCAGAAAGGTGTTGCTGTCGGTAAGAGCGCCGAAGACGTCAGGCAAATAGCTTCCAATATCCTGGGCGGTACGCTGGTGACGATCCAGACGGGTCCTGCCGGAAAGAAAGTTAACAAGGTACTTATCGCGCAGGACGTTTATTATCCTGGCGCCAATCCGGTGAAGGAGTTTTATCTGTCTGTATTACTTGACCGCGCAAAAGGGCAGAATGTCATCATGTATAGCACGGAAGGTGGGATGGATATTGAAGAGGTGGCGCATAATACGCCCGACAGGATCTTCAAGGAGTGGGTACACCCGGGGGGCGGTCTGCAACCCTTCCAGGCGCGTAAAATAGCGTTCAATCTGGGTTTGAGCGGTGAAGCCCTCAAAAATTGCGTCAAATTCGTCACCAATCTTTATAATGCATATGTAGGGCTGGATTGTGCCATGCTGGAGATCAACCCGCTGTTCAAAACCAGCGATGAGAAGATCATTGCGGTGGATTGTAAGATGAACCTGGATGATAACTCGTTGATGCGCCATCCCGAACTGGAAGCGCTTCGGGATATCAGCGAAGAAGATCCCACGGAAGTAGAAGCCGGCAAATACAACCTCAATTTCGTCAAACTGGACGGTAACGTAGGCTGTATGGTCAACGGCGCCGGTCTGGCCATGGCAACAATGGACATGATCAAACTCAGCGGCGGTGAACCAGCCAACTTCCTGGACGTCGGCGGTACGGCCAATGCGACGACAGTGGAAGCCGGATTCCGGATCATCCTGAAAGACCCCAAGGTGAAAGCTATCCTCATCAATATCTTCGGTGGTATCGTTCGTTGCGACCGGGTGGCGCAGGGTGTGATCGATGCGTATAATTCTATCGGGGATATCAAGGTTCCCATTATTGTCCGTTTACAGGGCACCAATGCGGAAGAAGCTCAGCAACTGATCACCAAAAGCGGTTTGAAAGTTCAGTCTGCCATCTTGTTGAGCGAGGCGGCAGCGCTTGTTAACAAAGCGGTTTCCTGATATGGGCAATACATCACTTTTACAACAGATAGAAGAGGCTGTGCATTCTATCCGGGACACTTATTCTCTGAAACCCCGGGTGGGTATCGTATTAGGCAGCGGGCTGGGGAACCTTTCCCGTGAAATAAAGGTCGAAAAGGAAATAGCTTATTCCAATATTCCTCATTTTCCTGTATCCACGGTGGAAGGCCATCAGGGGAAACTGATCTTCGGCACGCTGAGCAGCCAGCCTGTGGCTGTGCTATCCGGTCGTTTTCATTTTTATGAGGGGTATACGCCGGCACAGGTGGTCTTTCCTATCCGGGTGCTGAAATTTCTGGGTGTGGAGACCTTGTTATTGTCCAATGCGGCGGGGGGTATGAATAGCAGTTTTCGGGTTGGCGACCTGATGATCATCCATGATCATATCAGTCTTTTTGTCGTTAATCCTTTGTTGGGCAAAAATGAAAGCGAACTGGGGCCCCGTTTTCCGGATATGAGCGAACCGTATGACCGGGCCCTGATCCAAAAGGCGAAGGCCATTGCCGCCCGGCTGAATATACCGGTACACGAAGGGGTTTATGCAGGTGTCACGGGTCCCACGTTCGAGACCCGTGCCGAATACAAATTCCTGCATATTGCGGGGGGAGATGCGGTAGGAATGAGTACGGTACAGGAGGTGATCGCTGCCCGGCATATCGGGATGTCCGTATTTGCCATGAGCGTGATCACAGACCTGGGGATCAGAACCGAAGATAATATCATCACGCATGAAGAGGTGCTGGCTGCGGCCGCTGCTGCGGAACCTAAGCTGACGGCCCTTTTTAGGGAATTAGTCGCAGAGTTGTGAAAAGGCTAACATTTAAATGAGTAAATTGTCCGGAATTTTTTCAGTAGTGAGAGGACGCCGAATTATAACAACGCAATTATTCCTGTTCTTACTCTTATCCGGGTCCCGTCTCCTGGCACAAAATCCATTGGGCAGGTTCGGCAATATCGGGAATGCCGGAGGCGGCGGTGGTAAAGGCGATACACTGGCCCATCGAAAGGCCGATACGATCACGATAAATTTTCGTTATCTCGATTCCAGCCGGCTGGTGAAACTGGATTCTTCTATTCTGGACTTTTCCCGGAAGGTGCCCCGGCCTGCTACCTGGATCAATCTGGGCAATATGGGTACCGCCGCCCGAAACCTGGTGTTTTCTCCACGGATGCAATCGGGCTGGGATCCTGGCTGGCATTCTTACGATCTCTATAAATTTACGGTGGATGAGACGCGGTTCTTCAATACAACCCGTCCTTATACCGAGCTGGGATATATGCTGGCCGGCAGAGGGGAACAGTTTGTCAATGTTTTTCATACACAGAATTACAAGCCTAACTGGAATTTTTCTTTCGAATATCGCCTGCTCAATGCGCCGGGAACCTTCCAGAACCAGAATACCAATCACTCCAATATTCGTTTCGGCAGCTGGTATCAGTCAAAGAACAAACGGTATCAGAATTTTTTCGTGCTGGTCACCAGCAAGCTCGCGGCTTCCGAAAATGGCGGCATTCAAAATCCGGCAGATCTTGAATCCATCGATTATGCCAACCAGGCTACTCTACCGGTGAAACTGGGCAACGGCTTGCAACAGGCAACGGGTAATATATTCTCTGCACCCATTACCACCGGTACCCGCTATTCGACGACTACCTTTATGATGAGGCAGCAGTATGATCTGGGCCAGAAAGATTCCATCGTCACGGATACATCGGTGATTCCTTTGTTCTATCCCCGGGTGCGGCTGGAACATACTATTTCCTCCAGCACTTACAAGTACCGCTATTTTGACTTCAGCACCAATCCAACCTATTCCCTGGATTCAGCCTATTACTCGACGAACTATAACTTGTCCTTATTGTCTCCGGCAACGGACTCTCTTTATCTGCAGGATCAGTGGAAGGTATTCTCCAATGACTTTTCCCTTTATCAGTTTCCCGACTCCAAGAACCCGCAGCAGTTCATCAAGCTGGGGGCTACACTGGAACTGCTCAAGGGGAATTTCGATACCTCCATGACGAGCGGTACGCTCAAACCCATCCATGGACTGAATACCCAGAATGTCTTTGCACATGGGGAATACCGGAATAAATCGCGTAACCAGGTGTGGGATATCGAAGCATATGGCCGGCTTTATCTCAACGGGCTGAATTCCGGCGATTATAACGCCTATATCAGTCTGAGACGGCTGATCAGCCGGCAGATCGGTTATTTCCAGGCCGGTTTCGAAAATGCCAACCGGACCCCGGGTTTTGTGTTCGACCGGGCCAGCGCCTTTTACCTGGATTCAGCGAATAAAAGTGGTTTCAGTAAAGAAAATACGACCCATCTTTTTGCTTCTTTGGATCAACCGCGGCATCAACTCACCTTGACCGGGTCTTATTACCTGATGACTAATTATTCTTATTTTACCAATTATTCCAGGGAACGCCAGGCTTCGGTGTTCAATCTGTTGCAGATAAGCGTCAAAAAGCAATTCACGCTGTACCGGCACTGGAAGTGGCGTACGCTGACCTATCTGCAGCAGGTGGCTGGCAGCTCACCGGTACATGTGCCGTTGTTGTTGTCTACGAACCAGGTGGGCTATGATGGCAATCTGGGATTCAAAAATCTCAACATCAGTTTTGGTACAGAACTGCGTTATATCAGTCCCTATAAGGCGGATGGGTATGCGCCGGTGAACGGGCAGTTTTTTTCCCAGGATTCGACCATCCGTCAGAGACTGCCGGACATCTCTTTATATCTGCATTTCAGGGTGCGTGCCTTTACGGCCTATTTACGGGCAGAGAATTTGAATGCCATGAAGTTCGCTCCGCACGGGTACGGCTATTATGGCAATAATTTTGTGGCGCCGGGTTATCCTTATCCCGGGTTGAATATCCGTTTTGGGTTCTTCTGGGGATTTGTGAATTAGCAATCCGGCTCCTGGCAGGGGGAATTTTCCGTTTCTATTTCCAGGGTGGCGTGTTGTATATTCTGATGCAGCAATTCGTGTTTGATGCGATTTTTCAATTGTTCAACATCTTCCATGGTGCAATTGCGGTCGACAACGAGATGTGCTGTAAGCGCATTTTCTGTTGTGCTGATGGCCCATATATGGATATGATGAAAGTCTTTTACGCCATTCATCCCGCCGATGATGTCCTTTATCTTCCGGGGTTCGATGCCTTCCGGAACCCCATCCAGGGAAAGCCGGAGGCTATCTCTAAGCAGCTGCCAGGTACTGAAAAGAATGACAATGGCTACCAGCAGGCTCAATGCCGCGTCTATCCAGAATAAATGGGTGTAGAAGATGATGATACCGCCGATGACCAGTGCGGCAGATACGATCGCATCTGACAACAGGTGGAGAAAGGCGCTGCGGATGTTCAGGTCGCTGTTCTTTCCCCGCAGGAATAAGAGTGCGGTGAGCGCATTGACGGCAATGCCAATGGCTGCCACGATCGAGATCGTCTTTCCGGGAAGTGATTCGGGGGCCATCAGGCGGTGTATGGCCTCATAACCGATGGCTCCCAGGGACACAAGGAGAATGGCGGCGTTGAGCAGGGCCACGAGGATCGTCGTCTTTTTATAACCGTAGGTATATTTTTCGGTAGGCTTGACCTTCAGCAGACGGAAGGCGACGAGGGCCATGGCCAGGCTGGCTACGTCTGCCAGGTTGTGACCGGCATCGGACAAAAGGGACAGGGAGTGGATCGCGAGCCCGACGACAACTTCTATGATGACAAACAGGAAGTTCAGGACGATGCCAATGACAAAGGCCTGGTTTACCTCCTTTGGGCTGACGGTGTGATGATGGTGCCCTAAGCCAAAACCGTGAGAGTGATCGTGATCGTGATCGTGGTCGTGGTCGTGATCGTGGTCGTGGTTGTGGCTGTGGGGCTCCTGGTGTTCGTGACTGTGGTCGTGGCTATGGGGCTCCTGCCGTTCGGAGATGTGCGTGTGTGCCATGGAATTGTGTTTTACCGGTAATCGTCCCGGGCAGGTGCAAAGCTGTCTATTATCTTACAATCTGTAATCGCCACCGCCGAATGGGGAACATGGGATGGGATAACGTGTACAGTGCCGGGGGTGAACAGGTATTTTTGTCCGCCGATGGTCATTTCCAGCTCACCTTCAACAATATAGGTGATCTGTTCGTGGACATGGTGGTGTTCGGGGGAGATACCGCCCTTTTTTATGTCCCAAAAAACCAGCGAACTGGTCTCGCCGTGTACCATTTTTCCAAAAAAGCCCGGAAGTGTTTGTTTGACAGGGATATCGTTAAGGTGCTGCATGGCCGATTTTTACCGAAGGTAAGGAAATGGGCGCAGATCGCAGGGGCAACAGGTGAGACGGCGGCGGACCTGCGGATGGTGGAAAACCCGGCTAAAAATGTGGATAAGTGGATAAACTTTGCTGGCAAGCGCCGGCTAAAAGCCGTAGAATTGCGCCAAATCCCTATCGAATGAAACCTATTATAACCCTGATGATGGCCATAGTGGCCGCCTATTCCGTTGATGCTCAGTCCGGTCCGGCAAGAGGCGGGGTGCCGGGTGCTCCGCTGACGCATGAAGATTCACTGGTGATGGCGGATGCCTACGCAGATTCCCTGGCCCGTGTCGATTCGACTTTGCGCACGCGGGTACGGGTATTGTCCTTTCCCGCCACCATCAATGCCGTATTGAAAGATTTCCCTTACAATCTGCGGAATATCACCGGCGAACTGGTGCTGGCGCAGGGAGAGTTTGAGAATTATGCCTCCATCGTGGTCCTGCCGGGTGCGGAAAATTGTATCGTTACCCGGTATCATTCTGCCGATGACACGACGGCCAGCTGGCAGGCGAAGATGTATAGCGGAGACGATTTCAATCAGGCAGCCAAAGTTTATCATGAGCTGTTTCGAAAGCTGCAGGGATGTTATCTCCAATTGGTAGATGGCAGCGTCGTATACCTGCGGGGGGACTGGGAGCCGGCCAAAGAAGGGGCTTCCTTTACGACCAGTACATTGCGATTGATGACGGGCGACTGGCGATATAAGGATGTGAAGGTGGAGTTAGAGTTGGTTTATCAACTGGCGGACTGGGCCATTCACATCAATATTGTCACCAAAAAAAGAGATGATGAGGTGGGAAGAGGCAGTATGGTCGACAATCAGTAAGGGCTTTTTACAGCGCCGCCATCTACCTGGATGGTGGCGCCGGTAATATATCCGGCCAGCGGGCTGGCGAGGAAGGTCACCATGGCTGCAAGCTCCTCCGGGGAGCCGATACGGCCAAGGGGTATATCTTTCGCCCGTAGCGCTATCATTTCTTCCAGGCTGGGACCACCTGGGGTGACAGGGGGAAAAGTATCTTTAACCCTATCGGTAAGGATAAGACCCGGCGCTACGTTGTTGACCGTAATATTATCCGGGGCCAGCTCAGTGGAAAGTATTTTGGCCATACCGACCACGCCCATGCGCATGCTGGTGGAGAGGACGGAATTGGCGAGATAGGTTTTTACGCTAAGGCTGATGATATTAATGATACGGCCGCTGCGGGTGGGACGCATATGTGGTATCACCAGGCGGCTGAAGCGGACGGCACTCAGGAGGTTCAATTCAAAAGCCGACTGCCAGGCTGATTCTTCAAAGGACTCAAATTTGCCAAAAGGGGGACCTCCGGCGTTATTTACCAGGATATCTATTTTCCCAAATTCGCTCGCGGCGGCTGTCACAAAGGCGGCGGCGGCATCGGGTTGTAACACGTCTACAGGAACGGCCAATACCCTGCCTTTTCCCAGTGCACGTATCTCTGATGCCGTGGCTGTCAACGTGGTTTTGTCGCGGGCTCCGATAACGACGTCAGCGCCTTCTGTAGCCAGCATAGTTGCGCAGGCTTTGCCTAAACCCTTGCTGGCTGCCAGCACAAGAGCCGTCTTTCCTTTTAGCTGTAGATCCATGCCTATAAAGATAGGGCATTACCGTTCGAAAAAGCCAACGCTTCCGCCTACCCATTCTTTGTCTTTGTTATAGTTGACACCTATCATCTTCCCTTTGCTAAGCCGGGCCAGGTTGACGGCCAGCGTGGGGCGATCTGCCCCGTCCTTCCAGAGGTACATCATCCGGATCTCGACTTTGGCGGGAACATCGTCCGGAGTGGGGATCAGGTCGGCGTATTTGACTTTGCGCTGGAGGATCCAGTTTTCCGGATCGGGAACGTCGAGGTCGGATGGCTGTACATCGATGACCACGCCTCTGCCTGAAAAAGAGAACAGGGGCTTCAATACATAATTTTCCAGATCGGCAGGCGGGAGTTTCAATTCATTGAGAAAAAAGGTCGGTGGGACAAAGGGATGACGGATAAAGGGCAGGGTAAATTTGCTGACGCGGTAGAACCAGTTGGGGTGGGCTACCCATTCTACGTCGAGATCCTGCCTGATGTCGATATGGGGTCCTGTCTTTTCTCCTGCGGCGTTCAGCTCGTCGAAGATGAGACGGTTATAGATGCGTTTGATCGGGGTTTTCTTTCCGGTGGCAGGATGCAGGTAATACAATTTTTTCCCTTCCTGTATCAATTCGGTCAGACATACGGGTTGGATCCCCAGATAGTCCCGGGTGCAATAAAAGTCTACGCGCGTCTTTTGTTCGTTGGGTTTTATTTCGAGCAGGATAACATTCTCGGGGGCATGCGGACCCAAAATCGTTTCTTTCAGCAGCGCGAGATAGCTATCGTGGTCATGTCCGTTGAGGAACTGGCTGTAATTTTCCGGTATGGGGAAGTGCCGGCGAAGCGTTTCGGGATAATACGCCTGGAAGCCATAGAGGCTGGCAAAACCCTGCATTTCGATCAATTGGGGTTTCCAGCCGCCTGCACCGTCCTCGCATACGCCAAAGTCAAAGACGAGAAAATGCGGATGCCCGTTCTCGTTAGCAACGCGGTCTGCGGCGGGAATGGCACGCTCCGTCCATTCTTTGAACTGGGGTTCGAGGATAAGATCGATAATATTCTCGCAGGCTTCTGTCAGCAGGGAGGCGAAAGATGCCGGCACGAATACGGGTGTTTCAGCCAAACGGAATTCGACGGCGCCGGGATAGCGGCTGTTGAGGTCGGCGAGAAAATTCTCATACCGTTGACGGGTAAAGGTTTCGTTAAAGGCTGTCCGCAGTGCTGGTACCATGAAGGCTGGGTTTTTCCGAAAGTTACGATTTTAGCGCATAGTCGAGGAAATTGGGGATGATGTGGGAATAGGTCCAGCGAATTTTGTCGGGGTCATCGAGCTGTTCGATCATACTCTTCCATTTCTCTTCTCCGTGTTCGGCGACGACTGTTTTTTTGCGGTCCTCCCGTTGCAGGTACATGCTCATGCCTGTGGCATCGGCTTCGGGGTGGAACTGGGTGCCGACCATGTATTCATTAAAGCGGACGGCCATGATGGCTCTTTCGAGGGGGACGTGTGGTCTTTCTTTTTCGATGGCCAGAACGTGGCCGCCCATTTCGGCAAGACGTTCCTTATCCGGTGAGATCACCTGGTAGCTACGGCTGTCGACTGCATAAAAAGGGTCCTGGAGACCGGAAAATATGGGTTCGGTTTGAGCGTCTTCCAGCATATGCACGGGGAAAACGCCAAAAGCGGTTGATTTCCGGTTGGTGACGTGGGCGATTGCATAGTGGCGGCATACCAGCTGGAAGGAGTGGCAGATGAAGAGGATCTGTTTCCGGATGGGGGAGGGGCTTGTAGTATTGAAGCGTTCTACTTCGCCAAGCCAGTCAAAATACACTGTTTCCCATTCGCTGCCTTCGCTGTCCAGGGGGCTGCCGGGGCCTCCACTGGAAATATAGATGTCATAGGAGAGATCGGGCACTTTTTTTTCCTGCCGCACTTCAAATTCGTCCAACTGTATGTGAAGGTTGTGCTTTTTGCCATATTCGCCCAGCAGTTCCCGGATGCAGCGCATGCCCTGATTGGCTTGCCCTTCATAGAGGTCGAGGATTGCTACTCTAACGCTATTGAGACGGTCCATACTGCAAATTTACGGCTTTTTCGCTTGTCTGACAGCGGGTCTGGCCGATGCGGTGGCTCCCATGGCGGCTGCGGGCAGCGGGGCGGGCCGGTCTAGGAATTCCACTCGATGATCTGATAAAAGTCGTCTTTGAAACTGTCCCCGATGGGGATGATCTTTTTCCCGATGTAGATCTCGTTGCGGGCGATGGAGTCGATGTGGGTGAGGCTGACGATGAAAGACCGGTGTACACGGATGAATTCTTCCGGAGGGAGTTTGTAGGAGAAGGATTTTAGATTGTTCAGCGTCAGGATGGGTTCGGCGCGGCCGCGGACATGGATCTGCGTATAATCTTTCATGCCTTCGCAGAAAAGGATGTCCTCGAACTTTACTTTTATGATCTTGTATTCGGATTTAATGAATACAAAACGATTGTTGCGATGATGGATATAAATAGTGGCCGAGAGGTAATCCCGGATCTTGTTCATAGTGGAAAGGAAGCGTTCGAAGGATAGGGGCCTGTTCAGATAGCTGAAGACGTCCATATCGGTCTCTTTTTTGTCCTGCTCCTGTTTGTCGGCGATGCAGATGACTATCGGGTAGTAACCTGCTTCTTTTAGCCGGAGCATAACCTTGTTGTCCAGCAGGCGAATATCCCAGAAGATAAGATCGGCCCGGTGTTGGGTGACGAGGGGATAGACTTCGGAGGCGGACTCACATTTTCCGGAAAAGGCAAGTTTGGGTGTTTTGGCGATATAATCCTTCAGCAGGGCGGACTGCTTGTTATTATCCTCGACAACAATGCAATTCAGCATTCCCATCATGGGGAAGCCTTGTAGTTGTTGCCGAAGATCGAAGGTATTACTCAAATTTCTTTCCTTTTGTATACCAAATGGAACCGTAGTTGATGAGAAAAGTAACGTTAGCGTAATTCTGGCGGATCAGATTATTTTTTGTAGTTCCCTTTACCCCGTATTGGAAAGTGATAGCATACGCGAGGGGCGTTTTCAGGGAGTTGATGCCAAAACCTGCGGTGACGCCCATGTCTTTTATCTGTTGACCATTGATCTGCAGATAGGAGTTGCCATAATATACGCCGGATTGGAAATAACTGAGTTCTACCTTGCTGTTGTAGAAGGTCTTTTTCCGGGATATCTCAAATCCGAGAGAGCCTCTTTCACTGCTGGCGATGGCATAGTCCTGGCCAGGGTATACATTTTTGCCACGGACGGCGTTCCAATCCTGGTAGCGGTAGTCCGCCACCCAGGTAAACTTTTGATTGTGGGTAAGGGAGACACCTACGCCATAGCTGTTGGGCAGGGAAAGGTAGCGCTCAGTACCTTGCGGAGTTTGCAGGTTGGAGGAGTCGCTGCCGATGACGCCTTTATTATAAGTAGCCAAAAGATCGGCTTTGTTAGAAAAAGTTCCGCCAATTCCCCACTGCCATTTCTTCCCGAGATTGCCATACGCCTGCAGTCCATAGGTCATATACAGATTCTGCATATTGACGTCATTGGTGGTAGAAACAAGACTGGCTCCGCTGCCGCTTTGTATGATATCTTTCTGGTTTAACTGACCAAAGATGTAACCGGCTTCCACGCCGATGGAAACATGGTGGAAGAATTCGTAGGCGTTGGCCCAGTAAGCTTTGTTGACGCTGCCGTGGCCGGAATAATAGTGGTTGGCTACTTCCGTACCGCTGCCTTGCAGGTTGTACGGAACGTTGAATTCATAGTTCTGGGTGCTGAACGGAACGAGCCCGATGCTGGTGCCCCAGTGTTTGGTTGCCTTGATGCCCATGGCCAGTCTGCGGAAGGTGATATCGGCGCTCTGGGTGCTGGCAACATCAACGGGCGTCCCTTTATAATCGACGAAGGAACCGCGGACGCCGGTTTCCATTGTGAAATATTGATTGGTCAGCTCGCTGAAAGAGGCAGGGTTGTTGTTGATGAGGAAACGGTAAGACCGGTAAGCAATGCCCGTATTAGACAGCCCCGTCGTGCGATTGTAAAAGCCATCCTCTATGTCTCCCAGGCCCATTTGAGAATAAGGTGAAAAATTTCCCTGAGCTATCGCCCCCAGGGACGTTGCAGTTAGCAGATATAGGAGGGTGAATCGTTTGCTCGGTGTCATCCGTATAAGTAATTAGTTGATTTATTGATGGGGGTACAGCGATGTATAATAAACATTCAGGGTGATACGCTGATTCAGCGGATAACTCTGGTCGGCTATGACCAGCCGTCTGAAATCTGAGACATTTGCAGGACTGGGTACGCTGAGCAATAGGCCGGTCTGGGATGCATTGACAGATGTATTCGTGATCTGTTGTCTGATAAAAGCGGTCACGTCATAGGTGTAAACCGTTGTCTGTGGGTTAAAGTAGTCCAACGACAGCGCGCCGGTCTGTGCACCCGAAACACCGGAGGCGGGCACCGGTACACCGATCTCGTTGTTTTGGTCCGTGGTATAGATACCTAGCGACGGAGGCAGACGCCAGGTGGTGTTAAAGCTGGCTGGTACGGGCCGGACGATGAGTTGTGCACGTAACAGGCCTATATAGTCTGGTCGCTGGGCGATGGCGTTGAGATAAGGGAAGGTTAGCTTGACGTTCAGACCGGTAATGCTCTGTACATAGGAGGCGTGGCCGGTGAGGGCGGCTGGTGTGGCCGGCGGCGCCTGCAATACCTGGGTAGGCTTCTGGAGATTTGTCAGGGCGGTACCCGTATAGTCACTCCGGACATTGTTAAACTGGTAGCTTTTATTCGTTATGCCAAAGTCGATAAATTTGTTGGTGCCGACGACCCCGAATTCCTTATAGTAGACCCGCATAATGGCGCTGTCCTTGAACCCATAGACAGCATTGCCGGTGTTGCTGGATGAAAGACAAAGTCCATGGAACCAGTTGAGCCAGATGGTCGGGTTCTTGACCGTATCGCTCAGATTGTAGACCATATTATAGAGCTGGCGCCCCAGGTTGTCGTCCAGTTTGATCTTCACCGTATCGTTGATACTCTGGCTGGTATAGGGTCTGTTTGGCCATATATAAATAGGAGTGGTGGAGCCCAGCGGGGTAGGATTGGTCCGCAGGCTGTAGTTGCTGAACCAGCCATGCTGGAAAGTGCCCAGTTGATAGAGGGTATCCACCTGGTTCACCGTATAAGATTGCACAGACATGGTATCCCCGTACCAGGGATTGCTTTTCTTAAAGAAAAGGATCAGGCCAATGGAATCATATTGGTCATTGACCGTACTGATGGTAGGCAGACTTGACGGCGGAGCCACCTGCCAGAAAGCCCGGGAAGTGACTTTTCCCAGATAATCATCGTGATAGGAACCTACCATGAGATAGCCGGTGCCGTTGGTGGAGGTGGAATCTACGAAAGTCGTGGCCATTAAAACGGTGGACGTGTCAACAACAACGATGTTGGCGCTGTTATTATCATTTGTGTAAGAGTTCCCGAAAAGCAGATTAGGCTGTTTTTGACAGCTAGACAGAGAAAGAACTGCCAGTAAAGAAAACAAAAGAAAGCGCAGTTTTTTTCCCGGGTATTTATTTATAGTCATTGCTGGTTTTCTTATTGGTCTGAAGGCCAGAGCTTGGCGGGAGCTTCCCGCGCCTTTTTCGCTAATTTGTGCAATATTAGGGGCCCTTCTTGTTACTATTTTGTTAGTATGTATCAAAAGTAATAAAAAAACGACGAACCCCTCTTTTTTATATACCAATATAAATTATTGACCGGGCGGCAGGAATTGGTTTTTCCTGTCCGAAATCTTTTTTTGTATATAAAAAATGCCGGATTATCTATTAAATACACCCGAAAATACATTTTAACGTAATTACTATGTGGACTTCGAATACTTTAGCGAAAAATTTGACCAAAATATGAAGCGGATCAACATTACTTTGTTCTCATTAATGTTAGTCGGTATCCTTTTCAGCTGTTCCAAAGCTAGCTTGAACTATACGCAAAATGGTAACTGGGTAGGCCGTGCCACCTTTCCCGGTGTTCCGATGGGAAGTGGCGCTTCGTTTGTCATCGGTAACAGTGCTTATGTAGGAACAGGCATCAACCCTCAGACTCCTAATTTTCGCCTGACCACGATGTATAAATATACTGCGGCGCCCATTTCCACTGCGAGCCCCACCGGTTATGACAGTGCATTGGGTGCATGGACCCAGGTCGCAGATTTCCCCGGAGCTCCGCGCAGCAACGCGGTTGGTTTTTCCATTGGAACCAAGGGATATCTGGGTACCGGCATCGGTAATGATGCGTTCACTGTATATTCCGACTTTTATGCTTATGATCCGGGTTCCAACAGCTGGAGCAAGATCGATAGCATCCATGATGCCAACAAGGCCTATCCGCGTAAGGACGCTGTAGCGTTTGGCTTTGACAACGCGGGGTATGTGCTCACCGGCACCGATCTCAATTATTTTTTTAGTGATGTATGGAAATATGATCCGGGTTCCAACACCTGGTCGCAGAAACCCTTCATGCCAGGCTCACCCCGTTCGGGAGCGATCACCTGGGTATATAATGGGAAAGGGTATTTGCTGACCGGCAGAACACCGGGCTCCAGGTGGGCGGTGAATAACATGTGTTATGATTTCTGGGTATTTGACCCCAATAAATCGGATACTACGGCCTGGACAAGGCTGAGAGATATTTCCAATACCAACTCCAGCACCTATGACGACGGATATACCAATATCGTTCGTGAGCTGGCTTCAGGGTTTGTCATTAAGGGTACTGCCAGCGGTGACAAGGGATATATCACACTCGGGTCGAATGGTACTTCGTATACCTACACCTGGGAATATGATTTCGCCTCCGATCTCTGGACGGAAAAAACGCCTTTTGAGGGAGCTGCCCGTGTAGGCGCTGTAGGATTTACCATCCAGAACAGGGGATTTGTAGCAACGGGCCTGCCTTCTGCTGCAGGTGGCGGCACGGGATTCCAGGATCTGCTGGAATTCTTCCCTGGCCAGATCTACAATCAGTTCGATTAAGATGAAGTTTTTTCGTAAATGGGGTCTTGCCATTTTGTTGCTGTTGGGATTGGGCGGGATCGTTGCATACAATATCCATCGTCGCAATCTGTGGAAGAAAGACCACGTATATGTTGAGTTGCGGACTTTTCAAACACCCAAAGGATGGGGGTACGACATACTTAACAATGGCCGTATCTATATTCACCAGGATATTATTCCTGCCATTTCTGCCGGTGGACGCGGATTCCGTACGAAAGAAGATGCGCTGGCAGTGGGACAGAAAGTATACCAGCGGGTGATCACCGGTAAGATGCCGATGATCTCACCGGAGGAAATAAAGGCCATGGGCATCATCCCTGCAGACTCCCTGCAGCGATAATTACCCTTCATATAATAGTAAAAAGGCGCTGGCTCCGGCCGGCGCTTTTTATTTATATTAGGGTATGAAACCTTATCTATTGCTCTGCCTTACCATGGCCGTGACCAGCCTTTTGGCGCAGTCCCATTACGACCCCCATAAAGCATTCGATCCTCTTTTCTATCCTTCCGGCAGTACAGTTTTCCGCAGCGCCGGCGGAGGTCCCGGAGAAAAATATTGGACTAACAGAGCCGACTATTCGATACATGCTGTTCTGGACACCGTTGGCCACACTTTAAGCGGAGATGTTACCATTTCATATACCAACAACAGTCCGGATGAGCTATCTTTTCTCTGGCTGCAACTGGATCAGAACATCTATCGGGGGGACGCCCGGGGTGTAATGACCGGGCCTTTGTCTGGTGGGCGGTGGTCCGGAAAGAAATTTACGGAAGGAATGGTGATCCGGTCGGTGAGCCTTATCCGCGACGGCAGGGAGGAGACGGCCGTATTCGAGGTGACCGATACCCGTATGCAGGTATCGTTGCCTGTATCCTTGCGGCCGAAGGGGGGCAGCGTACGGGTGCGCATAGCGTTTTCTTTTTCCATCCCCGAGTATGGTACGGACAGGATGGGGCGCCAACTGGCGCGGGACGGCTGGATCTATGAGATAGCCCAGTGGTACCCACGGATGGCAGTATACGATGATGTCAGCGGTTGGAATGTGTTGCCCTACCTGGGCGCGGGAGAATTCTATCTGGAATACGGCAATTTCGATTACACCATAACAGCGCCATCCAATATGGTACTTGTAGGGTCGGGGGAATTGCTGAACCCGGCTGAAGTGCTTACGCCGCTGCAGTTGAGCCGGCTGGCAGCAGCAAAGGAGAGTGAACGGACGGTATTTATCCGTACGGCAGACGAGATAACAGGGGACATCGGGTCATCGGGGAGAGCGGGGACCGGGATGGGGTCGAGGGCGTCAGGGTCGGGGGGCTCGGGCCGGGCATCGCTCACCTGGCATTTCCGGTGCAATCAGGCCCGTGACGTGGCCTGGGCTGCTTCCCGGGCTTTTGTCTGGGATGCCGCCCGTATCGATCTGCCGGATGGCAGAAAGGCGCTGGGGCAGTCTGTTTATCCAGCGGAATCAGCCGGAGAAAAGGCATGGGATCGAAGTACCGGGTTTGTTAAAGGATGTATCGAGCTGTATTCAAAACAGTGGTATCCCTATACGTATCCGGTGGCCACTAATGTAGCGGGAACAGTGGGGGGAATGGAATATCCCGGCATCGTATTCTGTTCTTCCATGGAAAGGGACGCAGGGCTTTGGGATGTGACTAATCATGAGTTTGGACACAACTGGTTTCCGATGATCGTGGGGTCCGATGAACGAAAATATGCGTGGATGGACGAAGGGTTCAACACCTTTATCAATGAAGTCGACACGCGGGTCTTTAACAAGGGTGAGTTCTATCATAAGGGGGATGCCTGGCGGGATGCTGCTTTTCACTTCGGTGAAAAAAGTGAAGCGGTAATGACCTTGCCGGATGTCCTGCTGTCGGCCAACCTGGGAAGTGAAGCGTATAACAGGCCGGGTTTAGCGCTGGATCTGTTGCGCACGTATGTATTGGGGGAGCGGCGGTTTGACGAGGCGTTCCGTACCTATATCCGGCGCTGGGCTTTTAAACATCCTACGCCCTGGGATTTTTTCCGGACCATGGAAAATGTGGCTGGTGAGGATCTGGGCTGGTTTTGGCGGGGATGGATACTCAACAATTGGAAATTGGATCAGGGAGTGGTAGGCGTAAAATACAAGGAGGACGATCCGTCCAAAGGGGCGATCATCACGATCGAAAACAGGGAAGAGATGGTGATGCCGGTGACATTGGCCATACAACAGGTGAATGGGGTTACGGACACGCTGAGCCTGCCGGCAGAGATCTGGCAGAAGGGCGGCACGAAAGCTTTTGCATATCCCTCTGTTTCAAGGATCAGGTCGATCGTGATCGATCCGAAACATGATTATCCGGATATAAATCCTGCTAATAACACCTGGCGGGCAGACGGATTATAGGCCGGTGAGGAACTGTCCATGGATATAATCCATCACTTTGACCAGGCTGCCGGATTCTTCGTATATTTTGAGTTGACGGTCGGCGCCGGTGCCTGTCTCGAGTATTTTTTTTGCAAATTGAGTAGCGGTACGGCTGCCCAGGGGATCTACGACGTCGTCAATAAAGTCCAGCAGTTCGTAGATGAGCACGCGGGTATTGACCTCTTCTTCTTTTCCGAAATCGATGAGATGCCCATCGATGCCATAGCGGCTGGCCCGCCATTTATTTTCGTTGATGAGGGCGCGGGAATACTGGATATAGTTCATATTCCGGGAACGCAGTTTGTAGATCTTTACACAGACGGCCTGGAAGAGGGCGGCGATACAGATGGTCTCGTCCACCGTCATCGGTACATCGCAGATGCGAAACTCAACGGTATTAAAGAAGGGGTGAACCCGGAGGTCCCACCATATTTTTTTGGCGTTGTCGATGCAATTGGTTTTTACCAACAGCTTGATAAATCTATCGTAGTCCTCGATGCTTTCGAAATATTCGGGAATGCCTGTGCGGGGAAACTTATCAAATACTTTTGTCCGGTAGGATTTATAACCGGTCTGCCTGCCTTCCCAGAAGGGGGAATTGGTGCTAAGGGCATAGATATGCGGCAGGAAATAGCGGGTGGAGTTGGCAATATGATTGGCCATTTCGCGGCTTTCCATGCCTACGTGAACGTGCAGGCCAAAGATCAGATTGCTGCGGGCTGCCTCCTGCAATTCATTTACGATCTCGCTATAACGCGCATGATCCGTAATGAGCTGTTTTTCCCAGTCGCTAAAGGGATGGGTGCCGGCGGCGCCCAGATGGAAACCGAGATCACCTGCGATCTGGGAGATGGTTTTTCGAAGTGTTGAAACGTCCTTATATGCCTCCTCGATATTGCGACAGATGTCGGTGCCTACTTCGACGACGGCCTGGTGCATTTCTGCCTTTACCTTGTCGCGGATGAGCTTCTGACCTTCTATGACGATCTTTTGTTCATGGCTCTTGAGCTCCCGGGTTTCGGGGTCGACGACCATGTATTCTTCTTCTATGCCTAGTGTGAAATTGTTGTAGTTGATATCTGCCATGTCGGGGTTTAATTTCTAAAGATTTCTGCTACGTCAATGGTGAATCCGGGGACGACATCTGTGGCGAGCCTGTCTCCGGGTGTATAAATTTTGGGAGCCATGAATTTTCCGTCCGTTGCCGGGAGAAAAACCATCAGGAACTCTTCTGTCGGGTCGATAACCCAGTATTCTCTGACGCCCGACTCTTCATATATTTCGTGTTTAAGGCGGAGCTCTTTTTTGGAATTGCCCGGCGATAGAATTTCGACGATCAGGTCGGGTGCTCCACAAACACCGCGGGCATCGATCTTCGCGGGGTCACAAACGATGCAGATATCCGGCTGAACGACAGTAGTGATCTCGTCGTCTTTTTTCCTGTTCTTCACGGGCAGCCGGATATCGAAAGGAGCGATAAAAACCTGGCAGGTCTTTCCTTTGAGGAAACCATAAAGCTCAAAATACAATTTACCGCCTACCTTCTGATGACTAGTATTAGGCGCGCTCAGCTTGAATATCTTACCGCGGAGTAATTCCAGTCTTTCAATAAAGGGCCACTTCATATAGTCCGCGTAGGAGTAGTTCAGCAGCGGATCAGGCTCCTCTACTTTCATGTATTCCCCTTCTTCTTCATCGAAAATAGTATACATAGTATAAGATTTTGAGAAGATACAAATTTAAAAAGTAAAAAATTATTTTTTTGCGAAAACTTATTGAGGCGCCGGCATGCTATGTTGAAGGTATTTTCCCCAGGTGAGGTTGTCTTTATCGTCTTGCTGAGTCATGGCCCGCTCGATGGCGTAGTCTGCTGCCGTCTCTACGACCCAGTTGAAATTGTCGGGACCGACACTGGTCTTCTCTGCGTCGGGCGCGGGATTGCAGAAGTCGATGGCGTAGGGTACGCCGTCCCGGACGGCCAGCTCCACGGTATTAAAATCATATCCCAGCCATGAA
>Ga0105237_10000720_pt1 | contig 45766 bp, 78 predicted proteins | sample KBSC24metaG_FD_81520 | JGI IMG/M metagenome (GOLD analysis project Ga0105237, IMG submission 81520) | Corn rhizosphere microbial communities from Kellogg Biological Station, Michigan, USA - KBS C2-4 metaG | ecosystem: Host-associated > Plants > Roots > Rhizosphere > Soil | place: Michigan, USA...
CGCCGCGCTCGTCGCGGCGCCGTTACTGGCGGACAGCGACATGCCGCCCGCACCGCTGGCCTATACGCAGCTGCCGGATGCCCGGCAGGAGGCGCAGGCACAGGCGCTGATGCAGACGATCCGCTGCCTGGTATGCCAGGGCCAGTCGATCGCGGACAGCAATGCCGAACTGGCGGGCGATATGCGCGCGATGGTGCGCCAACGCATTGCGGCGGGGGAAAAGCCGCAGGCGATCCGTGCCTGGCTGATCCGCCGTTACGGATCCTGGGTGACCTATGACCCGCCGCTCGACCGCGTCACCTGGGCTTTGTGGGCGGCACCGATCCTGTTCGTCGCGGCCGGGCTGCTGGTAGCGCGCTCCAGCTTCCGACGGAGGCGCGCATGAGCGGGATGTGGATATCGGTCCTGCTCGCGCTGGCGGTGGTCGCGGGTCTGATCCTGGTTGCGCGCCCCGTCCGGGGTGCGCTCTATCTCATCGGCGTGGCGATGCTGGTCGGGTTGGCGGGCTATGCGTGGCAGGGCAGCCCCGGTCTTATGGGCAGCCCGACCGCGCCCGGTGCGCACAAGCGCGGCGGCGACACGTTGTTCGCGCATGAACGCAAGGTCTGGCTGGAAACCGTCGGTTTCGACGCGCTCCAACTGGATGGCGCGGACGCCTTCATCGGGAATGGCGATCCGGATTATGCGGTCGGGCTGCTCCATGCCTATCTGGGGCATGAGCCCAACAGCATGATGCTGTGGCTCGGTCTTGGCAATGCGCTGCAGGCGCAGGCGGACGGTGTGCTGACGCCGCCTGCGCATTATGCGTTCGAGCGCGCCGCCCAGGCCGCGCCCGATCACCCCGCGCCGCCCTATTTCCTGGGCCTCGCTTATCTTCAGATGGGTGATGTCGACGGGGCGGAGGCGACCTGGCGCGCGTTGCTCGCCAAAGCGCCCGCCAATGCGCCGTGGCGCGACAAGCTCGCCGCGCGGATCGCATTGCTCGAACGTTTGAGAGCGGGGCATTAGTCCAGACGACCCCAGGCGAAATCGGCCCGGCGGTCATCCGCGTGGGTTTCGAGCACCCGCCGCGATGGGCGGCGGATTGACCCGGCCGGCAAGATTATGGCAGGCGATTCCGCAACGCGGGTGTAGCTCAATGGCAGAGCAGAAGCTTCCCAAGCTTCAGGAATCCGCAGTTTTCCGCCAAGCGCGCTGTAAAACGCCATTAATTTCGGGCGTTTCGATTCAATACCTTAGCGAAACCGCGTAAAATGTTTCCGGCCTATTTCGCGCGCCGCTCTAGCTCTCGCTCTACGGCTTCGGGGCTGGGCGCTTCAAGCCGTCCGCGATCAAACGGCGGATCGCTTCGGACCGCGACCAGATGCGCTCCTTGGCGCGCCATTCGTCCAGGGCCTCAATCTCGGTTTCCGGGAGGTCGAGCCCGACCCGCACGTCCTTTATCTCGTCTCTCAGCAAGTTCCGGCCGGTGGCCTTCCTTGGCGCAGATTCGCCGAGCCGCACCCGTTCCGCCGCGTCCATGATCGCGGCGCTAGCCTGCTCCACAGTGACTGAAAACCACTCCCCATGCGCCTGATGCTCGCGAAGCAGCCAATGGGCCATAGCCTCCACGGCAGCGGCGTCGCCGTGCGGATGCACCGCCACAAACTCGACCGGCTGTCCGACGCACTGCGAAATAGCCTTTCGGCGTTCGTCCAGATTGGACGAGTACCCTATCTTGAGACCCGTGAGGCCACTCGCAGCCGCGACATATACGTGGCTCATTTACCTGCCTCTTCGCGAAGCTTCAGCGCTTGCTCCACAGCCGCCCTGATAAACTCCGACCGCTTCCCCTTGGCGCCCATGATGGCGTCGATCCGCGCCAGAACCTCCGGCGACAAGCGGATGGCAGTGTATTGCACCCCAAGAGAAGGACGGCCCATGCGGGCGTCACTAGCCGTTACACAATTATTTTCAACCATCGCATTTTCCCGCTTGCGTTTCCGTTACACATAACATATAACAGTTACACAATACGGAGGCAAGGCCATGACCGCATCTAAGCTCACATTGCAGGAAGAAAAATTCCTCAGCCGGGTAGCAATCAAGATGATCGCCGGCCTTTCGCTCGAAGATGCTGGCCGCGCCGTTCTGGCGGATGACCGCCGCATCTATACGGAATACCTGAGCGCCAATTCTTACGACCGGGCGAATTTCGCTCACAGGATGGCGCGGAATGTTTTTGCCATCGTGCACGCTCGCGCGGCGCTGATGCAGGCATGACACCCTCTGCACCCTTCTGTGCTTTATCCTCCCCCACCCCCGCCCCCAAATCGTGCGGGGTGGGGAGGTGAGCGAACCCTTGCGCCTGACATTCGAGGAATTCGCCGGGATCAATGGCGCGTCTGCGCAGGGGTTTGGGGACGCCGGCAATCATCGACGCGGAGAGCGGCACAGCGACAAGACCTGGAACCGCACCCTTGCTGTGCAGCGCGCGCGAGACGAGGAGCTTTATCTGCGCCGCGCCGAACTCCGCAAGGAATACACGGCCAAGGTCATGTCGGGCGAGATTGTGCCGCCAACGCGACGTGAGCGCCTGATCGCCATCGCGGGCGGGCACCCTGACAATCTCGCGGTCCAAGCTGCCAGGCGCTTGGTCGAAAAGCATTACGGCGGCGTTGGTCTCGGCGGTGACGCCTAACCCCCAATAGCCATGTTTTCAGGAGAATTGATGTGAGCGAGGAACGCAGCACGGCGGAAATTCGGAAGTGGCGGGATGACGCGATTGAGGTGTCCGCAGCGATAGTGGCGCGATACGTCGACTATGCCGGGGCGGGTGAGGCGGAAGGCGCGATCGATGATATTCTTGCGCTTCATTCCGACCCGAAATCAGCACGCGCCAGTCTCGCGAAAACAAGGGCGGGGGCTCTTTCTCCTAACCCCTAAGCCACCCGGTATAGTTTATTGGATATTTGGAAGGTGATTGGAATGATTGGATTATCTGGACCTGATCCGGCTCTTGCCGTTCCGGCCGAGCTGCTACGCATCTCGTCGCTTCGCGCGGCGATCCGGGGTAAAGGATGGGCAGCGTGAGGGGAATTGGATCAGCGTTAAACCAGCTTTGCATCGTGGCGGTGTGCGCTGGTCTCTGGTCGGCTGGGTTTCCCAAAATCGCGTTCGCCGTCTGCGGCACGACCAGTGTAGCTTGGGCATGGTTAAGTGCCTCTTGGGCATCTTTATACCGAGAAAGGGTCTGTAAAAATGTCTTCGATAGAAAACATAGAACGCTTGCGGGCACTTTTGAGTGAGGCGAGTCCACCGCCGTGGGAGCCGGGTTGGAACAGCCGGTATTTATCGGACGGGTACGTTAGTATGTGCGGTCGTGGGCCAGACACGATTGCCTTACGAAACGGCGATCCGAGGTTTCAAGAGTTGGTGGCTGATCCGGCGCTGGCCGATGCGCAGTTGATCGCGGAAGCGGTTAGCGCCCTGCCATGGCTGCTAGATCTCGCCGCGTCAGCGATCGAAGCCCGAAGGGCCGAGACCGCAGGGCTCGGTGCGGAGCATGAGAGCGCGGTCGCTGCAAGCGAGACGCCATAAACCCTTATTATTCAACCACCTATCCGTTAATGAGAGGGGATTGAGGATGGACGAGAACTGGATCGAATGGAAAGGCGGGGAGTGTCCTGTGGAGCCTGACACGCTGGTCGCAGTTCGCCTGCGCAACGGCGTTGTATGCGGAGATAGCTACCCGCTAACTGCGATACATTGGGACGACTGCGACAGCGAAGAACCGAGCAGCTGGCAGCATGTGGGTGCGCCAGACGACATCATCGCTTACCGCCTAGTTTAGCCACCCATACAGGAAGGGAATGAGGAATGGAGAAGAAGAAATTACGCGGCGCGGCATTGGGTGAGCAAAATGGACGCCTGATGGCAGCATACCCCGACTACAGCCTGGTCGACAACCCGCATCACAGAGGAACGAAGGCGCATGCCGCTTTCGTGGCGGCCTTCCTCAAAGCGAGAACGGAACAACTCGCATGACTGCGCCCTCTCTTCTGTCCCTTGGTGAGAGAGTGGCGAAGGCGATGGCCGAGCCGTATATGTGGGTTGTCCGGACCCCCGCAGCCCTAAAGCGCGAGCCGTGGCGCGAGTTTATTCCCGCAGCCCGCGCTGCTATCGCCGCCATGCGCGAGCCTACGCCCGAAATGATCGAGGCCTTCTGGAGTGGGTTGGACGATCATTACCCAACCGACGAGAACATCCCGAAGTGCTGGGCGGCTATGGTCGATGTTGCCCTTAGCGAGTCTGACGACCACGGCATCCCCATATTCGCCACCACCGAAGGCCCCAAGGAAACGTTTCAGGGGAAGAGGAAAGGGTAGGACTATAGGTGAACGTACGGGGCAACCAGCGCTGCATGATAGGGCGTTCCCGTCGAGTTGAGGTGCACGCCGTCCGATGATACCGCGCTGCCGGATGATGTCGTCCCGAGCGCATTATCGATCCCGATATTCGTGTCGGTATGGACCGGAATAACCGCATCGAATGCGCCGGGTGTCGCAACGAGCGACGCATTGAACCCATCACGCATGGCGCCCTGCCTGTTCCAGCTCGCGAGGCTAGTCCAAGTTATGAGTTTTGCCGTTGGATCTGCCGTCTTTCGGCCCGTGGCGTAGAGCCTGTTATTATTGGCGAGCGTCGTGCCAGCGCCGGTCGTGCCGCCAGAGGCACCCTGGTTGTAATATTCACCCGAAATAATGACGACAGGAAGCCCGGTGACGGCGTGGAATCCGTCAACATCCCTCGCGGCGCTATCGATCATGTTGTTGCCGCTGTTCGTGCCGGACAGGACTGTTGCCCCAGACTTTCCGACATTGGCGAACTGTCCCTGCTTGAGGCCGAGCGTATTCGCGACCAGCACGGGCATGGAGGTGTCCGGCGTGGCACCAACGCCCATGGTCTGGCTGTCGCCATCAAACACCGGGAAGAACGTCATCCCCGTGGTGGCGAGCGCCTTCCCGAAATAGTTGCGAGCCCAACAATCGGCCTGCCACGCCTCGGCTGCGCTAAGGCTCGTATTCCAGACGATGATGTACAATATGTCGCCGACGAAGCCGCGATTTGAGCCGATTACGCCGGAGCCTGTCGTGTCGGATGCGTTGCCGATATAAAGGACATCAGCGGCATTCGTGCTGGCGGTCTTAGGTGAAAATGCGTTCGCATAGCCGGTGCCATCCATATACCAGCGGCCGGCAGCGGTCGTGCTCGCCCCGGCATCGCCCGAATACATGACGGTGTGGACATTGGTATTTGGATCGCCCGAGGAATATGCTCGCAGCGTGGCGGAGGCGTTTTGTACCCCGTTAATGGATGCGGACAGGCCTCCGTTATTCGAGGAGAGATCGGCCAGCATCGCGTTGTATCGCGTGGCCAGGCCAGTGGCATTCTGAAACACGATCAGGGCTGACCAGCCCTTGGCCGTCGACATTGCCGTCTCGACAGCAGCTGGACGCCCCATGCTGATGAACTTCGAAACCGTCGTATATCGTAACGCAGAGTGGCCGTTGGCGGCATTCTTCGCCAGCGTCGGGGCCGTGGTCGAATTCGTCGAGGTGCCGACATAGCTGTTGATGAGGTCCGTAATGGACAGAACCGCTGCGCCATCGCTGAGACTGCCGTTGAGGCTGTCGGGGTCGATCACCATGACGCGCGCGCCTTGCTGCGGCAGCGTGGTCAGCGGGGGCGTGACATTACCACCCGACGAACTCGCCCGTCCGCTCAACGAAAGCCCAAGGCTCAAGCCCATCATTACAGTTTTCCTCCAGCCACGTACGCAAGCCGCAGCACAACAAAGATGAGTAGGGCGACAGGGATGCCGATTACGATGTCCAGGGCGATGAGAAGGCAGCTCATTTCGTGCACGGCCCGATGAGCGCGAGCAATTCCCTGCCCCACGCGTGGTATTTGAGGGCCTGCGATGCCGCGATATCCGCCGCGAGACGAGCATCGCTCAGGGACAGCGCGACGGCCTCGGGCTCAGCGGGGATAAGGCTCTTGTCCACGCAAGCGGTGGGAACCGGAATTTCGACCGTTTTGGTGACGATCTGGGGCGCTGGCGTCGCGCATGATGCGAGCGCCGCCAGCGCAATAACAGTTGGGATATAGCGCATCAGATCTTCCCCATGCTGACCAGAGTGTCACTCGGTACGCACGGCCAATCCTTCGGGCGCGGCGTGCTGCCGGACTTGCGCAATGCGTCCGCCTGCTGTTTCAGGGTCAGGTTTGCCCGCTGAGCGGCCGCCAGAGCCGTTTTGCCGTCCGAGGTCCGTTTGTCGCCATCAGCCTTGAGCGCGCTCACAGCGGCGTTCTGGCGGTCCAAGGCGCCTTGCAAGACGCGCTCGTTGCTGGCGTGCGTGTCGCGGTCCTGCGTGATCCGGGCAATCTGCGCCTCATCGCTGTGCTTCTGCGCATGGTGGCCATGGACATCGCCTGCGATCCACACGCCGACGATAGCGAGGATCGGAAGCCCAATCTTGACGATCAGGTTGTAGGGTGGCGGAATCAGGTCGAGCGGGCTCATTGTTTCGTCTCCGTCGTGGTGGTCGTCACGACAGCGGGGACGGGATCATCGCCGCCTACCTGCCCCCCGAAGCCGCCAGGAGTGGTGAAGGACAGGCGCGCGCGAAGCCCCATGACGATCCATGTCAGCAGCCCTGCGGCGGAAGTCCCGGCAAGGATCATCCCGAGAAGGCCGAGCTTGTCGATCAGCGCGAGCAGGATGGGCGTGCAATCTTGTGCGAGCGGCGTAGAGCCCGCCAGCTTGCCAGCGCCGACAATAATGGCGCACCAATGCCCGCTATCGCTCAGGACGCGGATCAGCCACGCGACAAACCCTAGCGGCGTGAAGATGCAGGCGAAGATCGCGAGATGCTTCCACGAGACGGTCATGTGGCCAGCTTCGCGCTATGAAGCCACGATGCTACATCGAAGCTCGGGCATGCCTTCGCCACACCGGGCCAATCGCGATGGCCCTGAACGACGATGCCTGGATATTTCTTCTGGTAGGCCGCCACGATCCGCGCCATGGTCGCTTCCTGAGCCGGAGTGCGGGTGTCCATGGGCTGGGCGTTGTGCGCGTCCATGCCGCCGACGTAGCAGACGCCGATGTTGCCGCTGTTATGGGCGCCGACATGGGCGCCAAGGTGATCGTCGGGGAGCGTCTGAACGTCGTTTCCGTCCAGCTCCACGACATGGTGATAGCTCACCTGCCCGAACCGCCCGATATCCCATTGGCTGATGGTGGCGGCTTTCACGTCGCGTCCTTGCGGGGTGGCGGCGCAATGGATCGTGAGCCAACGTATGGGTAGCATGCTCATGGCTTGGGCATCCTGTCTATGGTCACCCGCGCTTCGGAAATCGCCGCCTGGAGCGCGTTGCGAAGGTTTTGCGGGCCGTTGGCGAGTATGACGGTCTCAAGCTGGCCTATGCGGGCATCCTTCAACCCAAGTTGCTCCTTGAGCCACTTTGCGGATTCCTCCAGATCGCTGCACCGCTGCGAGCAGGACTTGATCGCGGGCTTCATCACGAGATTGCGGACGAATACCCATGTCGATGCGCAGCCGGACGCGAACGCCAGAGCGAGGCCGCCGCCTTGGGCTCCTGTGTAGTCGACAGGCATCAACTCCTCCCCGACGCACATGGCGATTGAAAGGGCCGCGCGATTGAGGCATATGCAGGCGCATGACGACCGGCCAAACCATCGCATGGCTTGCACTCGTGGCGTTCGCGTACACCGCTGGGCTGCTGAGTCGTCATGTCAGCTTGCCGTCACGCCGCCTGGACGATCGCGGTCAGCGTACCAGACGCTAGATCCACCGTTCCGCCAGTTTCGTTATAGAAGCGCACCGCTACGACATCGGCGGATTGAACCGACGCTGACAGGACGATGCCCTGAACATCCGTCGAGAAGCCGGCGACGGCAGGCATTCCAAGCTTAGCGCCCGGAACAGTAACCGTGGTCGTGGCCCCCGTCCCGGTGGAAAGGCTTGGCGGGTCATAGGTCGCCGATCCCGAAAGCCTGTAGCTGTTGTTCGCGCCCGCATCGCTCAGGGATGTGACCGTATTGAAAACCTTGCGGCGGAGCTGGTTGCGGTTGGCGCCGGCCCGGAAGGCAATACCATTGGCCTGGGCGGCTTGCGTCATGGCCTCCGATGCTACGGTCTGAGACACGCTCACCGTGTAGGTTCCGGCCCCGCCTTGGCCGGTCTGGCCCGGCTGTGGGCTAAGGATGCGCGTACCGGCTGTAATACCTGCACCGGCAATCACGGTGTTGAAGGCTATCTCCCCCGACGCCACCGCCGTGACGGTAAGAACCGTGCCCGCAATCGAGCCGGTGAAGCTGGCCGTGCTGTCAATAACCGTCGCATCGATGATATGGTCGGAACCGCTGACATCGATCGCATAGGCCGCACCCGCCCCGCCCGTCCGGCAATCGTACCGGGAGGTGAGCGTCCAGATGCAGCCCGTGGCCGCAGCCTCCATCAGCACGCCCGAACTGCCACAATAAGACGTGGAACCGCGGACGATGACGCCCTTGACGGTGCCGGTCTGATGGATACCATAACCGCCAGCGCCGTTGACCTGAATGTCGATGATCGCAGGGCCGGAATCGACACCGATCAGCAAACCCGCATCGGCACACCCGCCAAAAACCTGGGCGTCGATCCGATCCACGACCGCCGCGTTGACCGACTGCGAATTGTAGACGAATCCTGTAAGCGACGGATTGAGGCTGACGGTTTTCAGGTTGATCCCGTAGCAATTATCCAGCACCCGAACGCCGTAATAGCCGCCCGAGGTCCGAACCGATCCGGTGATATAATGGCAGCTATTGATGTCGAAATTCGGGTAATGGCCGCCATCGATCACGGCATTGCCGCCATTCTCGGCATAGATATCGATGCTGTTATAATCCGCGTTGATCGCCAGCACGGCGCAGGCATTGTGGGTATTCTTGGCGCTCAGCTCGAAACGTGATTTGCTGACATTGGTCGCGATGAAGGCTTGCCCGGTAAGGTCCGTCGACGGAGCGGGTGTGTTCGTGTAATTCCCGTCGAGCGTCGGATAGCCCAGCACGTTGACGTTCGTGTAGGCCGGGGCTGCGTTGCCTGCCGCCGTGTTGCCGAGTTCCAGCGTGATCCCGTCCACGCCTGCTGGCGTCTTGATCGTAACGCCTGGCATGAACAGCGTGAGGTTGTTCCTCCGTACGCTGATGGTCGCCATGTAGACGTGGCCGCGGGGGAAATAGAGCGTCGCGTTGGCTGGGGCTGCTGCGATAGCTGATGCAATGGCTGCCGTGTCGTTTGTCGCGCCGTCGCCCTTGGCTCCGAAATCCTCTACCGAGAGCCATTCCTGAAGCTTCTTGCCTTCGGTGCCGGCGGCATAGACTTCGGAGTAGGAATAGCCGATCTTGCCCGCGCCCGAGGGAAGGGCAAGGACATCGATAGGGTTCGTGCCGATAATCGGATCGCGGGTAATCGTGGTGCCGGCGTCCGGCTTGAAAACCAGTTTGTAATTCGCATCCTGAAGCCAGATCGGCGGGATGCGACCGTTCGCGTCCACCGTGACGGGGTTCAAGTTGGGAGTTGTCAGGGCGGCATCAGAATAGGTCGCCAGATGAACCGATGTGCCAGACGTGAACCATTCAAGCGTAGCGCCCTCGGCGATAGCGCTGTCGGGTAGGATTACGCTAAAGATTCCAGCATCAAAAAGAACCGCCATTCCAGACAACCTTGCATCGCGCCCGAGGGCGTTGGACCGATGTGGTTGTCTGAGTTGGCAAGCGGCCCACTTTCCGCCTTGGCGCACCTGCGCTGCCGGGTAACGCTATAGCTTACAGGAACTGGAAAAGCTATAGGGAGGGGTGACTAACGGACAGCTTATACTCTTCTTCGCCCTCGCGTATGCGGTCGGGCGGAAGAAGGGCCTATTTCTGTTGGCTCTGTGCTGGGGCTTCGTCTGGTGAGGCCGCCGCTCGTCCTACCGTTGAAGCATTATCGTTGACGGCGGACATAAGGGCTTTTTGCAGCCCGAGGGCCTCCTTCGCGATTGCCGGATCGTTCACCGCAACCTGAGACAATTTGCCGATCCATGACTGGACCGATTGCGCGGTCGTCTTGGTTGGGGCTACCGCCAACCAACGGGACAGATCACGCGACATCAGCGCCCGAGCTGAGATGTTGCGGGCCGCGATCTCAACGCCGCTAAGAACCGTTCCTGCGGCGGCACCCGCCACAGTGCCAGGAACGCCCCCGACCAATGTCCCGAGGGTCCCGCCACTCGTAATCTGCCCGAGGAACCTCCCCCAATTGGCGACCACGCCGGATCGGCTATTGTTCAGGCGCGAGACCGTATCCTGATAGGCCCGCGACAGAACGCGCAAATTCTCGATCGATTTCGCCCCCTCCGGCCCGAAAACTACTTCCCGAGCACTCGGCTTGATGCCACGCGACCAATTGATAAATCTACCAGGCGAGAATGGCTCATCCGGAGCCATGCGGCCGGCAGTGTCAGCAACCGTCGCGGCGCCGTCCAATTGCTCTTGCGGCGACAGCTTGTTCCACAAACGAGTGAGGCGCGGCGTATCGTTGCGAGCGAGCGAATTGACCCGCGCCATGACATCGCCGCCGCTGATGCGGTTGTCATCAGGTCCAATAACCTTTTCGACCACCTGCTTGATCTCACGCGCGCGTAACTTGTAGCGAATGTCCGTCTCGCGGAAGAGGCGTTCGGCCTCCGGTGCGGATTGGCCAAGATCGCGGGAAATATCGTTCCGAGCCGCGTCTAGAGCCTCGCCAACCAACCGTTCGGCCGGGGTGTGCGTCAGGTTGCGTGTGTTGATGTCGCCGCGAAGATTGGTGCGGATATCGCGGATATCGCCCACCTTTTTGGGGATGAGATTCCCGTTGGCGTCGACCAGATCACCGCGCACATCCTGCAAATAGGAAATGACCGCCTTATTCGTGTTCGGATTGCGCGAAAGGTCGGCGATCTGCTCGTCCAGTTTGGCGACCGCTTCTTTGCCATAGACAGGGTTGTCGCCTGCCATTTCCGCCGCCTTATCATAGGCGGCTGTCAGGGGGCGCTTGCTGCTCTTCATCCAGCGGTCCATCGCGCCCTGAACGCGTTGACCGAATGCGCCAGGCTCGTCAGGGGTGCCGCCCTCACCAAGTTTTGCCGCCCGCTGCTCGATGGCGGAGCGCGTGCCCTCAAGGCCTTCGCGGATCGTGTTACCACTGCCGACCGAGCTTTCCAGATAAGCCATCTTATCACGCTTGCCGGGATCGAGGATTGGCCGGCTGACCGGGACGCCTTCTTCATTGGCTGCGCGCGCCACATCGGCAGCCGCAGCACCGCCCGGAGGAGCCGGAGGTGTGCCGCCGCGCACGAAGCGCTCTCCCAACTTACCGACGCCATAACCGCCGGCCGCGCCTGTGACGCCACCGATGCCGGCTCCGATAAATCGGTCGCCCAAGGAGCCGTTAGTCGACCCGAAGCCATAGCCCGCGCCCACGATGCCGCCAGTGCGAGCAAGATCTGCGGCAGACGTTGCACGGCCAACCGGAAGAACTGCCGCGCCTCCAAGTTGACCAAGAAACCGCATGATTCCGTGATTTTGCTGGTCGTAGGTGTCAACCCCGCGTTCCGCCGCGAGGTTTTCAGCCATCGTCTTGTCGCCAAAGATCGTGTCAGCCCCTGCGGCAATTTCGTCCGCAAAGCCCAACGAGGCCGTATCGGCTGCACCGCGGATCGCTGAATCGATGCGATCGGTTACGCCGTTCTTGCCACGCTCCACAGCTAGAGGGGCCGCCGCTTCAGCTTGTGCGGCATCGGCGGGAACAGCATCTCCCTTGGCGTTTTTGGACCAATAATCGCGGATCTGGTCTGCGCTTACCGATGGATCAGATAGCAACTTGGCCAGGCCGGCGCGGAACTCAGGCGATTGCGCAGTGGTCTGGTCGTGAATATCGATCGTGGCTCGCTTGCCCGTCGAAGGACCGAGAATATTGGCAGAGCCCGCCTCAAGGATCGGGACTTCGACCTTTGCGCCGGCTGTGGGAGCATTTGAGTCCGCAAGCGTCGTGCCAATCGCGTCCGCAAATTCCTTCAATTGCGCGGGCGTAGCCTTCGGATTCGCCTCGCGAAAATTGCTATAGAGTTGCGCCTGATACGGCTCAAATTTACCGGAAAGCTCCTTGGAATAATCCGTTGCAGATGGCGCCGCATTACCCATTGCGTCCGCGCCAGGACCCGATCCTTCCGACAGCCCCTGAATTACGACCTTCCGGTCATGGGCCTTCTGAGCAATCGTAGCGGGTGCATCTCCCGGCATGGGGAAGAATGCCCGCTCCTGCTTTGAAAACTCGTCAGCATTGATTGACGCGCCCGACTCGTAACGCAAGCTGGCGAGGATGAAGTTTCGCTTCGCCTGTTCGGAAAGTTGCCGATCGGGACTTGCTTGTGTGTTGGCCAAGTCCGGCGCCGTTTCGGCCCCCTTGTAGGCGATATAGGGGCGCGGCTGTACAGACGACAGCGTGGCGTTGAAATTCTTATCCGCCTCAAGCGCGCGGCCATAGAAGCCCGTCGCCTTGCCCTGCGCCTCCGTCAGGGAGCTACCCGCTTTCTTGGGTGCCAGACCCAAGTCGCGATAGTTCTTAAGTTCGGCTGCATCCGTCGTATCAAGCTTATCCTCATACTGGATCAGCTTCGCGATGCGGGGATTGGTGACTGTTTTGGTTGGGTCAGTCATTGGCCGCCATACTTTGCATCAAGGTCCGCGCCGTCACCATGTGGCATCACGCCGATAAGCGGCTGTGGCCCCCATTTCGTAGTGCGATCCTCCGCGTGCTGACGCACCCTCAGGCCACCTTCGCCGACTGCCGCATTGCGCGCCGCAGTGCCTTCGTTCGCCTTATGGCTCCGAACTGCCTCCTGGTACGTCCGGTCCTTGTCGGTCTGGTCGAGATAGGCCTTGGAAGCCTCCGACGACGCCGCAATCAATGCCGGGAGCGCTTTCGGGTCGTAATGGCCCTTATACTGGTCCAGATCGGTGTAGCCCTGCTGGACAAGCCCATCGATCGCTTTATCCCATGCGGCCGGCTGATCAGCGGCGGGAAGACTGGCAACCGTCATCGCCGCCGTGCCGACCGCGTGAGCCCGCGCGCCCTGCAATTCGCGCTGATGTTGTGCGATCTGCTGAGCGTGCGTGGCATAGGCAAATCCCGTGGTCGGATCGGCCTTGATCACGTCCTCCGGCTTTGCGCCGGCGGCGATCAAGTTCCTTGCCGCCTGTTGCGCCTCATAAGCAGCATCCTCGCGGCTGTTCACCATGTCCTGACGCTGCATCTGCTTTTGCAGGTACATATCGGAGAGACGCTGACGCTGAAGCCCGTTATAGGCCTGGATCAGCCCCCCGCTGTCGGGGCGCGATTCGGCGAGGATGGCGAATGGATCTGCCATGATTATAATCCTGGAATCGACATCGGTGGTAGCGTAGAGCCGGGACCGCCGATCGTGGCGGGAAGATCGCGAACGGTACCATAGCTGCTTGCCGTGGGCGAAAAGCCACCATCCTTTTGATACATGTAAAGCGCAGCGAGGTTCTGCGCGCCATTTGAGACTGCCGCCCCCGTATTGGCGTAAGCCGATGCCGAAGCATTACCAGCGTTCATATATGCGTTGCTGTTGCTGTTGGCCATGTTCGCTCCAGCAGCCCCTACGGCATTGGTCGATGACTGCCCGACGCCTGCAAGTTGAGAGAGGCGGTTGGCGTATTGGTCATAATCGGACGCAGCTAGACCGGTCGCATACCGCGCGAGGGCCTTTTCCGTCCCGCCCGATTGAAGTACGCCACGAGCTGCGGCCGATCGAGTGGCAGCCTTGATACCCTGGTCGAGTTGAAACTGATAACCCGGCGATGCGGAATATCCGCCATCATTGGCATAGCCTGTTCCGGCAGTGGGCGAGCCTCCTATGGGATGCCCGCTCGCATCTTGCGGAGTGACGCCATACATTGAAGCCAGCTTGCCGAGTGCACCGTAGCCCGTCTGCATGAAGGGCTCGTTGTCCGAACGCGTCTGGTCATATTCGCGCTGCTGCTCGGCAACCGACTGACCAGCAGCCTGTTTTGTCGCCTTGGCAGCTTTGTTGCCTGAAATGATGGACGCCCCCGCGCCGACCACTGCGGCGCCGGCAATGGCTGCTGCGACGGGCACTAGATTTGACCCTCTGACATAGGCGGAAGATCACCCCCTTTCAGGACAAATAGCTCAACCTCACATGGAGGATGGCCAGGGATCAGGATTGCGCTTTCAGTGCCCCCCGACTTGAAGCCGAGAATGCGGTTGAACAGGCGACAGGCGCGGTTTTCGATGGGCGTTTGCGCCCAGATCATCTCTGCGCCGTAAGCATCGAACATGATGCCAAGCATCGCGAAAGACGCAGCCATCGCCCATTTCCCCCGCCCTTCCGGCAGGAAATAGTCATGCGCATCATAAACGCCGGGAGCAGACCAAATGAACATGGCGCCGCCCTGCTCGCCCATCAGGAAGACGTTGCGGGGGTTCTCAATCAGGGGCGTTACGTCGAGATAGTCGAAGCCCAGTGAAAGGCCAGCAAGCACGGCGGGATGATTGACCACGGCATTTACCTGTGCAGCATCGAACACGCGCATGACTGCGGTGGATACAGGCGTTCCGGCAATGTCGGGTTGATGGAGCATCGCGCCTCAGACAGCTTACGGGACGATCGCTGTCTGAGTGGACGCCGGGGGATCATTCCGGCAGCGCAGGTGCGCCCCGTGGATTGCTTATCACAAGCGGAAGGAATATGGAATAGCTGTGAGGCGGCGGCGGAGTTGATCGATCCTGCCGCGTAAACGACCCAAATGGTGCCGCATCACGACCCCGCTGTGCAAATCCCGTTCACGAACGTCAGTGACAAAGGTGGCGTGAGCGTCCCGGAGAATCCGCTTGTGGCGATTACCCCGGACCCGGAGTTGTAGCTGATCCCAGATCCGCCGCTCACCAGCCCCCGCGCGAACGACTGATCGAGCGTGATGCTCCCCGTGCTGCTATCGTAGCTGATCCCCGCAGACCCTCCGATGGAGGCGCGGGCGCGAGCCGTCGTAAAGAACAGTTTCGTCGTCTCGGTCACATTGCCGGATTCGAGCGCCACCTGACTTGCCGCAGTTAGCCGCCCCTTGGCGTCGAAGGCCAGCACGACCAAATGGGAAGCATCGCCTACCGTTCCAGCGGGAATCGTGTCGGCCAATCCTAGCCTCACCTCCGACCCGCCGTCCGTCTCGGTCAATTCCCCCGGCTCGGCGACGAGAGAGCGGCTGTTGGGGAAGATTGTCGACGCGTCCCCGAACGTTATAACCGGTGCATCGGTCAAACCATCGCCCTGCGCCTTGTTGCGTACCAAATAGCGATACCATTCAGGTGAGATGATGACGGGTGCGCCGCCAGCAGACCCAAAGGGCGTACCAGGCGGGTTGATCGCATAGGCGGTCATCAGCGGATATCCGCCAGATACGACATGACCAGCCGGCGCACAGGATCTGTGATCTTGATTTCGACCTGCAACTGCCAGAATTTGCCAAATCCTCGCCAGATCGCCATCGTGAGATAATCACCAACAGCCCCGAGGGAGCGCCACATTTCATTCGAGAAAGTGCGCCCCCCGTTCTTGCTGTAGCGCAATATCGCCTGCGGATCTGATCCCTGGCCTGAGTTTAACCCAACGCCGGTCTCGCAATAAAGTTTGAAGGCGTAACAGGTCAGGCGCCGCGTGCCGTCGCCGATCGTCGGAAGCCCGATTTCCATGCTGATCGGATCGCCGTTTTCGGTATAATTGCTGTCCAAATTAGGAGAGTAGAGATTCCCATTAGTGTAATCGAGCAGCGCCGTCGATCCAAAGGCTTTTACCGCGAATCCTACGCGGTAAGTGTCCATCGCCCATGATTTGCGCTGATGCCATGATCCAGTCGCCATGTCATAGGCGAATGTCCCCGCATTCGTGCTAAGCACATAGAATTTATGGCCTTCCTGCGTGTAAGAGAAGGCCCATGCAGAGGTGGCGTTGCGAATTTGGTATTCGATCGCATGCGTGGAAATGCGGGTCGGCGTATATCCGTCCAGCCGATAGGCGATCAGGTCATCCCCGAGGAAATGGACGCTATTGTCGACCTTGACGATGGTATCGCGTGAAAAACAGCCGCGCTCGATGAACGCATTCCCCTGCCGCTGAAAAACATTGTCCGTATCGCCGGAATTATACCAGATTTCGATGGTCGACGTGCCATAGAGTTGCAATTCCCGATGGTCGTTTATGATACCGACCAAGCCATCAGGCGAGCCCTCTGCCGTGAAAACGTCCAGAGGATCGTAATTTATGCCGTCGAAATTGCCCGAATAGATGCATTGATCGCTATCGAGGATTTCCCACACAAAATAGCTGTCGATGTACGTGACATCCGACACGGTGGGGAGGTTCGTCGGGCTAACGATTACTCCCGCTGAAAGCACGTATCCGTTCGGTCTTGCGCAAATCGCAAGCTCCGTCCCATTGTCCGCCATAGTGACGCGGCCAGAGCCTGGAATCGACCCTATAGAAGTGGCAACCCAGCTCGAATTAACCGAATAGAGCGTCGTTCCGGCCACGATATAGAGCGTGTCGCCCATGACGTGCGCGCCGCGGTTCGCAACCGCTCCAGTCGCCCCGAGAAGATCGAGGCCAGGAATAAGCATCAAGGCAAAGTCCTGGTTCTTGTCGCCATCGGCCTTCTCGCAAAAGCAGTTGACGACCCGAGCCCCGGACCACGGTTTTGAGCGCCCATCGCTATATTGGAGCGCGGGTTTTTGCTCCCTTAGCGAGGCCATCCATAGCCTCCGCCCCAACCCTGATAGTCAGGCTGGAGGAAGATCGAGGTGGGCTCATTGTCCCAGCCTTTTAGCCCCTCGTAGAGCGCCTGCGCTTGCGCGATGACGAGCTGAACCTGATTGCCGTCATTAACTGGGTATTGCGGCATCAGGCGCACCGCGAGATTATAGGCGATTGCCTCCAGCCATTCGGTCGGCAGGTCCGCGTTGTTGTTCGACGCCAGCATGTCATCCAGACGGCGCAGATAGTCATATTCGATCGTGATCGTTGGCGCGACAGCATCGGAAGGCGCAGGCCAGAGATAGATCGTTCCCGTGTCACGCTGGGGGTCGTAATAGAAGTTGACCGGCGTCGACGGGCTGTTGGTCTTATTCGGCTGATCAAGATACTCTTGGCGCGACCATGGCCTCAGAGGAATCTCCATCCCTCCGGTCACGTATTTACGCCGCGCCGAAATGACGCGCATCGGCTTGCCGGGCAGCACATAGGCGGCCTGGTTGGCGATCATAGTCAAGGAACCCTGCGTCTGCGTCCAGAGATGGGGCCGCGCGCTCCACGTCTTGATCATCAGGTTGAGCGCGAGCGTCCCATCGGCGTACATCCGCGCAGTGATCGGCTCGCCTTCCGACCCGGCTCCAAGCAGGTTGAAAGCTGTTGCGACCAACTCATTGTTGGTCAGGTTGAAGGTGTCGATACTGGAAACGCTCACGTCAGATCCTCCCAACGATTGCGCTTGATCGACGCCGCCAGCTTCTTATCGGTGCGAGCTTCGTCGATCGGGATGCTCTTCAATAAATTTTCATATTGGACGATTTCATAAGCCGTCCCATCGGCCGACAGACGACCCTCGATCCGGCCCTCCATTACAGGTCTCCCGGTGTAATGGGGGTGAGCGGATCGATGAAGGTGTCGGGAGCCTCCGGGCGCGAGAAAGGCAGCGCCATCTTGTCGGGCACGCCTCTTACGAAGTCCTGCGGATTCCTACGGTCTGGATCGACGCACATGGCTCCATCCCATTGACGGCGAAGATCGACCAGCTTCACCTTGAAGCCGGTCGCATCGTCGATCGCATTGGGGCCGGGAGAATAATTCGGCATGCCGGATGTCCCTTAGTATAGGGCTACGATCCCTGTGGCCGTGGTTCCGGTCGAAAGCACCTTGTTGACCTGTACCGGCAGGATGCCCGCCGCCACGGTAACGAAGGTGAGTAGGTCGCCGTTCGCCATCCGGACGGCCACGTCGCCAGTTGCCCCGATCAATAGCGCCCGACAGGTCGGAATGACCGTACTATCGCTCTTGGTGACGGCAACCGCGCCATAGGCGCAAGCAATGTCTTTACTGCGACCCGTGGTCATTCCCCCGGTTCCTTTCCGTCAGGCCATTTGCCGGTGTCCTGAACCGATTTCTGCATGGTGAAGGCATCGGCCAGATCTTCAGTTTCCCGCTCTTCAATGTCACCATCGGCGCCGAACACCTTGATGACGAAGCCGCTGCCCGTTTCAGCCTCGCGAACACGAGTTAGCATCCTACTTCGCCTTGGCGGGCTTGAGGCTGTCCCAGCCGCTCTCACGGCCCCGCTTGAGCAGCTTATGCGCGTCGGCCAGATCCTTGGCCTTGAACGACGCCAGCGTTTCGCCGCCGTCCTCTACGGTCACATCGCGGGCATCTTTCGGCTTGCCGCTGCTGATCGTAATTTTCATGGCTTACCTCCGCGATTTCGCGACCATGACGTAATCAACCGTCATGGTCCGCGCATTTGCCGAATCCGTCTGGATGCCGAAGGACTGCGCGAGCGCGGAGGCGTCGGGCAGATAGTTCGCCGCCACGCCAGTGATCGAGCCCTTCTGAACGCGATCCTGATAGAAAGCGATCGTATCCTTGCCGTCCCAATACCAGGCCAGTTCGGTGTAAGTGTCGGCGACCAGCGTGCCGACCGCGACGGACGAGCTGCCAGTGGTCGCGTTCTTGCGGACGATACCGGTAACGGCGCCGGTCGCGGTCGTGGTCAGGAAATAAATGCCATCCGTCACATCCAATGGGGTGGTGTCGATCACCTGAACGCCCATGACGGCGGTCGTGGCCAGCGTGGAGACCTTGAAGCGCGCGCTAAACCATGCGGGCTTGCCCGTTTCGAACGAGAAGCTGGCGATGGTCTTTTGGAGGAAGGCGCTGTCGCCCGATGTGGCGGAAGTCGTAATTGCCAGCAATCCGCCATCGCCGGCCGTCAAGGCAGGCGTAGACGTGCCAACAACGGTGATCGTCCAATCGCCCGCGACATAGGTGTTGAAGTCGTTGAAATAAGCGTGCTGATCGGTCTCGTCGGGATGCGTATAGGCGCCGAACGGATCAATGCTCTTACGGGTCGAGAGACCATTGGGGAAGCGGGTCATGGACATAAGTCAGCTCCTTGGGCGTCCGAAGAACTGGACGCCGACCCGAAGGCCGGCGCCCAAGGTGGGGAAAGTTATGCGCCAGGCGACCCGAACAGGCCACGCGGGTCGGTCCAGCCCGTCGAATAGCGCTCACTGGCCTTATATTTGAGGTTGCCAGTGTCGAAGTCGCCATCCTCCGCGAAGACCGCCTTCTTGCGCTGAAACAGCTTGAGGCCGTTCGGCGCATTGGTGCGGATGAAGAACGCGTCGGTATCGGTCAGGTAGTGATTGACCTTCACGCCCTCAGGGAACAGCCCGAGCGCCTTCAAGGCGTTGATGGCATTGTTGGCAGTGTCGTTCTGGCCGGTCGATCGCAGGATGCGAGCGGCTTCGAACGAGAGCGACGGCGGCACGATCAGCGAGCGGCCCATCAAGGCGATGCGCATTCCGCGATCGTTTGTGGCGTTCATGATCTGGATCGCCATATCCTCAAGCGAGGATTCCGACAGATCCGCCGCGACCGCCAGCGTGTTCGACCAGTTGCCGTTCGTCGAAGGGTGCGCCGTGCTGAGCAGGCTGACACCATCGGCGCCGGTGTAGGAGGAGTTGAAGGCGCGATTGTAGAGGTTCGCGACCACATTCTCCTTGGTCTGGCGCATCGAGAAGGCCAGCGACGACGTGCGTTGCGTGCCGATCTTCTCGTAGAGGTTGTCGTCGATCGCCTCTTCGGTGATGATGAAGCCGAGGCCGTAATTGACGTGCGTATAGCGCGCTGTTGGACCCTGCCCCATCGTGTCGTAGCGGATCGATTCACCTTGCGGCTTGATCGGTGCCAGACCGAAGCCGGTCAGCATCACATCTTCCTCGTACGCCATATCCGACGAGGAGACATCGACCAGATCGGGCCACTCCATCGGATGTTCGTCGTAGTTGGTGCCCCAGATGGCGTTCAGGCCGGGCCAGAGCAGCTTGGCGATATTGCCAGTGGAAATAACAGTCATGGCGTCAGACCCCCGCGACCTGGTTCACATACCGGTGGCGGTTGATGCGAACGATGAAAGTGCTGCTGTCGGCGCCAGTACCCACGGCGGAGCCGGGGTCGTTATCCACGCGGCTGATCATACCCAGGATCTTGAGATCCAAGGTGTTGGTCGTTGCCTCGGTGGCATTATCGAGCGCTACGCCGGAGAGGCCCGTATAAGTCGAGCCCGCCGCCACAACGAAATTGGCGTTGAGGCCGATATCGTTCGCGGTGAGCGGAGTACCGCCGGCAACCTGCCGGATTTCGAACTCCGCATTGGGATCGACGTTGACGAGCGCTACCCGCTGCGTGGAAGCGGCGCGATAGATCAGACTGTCGCGCGTATCAGCAAGGAAGCCGACCACGACGCCAGAAAGGACATCGCCCGTCGCCGCCTGCGCGATATCCGCGAAGATCTGGCCGTTGATGACCTGGGAAGTGCCTACGATCTTCACGGGATCGCCAACGTAAATTGCCGTGCCGTCGCCGGCAGGCACCGAAAACTGCATGATGCCGCCGTTATAAACGCCGGAATCAACCTTTTTGCGGGGGATTAGCCCGAACGGAGTAGTTGCATTGGCCATGATGGCACCCTTGCGCTGCTCGGCGCGTCAGGTGCCTTCATCAGGAGCCATTAACGCCGATCGATCGATCCTTGGCCATAAACCTCCGCTGACGGAGGCATTTGACCGGTGGAGTCGCGACCAGCCGCAATGGCTTCGTCGATCTGGCGCGGTTGCACTTCCTTTTCGGCTAGACCGGCTTCGTATTCCTCGACCGGTGTTTCCATGAGGTAAGCGCGGAGCGGTTCGCCGTTCGCCTTTGTTCCTACAAGGCGAGAGGTGCGAGTGTCCGAACTGGATGACTTGATGTTCGGGTCCGTAACATGGTCATACGCCAATTCTTGCGCCTGCGCAATACGGTTGCCGTCATCATTGAACCAGCGGCGGACAAAGCCTGGACGCTGGGGTGCGTCGAGCTTGAGAGCAAAGCCGCCAACTGCCGCGCGACGGCGACGCGTGGGCTTTTCACTGGCCGGGGATGCGATGGTGTCTTGCGAAATCGGGGCGGCATTTGCCGGCGGCCGACCGCGGCGGCGGGGTGCGGTGGATTCCATTGTCAGCTCCACTGATAATTTTTGACGTAATCTTCGCGGGTCTTGATCGTGCCATTTGATACCCACTTATCGCACATGCGCTGGGCTTCGGGCGGAAGGTCGCTGAACGACTTACCGCCGCGAGGTGCGCGAGTGGCCGTGCCGCCGCCATCAACCAGACTGCGGCGCGAGGTTTCAGTCTTCTTGCCGCCGAACGCATCGGGGTAGACATCCTCGAACTTGGCCTTCACCGCGTCGGCGACTGCATCCAGATCTGAGCGCTCCAGAACGCCACCCTTGGTCTTGGCGAGCTTTTCAGCTTGAGCCTCTGCATAGACGCGCATCACGTCGTTCGAGGCGTACCAAAGGTTCGCCTTGGCCCAATCGGCGAATTCCTCGGCGCGATCAGATTCCGAGCCGGACACCTCGGGCTTGCCCGGCTTCTCCAGCTTGGTGAGATCCTCCATTGCGGCGCGCGCGCCCTTCGTATCGCCGCTCTCGACAGCTTCATCCATTCTGGCCTGGATATCGGACAGGGCGCGGGTATAAGCCCTTTCCTCTGCCTTGGAGAAGAACTCGGCCGAGCGCTTCATGTCGCGCTCCATGCCGGCGATCTTATCCATCAGCACCTTGTTTTGCTTCTGGAGGATCGGCAGCACGACCTGGCCGCGCTCGTAGAACGTCTGCGCGTCGATATGCTTGGCTGGATCGCCCTTGAACTCCTCAACGGGCTTCCAGCCCATCTTGGAGGCTTCGGCGGTGTAGTCGACCGCCGTGTTATCCTGGCCGCCAGCATCGGCGGAGGTTTCAGCAAGTTGCGTGGCCATCACACCGTCTCCCAATCTTCAGCAAGCATGTCGGATTGTGACGCCAGCCAGCCGGGAAGCATCGCCCTGCGCGCGTCTGCGTTTACCGTCCACATGTCGATGTGCGGCAGGATGTCGCAGACCTCGATTCCCGCCTTGGCATAGATCGTACCCTCCCGAGGCTGTACGGCTGGCGTACCCGGCACGAGGATCAGCCACATGCCCTTGCCGTTCCAGCCTGCGCGACTGACGCGGCTGCCCGCCTTGAGCGCGCGGATTGCTTCACCGAAGTCCATGTCTATTCCTCCAGCCTACCAAGAACGTCCTCGTCGTTGAGGAGAATATACCGCTTCCCATCGGGACCATCGAAGCTGTCGCCCGTGTATTTCCCGATGCGGACGCGCTCACCGGGGGCCGGCGCCGAGAAATCGACATCGCGTTGGCGCGCTTCAAACTTTGCCTCGGACCATGCTAGTTCACCGACAGCGACCACCGTCACGGTCTGCATGGCGAACTTCTTCTGGTCGCGCACACTTTCCGGAATATGGATAAGGCCGATCTTCTCCGGCACTTCATCGGGGCGAACAACAACACGCTTGTCGAGCGGGGCTAAGCCGCTTCCATTTACAGCGTCCGCCCATTCGGGCTTGAGATTTTGTGCGTTCATTCCTCGTTGTCCCATTTCGTAGCGGCGGTCATCAGAAGGCCGCGCACAGTGAAATTGTCGGTGCGCGGGCCGTAGCCGTGCGTGCGCCAGTGAACGGATTGCCAAGTGTGGCCGTTCTCATCCGGGTTGCTGTCGGAGCCGGTATGACCAAGGACGACGATCGCCGTCGTTACTGGCCAGTCGATGACACCAGCCTCAATGCTGTCGGCAAGCTTACGCAGCCCGTCCACGACATTATCGGCGGCCTTAGGCTTATGAAGCTGAAGGACCGTCATAGCCAAAATCCTCAGGCGACAGGTTCAAGAGTTTGGTCAGCGTCACCGCCTGTGCCTGCTCCGCCTCCCCCAAGGGCTGGCCCGACGCCCATAGATCCATCAGGTTCGCCCTCCGCTCCCGGAGAAGGAGGAGGAAGTCCTGCGTTGCCGGTAGGCTCTTCCACAGGTCCATTTCCTCCGGGCTGGCCAGCAGTCTGCGTTCCATCGTCCATTCCTGTCTGTCTGGAGGCGTCGATACCCATTTTCATTGCCGCACCTGCGAGCGTAGCCACGGCGGGCTCAAACCCAATCGGTTGCAGTGCAGCAGCAGCAGCAGCGAGCGAATTGGCCGCAGCGGCATCCTTGGCGCGAATATCGGCCAATGTGCTGTCGCGCTCGTTGTGCTGCTTCATCGTGTCCAGCAGCAGCTTCGGATCGGGCTGCGGTGGTGGCACCTTCAGCAGCGCCTCCACGTCGGGCTGACCCGTCCCCGTGAAGATGCGGCGGCGTATCTCTTCCTGATTGGTCAGTGGATCATTGATGAACGGCTGCAACACCGCCGCACGCGCCGCTTTCTGCGCATCGTTGACCATTGTGGGGTCGGACACCGGAATGACGTCGATGTCTTTGTCCTGGTAATCGGCGCGGCCGATCTGCCCCGGCTGGTCGGTCAGCGCGTAATAAGCCTTCTCGTCCAGATGATCACGGTTGAGGCCGAACAGGATACGCAGCTCGTTGCTGAAGGAGCGATGCACCCGCTTGAAGATAGCGGTCATGACCTTCGTGGCCTGCTCGATCTGTGCCAGCACGGTCGTAGCCGGGGTGTTCACGCCCTGACCTGCTCCGGTGAGGATGTCCTGTACTGAAGTGATTTCCTTGGCGTGACTGATCAACATCTCCAGTAGGTTGAACAGCACAGCCGAAGGGCCGGGCAGATTCATGGGGAAGATGTTGTCCTTAAGTGACCCACCGGTCACGTCGACGCGCTTCCACTCGCCAAGGCGGAAGGAGAGATTGCCCGACTTCATCGTGACGCCGTTGCCGACAAAGCCGCCTTGCGCGTTCTGCAGGGCGCCCGCGTCGAGAAGTTGGTTGGTCACGGTGTCGATCGCCGCGGTGATATCGTCCAGCAGCGCGCCGAAGCCGATGTCGTAGAATGCCCCATCCGGCGACGGTATGAATCCGTACTTGGTGAAGTAGCTCTTGGGCTCGATCTTCGCGACCTTGCCGTTGATGATCGTCACACCCTCCGCGTCAAAGCACGGTGCGATACGAACGACCTTGCCGCTCTCGCGCAGCACCGTGACGACATAGGGCTCAGGGTAGCCATCACCGTCCAGATCGAGCCGGCAGCATTGCTCAAGGAAGTCGATCGGCGCGGTGTCGCTGTCATCCTTCTCGGAACGGCCATCGGGGAGTGTGATCGTCGCCCATAGGCCAGTGCGCATCCGCTCCTCAATTTCGTGGGGATAGAAGCGCAGGATATGCGTGAAGCGTGGCGCTTCCTCGATCGAGGCCGCCCAATAATTGACCACGAAGTCTTTCGCCGTGATCAGGCGAGACACATTGCGACCAAGTATCTGGTCGAACCACGTCTTGCGGAACACACACCCGACGATTGGAAGCATAAGCAACAGACGGTCCGTGTCCTCTTCCCAGCCCTTCATGTCGTAGAGGAGCTGCCACGTCATATGCTCGCCAATGCGGTCGGCACGGGCTTGCTTGGCGCCGGGCGGCACCTCCCACATGGGGATAGGTTGGCCATCCTCGCCGGGCTGCATCACTGGTTGGCCGTCAGGGCCTTTCGCAGCCACGCCGCTGTCGTCACCAAGCACGCGGCCTTTGACGAGGTTCGAGCCGTCGACGATCGCGGGATAAGCGCGCGCCTGGAACTGCACCGCCGCCGTTGTGAGGATCGGAAGCTTGATGTTCGCAGCACCAGGCCATGGGAATGTCTTCGCCGCCCTGACCTGCATGGCGATGTCGAGATAGCGATCGTACCGCTTCTCCCAATCCTGACTATCGTCGGACGGGTTGCGGCGGCTGGCCAGATCGTATTCGAATTCCTGCAGACAGCGGAAGCCGATCTTGCTCACGTCCTGTTCGGGAAGTAGCTCGATCAGATTATCGGCACCAAGGATTTCCTCGATCGAGAGCGGGCGATTTGCGTCCTGTTCGTCGACTATCGTGAGCGCGGTGGCTTTCATCAATATCCTCCCCGCTCGTTGCGGCCGGTGTCTCGTTGCTGGTCTTCCTCATCCTCCCACATGGAGGGCAGCACAGAGGCGGCATGCGTCAGGGCGAGCCCATCCCCATCGTCCGGCGAGGAAAGCCCACGCGCCTTCATGTGCTCTTTCTTTTCGAGAAGGATTTCGTCCTTCGCGTTGAATCCGTACTCGACGCCGATCAGATCGGACGCGAGCGTGTCGTCATCGGGAATCGATGCGCCTGGAAGCCACTCGCGGAGGATCGCCCATATCTCGGCACGCCGGTTCGCGACCTTGACCCCATCGGACAACTTGACCGCGCCCAATGGCTTGCCACCGAACTGAACGCCAAGGACGGGAATGCCGAGCTGCTTCAGCCTATCCACGACACCCGCGCCGATGCCGCCTTCGTCGACGCAGACCAGCGCGGCGTTGTGCCGGCGGTATTCTTCCGCCACGCGAGCGGCGAGCGTCATTGTGTCGACCTGGCGCAACCGGATCGGCGGTGTGAAGCGCGCATCACGGCCACGGCGGAAATAGATCGTCGATGCGTCGTCACCGAAGCGCGCAACGTCTACGCCCATGACAATCTGGTCGGACGGATCGACTTGGCTTTCCCGCTTGCGAGCAGCCTCGACAAGATCCGACGGAATGAACTGCATCGACGATGCGGACGGAAATTGGCCACGGACGCGAACGCGAGCAATGTCGCTATCCTCGCCGTAGGTCGTGATTAGCTCGTCGAGATAGGCCTTGTTCGTGCCTTCAACGGTGCGACTATCGATATGACGCGTTTTCCACAGATGGCGCTGCTTGCCGAACGTCTCGCGGAAGCCACCTGTATTCTGGGTCGGATTGCCGAACGCGATCCAGATAATCTCCGTGCCTTCGTCAGTCAGCGCGCCAAGTGTCACCTCCCACACCTTGGGATCAATGCCGGAAGCCTCGTCATAGATCACGACGATGCGACGCCCGAGATTGTGCAGGCCGGCGAATGCCTCCGTGTTGTTCACCGACCACGTCACGGCATCGAGCCGCCATGAGCGGTCATGCTTCGGGGCCGTCGAAATCAGGGCTGTCGCCGTGGGTTTGAACCAGCTTTCGGTGATCGCCAGTTTCGCCCACTTGGTGATCTCGGGCATGGTCTTGGTAAGGAGCTGCGTCTCGGTATTCGCAGTCAGGACGACACGCGTATCCTCACAGGTATCGAGCGCCCATTTGCATAACATGGCGATCAGGGCCGATTTGCCGATGCCGTGACCTGAGGCCGTCGACAGGCGTAGCGGATGGTGGCGGGTGGCTGGGTTCTCCAGGTGATCCCGGATATCCTCCATGCACTCAGCCTGCCATTCGCGCGGGCCTTGTGCGTCCTTCAGCACGCCCTCTCCCCATGGGAAGGTGTACATGGCGTAGCCGAGCGGATCGAAGGTGAAAGACGCAATGTCCTCCGCCAACATAACCATAGGATCGAGCGGCTTACTCGCCATTGAGGCTGGCCACCTTGGCGCGGCGATTGGCGATCAGGGCGGCTAGATCGCCCGATGCGCTGTGTTCGATCTCTTGCTTATCGCGCCATTGGTCAGGCTTGCGGTTCTTAAGCCAGAATATGGCCGCCGTCGTGTCCGGTGCGTAATGCTCGACATATGGTGTGATGCTAACAGCCCCGTCGACGACGTGCATTTTCATGCTGTCGTGGCTGTAGCCAAGGGCGCGGCGGTATAGTGATTGCTCAACCCGAGCGTCAGCGGATTCCTTACCGACCTTTAAGGCCTCCGAAAATTCAGGCTGTGTATGCTTCCAGAGGTAAAGCGTGCTTTCAGCCACGTTGAAGAACTCGGCGGCTTCACGATCTGTCGCGCCAAGGGCCGCGAGCTTACGAGCCTGCTCAACGAACTCCTTCTTGAACGATGATGGTCGGCCGGCTGGCATAGGTCAGAGATGCAACGCAGGCGCCAATGCCCGCAGTGCCCAGATGGCGATCAGCACAATCGCAATGACCTTGATGATCGTCTTGATTGTGGCATCGATGGGAAGGAGGCCAACGATGTAGATCAGCGCTCCGAGTACGATCAGCGCGATCAGTAGCGATACCACGTTCTGCCGAGCCTCCGTGACTATTGCTCGGCGTCTCAGCTATATTGTTTCGGGAGCTGATATAACGGAGGTAAAATTCACTCCACGTGTTTATGTGAAACCCGCTTCCGTATATTCAGGATCGCTGCGGAGTTGGTGTTGAACTGTCGGGCCAAATCGCAGTGGCGCAGCGGTGATGAGCGGATGAACCTCACATCGTCCTCGCTAAACGTCACCCCATGCTTGCGCCGCGCTATCGCATCCTTGATATTATCCAGTTCCGTGCCCCAGCGCAGGTGGTCTGGGTTGACGCAGCCCGGATTGTCGCAGGAATGTAATGCCCATAAGCCGGGCTCTGGCATTGGTTTTCCGTTCAGATATAGGCTTATCTGGCCAGCGCGGCGACGCTTCGCGTCAATGGTTAGGCCAGACGGGTATCCATCAACGCCATGCGAGGCTGTCCAGCGCCAGCAATCTCCGCGAGGGCCAAAACCAGGCGCCCTGTCGACATTCGCGTTAAAGCGATCCCGGATGATATCTGTAATATTCACGCGACCGCGCCAAGCTTACGCAGGTCCCCCAAAACGCGGCGCGCCTCTCTATAATCGCAGAGACCGCATTCCCGCGCCATCCGGGCAAGGCTCACCCGCTCACCCGATCGTGTCAGGTCGGCATACTTCTCCAACATCTGCTGGCGACGGAATGTCATTTGTCCTGCTGGTCGTCCCCGCATCATCGTTTCCCTTCGAAAAGTCGCACTAGGTCTTTGCCGATCGTCCATCCCACTCCCCTGACGATCGAACGGACGAACATCTTTGCCAGCCGGCGGCCCCCGCTTTCGCGCGTCTGGTTGGTCATTGGGGTAGATCCTCAGCATACCGCGCCAGAATGTCCTCCAGCATGCGATACAAGCCGCTAAGCCGACTGGCCGACCCGGCCATGATCTGCCTTTCACCAACGGTCGCATCGACCTGCCAGCGTCCGGCTTTCGGCTCGATCTTGAGCATTAGTGCCTCAATGCATTCCTCGCGCTTGGTCATGCTGAAACCTCACTCATTTCAACCGGCTCGACCGTGAAGGCGAACCGACCGATGTCCGAAATCTCGACCTCGAATTTGTTTGTGATGCAGTTGCCCGCGAACCTGTTCATGGTCGCCGACTTTCGCAGCATCGCGGTAAGCTCGGACCAGAACCGTTCGGAGACCGGCTTGGGGCGACGCGCTGAAATGCGATCGGCGATGTTCAGACCCACGACAATCCCGTTCAGGAACATCATCACGGCCCAGGCGAATGCTTCCCCGCTCACTCCCCACCCCCATCCAAAACCGGGTTGTTGGTCATCAGATATACCGTTCAATTTGCTCGGAATAATCCGGCTCGGGCTTGTGTTGCAGCATGGGAGTGCCGAGCTTTTCTGCGCGCAACCGATCCCGCTGCTCGAATATCTGTCCGATCGTCATCCCCGTGATTTTGGGGATTTCGTGGTCAACTAATTCCAGCGGGCGAATTGGCGATCGTGGAATGTGTATCGGCGGAAGCTCGCGCTGCATTTCGTCGGGGCCACCTGCGACGAGGGGCTGGGCCGGATCTCGCTTGAGGCCGTATTCCGCCAAGATCCTGGCCGCCTCCTCCGGTGAAACGTAGTTCGGATCACGCGGCGTTTCCGCAGCGATCTCTTCCGGCGTTCGGTGGGCTCGCTTCCGGTTCTCCCATGGCGTCTCGATCTCCCGAATGATGGCAGGGATGATCTTGCTCGGGTGGTCCGAATATTTCCTCGCGACCGCAGCGCCTCGGGCCAACAGGTCAGCCGGGACTCCGTTCAACGTAGCCTTGGCGGTGATGAGCCATTCGGTGCGGTCCTGATCACTCATCCCGGATGCAGCGCAAAGCGCCAGGCATCCGGTCAGCTCGCGGAGGAAATCATCATCCGAAGCCGGGCGTAGTGCCTGCTGCGGATCGGCCCAAGGTCGAATTTGGGAATGCTGCGAGCGCTGCGCGGGCAGTCCGCCCGAGCCCGTCTGTCCTGTCGTTGGCGGTGTGTTGTCGGTCATAATTACCCTCGATCACTTTGAGGAAATTGGTGGGTTTCAGAAACCAGTCGAAGCCGAACCATGGAGGCGCGAGGCTGAGCAGAGGCGAGGCACGGGCGCGGGCTATCCCGGCTTTCCAGCCGTCTAGGGTTTCCTCCTTGAGACGGGCGCGGAGTGATGTGCGGCGAGCCTCGGAAAGCTTTTGGACCCGTGGCCAGCCAACCTCGGCGGAAACTGTGTTCCAATGATCCAAAGCCTCATTGATCGGCTCGGATCGCGCCCGCGTAGGAGGCGCAGCCTCCACTTCTTCTTCTCTGTTCTTATCTTCTCTTATCTTCTCTATAGGCTTAAGCTCAGCTTGGGCTAAGTCGTTGTTTTTATGTGTGGCGTCGGCATTTTCAGCGCGCTTTCGCCCACCTTTCGCTCCACTTTCAGCTCGTTCCCGAGCTTGAAACTCTGCTGAAATGATCTCCAAATCTGCGCGAGAGTTGGAAATCATGCCGTTTTCGGCGGTCAATTTGCCAAGCTCAATCAGCCTGTCGCGGATAGTATTCCACTTGCGGATCGACACGCCGCATACCCCGGAGAGCCACCGAGCTTCGTCGGGGATGGGGCCGCCGCGATCGTAAATTAGATCCAGGCAAAGCGAGTATGCGCCCTTCTCCTCAAGGGAGAGCATCATCGTCCCATGGATGAAGTCGGCGCCGCAGCGCTTATACCAGCGCGCGCTCAACGTTGCGCCCTTATCCAGAGCCCAACCTGAGCAGCGCAACCGCGCGGATCGCGAGTGATCTCGGTTCCGGGGAAGCGCATCACCGCATAGCCCTGCGTCACGCAGAAACGGTCCCGGCGCTTGTCGCGCTCAATCGCCTCGCGGGATGAGTGCCAGGCCACCCCATCGCTTTCCACGATAAGCCCGCGCCCCGCGACGGTGACGAGCATATCAAGCCTGTACGGCCCCAGAGGAACCTGTGTGGCAATGGTCGCGTCCGATATGTCGTGAAACTCAATCCACGCACTCACAGCGCCCGCCAATGCATCCTCAATCGGGCTTTCGATGCGGTGGAGATGTGGGGAATAGGCGAGCAACGGCGTGCGCCTCGAGCCGCGCTCACGATGGAACGCGCGGCGCTCATGGCCACGGCTACCGATGCAGGGACATCCCGGCTCAGCTCCACACTTCACGCATGGGCGTTCAATGGGCTGGTAGGCACTCATCCGAAATCCTCGGATACCCAGCCGCCCCCATCTCTCTTTGCGCGGGCCTTGAGGGCGTAGAACCGAAACGGGTACAGCTCGGCAGCGACCTTGATCTTTACGCGCGCATCATCGGTCCAGAAGCCTTTAACCTCGTGGCACTGCATCTCCCCATTGGAGAGCATGACGGCGAAATCAGGCGTGTAGAACGTGTTGTCCGCGAGGCGCAGCTTGATGCCTTCGAACTTGTACCAGGCCACGTCTCCGCATTGCTTGAGCAATTCGAGGTCGCGCGCATAGGCTTCCTCGCTCTTGTTCATTGCGCCAGTCTTGAGACGGCCTAGGGCGAAGTGGGCGCGGCTCATTCCGCGTCTTCCAGATACCGCCAATCGAACCTGTCATCCTTGGCGCACAGGGCCTCCAAATGCTCGACGATGCGCGTGTTGATGTTGCGCGGGATCTCGAACAGGCCATTGCGATCGGGCGTAACGCCATCCCATTTGAGGCTCGCCAGATAGCGGTTTGCGCCATATGCTGCGGTGCGCGTCATGCGGCGTCCCTCAGGGTTTCTTCCAAGGCCTCGCGGACCAGAACGCGGGCACCGACGCGGCGGCGGATTGAATGGACCGCGTTGGCGAATTCGAAGTCGGTCGCGACCAGATGGTCAATGACCTTGATCCCGTGCATGACGGTCGTATGATCACCACGGCGCAGAAAGCGGGCTATCTCGGGCAGTGATCGGAATGTCAGCTTGCGCCCCAGCCACATCGCCACTTGCCGCGGACGAGCGAACTCGCGGGCCCTGCGATCGGAAAGCAGATCTATCTCGCTGGTCCCGTAATGGTCACAGACGGCGCGAACGATCTCGCTCAGGCGCGGAATGTGAAGCTCTTGCCCCCCCGTATCCATCACGCTGCCTCCTTCTCAGCCGTCTGTCTGCGGATAAGTTCAGCCTGTGCGTGGATGATGGCGCGGCGCTTCTCGACACCGCACCGGGCGGCATGTTTGGCAGAGAGGTGGCGCTGTTGCTCGATCTCGCGGAGGCGGTCTTCAAGGTCGATCGACAGTTCGCGTTCAAGGCGTACCTGCTCTTTGAGTTGGACATTCTCGATCTTGAGGCCAACCGAATCGAGGCGATCGGCGCGCCCCTCATTGTAGCGCTCGATCCAATGAATGCGCTGCCGGTTGCAACTATCGTAGCGGAGCGCTTGCCAGCGCCAGCCGAGCGCAGCCCAGATCCCTCCCCCCGTCGCCAGTATGGCCCAGGTTATGGCTGTGGTGAGGATCATGCGGGCCTCCGAGTTGCATAGGAAAGAACCGCGGCCGCCGCGTTGGCGCCTGCGAGAAAGCCGAGAATGGCGGCAAGCCCAGCGTGGCCCGCAGCCACATTGGCGACGCACATGATGCCGCAAAAGACGGTGGCGAGAGCGTTGATCATGCTGCCCTCCGGATTGCCGCGACCGCGCGCTGGCGTTTCGGCTCGATCAGAGCCTTCTCCTGTGGTACGATCGCGAGGCCACCGGGACTTTTCGGGTGGCGGGCGCGCTGAACCTCATTGGCGAATTCCGTCGCCTCGATCGCCGCTGTATCCAGGTCGCCTTCCGCATCGTCGGGCAGGCTCAGAAAGGCCGCCGCATACGGGTCCAGAACAAGTGAAAGCAGGTGATCCGGAACGCCGGCAACCTTAAGCTCGCCCAACGCATAAACGGGCATTGCTGCACCGCCGCGCCAAGCCTTCATGGTTGATACCTTGAGGTGGCGATTGCGCTGCGCAAGGACGGCAATCGACAGACTGCATTCCTGCTCAGCGCGGCGAAACAGTTCGTATTGCGATGCAACACAATCCTGACCCGGCGACGAAATTTCAGCCATGATCCCGCTCCGTTTTGGTTGTAATTGTCGGTCCGTTATGAAGATGTTCGGAACCCCAATCGGCTCCCTGGTCGCTCCGGTCGCCCGTCGTGCTGCGTCCATTGCGAAGGCGCGCGTAGAGGTCGAAGGGTGTGCAGATGAGCCACACAGCAGCGTTGACGAGAGCAACGGTTGCGGAACCGGGCTCAGCCTGAGCGCGAGGAGCGAGGTTGTCGCTCGCGCAGTCCCAATCGCAGCTCACAGCAAAACCCTGTCCGGGCGGACTTTTGGAGCCGCCCGCCCGGACTCACGAACAGCGGGCTTGGGGAAACCGCGCTCGTGGAGCTGAATGTCGATGATCCGCAACGGCGTCAGCAGCACGTCGTGCGTGCCGTCGAAGCATGGGAGCGAACGGCGGAGCCAGCATTGGGTCATGCGGCGCGCGCCTGCGGAGCCGGCAAGTCAGTCCATGCCTGCATGGGAATTGCGCCGTCCGTTTCCGCCTCGATCGCTGCGGCAACGTCGAGCGTCGGCGTCAGCTTTCCTCTGCGGATCTTATTGACCATGCTCCGGTCGCGCTTGATCTTGGCTGCGAAGTCGGCATCGCTAATCCTCGCCTCCAACAGGTAGGCGTCGAGCGGCGTGTCTGGCTGCTTATCCATGGCGCATGATTGTGCATTTGATGCACACTCGTCAAGCGAAATGTGTGCAGACTATGCGCGGGACCTTGCCGGCTCGCGTGTGCACAATGGCGACATGGACATCGAATGGTTCAAAAACCGCAAGCGCGAGCTTCGCGTGACCGACCAGGCCATCGCCGATGCGATCGGTCGGGAGCGATCAGTCGCCAATCGCGTCATCAATGGCGGGGTCAGTTTTGACCTGAAATATGTCGACGGGCTAGCCGTGGTGCTTCAGGTTGAACGGGCTGAGATACTCCGCCGCGCAGGAGCTTTTGGGACAGAAGCGGCTGTAACTGAAGAAAATTCCCAACATGGGTTAGAAACAAACGCAAGGGTTGTTCGTATGGAATCATCCTCGTCTAAAAGAGCGAGAGACGACCTACCGGTCTATGGGACCGCGCTGGGCGCCGCTCGGGACGTAGACGGCGACGCCATAGAACAAACGAGCCTGAATCGCGCCGATGTGACACACTATGCATCCAGACCTGGAATACTAGACCGCCGTAAGGACGCTTACGGGCTCTATATTCAGGGATCGTCGATGCACCCAGCCCTACCTGACGGCGAGATGATTGCTGCGGCGCCCAATCTGCCGTTGGCGGTGGGCGACAACGTCGTTGTCTACTTGCGCACGCTTAACGCAGAGGAGGATAACGGCGAGACCGCGCGCGCCGTGCTGGTCAAGGAGTTGGTCCGCCGCACCCCCTCTTTTGTCGAGCTGCGCCAGTACCAGCCGCCGAAGGATTTTCGCATCCCCATGGAGGAAGTGCTACGAATCGACCATATGCTTACGCGCAAGGAAATGATGTCCTAGCGATTTTCGCTGTGTGCATTTGATGCACAAATAATGCTTGACGATGCTGTGCACCTGATGCACAACACCTCCACAGCGCCACCCCGGCGCATCGGAGGTTCAGATGGTCGATCGCTTTCTCTGCCTTGCATACCGCTTCGCACCGGAGCCGTTTGCTGAGCGCATCTCGCTGCTGATCTCTGAGCGCCGTTGTGCGCGCCGTTGGGCCGATGCCGTCAATGCTCACAAGGCCGCTGGTGGTGTCGTCATCACCCATTCGTGGGATGGCGGCGAGACGCAGACGCTCGTGGGCGGTGGGGCATAATGGCCGGCGCACCAAAGAAGGCCAAGGCTCCGGCGAAAGCGGTAGAGCCCGGCAAAAAGTACGAGCTGGTCGCCGACGACTTCATTCTGGACTGGCGCGGAGTAAAGCTGTTCCGCATCCGGGCGCTGGTCGCCATCGGCCTCCATGTCGCCGCTGGCGATCTCGGCGGGTACGTCGAGAAAGAGGGGAATCTTGCGCAGGTCTACGGCGATGCGTGGGTCTACGGCGATGCGCAGGTCTCCGGCAATGCGCAGGTCTACGGCAATGCGCAGGTCTACGGCGATGCGCAGGTCTACGGCAATGCGCGGGTCTACGGCGATGCGCGGGTCTCCGGCAATGCGCGGGTCTACGGCGATGCGCGGGTCTACGGCAATGCGCGGGTCTACGGCGATGCGCGGGTCTCCGGCAATGCGCAGGTCTACGGCGATGCGCGGGTCTACGGCGATGCGCGGGTCTACGGCAATGCGCAGGTCTCCGGCAATGCGCAGGTCTACGGCGATGCGCAGGTCTCCGGCAATGCGCGGGTCTCTCCGATCTGCATCTCTGGCCTGACGTGGCACGTCACCATCACTGACGACCAGATGACCATCGGCTGCCAGTCACATTCGCTGGTAGATTGGTGGGCGTTCGATGATCGCGCCATCGTGCGCATGGATACGTTCCAAGCGCTTCCGTTCTGGCAGCTGCACAAGCCCTATTTGCAGGCGCTTTGCGGAGCGAGTGGCCGCCCGATGGTGCCACAGCCCCGTGAAGTGGAGCAGGTAGCATGACCGCCCGCTTCGTCCCCACCCCCAGCCCGGAAGTCGAGGCGCCCTTCGAAGCCTATCTCGACAACGCCCGCGAGCAGATTGCCCGTACCCGCGCCAATAGCGATTGGCTGAACGGCACCCGCGCTCACGATAGCGAGCTTATCCGCGCACTGGCCCACATGAACCGGGATGCCGATCGTGCGGCTCGGGGGAGGGCTCGGGCATGAGCGGGCCTTTTGCTCCCGGTGATGTGGTGGTGTGCGTAGATGCGCGGCCTCGCTTCAATAGGCCATGCGAACTGGAAGAAAACCGGTTCTACCGTGTCGAGAAGATTTGCGTTGGCCGCAACGGGTTCTTGGACGCCGGAATGCTGGGCCTACTTGTCGAGGGGGCCCGGTCGTTCGCAAATCAGGGAAGCTTCGCAGCAGACCGCTTCCGCCACCTCCCCAAGGCCGACGAAGCTTTCACTGAAGCCATGCGGGCTATCAAGCCCGTTCGCAAGACGGTGCAGGCATGAACGCCTCATTCCGCAAGCCCGGCAAGCATCTGCTTTTGCCGACAACGCATCGCGAATGGTGGCTGCGCCAGCATTGGCTGCCCCGCCATACCGCATGGCTGGATCGCACAGCGGACGCCTTTCGCGCCCGTTTGGCTCAACAACAGGCTGCGTTTCAGGCGCGGCGGGAGGAACGAGCATGACCTTCAGCATCTACGAAATCAGCGAGGTTGCTCGCAAACTTACGCCCGCCGAGAAGCGCGCGCTGTTGCAGCTCCGCGAGGACGGCAAGGGCGATTACGACCCGACACTTACCCGCGCGCGCTCAAGTCTCGCCAAGAAGGGTTTGGCAGATAGCCCGATGGCGCTCGGCTTCGGCCGCACCATGATTGCCTGCGTCCAGCACCCGACACCGCTCGGGATTGAGGTGCAGCATTACTTCGGGAGCGCAGCATGATCCCCCAATATCCCCCTATCGTATCAACCGATCAGGCTCCGCAGACCGAAGCGCGTTGGAATAAGAACATGGAGAAGCGAGCATGAGCCTGCAAGACATCGCACGGCATGGGCCGTTCACACTCGAAGCCAAATTCCATCTGACCAACGGCACGGATAACGTTGAAGTGACGTTCGACTGCCCTCCCGGCAATATTCCGCCGCCCGAAGGTATGGCGATCCTTGCCGAGAAGGCCTTGGCCGCAGTCAAAGAGTCCCTTGGGGATGGCTGGCGTTTCCAGCGCCGCGACGAGTTCGTGCAGGATCGAATTTCGGATCAGGCGGGGCTTCCGTCAGGCGCCGTGAAATTTGCCGTGCCCGAAGGTGACTTCGAAGCGGAGTGGGCGAAATGAACCGCCCACCCCTTGATTGGCAGGACGTGGCCGTACAGCGCGAGCGTGTCATGCGGGACTTGAGCAATCTCCCGTGGGCTCCTCGCCCGACGAGCAGCTTTTCCGTGCAGTTCGCCAAGGCCGTCCTGTTTGGATTGCTGCCGGTGTGCGTGGCTGTGTGGTGGGGGCTGCTGTGAGCGAGCTTGACCGCATCGCCGCCGCTTTCGAGCGTATGCCGGACCTTACCAGCGTCCGCCGCGTGAAGCCTGACGGGCTTATCACAACCACATGTTGGATGGTCTGGATCGAAGGTTCGTGGCTGGCTGACCATGCCGGGACCGGCCCGACGATCGACGCTGCATATCAAGACGCCAAGCAACGGCTGGCGTCAATCGGAAAGGCTGCGTGATGGCCGATGCTGACCCCCGTCATGCGATAGGCGCCAACGGGCCGCCCGCCCGAGAGCTTCACGCCCTCCACATCGAAGAGCTGATGGAGACGGCCAAGGGCTTTCTCGACGGCGACCCGATCATATCCCAGCAACAGGCTGATGATGTCGGGCGGCTGTTGGGCGAACTACGCCAGGCCAAGGGCGGGGCAGAGGATCAGCGCAAGCTTGAGGCCAAGCCGTTCGATGATGGCAAGGCGGAAGTTCAGGCATTCTGGAACCCGCTGAAAAGCAGGATCGAGATCGCCGAAGGTATTGCGAAAAAGGCATTGGCCCCGTGGTTGGAAGCGCGGGAAGCCGAGGCGCGAGCGGTTGCTGAGGCCGCAAGGTTGGAGGCTGAGCAAAAGGCCGCAGCCGCTCGTGCCGCCCTTACCGAAAGCAATAACCTTGCCGCAAGGGAAGATGCCGAACGCCTCCTGAAAGACGCCAGCAAGGCTGAACGCGCCGCCACCAAGGCGGAGAAGGCCAAGCCTATGGCGGCTGGATTGGGGCGATCAGTGTCGCTGCGGTCGGTCTGGACGGCCCTGCTGGTCGATCCGGTGGCCGCGCTCAAATTCTACAAACAGCAACAGCCCGAGGCCCTGCGCCAATGGCTCCGCGAACAGGCGGACCGCGACGTGAGAAGCGGCGTCCGCAAGATCGACGGCTTCACCATTACGGAAGAGAGGTGCGCGCAATGACCTTCAATCCCGAACAGATCAAGGCGCTCCAAGCCCCGCTCGACCGCGCCAAGGTCAAGAGCCGGTCGCAAGGTGGATCGTCGGTTTCGTATATCGAGGCCTACCACGCTGAGAACGAGGCGAACCGCATATTCGGTTTCGATGCCTGGGATCGGGAAACCACGCTTACCCATATTGGCGAGCGCGAGCATGAAGGGAAGTGGCGCGTCTATTATCGCGCCAAGGTCCGGATCACTGTCCGCTCCGACGATGGCGGCGTGACGATCCGCGAGGGCAACGGCTTCGGGTCTGGCATCGATAAGGACATCGGGCAGGCCCACGAAAGCGCGCTGAAAGAGGCGGAGAGTGACGCTGAGAAGCGCGCGCTCAAGACGTTCGGCAATCCGTTCGGGCAGGCGCTTTATGACAAGTCGCAAGCCGACGTGGCCGATGCTCCGGCGCCACCGCCAGCCGCAATCTCTGATGAGCAATGGGCGATCCTCACCACGTTGATTGGCGAGGCCAAGATGGACGTGAAGTTCGTCTGTGAGAGCTACAAAATCGGGAGCCTCAAAGAGCTTCCCGCATCGAAGTTCGCCGCGCTCAGGAAGCGCATCGACCAAGTCATTCAAGATAATGAGAAGGTGGCAGCATAATGGCAGGTTCGTTCAATCGCGTGACGATCATCGGCAACTTGGGCCGTGATCCGGAATCGCGCAGTTTCCAGAATGGCGGAAAGGTCGTCAGCCTCAACGTCGCATGTTCGGAGACATGGAAGGACAAGAATAGCGGAGAGCGAAAGGAGCGCACCGAATGGGTGCCCGTCTCCATCTTCAACGAGGGCCTGGCAGGCGTCGCAGAGAAATATCTGCGCAAGGGCTCCAAGGTCCTGATTGAAGGTAAATTCTCCACGCGCAAGTGGCAGGATCAATCTGGCGCGGATCGCTACACAACCGAAGTCGTCGTGCAGATGGATGGCAAGCTTTTGCTGCTCGACAGCAAGAGCGAAGGGCAGCGCGAGCCTGATGGATCGCGTGGCGCCCCAGCCGAACAGGGTCAGGGTGACGACGATTTCGTACCCTTCGCGACGTGCGACCCCGCTTTCGAGCATCGGGTTAGCTGACCATGCTACCGGCACGCATCAAGCACAACACCCGCCGCGCCTACAAGGAGCGGGAATATCCTCGCCACCGTAAGTGGGTTCGCGGGCATGGCTGCTGTGTGCCGGGATGCGTCCAAGACATTCACGACCCGATGACGATCCCGATCGAGGCCGCGCACGTCCGCCGCAACACCGATGGCGGAACGGCGCTCAAGCCACACGATAAATGGGTCATCAGCCTTTGCGCCAAGCATCACAAAGAGCAGCACCGCGCCGATCTGACCTTTGAGGCCAAGTACAAGATCGACACGCGCGAGCTGGCAATCGAGTTCGCTCGGAAGAGCCCTTACCGTTTCGAATGGGAGAGCGACAATGACTAGCTCATTCGCAGACCTTTCCGCATCGAAGGCGTGCGCGAACTGCGGCGCGACGTTCTACAGGGATAGGCGGAACACATGGGCATACTGGGGCAAGGCCAAGTTTTGCTCGCGGGAGTGCGCCGGTGCCAAGATAGCGAGCGACAAAGTAGCGAGAAGGCCTGCCCGCGAAGTTGCCTTTCGCAAATGGTTTGCGACTGGGGGTGGATGCTGGGAATGGCAAGGCGCGGTTGATCGCGATGGCTACGGCATTTTCTCATATGCCGGTAAAACCAGCCGTGCCGCGCGGGTGTCACTAGAGTTTGATGGGCGTCCGCTCTCGGGAGCGGAGATGGCGTGCCACCGATGCGACAACCCGCGCTTCGTTCGCCCCGACCATCTCTTTGCTGGGACCAATCAAGACAACATGCAGGATATGGTCCGCAAGGGCCGCAATCCAGACCGATTTGGTCCGAACAATCCGAATTGGCGCGGTGGGATCTCTGGGCGGAGCCGCGTAGCATGAGCCGCCGCCATGTCATTTTATGTGGGCCGGCACAAAGAGCCTACGCAAAGCGCCTCGTCGATGAGGCAGAAGCTGGCGATTTCGTCACCCTCAGCAAGCCCACTCGGTCACTCAAGCAGAATGCGAAGCTGCATCCGATGCTGGCCGATATTCAGCGCCAGGTCCCCGGCATGGCGACATTTTCAACCGAGGATATCAAGACCCGATTCCTCAATGCGCTCGGGACCGAAATGCGGTTCCTGCCGGCGCTCGAAGGTGAGGGAATGTTCCCGGTCGGGCTCAAGTCCTCAACGCTCACGGTCGCGCAATTCGCGGGGTTGATCGAGCTGCTGTACCAATTCGGATCCAAGCATGGCGTGCGATGGTCCGATCCAATCGAAAGGATCGCCGCATGATCCCCACCCTAAAATCCATCCTCCGCCTATTCAAGCGCCGTACAAAGCCTGTGGTCTTCACCACGGATGCGGCCTGGCGCGCTTTTGAAGAGGGGCGGGGCTGGTGAAGGCCATCATAACCCATGCCCTAACAGCCTGCGTCTGCATCCCGGCAACGGTGGTCGTCGCGCCACATGTCCGGCATGCGATCGCGCATCACAAGCCCGTGGCTCACGTGGCGCACCATTCCGCGCTGGCTAAGCCCGTCGTGCAATATGTGCTGGAGCGGTGCGCACCGGTCGCGCTTCCGGATGCGGATCTGTCGGTCACGCCCGCGGACATCGACGGCCTGCCGCCGATCGAGCAGTCGCCGCGGGTGGCATTCACGGCCGCTCCGCTTTGGCAGCGTCCGCCCGGCGCCCCGGTTTTCGTCCGTCCGCGATCGGCGGTGCCCGAGCCTGCAACATGGGGCCTGATGGTCTTGGGGTTCGGGATGGCAGGCCTCGCAATACGCAGACACCACGCAATTCATGGAGACCCGTCAAATGGCTGAGCCATCCACCCCCACCCTGCCCCAAACCGGGGAGGAGACAGCACGCGAATTGCTGGCGGGGGAGCGGACAGCTTGGCTGCTCGAATCCGGCGAGTCGGGCTCTCCGATGTGGGCCTATCTGAGCAAGCCTGATTATCGAGAGGCGGGATGGAAAGGCAGCGACATGACGCGCCCGATCATGTGGGTGCAAATGACCCGCGACGCCAACGAGGCAATCGGCTTTCCGCGCAAAGAGGATGCTGAAAGCTTCCTAGCCATGCTGACCGTAGGCGAGCGCAATATAGGTTGGCTGACCCCAACTGAGCATGTCTTTGTCGGAGCGCCTCAAACGGCAAACGGCTGTTGGGCGACACCCCTGACCGAGGGCATCCATCAGCGTTGCGACGACAGCTTTTTCTTTGTGGGCGACCTCGCCCCGCATGAGGGTTGGTATTGGGAGAACTTCCAATACGTCGGTGATGAGCCTGAGCCGGCTTTCCAGCGGAACGGTCCATTCGCGACGGCTGCTGACGCTGCCCGCGCAGGATGGATGAACCTCACGCCTATCTCCGCCCTTGGTCCCCCTCCTACCGAGGTGCGGGAAGGGCCAACAAATGCGATGATTGCGGCGGGCGAGCGTGTCCTGATAGACCGCTCTGTTCGCGATCCCGAAGGCAAATGGTGGGGCTATGCCAAGAAGGTTTGGCTGGCGATGGAAGCTGAAAGGCTTGGATCATGAAGGAAGGCGATCTCACCACAGAGCAGCAAGCCGAGATGATTGCAGAGGCGAGCGGGTGGCGTAGGCGAGCCCTGGTTGCCGAAGCGGCGCTGAAAGTCTCGCGCGCCGAAACGGAGAAAGCCGCACAATTCGCCATCGCCGCCACCCCTCCTATGAGAGATAGGGAGGCGATAGCGCGGAAGCTCTACAGTTATTCGCCACACATTCATTCCGGCGCCACCGAAGCTATGCCGCCTGGAACGTTGGTCATGGCGACTTGGGAACAATGCCATCCGATCATCCGCGATGGATATCTGGAGCGGGCAGACGAAATCATCGAATTCATTATCGGCTCCCTCTCCCCATCTCCTTGTGACTGCCTTGGGGAATGGGCCGCAATAACCGCTGAGCGCGTCCTTTACGTGGACAAGGGCAAGGAGACGATTCTGTGCGATCGTCTTCCGTCGCCTATCACGCTCGTCTTGAAGAACCCGGCTCACGCTGACGGCGCTTACCTTCCTTCGGCCGACACAGGTGAGTTTCGAATTCCGCTGGCAGACCGGAAGGGTGTGTCTGCCGGTCCTTGCCTTGGGGTGGTGGAGGCGCTGGAGAGGATGACGGGCAACGCGCGCCTCGGGACCGCGATGCGCTCCAAGTGGGTGCAAGTCCCCGCCGCTGATTATCATGCCGGTGTAGCCGCTCTCCAAAGCCATCGGGGGGAAGGGCGGTGAGCGGCGAACTCTATCGCGGCTGGACGATGGCCTATGATCCGCCGCCGGGCTATTCGGATTTCGGCGTGGAAGCCGAACCATGAGTGAACCACGTCAGCGTGTGGAATCGGTGGCATTCGCGACACACGCGGATGCGGTCGCTCGGGTCGCCTCCAAGGCGGATCGGGACGTTCTGCTGCCACTCCATGGCCGCGGGCTCGAACAGGCCTTTGCAGCTCGGGCACGTAACCAGCGATGCAAGTCGGGCGGCTTCCGCAGCGGCCTTCTCAGCCCTGACGCGACCAGGCCGCTTGCCGAACAATGCTCGAGCACGGATCATGTCGAAGCTGTAGCCGGCGCCGAGGCGGTTGGTCATCTTGACCACGCGGTTACGCGCCTCGGTGGGCGCGTTGGTGAAGCGGCCGTTGTCGAAGTAGTTGAGGATCTCCGGCTCCCAGTTCGTGGTCGCGGTCACGATCGGCCGGAAGAGACCGCGCAGGTGCTCGGGTATCGATGCCCGCCACGCGTCCAGCGCCTCCTTGGCGAGGTCGCGCTTCCGGTGGCGCCAGATGTCCATGAACGCCTCCTTCAACTCGTAGGCGCCGCGCAGCTCGGGCGTGTTCTTCAGCCAGCCATCAAGGTCCAGCTGCTCCCGCGGGCTAAGCTGGAACGGCCGCTTGAGGAACGCCGCCTTGCGCGCCTTCAGAGCCTTGCGGTCCTTCATCGTCAGCAGCCCTTGGTAACGCCGGCGGGCCACGTCCATCACGTCGTTCGCCATTCGCATGACGTGCCACTTGTCGATGATCACGACGGCCTGCGGCATCGCGTGCTGGACCGCGACCTTGTAGGGCTTCCACATGTCCATGGTCACCACCTCGACCTTGTCGCGGCCGGGCAGGTTGTAGAGGAAGTTGGTCACCGGCTTCGCCCAGCGGTTGGGCAGGATCTCGAACGGCCAGCTGGTCTCGATGTCGACGAAGATGGCGCGCATCTCATCGCCCAGGAAGAGTTCGTCCATGCCCATGATGCGCGGTGCGCGGATGCCGGCGGCGTGTTGCTCAAACAGGCGCTCGGCGTTCGCCTTGCCGATCTGGCGGACTACCTTCTCGTCAACGCCGACATCCTCGGCGACGTGGGTGTTCGGCTTCAGCAGGCACTGCCGCTGGATGTAGGTGCGGCAGCGATGCGTCATGCGCCGCTCATCGTCCATGTCGAGCAGCGGTTGCATGAAGGTGCCGCCGCAGTCGCGGCACCGGTAGCGAGCCCGCTTCACGTTGATGAACGTCTGCCGGCCATGGACCGGGGCGTCTACGTACCGGATCGCCTTGGTGCCGTGCTTGTAGAGCTGGCCGACGACGCCGCACTTGAGGCAGGCCTCAGGCGCGACATCGTACGAGGCATCCACCTCGTACACGTCGTCACCGACTTCACGAACCGCGAGCACCGTCCACTCCGGATAGAAATGATTCGACATCAACCATGTGGTGCACCGGTCGGATTAAGATGTGGAGTCGAGTCAGGCAGCCATGTCCTGTTCAGCAAGCTCGCACATGATCGAGCATTCGATGTCGGGCTCGCTGGCCATTTCGCCGCGAGCGGGATCGAGTTCGTCGAGGAAGATGCGCTTGCCGCTCTTTCCGTCGGGAATGATCGCCATACCGATCTCGCGCTCGAGCTTGGCCATTCGGTCGAACACCTCCGGGAAGTGGCGTCGGATGTTGTTCCAGTAACCCATCCCGCCTCGGGGGCATCCGAGGCAGTTGTTGTTCTTGAAGCCGAGCGCGTACATGGCCGGCAGAGCGATTCCAGCGCGACTGAGAATCCCGAGGCAATCGGCCTTGGTGAGCCGAGCCTCGATCAATGGCGCGGAGAAGGTCTCGACCGGATTGCGCTGGCGAACACGGGCGAGGCGCTTTTCCTCTTCGGCCGTGTATCCCATCACGATGATGTCGCCAGGCCGCTGCGCCATCTCCGCCGTCATTCGCTTCAGTTCGTCGGTGCAGGGGGCAAAGCCCCGCGCACCGGAGATCAACATGCGCCGCTTCGTCCAGACATCCCAAACGTCGTGATAGCGCTCGGAGGACAGCCGCTCGACCGGCCTGCCGAACCATGCCTCGCATTCTCGCAGGAACCGCTCGTTGTCGGGATGTTCAGACCGCGTGTCGCTGTAGTGGATCACGACGTCATGCTCGGCGCTGTATTTCGCCAGCGCCAGCTTCGTCGCCACGGCCGATGCCGCCCCGCACGAAAAGCGACAAACGACCCTACCCATAGCCATTCCTTCCACACGCTAATCCGAAATAGGAGTAGCACATGGTTTCGTGTTTTCAACACTCAAATCCGAATAGCCACTCTTTGCAGCTTATCGCGCCGGGCATTTGCTCTCGCAACGCCATCCCGCCAACCCCACAGCGAAGGAGCCGGTAGATGGGCTCTAGAGGCCGGACGACCGCTTCGCGGCAACCCGCTTTCGTCCTTCGGATCAAGCCGCGTGCCGCGTCTTGCCGCTGCGCGCTTCAATCAGGCGTAGGCCGTGGGGGCGCATAATCCGATATACCCCGGCAAGGTCGCCATTCGCCACGCTGTCGAGGCAGCGAGGGCGTGCGGCCTTGACGTGGCCGGTCTGGAGGTTTCTCCTGACGGCAGAATCCGGGTCATGGACGCGCGGGTAATGCCACGGCAGCCAGCGGACGAGTTCGAGCGACTGGAGGCGAGGGGGCTTATATGATCGAAGGCGTCCATTTCGTCCGCGCTGTCCGAAAGGGAAAGCCGGTGCGCTGGTACGTCTACGCCTGGAGAGGCGGTCCAAAGATCATGCAGGCCGAATCCGCCGGGAAGCCTAAGCTCACCAAGGAGGCACTTGAGGCGCTCGGCATCGCGCACAAGGCCGCGAACAGCCCGCCGCCTGACACGCTCCTGTCGCTCATTCGGGAGTGGCGGCCGAACAGCCCGGAATGGAAAGACCTATCGGACGGCACCAAGCGCGTATGGGGCTATCAGCTCGACTTGATCGAAGGGAAGTGGGGCAAGACCCCGCTTTCGATCTGGAGCGACCCGCGCATGGTCAAGAAGGTGGTCGAATGGCGTGACACGCGGGCCAGCACACCGCGCCCCGCTGACATGGGCGTACAGGTGCTTTTCAACCTGCTAGCCTTCGGGCGGTTGCGGGGGAGGGTGACGGTCAATGTCGCCGCCGATATTCCGCGCCTCTATAAGGGTGGCGACCGCGCCGATATCATCTGGACGCAGGACGAGATTGACCGGTTCTGCGTGGCTGCAATCCAGCTGGACCGACCCCAATTGATCGATGGTATCTATCTAGCCGCACTAACCGGCCTTCGTCGGCAGGATCTGGTCACGCTGACATATGACCATGTTGGCGAGTTCGCGGTGGTAAAGCGGGCTCTAAAGCGCAGCGCCCGCAAGCGTCGCTTTGCCAGGATGCCACTGATTCCAGAATTGGACGCGTTCCTTGAGGAATTGAGGGTCCGCTATCGCAAACCGGGCGTGGATACGTTGCTGGTCAACAGTTTTGGCGAGCCATGGACTGGCGACGGCTTCGGCGGATCGTTCAACCGCGTCCGCGATCTGGCGGCCATTACGCACTGGGATGACGAGACCGAAACCGCCAAGCGCAAGCATCTGCATGACGTGCGCGGGACGTTCGTGACCAAGCTGTGCGTCGAGACTGATTTGACCGACAAGGAGATTGCGGACGTGATGGCCTGGTCGCCGGAGCGGATCGGCACAATCCGCCGCGTGTACGTTGACGACGCTTCGGTGGTTGTGGCACTTGGCGAGCGGATCGCGGCGGGCGCTGTAAAACGCTCTGTAAAACGGTCTGCCAGCAATGGAGAATAACGCAATATTCTCCAGCGCTTGCGGGTGTAGCTCAATGGCAGAGCAGAAGCTTCCCAAGCTTACGACGAGGGTTCGATTCCCTTCACCCGCTCCACATCGATGCTGAC
>Ga0105237_10000722_pt1 | contig 45728 bp, 28 predicted proteins | sample KBSC24metaG_FD_81520 | JGI IMG/M metagenome (GOLD analysis project Ga0105237, IMG submission 81520) | Corn rhizosphere microbial communities from Kellogg Biological Station, Michigan, USA - KBS C2-4 metaG | ecosystem: Host-associated > Plants > Roots > Rhizosphere > Soil | place: Michigan, USA...
CATAATAGCCAGTTCCTGGACAATCCACTGCTGCTCGTCGCACTTGTGTCGGATCAACGCGTCCAGGTCGCGAGCCACATCGCCCACCAGCACTTTCTTGCGCCGTTTCGGGCAGAAAATGAGGTGGTACATAATCCGATGCACACGATGTTCATCATGTTGATACGATGTGCTCATATTGTTTTTAGTATACAGCTTATCAACATAAATTGCAACGGATTTCACAGCATGAAGAACGAAGGGGGAACTCACTTCGTTCGGGCTAAAGCCCCTGTGACGCACGGCGGAAAAAGCCCGCCTAACGCCTCGCTAAAGCAAAGGCGCTTGCGGCGGGCTCAATTCGGTCAATTCCAACAACGACCAGCGTTCTGCTCTCGACAGCTTCAGCGATCGGGAGCTTTCAACAAATACATATCATAAGAATCGGTTTCGTAGTGTAAACTATCTGCGATTATGCTTCGAGCCTCCCACCAACGCTTGCTGATATGCCTGTTTGCGGCCGCGACCGTTATTGCCAACCCACGAACAGCGTTTGCCGCCCCCAAGACACCGCAGCGCGTAGCGGTCAACCCGCTGGCGGCCGTCCCGAACTCCGGCGGCTCACGCGAGATGCGCCTGCTGCGCGCCATCGACACCGGCAACAGAAAGCTCATTAATGAGATCATTGAATCTGGCGTCAATCCCAATGTCCGCAATGCGCAGGGCAACTCGGCATTGATGCGCGCCGCATTGCTTGGCTACGCCGACATCTGCAATGCCCTGATCAAGGCAGGCGCGGATGTCAACTACGCCACGCCGCGTGGAGACACTGCCCTCATCTTTGCGGCGTTCACAGGCAAACCGGCCGTATGCGACCTGCTTCTTGCGCGCGGAGCCGATGCCTCCATATCGGATAAATACGGCTATACCCCGCTCCTATCGGCCACGATCCGTGGCGATGCCTCAATCGTGACGTCATTGCTTGAGGCCGGCGCAAGCCCGAACAAGCCGGATCGCAAGGGAGATACTCCGCTTCGCTATGCGGCGCGAGATTCTCGAACCGATATTGCGCAGATCCTGCTGGACCATGGCGCGGAAATCGATATCGCCAACGACGAAAAGATCACGGCCCTGCTGCAGGCTTCATTGCGCGACGACGTTCCCACCACACAATTTCTCCTGGAGCACGGCACAAACCCGAACCTTGCCGATGAACATGGCCGCCTCCCCCTCGTCATCGCCGTGCGCGATGGGGCCGAGCCGCTCTGTCGCGTTCTCCTGGATGCTCACGCCGATGCCGTCCTATCCTGGGCATCCACGCCACCGATCTTCATGGCGCTCAAGGTAGACCGCCCTGATCTCATGGAAGCGCTTCTCGATGGCGGCGCCGATTCCAACCTCCGCGACAGCCAGGGCCGCACGCCGCTCCTGTTTGCCGCGCAGCGTCACAACATCACCATCGCAAAAATGCTGCTAGATCACGGAGCAAACCCGTCAACAGCATCAAAAAACGGCCTCACGCCACTAATGATCGCCGCGCGTGACGGCCGCGCAGACCTCGCTAAGCTGCTTCTCACCCGGGGGGCAAATACGTTGGCAAAGGCGAACGGAATGGATGCCGCAACAGTCGCACTGAACTTTCATCATCCAGATATTGCGAAGTTGATTAAGAGAGGGATGTAGGATACCTAACCCCAATGCCGTTCAACTAAGAGGATGACTGACAGTCGGGCGCGAAGGAGTCCACGCAGGTGGACTTAACTCCGAAGGAGTTCTTCCACTTGTGGGCAGTTCAACCGCCGGGAGTTGGTCCTACTCATGCAGTGCTGCGGTCAGGGCAGGCTGGACCATTTCGAGGCTGGGGCTGCCGTCGATATCGCGCCAGATACCGCAGGGCGCGCCGCCGTCGCTCACTTCAATTTCCACAATGCTCCCGTCCATGCGGAGCATTGGCTGATAGAACTCTCCCACCTTCTGCGCATCGCCCACAATGTAGTGGCCGATCAATGAACGGCGAAACCGATCCTGGCTGGTATTGGGATAGCTGCCGTGGACAAGGGAGCCATTGAAGAAGAGGACGTCGCCAGCTTTCATGTAAACTGGCACAGGGGACAGGTTCTCGGGGAGAGGCACGGTGACGTCCGTGAAGCTGCGGCTTGTATCCGCTTTGGTGGGGCACAGTAAAGGCAGCGTGTGCGAGCCAGGAACGACTTGCATGCAGCCGTTCTCTTCATCGCAATCGTCGAGGGCGAGCCATGCTGCCATGCATGTGCCGGGCTGAACACGCAGGTAGAAATTGTCCTGATGCAGCGCCTGGCCGCGCGCTCCGGCCGGCTTGAAGTACAACATGGTCTGGACGGCAAACGGTTCGACACCGAGCAGGGTCGTCAGACGTTCCGCGATGCGGCCGTCGAGCAGCCACTTCAGGCTCACATCGTCCCAGCGATGCATATGGATCATGCGGGGGAACCGCTTGAGCGGATCGGCGCTGGTGATATCCACACCGTCGAAATCGCCTGGATAGGAGCCGGCCGCGCGCAGAGCCATATAGTGCTCACGCAGCGCCTCAACCTCTTGCGAAAAGACGCCGTGCGCAACGACATAGCCTTCGCGCTCATACGTCTCCAAGAAATCCGGTTCCATAACGATGCTCCGTGGATTGCTCTTCGATTCAGACATAGCCGTCGGTTTTGAAAACGAAAACCCATCTCCTAATCGAAAAGATGGATCTTGCGCTTGCGACGCCATTTTCGGGGCGTAGGCTCGTGGCCCGGTATCGGCGTTTCGGCGCGCGGACGCCGCCGGAACGTGTCGTAGTTATATCCTGTCGCATTGACAGCCGCTTCCCAGGTGCCAAAATATCGAACCGCGGCCTGCAGCAGAGCGCGATGGTTCTGGTCGATATTTGTATAGCAGAGGCTTTCGCCTTCGCGATACACGGCCTGGATTGCGGATTTTATGACCTGCTGATCCCACTTGCGGGGCATGAGTTCCTCACCGACTGCAGAAGGCATTGAGCCGCGTCTGCGACCCATACACTTCACTAATAAACGTTCTCAGTCACGTCGTGACTGGTACTACGGTTGCGCGGCAGAGCCACACAAAGGGTACCGAAACCTGCCGTCCTGAGTTATGATCAGTGGGGAAGCAGGGGACTTCAAAATGATGTCCGTCAAGTGCCGGATGCCGCCGGCACAACATTCGGACAATCTAAGGTAGCTAATGGTAGAATAATGATGTATCGAAACACACGCACAACGCCGCACTGCGTTTCCCTGAAAGGAATTTCCTATGTTCGAGCGTCAATTGGTTGGCACGATAGCTGTTGTTATGGTTTGGAGCACGGCGCTCCCCGGTTACTGCGATTCTGCATCGCGGGCCGGTATCATGCAGGCATACAATGCGGCGGATGCTGCAGCAAGCAACAAGGACGCAAACGGCGCTGCTGGCCGCTTTGGCGACCCTCGGCTCAAGAGTCAGGCGGCCTCATCGTTCTCGGGCCTTTTTAAGGCTGTATCCTCCCCCACATTCTCTACCCGGATTGTCGGCTTTACACAACCTTCCGGCAATCATCAGGTGGCGATCGTCATCATCAAGCAGCACTTCCAAGGTCTAATGACCCATTCACGCACAGGAAGCAGCGCGTTGATCACTTCCGACGCCAAATTTCGAGAGTACTGGGCTGTGACGGATGGTCAATGGCACACAATGCGTTCAAAACTGTTGTCTATGCAAAAAACAATGAACGGCAGGCCCGTCAAATCATGGTAATGCGCTGATAATTGAGCATCCAAGGGACAGAGCTGCCAGGCGATAAATACAGTATACCTCATACCTCGATTTTCACCTCCCGGCGGTCATACGGCGCGGTTTCGGATCTCACTGGAGTACAGCATCTGGACAATGCAGCGGTACCAAAACATGCGGTCTGTAGATAATACGGGTAGAATCGGCGAGAGAATATGCCGGCGCTATCTACATCCGGATAGCGCCATGTTTAAGAGATATCGCCATGCTAAGCACCATCTTCGCCGTCCTGTCTGTCGCCTTTGGCCTTCTAGGTTTTCTGGGAGGCGCCGGGCTTATCGGCGCCATTACCGCCCTTAGGGCGCGTCCCCGCTATCTTATGATCGGAGGCGCTGCCTCGCTGCTGCTCGGCGTCGGCATAGGCAATGGGCTGATCGCGCAGTCGCTGCTTTACTTTCCCGCAATCTTTTTTATGATGGGCGGCATCGGCTTGCTCATGGCCGGTTGGGAATCCGAAAAAGAATGGCAGGAAGACCGTAGCCAGGTCCATGAGCTGCGTATGGCTCAGATTCACCGTCAGCTAATCGATCGCCGCGCTGCCGAGATGAGGGAGACTGGCGTAGTCGTCTTAGAGATTCCACAAGCCAACGATATCGAACAGCAGAAGCCTACGTTTCCCTAAAAATCCGCCTATAGGTCAAACCTTCGCACCGGCACGTCTCAAGCGATCCTCAAGCGAGGTTTTATTAGAATCCGCACAGGGCAGGACTCCCATACTGCCCAGAGGGTATAATCGAGCCATTCAACCGGAGGGACACTGTATCTCTCCGGTCCTCATTACCTCGTTTAGACAACGCACACCGCTCCCGCCACACGGATTCGAATTGTTGTAGTACCTGAGCAGCCGCCACACCGTGGCCCGGCAATTTTGCCGTGCGTCAAGCCGACTTGCCGCACATGTCCACGGCTCCCGTTGACGCGAAATCTCAGGGTGGAGTATGTATGCGGGACCTCCCTTTTTCACGAATCATTGCGATCATCCTTGCGGCGGGCTTCGCCATCGGCGGATGGCGCTCTTGGCACGCCTGGCACGATGGCCGGCCGCTTGCAGGAAGTGGCGAGGGCATCGCTCACATTGAACTTCTCACCACGCAGGAAAAGGACAACTGGATTCGCTCTCAGATCTACTCTTTTAACCTTGAGAACTTCAAAAAATATCAGATCGTCGCTGCGTACAAAGATTCTCGCGAAGCTATGACGGCGATCATAAACAACAAAGAACACCCTGTTCTCTGGAGTCCGGACAGTCCAATCTGGATCACACGCGCATCCGCCGTATGGCCCAGGGAGAAGGCACAACTTGTAAACGTAAACGACCCGCAATCGTTTCGCGTATTCTTGAAAACTCCGGTCGTCTTCCTTACTACACGCGCTAAGGCGGTATTTTTGCGCCCGGCGCTCAGCAGCCAGCATCCCTGGTCGGCAATCCACGATTTCGGCACAGATCATGCAGCCGCTCCATGGGGGAAAGTCCGCTGGCGCCATGCCGATCCTCTAACATCGAATAGCGGCACACTCACCCTCGGCATGATGCTCGCCGAGTACGGCCGCGACCACGCTGCCGCAAAATCGATTATGGAGGTCGCCCACTCCGAGGACTTCGGCCGCTTCCTTCAAGAGACGGAACAGGCTGCCTCATACGACCCGGCTTGCGCTCTCGGCTCCGCCGCCGTAGCGCGGGAGTTCGCAGCCGATCCATCCACATGTGATTTTATCGTGACTTACGAGAACCTTGCCCTCGCCGCAGCCGCAAAGCAGCAGGATCTCGTCGTTATCTACCCTAATCCGACAATGGTCGCCGAGCAGTCTCTCTGTATGCTGAACGCCGATTGGGTCTCATCGGAACAACGCGCCGGAGCCCAAGCCTTCATGGACTACATATCCAGACCTAAAGCGCTCCAGGACGGCCTGAAATACAATATGCGGCCGGCATTGCAGGAAAGCGCGACAACACTCGATACTACGCTCGCTCAGCGAAGCAGCCAGGGATTCCAGTCAATGTTCATACAGCAATCAACGCCACCCTACGATGCCCTGAACGCAGCCGCCGATCAGTGGAACAAGCGAGTGCGCCGATGAAAGCCGACAATACTACCCGCCGGCGCGGACATGCATGCCGCGCACAATTTGAAAGGAGGGTATTCCGCCATGTCCGCCGATAATAAGAAAAACGCATTGCGCAAAGCTCTGCGTCATCCCTACCACCTCGTTGCGGCAGCCGCCGTGTGTTCAATCTCTGTAGCCATGCTGGAAGTCTGGCCGCTCATCGCCGGCGCCGCAATGGAGGCTATCTATCTCACTTGTTCCTTACTCATCGCCGGTGGTGTCCGAATTCAGGTCGGCGAATCGGCCTCACAACAGATTCAGGCAGGTGCTGCAAAATCGGAAGGCGTTCCGCCAAAGAAACGGTCTTTAGTGATCGCTGAAACGGATCATGCCGCCGGCATGCGCTCCAGCCGCGCCGAACAGATCTCTCACCTCGACGCCACCTTCCGCCTCATCGGGATGCGCATGGAGACGGAACGAACCGCTCAACCCGACCTTATCGAAGGTCTAACAGCCCTGCGGGAGAAATTCCAGCTATTCGCTCGCAGTGAGTTCGAGCATGAGCTGCGTCTGCAGCGATACGCCTCCGATGCCCATGAGGAAGCCAAGCACATACGCGACGCTCCCGCCAGCGGCCTGGACGCATTTGCGCCGACCCTGCGCCTCGTTACCGATACTTCCGCAGACAGAGGCCCGGAAGGCGAAAAGGCCGTCGATACCCGGCGGACCGTGCGCGATCTGCTCAGCCACTACGATTGGCAGCTCCGCGAAATCACCTGGCAGCGTGAACAGCTGCCGGCAGGCTCTCAGGCAACTCAAGACCTGGAAGCCCATGCATTCAGCGTTCTCAAGCGCCGCAAATACATCGACCGCGCCGGCACCCTGCTCACGAGCCTGCATTACGAAATGGACCTTATAGTGCGAAAGTTCGAAGCCACCTCTACCGAAATAGGCACAAGGCAACCCAACCAGATCCTCTCCGATATCAAAGCGCTACTTCTCCAAACCGAAGCCGTTACAAGGTCGCTGCGCGAGCTGGAACAGGACGATAGAAGAGCTGCCGAGACATCTTAAGGATTGGGGCCTCTGTGCCCCTCCCTTTATGTGCTATCCATGTGGGAGCAGGGCTCAGTCCCTGCTCGTCCTATTCAGGGCCTTCTCCCCTTAAATTCCCCCGACACCCCAGCGCAGATTCCACGTTATAGGAACTCGGGCAACCCGTGCGTGGTATCCTAGAATCAGCGGCACTGTTTTGGCCGCCTCAAGAGCGCTAAAAAATGACCAGTCCGATCGCATTCGACCGCCCATTGGCCCTGCTTCTGCTGCCGATCATCCTCCCATTCTTCTGGTGGGTGGCCCGGCGGTCGTACTCAGGCCTGAATCCATATTCGGCGCGCCTGGCGCTGATTGCGCGAATGATCGTCGGCACGCTGCTGATCCTGGCCATATCTGGCTTTCACATCATCAAGCGCACCAATCAGCTTTCAACGATTTTCCTTGTTGACGTCTCCAAATCCATCCGGCCGGACCAGCGCGCCCGCGGGCTTGAGTTCGTCCGCCAGGCCCTGGCATCCAAACGCGGCGACGATTCTGCGGGCGTCATTGTTTTTGGCCGGACGTCCTATCTGGAAGATCCCCCATCTCCCGCCGTCAACGACCTCGGCGACATCCATGCCGCGGTAGCGGGCGATGCCACGGACCTTCAGGAAGCCCTGCGCCTCGCGCAATCATCCTTTCCGGCCGACCGCGGCCGCAAGATCGTCATCGTCAGCGACGGCAATGAGAATGCCGGAGACGCCGGCTCTGAAATCGATACGCTGCGCCTGCAGGGCACCCGCGTCGATGTCGTCTCAACCATTCTGCCGGTCGGTAAAAACGATACCACGCCACCTGAAGCGCTCGTGGATTCGGTCGTCGTTCCAACCAAAGCGCGCAAGTCCCAGCCTTTCCCGCTGCGAGTTATCGTTTCCAGCACCGTACCGCAAAATGCCAAGCTTACTCTGACGCAAGACGGCCACCCGATTGCCACTCAGAAAGTCAGTCTGCATACGGGCAAAAACGCATTCGATTTCCAGCAAACACTGGATCAGACAGGCTTCCACCGTTACGATGCCACCCTGCAGCCGGAAGTCGACTCCATTCAGGAAAACAACCAGGCCTACGGCTATGTGGCTATCGAAGGCCGGCCGCGCGTTCTGTACGTGGCAGCGCCCGACGATCCCGGAGCTGACAGCCTGCGGCGCACCCTTGCGGCGCAGCAGATCGATCTCGAAGTTCAGGGACCCGGCTCCGCCCCAACAAACGTAGCAGCCCTGGCATCCTACGATTCCGTGCTGCTTTCCGATGTCAGCGCCGATGAAGTCGGTCCCAGCGGCATGGCGGCCATTGAAGAGGCTACCCGCGATTTCGGGGTTGGCTTCGGCATGCTGGGCGGCCCCCACAGTTTCGGCGCGGGCGGCTACACAGGCACTCCCCTCGAAGCAGCCCTGCCGGTCAGCATGGAGATAAAGGACCGCAAGCGCATCCCGCCGGCGGCCATCGCCCTCGTCATCGAAGACCTTGAGGAACAGACATCCGTAAACTGGTCCATCGTCGCAGCCAAATCGGCCGTCGAACTGCTTGAGCCACAGGACCAGGTCGGCGTTCTGGACTGCAACGGCACATGGCGTATTGCCCTCCAGCACATCGGAAACAACAAAAAGGCGATCGAAGCTTCCATGGACGGGCTCGGCGGCATGAACGATCCGCCGAGCTATGAGCCCTATATCAGTCAGGCAGCCAGCACGCTCGCAGCATCAGGCGCGCCCATTAAACACATTATCTTCTTTGGAGACGGCGATGCGGAGATGGAATCGGCCAGCATGGCCGATACGCTCAAGAAGATCCATAAGCAAGGCATAACCGTATCGACGATCGCCAGCGGCGCGGACCAGGGCGGGATCAAGTTCCTGCAGGATATCGCAACCCTTGGCGGCGGCAAGAGCTATGTCGCCGAGAAGGCGACCGACCTCCCTGGACTTCTTCTCCGCGATCAGCAGACAGCGACCAAGCAATACATTGAGGAGAAGCCCTTCAGGGTCGCCGCCGACAACTCGGACGAAGTGGCCGGCGGTGTCGATTGGGGCTCTGCCCCGCCCCTGCTGGGTTACGACATCACAAGCCGTAAACCGGGCGCGACCGTAGCGCTCACGGCTCCCGGCGACAACGATCCCATCTTCGCGCACTGGCGCTACGGACTGGGCCGCGCCTTCGCGTTCACCAGTGACGACCGGCCGCACTGGGCCGTTCAGTGGCTGCCTTGGTCGGGGTACACGCGGTTCTGGGCGCAGGCCATTCGCTGGTCGCTCCGTTCCAATTCCAATGCCGATTTCCAGTCCACCGTCGACAACGATTCCGGCAAAGGCCATGTGGTCGTCGATGCGTTCTCGCAGTCCAGCGGATTCATCAACGGCGCAACGATGAACGCCCGCGTAGTCGCTCCCGACCAGACCGTACACCCGGTCACGCTCACGCAGACTGCTCCAGGGCGCTACGAAGGCAACTTCGATACCGACCAGACCGGCGCTTATATGGTCAATGTGCGGCGCGGCGACAACAGCCCGACTCCGCACGGCGCTCCCGCGCCAAGCCAGACGGTGGGTCTGGTTGTGCCCTACTCCGCCGAGTTCCGCACGCTGTCGGCCAATCTGCCGCTGCTGACCCGCCTTTCCGAGAGCACGGGGGGCCAGTTCCAAAGCGACCCAACTCGCATCTTCCGCGACGCCCCATTGTGGGTAACCGGCGCAATCGACCTCGCGCCGTTCCTGATGGGACTGACCGCCTTCCTATTCCTTCTCGATATTGCCGTTCGCAAGCTCGCCCTTCGTCCCGACAAAATCCGTGAAGCCGCTGTGCATGGTGTCGAGGCAACTCAATCAAAAGTCGCCGACTACCGCACTGCAAGGGCAAAAGCTGCCGACCCGACACCGCAAATGGAACGTCTCCTGGCGCGCAAGACCAATACCCGGGTAGCCGAAGACGAACGCGCGCAGAGTTCCACCGAACGCCTCCTGAACCGCAAGGCGTCCACACGCGCGCAAGGGGGATCGGACAACTCGTTCCCACAAGTCGCTTCCCTTGATCGCAAGCCGAAAGATCCCGCAAAACCTGGCGATATCGATAACGCAGCCTACACAAACCGCCTTCTGGAAGCAAAACGCCGCGCCAAAGATCGCGACGAATAGCATACATAGCGTTTAAACACAAACTCGTTAAATTGTGCTATACTTTTTTTGCCGCAAGTTCGATGTCAGGCAAATTGTACGTATGTATCGTTGCAGGATGACGTGCAAGCTTTCTTGCAAACTTTGGCAGTAATTGTGGAGGGAGATTGTGGAAGATCGAGAAATAATTGTTGAGCCCCATGAAGGCCAATGGATCGCCTTCTATCCCCGCGAACGCTATAATCGCGTCACGGCGGCAACCCCCGAAGCCGCACGCGCCCTGCTCGGCGAAATGTATGGCGGCGCTCCCCGCAGACATTCGCCAATCCCAATGCGCGGCATCTATTTGACTGCCGCAATTCTTCTTATCGTAGGCGTAGCAGCCGCCTCACTCTCCATGAAGGACACCACATCGCAGGCCAACCATGCGAAGTGGGCGCACCATCAGCACCACAAGCATCAGCGTTGATGCATCGTATCTCTTAAATCACCACGCATATCTTGAGATCGGCAGGTACGTGTCGTCTGACACAACCTGACGCCTCGGCATGTCTTTGTCGGAGTACCACGTCCTGTACACCGCCACACGCACGCCGTCACGTCCGCGCACCCGCCATTTGGCGCGGCGAGCCTTTCCCACTCGCGCGGCCTCTTCAATCTGGCCCGGCAATACGGCAGAAGGCGGCGTACGGTTCATAATCGACGATGTTACCGTAAGTCTTGGCCGAGTTTGAGAAGTGCTGAGAAGGCGGCATGATAGCCGCGTTCCGGTCTCCTCCAGCCGGATTGTAATGGGAGCGCCCGTGTCATTGCGGAATTTCAGGTCGGCGCTCGGATACGCTACCGCGGCATCGCGCCCCAGCGGCGCATAGCTTGGGGAGAACGAGTGCGCATGCCTCTCCGTTATCGGCAGCCCCGCCAGGAGCGCCGCGTTGTAGAGCGTCGTACTCGTCTCGCAAACGCCGCCGCCGTAGTCGTCGATCAGCACTCCATCGTAGCTCACCGGCGCTTTCAAGTACCCCTGATCCGCGCTCCATCCGCCAACCTTATCGTCAAACGAGAACACCGAGCCCGGCTTCACCACTGCGCCATCAATGAGCCGCGCAGCCCGCCGCGCATTGAACCGCTGATGCGGCGTCCGTGCCGTGAGATCGGTCGTATAAGACCCCACAACTCCGCCGGCTGGCCGGGGCCGCAGCCCCAAAACCAGTGCAGCGCCCACACCGATCGCACCGGCCACCGCAACGAATTCCCAGCGTATTTGTTTCATAGAAGCACTCAGAAGTCTCGGCCCAAGCCACCGTCCATCTCATACGCAAACGAAGCATGACTCGCTGGCTCCCCTCCCCAACCCCTCCCCGAAGGAGAGGGGCATTCGGATTAGGAGGCGAACGCAATCGCCAACCTATCTTCAAGTCCCTCTCCTCCGGGGAGGGATTTAGGGAGGGGACCATCCTCATTCCACCGTCACCCGCGCCACATTCCCCAGCGCTTGCAATGTGGGATCGAATGTGCCTGTTACATGGGTCGGCATCGCGTCGAACGATCCCACGGTTTGCGCCCGCAAATGATAGTCGATCTCATGTCGTCCTCGCGGCATCTCTCCCACCAGGAACACCAGCTTGTCGTCGCGCACATCGGTGTAGTTCCACCAGTTCGCCCAATCGTCGCTCTGATCTCCGGAGACATCGGTGATAGCGCAGCCGGCCGGAACCGGCTCCTCAACAATCAGGTGAGACCCCGGCCGCGTGTTGTCGATAATCAGGCGCACAAGGATTGTATCGTCCTTGCGGTAGTCCATGCCCGGCGCAGGCACAGTATCTTCCCAGAAGAACGATCGCCGGGATGTCGTTCGCAGATATATTCGCTTGATCCGGAAGCCTGAAGGCGCAAACGGCGGCTCCAATCTCTCCGGATGGAACAGCCGCATGGACACATGCTGCAGGTATGACGGCGCGACGGCAGGAGGTCCGGCCAGCAATCCCTCTCGAAGATCCAGAGAGTAGTAGAGTCTTCCCGGCCCGGTCTTGCCGATATGCACGGTATTCTTGCCGGCCTTAAGCGCCGATGTTGGAATATCCACAATCAGATCCGGCCGGTCGATCGCTTCCGCCCCGAAGTGGGCAGCTTTGAACCGTTGCCCATTCACATCCACAACGGCATCGAAATTCGGCTGCATCTCATGCGAGCGAGCCATGTACTTCGTGAGGGCCATCACCGTCAACGCCGTCGTGTTTGGCGCGCCCCAGTGATCGCCGCTCCGCCTCTCCATAAGCCACAACGCAACAGGATCGATCTGTGGATCAGCCGGCGCAATCTGCTGCGCAGCCACTAGAACCCAGGCAGTCGCGGCCACGTCGGGCGCATACTGCTCAGCCCCTGGAGCAATCGATGACGGAGCAGTCTGCCAGGCGCTGAGCGCGGCCATCCGCATTCGTCCGGCCCAGATCTGCCCCATCAGCGCCGCGCCTCGCTGCTTTCCGGCTGCATCCAGCGAGTCGTATACCAGCGCGGCCACAGCCATGTCCGCGTAGCGCATGTCCTTTGGCTCGTTGCGCCAGTGCAGCTCCGTGAGAGCCAGAGCCTTCTTTGCATCGTCACTGTGTCCGCCTTCGGATAGGGCCAGGGCCGCAAACACTTCGGGGGAAAGCTCGCCGTCGCCATACCCAAACGCCGTCGAACGATCCTGAGCAAGCTCGGCAAGCTTCGTCAGACCATTATCATACGCCTGAGTATTTCCCGCGTAACCGGCCTGCTTTGCCCGGCCGAGAGCCCACACGGCGTAGGCCGTCATCCATAGGTCGGGCTTATTCCCGACACACCATCCCCATGCGCCGTCGTCGGCTTGATAACGATAGAGACGCCGTTCGCAGCGGTCGATCTCATCCGGCAGAGTCCGACGGCGCGCGGCGCTCAAGGGTATGGCGGGCGCAGTTCCCGCCGATGCCGTGGCGAGGATACTGTCCGCGATCAGCATGCTGGCAGCGCTATCCGTGGTCTCATATGGATAGCCGCCGAGATAATCCAGGGCCGGTATCAGAGCGCTGCTCACTGTGGGCGAAATGTGAACACGAAGCGTCGTAGCGCCGGGTACGGTATTCGACGCCAATGTCATCGTATTCTCAACGTCACTGAGGATGCTTCCGGCCTGCCATGTGTCGCGAAGCGCCGTGCGTGGTTTCACAGGAATGGTCTGTAGCACACCGTCAGCCAGACCGCCCGGCGTCTTCACGGCAAGCTTGAAGTCGACCGGAGCCAACGGTCCTGTGAGGGTCGTTCCTCCTGCGCCATCGGATGCCGTCGAGAGCTGCGCGTTTTTTGCCACACTTGTATCGACAGGCCACTCGACTCGCTCCGATGCCCCTGATTCCACATGCAGCGAACAGGGAGCATCGGCATTCGCAATGGCAACCACCTCTCCGCCGGGAGAGCTTGTTGTGAGCTGCACCTGGGTATCGATCGCCGCCGGTCCGTTGTTTGTGACGACCGCCGCTATCGTTGCTTGATCACCGATCGTCAGGAACGAGGGCGCTTCCAGATGCGCCACCAGAGCTTTGCTCACGAGAAGTTCGGCTGTGCCTTTGCCAACGGCCGTATCTTGCGTGTGGCCATAGCATGTCACACGCCATGTCGTCAGGTTGTCCGGAAAATGGAAGCGCACCTGGGCCGTGCCGGTCGCATCCGTTTTTACTACCGGCTGCCACAGCGCCGTATCGGGGAAATTGTGGCGCAGCTTCACGCCCATCGCCCCTTTATCCACGTCGCCCACGTATCGATACGCGCAGGAATATTCGGTATCCACCGCCTGCCCCTGATCAGGGAGGAACGCATCTTCAATCGTCCCATCAGGTTCTGGGCGGATTGCATAGATACTGCTGTCCACCACGCCGACACTTACCTCGGCGGCTTTAGGTTTGCCGTCCTGATCCGACGTATGAACAGTAATGGTCGCGGCATCTCCCGGTCCATACTTCGCGACATCGCCTTCGACCTTGACCTGTAAATGCCGCCCCGGATCATCCACACTCATACGCTGCTGAGACGTGAGGAACTGCTTGGAGGACACACAGCACACGGAAATGGTGACGCCGGGAGCGTAGTCGCTCGTTACAGGGATCTTCAGCGAAGTCGAATTATGCGCCAGCGGCACAGTCCATGAACGGTAAAGGGTCGCACCCTCTACCGTGACTAAGGCAGTAGGGCCGGTCTGCTCGGCATTGATCAGGACATTCGCCGTGTCGCCACTCCGGTATTTCTCCTTGTCCAGGACAACGGAAAGATCGGGATAGTGCATGGAAATGTCGCTATCGCCGGATGACACCCAGACACTCTGCTCAGACTCGATACCGTTGCCGCGGGCATCGACAGCCGAAGCGCGGATCGACAGCAGGCCCGCCTTCGGCGCAGGAACGGTCAGGGTCACGTCTCCATTCGCCCCGGTGACGACATCCTGTGCCTGCGGAGATTTCACGATCTCCTGATCGCCATCCCATTCCTGGTAACCAATCACGACATGCACAGTCTGCCCTGCTCTCGGCTGCGTATCTGTGGATTGGCTGCCAGAAGGAGCCGGGTTTGCGGCACGAATCGTGGCGGCGACGGACTGTCCCGGAGATACATAGTCCTGTGAGACATCGGTATCGAGACTGAACTCACCCTGCCCCACTGTCACCGATGCCGACTCGTCGACGGACTTGCCGGAAGGATCTTCCACGGACACGCTGATCTCATAATCGGTATCCTGGCTATTATCCTTTTGGGTATGGGTCGGCACGCGAACGATAGCCTGACCGTGGTCGTCCAGCCGGATGTCGCCGTCCTGATTATCCTGCCCCGAATGCGAAGGTTCATCGGAGGCATCACTGTTGCCTCCCTCTCTGCCGAACCACGGGCTGTTGTCCGTAACAGTATCTCCGCTCTCCATGACGGAGTAATGCACCTTCGCGGCTGCCACCGGCGCGCCGAAGTAATACGTTGCTGAGATCGTTGCCGCCAGGGTATCGCCCCGGACATAGCGCGTCTTGTCGAAGGCCACCTTGACCTTGTACTGGGGCTTGCGGTAGACGGCCACGACAAATGAGCCGTTCGCCTTCTGGCCGCCGATAGTAGCCGCCAGGGTATATTCGCCGGTCAATGCCTCCGGAGTAAGCGTGACCGTGCCGTTCCACGATCCCATGTCATTCGTCGTAAGATCCTGATGGCTCACAAGCGTATCCTGCGGATCGCGAATATCGAGGGAGACCGCTTCGCCCGATGGAACCTGCAAGCCATGCGCGCCAAGGTTAAAACGCCGCAGGATGCCCTTGAAAGAGATGGTTTGCCCCGGCCTGTAGACCGGACGATCCGTGTAGATGAACGACCGAAGCGCCCCGGGAGACGCCGCCACCGAACCGTCTTCGCTGCCCGCGTCAGGCGCGCCCTGTCCTTCGTTAACGCCGTTCATCTGCAGAGTGACGGCAGCCGCGGAACTATTTCGGCTTGCAACGAGGATTCCCTTACTCTCCTTGATCGCGCCTGCCGTAGACAGTGTGGCGAGCCCATCCGGGCCGGTCACTGCGCTCTGCAGGGCATTGGCCTTGTCTTGATAGAGGGTCAGGGCTGCGCCCGGGACGGCTTTGCCGGTCTTCAAGTCGCAGACAAACGCCAGCGCATGGTTTCCATACGCCTTCCTGACGAGAGCCAGATCGGAAACCAGTATCCAGCCGGACGCCTGCGTGTCCATGTTCTTCGCCGTGATCCGATAGACTCCTACAGGGAGCTTGCCGAGGTGGACACGCTCGAAGAGCGAACGCGTCGTGGAGCTTTTGCGCTTCAACGGCCAGGAGCGGACCGGATGGAACTCGCCGGGCCATTCCTTCGGCGTTTCACCATTCTCATACGCCCCGCCTGAGAGCATCTGCGGAGCGTGCGCAATGGCGTCCGCGGTATCGACCCGATCGAGCGTAAGCTGGACATCCGGCGTGCGAAGCGTCCCATTGAGACCGATGACCGTATCTTCGTCCGGCAGCCAGGCAGTGTTCGTCTGATCGAAATTGAGAGACGGCGCTGTGGCAGTCAGCTTCGCGCTATAAGGGGACGGTTGGTCTTCGGCGACATAAACACTCTCCGATTCCGGCTGGTAATCGTAGCCGTCGGCCGTGGCGGAAATGGTGTAATCGCCCTGCGGAACGCCGGAAATCGTGTAACGCCCCTCCGAGTCGGTCGTAGCGGCAAGCTCCTGCTCGCCACCACTGAAAAACTGCGCGGGCGTATCGCTCTTGTCGCTTCGGCTGCCCTGCGCCCATCCGTATGGCGCGGCCGTGCCGCCCATAGGATCGTTGACTTCCGCCGTACTCTCTTCCGGCGCTTCCGCCGAAGGAGTCGTCTCAGTCTTTGTCAGCCGCACCCATGCCTTCACGATCGGCTGCCCGGTAGCGGAATCCGTGATCACTCCGGTAACCGATCCCATCGGCGGATGCGCGCATATCATCGCATAGAGAGCGCCTGCCAGCCCGAGCAGCGCCACGATATTCAAGAAGGGAAAAAGACGGCGCATGTCCTCATGCCTCCTGAATTCGACGCGGCCGGGCAGTAGCGATCTGAGCGACTACGGCCGCAACAGCCAACCCGCCAAGCAATTCAGTCTTGGCGCGCCGCGTGGGCTCCTTCCAATTGACTGCAATCGGAACGATCAACAGCAGGAACAATCCCACCGACACACCGCTCAACAGGGCAATACGGCGGCGAGCAGGGCTTAAAGCCGTAACGGCTGTCAACAGCATGGCCAGGGCAACGCCAACCGACACATTCGCAAGCGATTGGGTGGCAAACAGATAGGCTATGGAAAGCGCCGTGCCTGCAAGCAAAAGCACTGCCCAGAACGCTGCCAGGGCATTTCGCCGCGCGGGCCATGAGGCAGGCAGTGAAAATGGAAGCGCAAAGGGAAGACATGCCCCGGCTGCCAGCGCTAGAAGCCCCCAGCTATCCGTCGAACCGTCGAACCCGTCATTCTGCAGCACAAGGAGCCGCCGGACCATGATCAGCAGCGCAAACGCCAGCAGTTCATAGCCGATACCCGGATCACTCCAGGCCGGCGTGCCCGGCGCGATATCCGGTGCGCTCAGGTCGGGACCTTCATTGACAGGGCGCGGCAAAGCGCTCAATCTGCTATTGCGAACGCCGGTGGCCATAAGGGACGTCCAGCCGCCGATTGCCAGCAGCCCCACGCCATAACCGGCCCAGTAGTTGTAAGCCACTCCCACACTCACGACCGTCAGCAGGATCGCGATGCCAGCATAGGAGCGCCCGGCTGCGCTCTCCGCCTGTACGCTGCCGGATGAAAGACGTGCATTTGAGACAGTTTGCAGCAGCGGAAAGAAAATCCACAGCGCAAATCCGGCAGTAAGAACCTTGACGGCGGTTGCCTCGTGGATCAACTCCTTGGTAAGCCAGATGCTGCAGACGAATATCAGCAGGATAGGCGCTGCCCACCCCACCATCCTGTTAAGAACCACAGATCTATCGCCGCCGGCATCGGCCATGGGGCGGGTAAGAGCGGATGCGACCAGAAAGCCAAGGCAGGCGATCCCCGAGAGAAGCAGGGTAATGTCCGGCCAGTACATCTGGTTAAGCTGCTCGGCGCGGGTAAACCCGAGTTCGATCGTGACGGCCAGAGTTGCCAGGTAAAGCGATCCCACAACCGGCAAAGCCACCGCTTCGGATTCTTCCCCATTGCCCAGGTCCGGCAGAACCCGCAGCATCATCGCAGTCACAACGGCGCTCAGGGCAACAGCGGTCAGTCCCGAAACTTCGCCATGTGTCAGCCACAGACGCGCTGCGGCGAGCGATACTGTGGCAATACCGAATACTGCCAGCGGGAATTTACGGGGATCGTCGACTTTACGGGAGAGAACGGTCAATGCAAGTCCGGCAATCGCCCCCAGCACAATACCCCGCCCTGGGATTACGTCTACACTGGCCGTATCGCCGACCTGACGAGCAACGATAAAAAGAACCACCATGACAAGCAGCCATGGCAAACCAAGAAGAGCGTTCATAGCTCCGTGACTATTGTCACGAGTTTCGGCGCGGAGAGGTCTCCCACCGAAGAAGGCAAAGAGAAGGGCTGCGCTGCCAAATACAAGCGCAAGCCAGGGAAAGGCCCAGACATGAGCGGCCATAGTACAGCCTCAAATTCACTGCGGCAAACGGCGTTGATCGCCGAAACGATGCGTTGGACTTCACTTGTAGTCAGTATACCGAATCACCACAGAATTCCTTTCAGGAAAGAATTCTGCCCGCCCTCCCCGGTGGTTAAACTACCTACAAGAGGTATCGCTACGCGATAATTTATTAAAATCGTCGCGTAGCGACACAGGCAGGAGTCCACGCAGGTGGACTTTTCACCGTAGGTGATCCCAACCTAGCCGTGGTTTTAACCGCCAGGGCAGGTAGGTGAACAATCACTGAGCTAACTTTCGACAGTTATAGTTTTAACCGCCAGCAGGGTGCGGGAGAGGATTCTGAAAGGCCATGCAAATACGAGACTGAATTCACATATAAGATTCTTCATATATATTCACAAACCCCGGGGGGAATCCGTGTTATAATTGAGTCAGGTCGCCTGCTAAGGTTTTTTTACTCCGGCAGATCACGGAGACGGCGGTGTCCTTGATTAAATCCACTTTGTGGGAAAGCGCGGTGTCGTGAAGTTGCGCCAGTTTAACGACAGCAAAATAGACTTGATGCAAGCGAGCCATAGTGTTCGCTTGAATGTAATGGCGGAAAGTGCGGCACAGACTGCAAAGTCTTCGCCGGCCACTCTGGAAGGTTACTTGCAAATCCAGGCAAACCGAACCAGCTTCGGCGCGACACACATTGAGGATCTGCCCGGCGATCTGTTGCAGCTGGATAATGATCCACCGTTTTACTCATCTTCCAAGCGCCTGATCGATATCGCTCTTTGCTCCATGTTCATTCTGCTTTTAGCTCCGGTTTATGCAGCCGTGGCTCTCGCGGTAAAGTTGACCAGCCCCGGCCCGGTCCTTTTTCGCCAGACGCGTCTCGGCCTTAAGGGTGACAAGTTCGCCTGCATTAAGTTCCGGTCGATGCGGATCGATGCCGAGGAGATCCTGGACCGCGATCCCGAGCTGCGCAAACGATACGAAGAGAGCTTCAAGCTCGACAACGATCCGCGCATCACGCCGATTGGCAACTTCCTGCGCAAAACGAGCCTCGATGAGCTCCCTCAGTTTTTCAATGTCCTTCGTGGCGATATGACGCTGATCGGTCCGCGGCCGATTGTGCCCCGCGAAATCGAAAAGTATGGCTCACATGCCGAGATGCTGCTGACTGTGAAGCCCGGCCTCAGCGGCCACTGGCAGGTGCACGGCCGCAGCGAAACCACGTACGATGAGCGTGTCGCGATGGATATGCTCTATATTCACCGCCGATCCATTTCACTCGATATTAAGCTCATGGCCATGACCGTCGTGGCCGTGTTCCGCAGACGCGGAGCCCAGTAAGACGGCACTTCTCTCCACAACGGAAAAGCAGCGATGAACCCGATCTGTTCATCGCTGCTTTTTTGTTTGAACACCAGGACAGCTTGCGGATAAAAGACCCGCAAGCCCATAGGAGGCAGGCGGTTAAACGACCCTCAAGCGGGTGTCCCCCCTAGAGGCAGGCGGTTAAAACCGCGCCTAGAGAGTACACATGTGTCCCTTCGGACACTCAGAGTGGACCTTCGGTCCAATTCCTAGTCCGCGAAGGCGGACATGTGTACTCTCTAGCCCGTGCCACCCGGAGGGTACCCGGCCGCCAGGGCAAACGCCAACTTGGGCAAAGAGCCTTTTCTCTTAGCTCCACGAAATAACCGGCGCGCTCAGCAGCCCGGCCGGGAAGAGCATATAGTCTTTAGAGAAGTTATCCCCGCCGGTTGTAAAGTTATCCGGGCCATATGCCTGGGCACGGAGCGGCAATTGGTGCAGAGGTCCGAATGTATTGCGCCGGGTCAGAACAACCTCCAGCTCAAAGCCGGACATCCCGGTGCGCCAGTTCGGAACCTGCGTCTCGTATGGCGGAAATGCAATGATCCCATTATCACCATGCGGCGCTCGCGCCTTGATGCACGCGGCTTCGAACGCAGTCACAGAGACAAATAGCTGTTCTGCTTCCATATCGCTGGGAACCGGAATACGATAGGTCACAGTTCCGCCGTAGAATGGGAAGCCATGACGCGTGAGATCGCCGATGGGCAGGCATTCCGGCCTGGTTGTGAGGGCGCATCGATTTCCCTCGACACTCACACCGAAATCGCCGATGAGATACAGCGCCTCAAGATTGATATCGTCGCGGAAATCCGTCTCCATTACCAGCACATTCGCGCCGGGCTGCAGCGATCCGTCCGGCAGAGCCAGCTTCTCAAAAGCCGTATCGACCCACCAGCCATCTGCCTGGCTGGAAACCGGTACGCCGTTCAACGTAAAGCGCCATAGCTCAGGCCGTTCAGCGCACAGACTGACCGGTCCGGCAGGCATATTGTCGATGTCGAACTGGATTTCCAGGATTACACGGGCCAGCACGCTCGGCTCAGGCATATACTTGCGCCGGAACCAGGGCTGCACCATCTCGCCGCCCCGAAGCGGGAGATCAAGCGCTCGCCGCACCGCGCGATCTACCTGAAGAATCTCGTCGGCTTCCTGCCATTCTCCGTCGCCGATCCTGAAGCGCGCATAGTCGAGCACGCAGACGTTCTCCTCGCCAAGCTCATATGCAAACGGACCTTTACAGATGGCTTCGCCCTTCTTCGGCATTTGCTGCACGGCCACCATATCCGGGTCCGGGATTGAGCTCAGCATGAAGGCTCTCTCGCCGGACAGCGAAAACGTTGTAAAGATCTCCGTATCGGAACCCACAGTACGATAATTGGGGATAGATCTATCTCCCGTGCGGCAATCCCACTCTTCCACATGGCCGTTGCCGGCGATCCGGATTTTAACCGCCTCGAACTCGCGGTCCGTAGCCGTGTTCACAGCCACGAAGATCGTCGTGTTGCCCGCGATGCGCGTCTGGCAATAAATCTCCGTGATCGGTTCTCCTGTCTCCGAATCGACGACAGATGCCGCCAGAGCTCCTGAATTCCGGCAGGCGGCCAGTAAACGATCCTTAGCCCACGGGATCGCTATAGCTCGGCCGGCGGCCAGTGCCGGTTCATCGGATCGAAGGGAATCCACGCAGGCAGGAGGATCTCCCATGAAGACGACACGGCCGCCGGCAGCGGCAAACGCGTTCAACAGCTGCAGGGTCGAAGAACGCATCGTCGTCATATGCCCCACGACGACCGTGCGATACAGCGCCTGGCCCACACGAAGGCGCACGACATGCCGCTCATCCGTCTCGATCGCCGACAGCCGGCTCATCATTTCCTCATCACCGAAATCGAAATCAACCTGAGATCCAAGCAGCCATGACGACAGCTCGGCATACCGATCTTCCAAAGCCTGCCCTGCGGGAGTGAGGGCGCTCAGACCTTCAGCCCAGCCGACACCCACCTGGCACCAGAGACTTTCCACGGGATTGATGACTAGCACATCGCATACAGGCCGTCCCTGCTGGAGAAGCAGTCCCAGGCGAGCGAAATAGGACTCCACATAGTCGTAGTCCGTCCACCATGCCGACTGATGGAGGATGCTCGCCGGATAGTCGCGTTTGGCTTCCCCCTCCATCGTGTACCAGGAGAGGTGATGGCAGCGCAGGTTAATGCCCAGCAAGGCCTGCCAATCGCCAACCTCCTTATGGCTCCTGAAGTTCATCTGCCATCCTGTGCAGCCGTAAAGCTCGGAGAGCAGCCACTTCTGCCCGAGCTGGCGGGCCGCGGATGTCAGCTGTTTAACGATGACATAGTTCCGGTTGCCTTCCGTAAGCACGTCGATGCCGGGGGCATGCATATACTCGTAGAAGCGCATGAGCGATCCCTGCATGCACACCTGGCAGGCAAGACTGTCCTCGTGGAGAACATGCCCGGTCAACTGCATGCTGTTTTCGCCGCACCAATCATAGAGAGGTTTGGCGAAATTCTGCAGGAACATCTGCTGCAGTAATTCCATGTACCGCCATTTGATCGGCGAAACGACTTCGCCGTCACGAGCCAAAAACAGGTCAGGCAGATGGGCGATCAGGTCCTCGCCGAATTGCTTTTCATATTCCTGCGCAAGCGCGCCTGTCCATGGGGTCATCCAGAGACGATTGTCGTTTGGAACGCCGAAGCCGCTGAAGACAGCGCCTCGGTGTGGTTCATCCGTAAAGACACCCTTGACGCTGCGCCCGAGGCGCTCATCACAGCGCTCCCGGTATTGTTCGTGCGTGAGCTCGATAAAACGGTCGGTCGCCTCGCGACTAAGCGTGTCCACATAGGTGTTGCCATTGTAGAAGCTGGACGGCGCCATATCTTCGACGGCAAAGACCAGGACTGTCTGTTCTGCATACCCGGCTTTCGGGGTGTCTTTCCAAATGCGCCGGCCATTCGTGAAGGCATAGCCGTCGAGGTCGCATGCGAATGCTGCCGTAATGGCATCATTCCAGACGAACTCGCTTCCGGCGACCGGCCTCAAGCCCATATACTTCATACGGTGCTGCCGCTCTTCGGTCACCATGCCGCCCGCCGTGCCGCTCGGCCAGCGGTCCTCATCGTAGATCCATGCCTCCATACCCAGGCGCTCGGCTTCGTCGGCGCAGGCGTTGGTGAGCCGGAACCATTCGTCACCGAGATACTCTGTGACGAGGCCGGTCCGCGAGTGCATAAAGAAACCGCCAAGCCCCATTTCCTTCATCACATGGATCTGACGAATTAGCTCGTCTTCTTTAAGCTCTCCATTCCAGCTCCAAAATGGTTTGCCACGGTAGGCGGCGCCGGGATTGCGAAACTGCGCTGCAAGTTCTTTCATGGACTACGGGCCCTTTAATGGATTTTCAAACTTTTAATCGATAAAACCAATACATGGCATTATAGTACGTATTCCATATTCGGTCAAGCTATTGCAGACAATCTTGCCTTATAACAGGCATAAATATCGCTTAAGTAAGCCTCTTGTACAAGCGGGATCGATTTTGTCCTGAGAAGGAGGCTTCAATGAACGCATATTATGCGGACCGGCGACAACAGCAAATTGAACCTGTTGACACTCCGGCAGCGGGAGTCCGCCAGGTTCTCGCTTGACGGGGTTGCCCAAAGCATGCTATTATGTGTGATCAAGTTTACTAATCGCAGTGATGTATATTGAAGGCGGCAGAATGCGGTCAGACCCTTTGTACCTTCGGCTGAAGGAACGGATACGCGGTGATTTACTAGCTGCGCGTGCGCGCGGCGAAGCCGATCGCCTCGCTACTCTCAACGACCTTCAGATACAGTATCAGGCCAGCAGGCCTACCATCAGCAAGGCGCTGACGGCGCTGGCCGCCGAAGGTCTGCTGGTTAAGCAGGCAGGCCGCGGCACTTTTGCGCTGTCTCCCACAATTCCCTCTGATGGGGCCGCTCCCCGGACAGCAATCGGCTACATTGCGCCGATTACGCGCGCTGAGTTGCCCCAGCATGTATTTCACGGCATAGATCGGATCGCCCATCGCCGCAACTGCCGTGTCCTCATGGCGAGTGCCGGTGACAATGTCGAGCAGGAGCGCATTGCCGCTTACGACATGATTGCAGCCGGTGTGCGTGGTTTGATCATCTACCCCACTGTACGGCAGGGAAGTACTCAGGCCAGCGATTATCTCAACCACGAAGACCTTGGCGTTCCCATCGTATTGATCGATACATGTACTCCTGAACAGGGGCATGCTCAGGTAAGGTTCGACAACCGCCGCGCCGGGTACCAGATGGCGCAGCATCTTCTCGATTTGGGACACAGGCAGATCGGTGTCGTCACCTACCGGGAAGAGACGCATCACCCTTCCCTTGAAGCGCGCTTGAGCGGCCACCTCCAGGCGCTGCGCGACCGAAACGTAGAATTGGCACCGGCGCTCATTCAGCGTATTTCACCCAGCGCCATTGCCGATCAACTCGACTCTGCCCTCAGCGCCCTGCTGGCCCTGCCAAATCCGCCGACCGCAATCATCGGCAGTCATGTCCCTGTGACGATCGAGATCATCAAGCGTCTTATGAAGCGCGGTATCGACGTCCATGGCCAGATTGTGGTCACAGGCTTCGACAACAGCAGTGACGCCCAGCACTTCAGGCCGCTATTCACCACGACAAACCCCGATTTCGACGCCATGGGCGAAATAGCGTCCGAGATGCTGCTCGACGCCATCGAGCAGAATGAAATGCCGGCTCAAACATACATTCTGCCTGTGCCTCTGCTCATTCGCGATCAAGCCGATCAGGATACCGCAGGCGTATCGCAGTCGTTCGGCGCCACACGCAACGAAGAACCTGCCACAGTTTAGACAGCTAAGCATTAGCAAGCCTCTCCCTTAAACGCGCTAAAACGCATTGGGAGAGGCTTGTTTCGTCATTCTTTATTTCCTGTATAATCCAGGCCGATTATTCCAGATCGATAAAAATTTAAAGTACCCCTTGACGCAATCGGTAAATATATCTATAATAGGTAAACTCATTATCGAACTCACTTACGAAGTGGGATGAAGATCCAGCATGTTCTCCGGCAGGTGCCCTGTGATAAGTATCGAAAGAACGATTTGCAAGACAACAGTCCGGAAGCATGTTATCTGTGGAAGGATCTACAATGCCCTCATATCGATTGCGAACTGCAACACACAAATCAACTGCGTTTACTCTTATTGAATTGCTCGTTGTTATAGCTATCATAGCGATTCTTACCGCAATTCTCTTCCCTGTGTTCGCCAAAGTGCGCGAAAAGGCACGGGCCATTTCCTGCCTCTCCAATATGAAACAGCTTGGTCTTGGTCTTCTTCAATACAACCAGGACAATGACGAAGCCTTTCCGGGCGGCGTCGCGAAGGATAAATTTGAAGGAAGCGGCTGGGCAGGCGCCATTTACCCTTATGTCAAGAGTGCAGGCATCTACCACTGCCCGGATGATCCCACATCGCAAGTTACCGTGAATAACGTTACTAATTATCCGGTTTCATATGCGCTCAACATCATGACGGCGGAAGACCCTCTGCCAAACTGGTCCGCTCCGGCCAGCGTCGTCATGCTTACAGAAATACAGGGAGCTCAAGTCAACGTAACAGATGCCCAGGAACTGGGATCGGTTCATCATTCGCCCATGGATTTCTCGGACAACATCGTATGGGTAGACGGCACTCCTGGAAACTATACGGCAGCATGGGGCGGTCATGTCATGCTCTATACAACGGGCCGTCTTGCCGACCGCAACCACGGCGCAGACTCTCTCACATCGCTGGTCAACGGCGTAGAGACGCCCGGACCAAGACATACGGAGGGCTCTAACTGGCTTCTGGGCGACGGGCATGCGAAATACCTGCGGGGCACAGCCGTTGCAACACGATATGTCGGGTTTGGTTGGCAACCGGCCGGCGGCGGCAACCCGGTACAGGCATGGATGTGGCCCGGCGAGAATAACAACTAAGGCCGCCCGCGGCATTTCTAGCTTCTTTCGTCGGCGCCTTTCTCTCTCAATGCGCCTTCATCAATGAAGCGGTTATATTTGAGTAAGGCCTAAGAAACTTATGTAAGAGCCGACAGCAAAAATGCCGGCAAATACTCACGGCGCGTAAATAACTCCCGCCCTTGGGCTGGAGTTATTTACTTGTCGAGGCTATGGCGCTTGCCCAGTTGATACTTCCTTTCAGTTGACGAATAAACTGCAAGCCACTATAATAAAAAAGATTTACCATTCGTGTTCAGTAATACTAATTAATGAAACCATACTTATTCCTGCCCCTGTCGATCGCCCTGAACATTTTTATCTCCCCCCCGGCATCTGCCCAGATTCCGTCCAGCCGCGGCATCGCGCCTGATACATGGGCCGCAACGGATGCATTGGGCAGAACACTGCCTTCTGCTGCGAATGCCCCCTCGCCGCGATCCGGCAAGTATGTCGGGATGTTCTACTTCCTCTGGCACAACCAGCAGGGCGGCAACAATCCCCTCTTTGACAATACGAAGATCATTTCAGATCCGGCCAGGCCCTGGGGAGGAATGTCGGCGTTTCACTGGTGGGGAGAACCTGCTGTCGGCCACTTCCTCTCGGATGACGCCTGGGTACATCGCAAGAACCTGCAGATGCTGGCCGATGCCGGTGTCGATGTCATCTTCTTCGATGCCACCAATGCATTTACTTACAAAGACATCTATCTCCTGATCTGCCGCACGGCGGAAGAGATTCGACAGCAAGGCAATGCCGTACCGCGCATCGGCTTCGTTACCCACGCATCGACCGGCGCAACTGTCACTCAACTCTACAACGACTTCTACTCCAAGGGCCTTTACAAGGATCTCTGGTTCCAGTGGGACGGCAAGCCGATTATCCTTGGGGACAAGAACAGCAAGATGCCGGATGGTTCGCCCATGAGCTATACCGTTCGCGACTTCTTCACCTGGCGCGACTCCTGGGCCTGGGATCCCGGCCAGGACAAATGGCAGTGGATCGATAAGTACCCGCAGCGCCCCGGATGGCACACAAATCCTGACGCCCCGGAAGAGATGCCGGTGTCCGTTGCCGGCCACCCAACCGACAGCCTTGGCCGCAGCTACCATAGCGACGAAGAATGGGGACATGGGACAGAGCCGCCGATCGACGAGCACTACACGACTCCCGCTATGGGTCAGGGTATCCAGTTCGCCCAGCAATGGCGGCAGGCTCTCAAGATCGATCCGAAGTTTATCTTCATCACCGGGTGGAACGAATGGATAGCGCAGCGCTTTGCGGCGGGTGGCAACGGCACATTCGCAGGGCGACCGCAGATGAAAGGCGGCACGTTCTTCGTCGACAACTTCTCCGAAGAGTTCAGCCGCGACATCATGCCGATGCGAGGCGGCTATGGAGACAACTACTACATGCAGCTTGTCGACGGCATCCGCCGTTTCAAGGGCGTTCACAGCATTCCGCCAACACATGGGTTCGCCACGATCGATGTCGCCGGACAGTTTTCAGCATGGAACGGTAAAACCACGGCACAATATCTCGACCATGCAGGCGATACGATGCACCGCGACCATGACGGCTGGGGCAAAGAGCACTTCACGAACACAACCGGCAGGAACGATATAACATCCGCAAAAGTCGCCTGCGACGCCAAATCCATCGACTTCTATGTCCACACCCGCCAGCATTTAACGCCGTTTACGGGCGCCAACTGGATGCAGCTCGCCATTGATGCCGACAGCAACCATGCGACGGGATGGAACGGTTACGACTTTGTGGTGAACAGCCGTGTGATTGATTCCAAACACACGACATTGAAGCGCCTGAGCGATGGGAAAACATGGACCGTTCGCTATCGAGCGGCCGGAAGCGACATGCGGATCGCAATACCACGCGCGCTGCTCGGTCTCACAAACGCCGGCCACACAAAATTCGACTTCCACTGGGTCGATAGCGCTCCGGTAGGCCGCGGTGATATCGCGAACTGGTGGTACGACGGCGACAGCGCGCCCGATGGCCGCTTTAACTATCGATACGAGAACGTACAGCCGAAACACTGACCATACTCATGATTACCCAAACGAAACAGGCGGCCACGAACGAAGAAACTCCCATCCAGCCTCCGCTGCGCTGGCCGCGTATCGCCCTAGCTACACTGCCGATCATTGTGCTTAACACCGGCTGGATTGCCAACTCGGAGATGAAGACGGGAGGGACGGAGATTACCATCTCTACCCTCTTCATCGGCGTGGCTTTCATCCTTTTCGTGGCGACGCTCCTGAACCTTGGCATCAAAAAGATCGGCGGAGCGCGGGCGGCGCTCAGTCACGTGGAACTGATGATGTTCTACTCGCTGGTGTCCATCTCCAGCGTAATCGCGGGCGTCGGTAACCTCGGGTTCTTTGCGCCCTTTTTGACCAACATTACCTGGTACGCAAGCGGAGCGAACGGATATAAGGGACTGTGGTCAATGCTGCCGTCCGTAATCGGCCCGCGCGATCCGGCAATCTTGAAAGGCTTCTATGAGGGCCAGTCCACCTTCTTCCAGCCCGAGATCATGCGCGCCTGGGCCATGCCGCTTGCGACATGGGGCGTGTTCTTCCTGCTCCTGTTCTGGACGACACTCTGTCTCGCCGCCATAGTGCGCCGCCGCTGGGAAGAAGATGAGCATCTGCCTTTTCCGATCGTCGCCCTTCCGCTGGGGATGACTCGGGACGGCGCTCCGCTTTACAAAAATCGCCTGCTCTGGATCGGGTTTGCCGTTCCCTGCTTCTTCCATACACTCAATACGCTTGCCAGCATCATTCCCGCCGTTCCGTCTTTTCCCATCAACTCCGCCCAGGACTTGCTGGCCGGACACCCCGCGCCATGGAATGCCCTCTCGCCGATATTCAAGTGCGTCCACCCTGCGGGAGTTGGGATCGGCTACCTGGTCAATACCGATGTCCTCTTCTCGATGTGGTTCTTCTTCCTTCTCAGGAAGGCGATGAACCTCATGGGCGTAATGTACAACTGGCGCGATGCCGGCGCGGTGGGGCAGTTTGTCGACAGCTCCAACCAGTTCCCCTTTACCGCTTACCAATCCTGGGGCGCATGGCTAGCGCTGGCGATTGCCGTTATCTGGCAGGGGCGTTCGTACTTCAAGGCATACTTCCACCGCGCCATCAAGGGCGATCCCACAGGACAGGAAAAGGGAGAGCCGCTCAGCGCGCGCACGGCGGTATTCGGCTTTCTCGGCGGTTTCCTCGTCCTGTGCGCGTTCGTCTGGTGGTCGGGCGGTTCCTGGTGGCTGCCTGTCGCGTTCTTCGCGATCCATATCCTGATCATGGTGGCCCTGACGCGCCTTGAGTCAGAGACCGCCGTCCCATCCCCTTTCCTGGCCTGGGTCGCCCCGCAGACCATCCTCTCTACCGTTCTGGGAACAGGCGGCATGCAGCGCATGGACTCTGTCCATATGGGCATGCTGCAGTGGTTCAACAGCGACTTCCGCGCATCCGCCATGCCGCATCAACTTCAGGCGTTCGTCGGGCAAAAGCGCGCAGGAGGCTCCATGCGGAGTATGCCTCTCGCGCTCATGATCGTCGCCGCGGTCTCTATTGTCTGCTCCATGCTCTGGGACCTGCAGCTCTACTATGTCAACGGAGCGCAGACGGCCCATGTCAACCAGTGGCGCATTATGGAGGGCTCCATGCCCTGGGATAATGTCGACAAGTGGATCCACCACCCTGCTCCCGCAGATCCTCGGTCCTGGGCCGGGATGGCAGCAGGGGCGTTTATCACAGGCGGTCTATCGATATTGCGGTCACGCTACACGGGCTTTCCACTTTCGCCCGCCGCGTACGTTCTCAATACCTCCTGGGCCAATGACCTATTCTGGCTGGACATGTTGATCGCCTGGATATTCAAGAGCCTCTTTCTGCGCTATGGCGGCATGGGCGTGTACCGCAAGTTTCTTCCACTGTTCCTGGGACTGATCCTGGGCGACTTCGTAACCGGCGCATTCTGGAGCATCGTCGGCCTGTACTCGCATCTTGACCTGTTCCGGACGTTCTCAACATAGACAACACACAGATATCGGGCAGGTGGAAACGGGCGCTTGGGTGAAGTACACAGGAGCCGAAAGATTTGATGATTGTGAGCAATGAGGATTAGGAGTAATTCCCTTGGATAGTATTCTCGACCCGCGCCGCCGGCGCTTTCTCTTGCCGTCGCGTGTCGTATGGACATCGAAGAGCGGCATCGAAGGCGCTCAGAACTTGCTTTCGGATGATCATACGTCATGTATATTCAAGACCGGAGCCGGAGGCGCAGTGCTGTTGGACTTCGGTCAGGAGATGCATGGCGGCGTCCGCATCGATGTCACATCAGGCAGCGCGGCAAGGCCTATACATGTTCGAGTGCGCTTCGGCGAATCCGTAAGCGAGGCAATGGCTGAACCGAACAACGACCATGCAATCCACGATTGGGATATGAAAGTCTCATGGTTCGGCCGGACGGATGTGGGAGATACCGGTTTTCGGTTTGTGCGCATCGACCTGACCGATCCGGACGCCACTCTCGTGATTAAGAACGTGCATGCCGTTTCGTTGGCATACGACGAGCCTTACCTGGGAACGTTCAAATGCAGCGACCAACGGTTGAATCGGATCTGGGAAGTAGGCGCTCAAACGGTCCATCTGTGCATGCAGGATCATCTCTGGGACGGCATCAAGCGAGACCGCCTGGTCTGGCTTGGAGACATGCACCCGGAGACGATGGTAGTGACTTCGCTGTTCGGCGCGCACCCTATTGTGCCGGCAAGCCTGGATAAAGTGCGAAATGAGACGCCTCTGCCAAAGAGCCATGTGGATGGCGTCAATCCCTTTGGTGGATCGCCCTGGATGAACGGCATCTCCTCCTACTCCCTCTGGTGGATCATCATTCAGCGCGATTGGTACCGCTATCACGGGGACCTCATTTATCTGCAGGAGCAGAGAGAGTATCTGACCGGCTTGCTGGACCTTGTTCTGACACGCATCGACGATACAGGGAAAGAAACTCTGGACAGCCGGTTCCTGGAATGGCCGACCAGTACGGATCCCACCGCTATCGACGCCGGACTACAGGCGCTGACCGCGATCGCGCTGCGAGCCGCCGCCGAACTATGCGGAGTTCTTGGGGAAATGGAGGCAGCTAATCGCGCCGCCGAAGCCGCGGCCCGCGCCGAGCGCTATATGCGGCCTCCTAGCGAGAGCAAACAGGCAAATGCGCTGCTGGCGCTGGCCGGCATGGCGGACGCCGTGGACACAAACGAGCGTATCCTGGCAAAAGACCCGGACCGCCGCGTTTCCACATTCTATGGCTACTATGTGCTGCAGGCCCGCGCGCTTGCCGGCGATTACACCGGATGCCTCGACCTGCTTCGCTCGTTCTGGGGCGGCATGATCGACCTCGGCGCGACGACATTCTGGGAAGATTTCAACCTGGAATGGACACCAAACGCAACAGGGATCGAGGAACTTCCCGTGTCCGGCCGTCCCGATATCCATGCCGACTTCGGGGACTTCTGCTACAAAGGATTGCGCCACAGCCTCTGCCACGGTTGGGCCGCCGGCCCTACAGCCTGGCTGATGGAGCACGTCCTCGGCGTCTCCCCCGCCGCGCCCGGCTTCAGCAAGGTGGCGATCCGGCCCAACCTGGGTGGCCTGACCTACGCCCGCGGCACATTCCCCACGCCGCACGGGATCATAACCGTATCCCACGAGCTACAGGCAGACGGAACCGTAAAATCGGACATTATGCTGCCGGAGGGAGTTGAGAGGGTTTAATTCGCAGGCTCCCCTCCCCAGCCCTCCCCGAAGGAGAGGGAGGCAGATTCTAGGATTGGCTGCGAATACTATTCCTAAATCCGAAAGCCCCTCTCCCCTTCAAGACCCACTGTTGGACGGGGAGGGGTTGGGGAGGGGAGCCTGCGATGCCTACTTCGCATCCACCAATCCCACATCAATATAGTCAGGCAGACCGGCTTTGCTTACGCAATGCACCGCGATGGTATTCGATCCGGAGCGCAGCGCCTTGGCATCACTGATCGGCACAGTAATGTAATCTTCCGTATCGCCCTGATCGGATGCAACTTCGAGACCGTTCAGGTAAACCTGGATCGCACCATTGTGGCGCATATAGAGGCTTGGATTATCAACGTTGGTCTTGACCGAGAATGTCTTGCGAAGCCAAATATCGCCTCCGGTCCAGGTTGTGCCGATGTCGGTCACCTCTCCGTGTTCCGTGATTTTCGAATCGCCGAACGCGCCGCCGCCTAACTTCCAGCCCTTGTCCGAGAACTTAACCTTGTTCCAATCATCTCCCGGCTTGTCCGTCGTATATCTCCACTGAGGACGCTCGCTCTCGCGGCTGAAACGAAGTGTGCCGTCGGAGTTAATGGTAACGGGCATGATGCTGGCGCAACCCGATGCCCCAACGGAGAAAGGCGCGTGTGGATCGGAGCCGAAGTAGGTACTCCACCACTTGCCTCTTTTGTCCTGAAACAGGTTGTTGTGCCCGGCATGCGGGATCGCGCGGTACTTCACGGTATACGGACCATAGATCGACCCGGTGGAGACTGCCGAATAGCTGTCGTAACTCACATGCGCCGGAGCAGTTCCCAGTCCTTGCGGATCGAATGAGGCGGTGCCGGAGTTGATAAAAATATACTTGCCGTTTACCTTCACCATGAAGATGCCTTCGCCCCAGCCCGGCGGCTGCGCAAACTTAATGTCGCGCGCCTCCTCCGCCAGGCCGCTCATATCCGGCTTCATTCGAGCGATCTTATAGCCGGCGAAAAGGTAGTAAACCGTGCCGTCTGCATCCTCGAATAAGGAGGCGTCATCGTCCAGCCCAAGAGGCTTGTCAGGCTGCACGTCGCGATAAGGTCCCTCAGGTTTGCCTGTCACGCTTTTGAGCAAACCGCAGGCCAGGTGCAGTCCTTCTCCCGGGAGCTTGGTGCAGTATGGCATCCAGTACGTGCCCTTGAGGTAATGAATCTCCGGCGCCCAGATCGCCGTGCCGGGATTATTCGTCCCCTTCGGCCACCAGTTCACCCAGGTGCCCGCCCCGTCTTTGTCGAGGCTCCAGATCAGGTCCAGCGCTTCCCAGTGTTCGAGATCACGAGACTTCCACATGCGAATGCCGTCATTGATCGTCCACATCTGACTGGATAAATCATTGCTTCCGATCGTCGTATAGCCAAAAGCGGGATCTGTGGTGCCCACGAGATAGTAATAGCCGTCCGGCCCCAGCGTGATATTCGGATCACGCATGGGAATATCCAGCAACCTCGTCAGAGGGAGGCCGCCCGGCCAATTAGGGTTGCGCGCGGCGGGCATGACAATTTTCGAAAACGGTGTCGTTTCAGTAGTCGATAATTTTGATACTCCACCCTTCTTATGTTGTGTAAATCGGTACCAATCGATATTAAACAGCCTCGTCGTTCCAGGTCCCATAAACTTAAAATACAGATCATGTTTGCCCGATGCGTTGTTGACTGCACATTCAGCCGTTTGCCATGTCTGCCATCCCCCCGTATTTGGGACGGAACAAACGCCGATTACGGGGCCATCAAGCCCGTCGAGATGCAGTTCGATCTTGCCACCATCAATTGGCGATGCTACCCGTGCTACAAACTGCGATGCGCCCTTTCCAAAATCGACGCCCGCATACTTCACCCAATCACCTGCCTCGATTTGCCCGACATCCATACCGCCTTCGGAGCACGGCTCAGTCACGACGGCATGCGGCCCCTCGGGAACATCGCTGCCCCCCAGCGTCTCTGCCTCACTTCTTGCGTATGGGGTGAGGGAAGCTATCTGCGGCGGTCCGGCCTTCGTCCAGGCCAGCGGCAGGATAGATCCATCTGCGCCAAAATTAAGCAGATCGATATTCACGCTGCGTTTGAAGCCCGGATTCGTATGCCCTGCCGACTGCCCGGCATCGTGGTAGATGCAATACCATTTGCCCTTCCATTCAAGCTGCGCCCCATGGATATTGCCAACCCAGGATTGCGATGCCTGCGTTTGAGTAAAATGCCCACGGTACTTATACGGCCCGAGGATTGTCTTCGCCGTAGCATAGTCGTAATACTGACCATTGCCTCCATCGCCGCTGCCGCCCTTCATAAAGGCAGGATAGGTCAGGTAATACAGACCATCTCGCTTGAAGATCCACGGACCTTCGAAGAACTTATCGCAGCCGGCAAGGCGGACAGGCGTACCGTCCAGTTCCTTCATGTTGGGCTTCAGCTTGCAGATCACCGGGGCGCCAGCCGCCCAGATAATATAGGCCTGGCCGTCCTTGTCAACAAAGACCGAAGGATCGATGCCGTCCACACCGGCGATTGGTCCAGGCTCAGGTTTAAACGGTCCGGCCGGTGATTTTGACGATGCTACTCCTACTCGGAAGCTGTACTTCCCGGTCGTATCCACCGGGAAGTACAGGTAGTACATGCCATCCTTAAATGCGCAGTCAGGCGCCCATAGGTGCGCCTTTGCCCAGGGGATATCCGCAACCGAGAGGGCGACGCCATGATCCCGCCAGTTCTTCAGATCGCCGCTGGAGTAGACATGGTAATCAACCATGTCGAACTCCCGTGCATCTTTGCGGTCGTGTGAGGCGTAGATGTACATACGACCGCCGAAGATGTGAGCCGATGGATCTGCTGAGTACTCTGTCGTAATGATCGGGTTATCGGCATAGGCAGTAGGCGCTAATCCAATCAGCAGAGCTATGGCAGTGCGGCTTAGGGTGTTAAAAATGTTCATAGAGTTGATCTGCCTACGCCTTGTATTCAAACCAATCAAAATCGGCAGGCGCCGTGCTGTGGAAGCCGTTGCCGGAGGCGTACAGGCTGAGGAAGACGCCGGACCAGGTTTCGACAACTTCTGCGGTGATCAGCTGAACGAGAGCAGTGCCGATCTCCTGCCACTCCCCGCCTGTTTCGCGATACTCAAACTTGTATCGCCGCTCATTGCCACTAATACGCAGCGCGATGGGGCCTTCCGCAATCTCTGCCTGCGCAGCCTCAATCACAATATCGCCGACCGACTTCCGCAGCACCAGTGTGCGCCTGCCGCCGCGCATCGTAACGGCAAGATCGTAATGGTAGTCGTGGCGCTGGAAGACCGTAAAGCCGGCCTCTTCGGTTTCGATGCCTGGACTGAAATCGAGCAGCGTCTCCGCAGTAAAGTGGATGTCCTTCTGACGAACTCCTGCGAAGGCCGTATCTTCCCCCTCCGTAAGCAGCGACGGGCGTCCATGCAGACGCAGCCAGCCCGGGCGTTCAGTCAGGCTGTACAGGTCCTCGGTGGGCACGGAGAGAAATGTCCAATCCGGAGCAAGCGTGTTCGTATCAAAATCTTCACGGGTGGGCGGCTCAGGCCATGGCTGCAGCGGCAGAGTTGGAGCATCGATCTGCAGAGTGCGTGTTGCCTGCTTATCAATGACCGGCCAACCGTCAACCCAGGCCACCGGGGCAAGAAACGTCTCGCGGCCAAGCAGTGTAAGCGCATCGTAGTAGGAATGGCGAGTGCCAAGGAAGACGGCCCACCAGCTGCCGTCATGCGCTTCCACAAGATCGGCATGCCCAGTGCTCTTAATGGGATGCCACCACGCTTCGTGCTGCGACAGAATAGGATTGTTCGGGCAGACCTCGAAGGGTCCCCAGGGACTCTTGCTCCGGCTGATCGTCTCCATATGCAGGAAACGCGATCCGCCTTCGGCCTGCATCAGGTAATACCAGTCGCCGATATGGTAGAGATGCGGCCCTTCGGCATCGTCTGAGACCATCCCGACACCGATAGATCGCAATTCCGTCAGCAGCTTACCGGTCTTGATATCGATCTCCGCCTGCACCACATCCTTGTCATGCATATGTCCACGGCGAGTGTAGTAGACCTTGCCATCCACGTCGAACATCAGGCTCGGATCGAAGACATCCTGATCCACGACGATCGGATCCGACCATGGCCCCGCGGGATCGGTTGCCGTAACATAGAAATTACCGCCTCCATGAACGTTGGTCGTGATCATGTAGAATGTGCCGTCATGATAGCGCAATGTCGGCGCATAGATCATCGGCCGGCCGCCTGTCTTATCCGGCTGGAAGTGCTCCGGCCGCGTCAGGCAGTGCCCGATCATCCGCCAGTTGACCAGGTCCCGGCTGTGGTAGATCGGCACGCCGGGATACATGAACATGGTGCTGGTGGCGAGATAATAATCCTCTCCGGCCCGGCAGATGGTGGGGTCAGGATTGAGTCCGCGTAAAATGGGGTTTGTGTATGGCATTGTTAAAAACATTCCGAAGGTGATCGACGTTTAGGACCCACCCCCTCCCCTCCCGAAGGGAGGGCGCGTCTCGATAGGCAACTGCGTTTCACTTCGTAGCGCATTGCCAAGAACAGCAAGTCGCACGATGTCGAAAACGCGCCCTCCCTTCGGGAGGGAATAAGGGTGGGTCCTAACGAGCGAACGCCTCACTCCAACACCACATGTGTAATCGATCGCGGCCGCGCGACGACATCGTACGTCCCGGATAGCGAAAGCCCCGTCTGTAGATAGTCGTCACGCTTAACCGTATCCTGATGCTCGAATGTATTCATCTCGGTAAGGCTGTCCGCGAACAGCCTGGACATCTCAATCTGCGTAAACGTTCGATCCAGAGGCGTAAGGTTGAATGTGGCGGTTTGCTCATCGGCGGTCATGTTAAACACATACAGCACCAGACGCTTACGGTTGCTGTCCCAGGCGGCCTGGATCTGGAAGTCGGCGCGGCTATCGGACTCGTAGCCTTCAATCGCAAGCGGCCATGTGGCAGGTGTGCGTGAGAGCAGTTCGAAGACGCGCCCGGCGGCAGTCAGATACGCGCCTTCTTTCGGCGTATCGATGACGCACTGCGAGTGGGTGTTGGCGAAGTTGTTGAAGTTGACAAAGAGGACGTCGCCGCCCTGCCGCTGCCACATCATGAAGTTGCGGAAAATGTTCATGGCATAGCGCCACTTGCTGAAGCGATAGGATTTCGTCTCGCCTGTCCACGTGTCGAACGCGACATTGTTATAGGCATCGGGCTCATCCTGATGCGCCAGCCATTCCGTGTCGCAATACTTGATATTTGCGCCGTGGTCGGCATTATAGGCACGCATCACATCGACGACCTTCAGCATCCCCGCTTCGCCCCAGGAGCGGTCGGCCAGGAAATCGACGTATGGGCCGGCGATTTCCAGCATCTCCCGCACATTGGCTTTGTACTCGTCGCCGTAGGTGATCAGGCCGATCTTGATAGTGGGATCGACGATCTTCATAGCCTTTGAGTAGACCACGACTGCGCGTGCGTAATCCTCCGGCTTGAACCAGCGCAGGCTTTCATTGTCCATTTCCCAGAACTTCACGCCGAACGGCTCCGGATAGCCATGCTTGGCTCGAAGATCGGCCATCGGATGCGCGCCGCCAGGGAGGTTACAGTAGGCAACCCAGTCGGCTGCGTCTCGCGCGCCCTGGTCGAGATCGGTAAAGTGCGGGAAGTCGAAGCCGTGAGGTCCCTTGTTCTCCTCATCCCACTTAACTTCGTAAAGCTGCTTCGCCGGGTGGTACAGGTTGACGCAAACCATCGATTCTGCGCCCAGCATATTCACAAGTGTCGCAAGTTCGGCGGTTCCGACATCGTTGGCGTTCTGCCCGCCCCAGAAGTAAGAGGGCTGCGGCTTGCGCTGGTCGTATGGACCAATGCCGTCTCGCCAGTTGTAGAGCGACGCAAAGCAGCCACCGGGCAAGCGGATCACTTTCGGGTTGACGCGCGCCGCCGCTTCCACCACATCCGTCCGCCAGCCATGCCTGGTCTCCGCAGGCATAAGGGAGAAGCAGTCCGCAAAGAGTGTCGCGCCCGGCGGTATCCAGAGCGCAAACACGGCGCGTCCATCGTATTCCGCATTGTCGTATTCGAAAGCGAACTCGGCCCACTCCGCGCTCACCGGCCCGAGGTTAACAGTAAACAACGGTGTCTGCCAGTCTCCCTCGGCATAAATGCATGCCCGGACAGCCTCAATAGTCTCGGGAGAGCGCAGGAACCCTCGGAAACGATACGACTGCCCCTTGTGCAGAAGCTTGCCTGCCTGCCCAAAACCGCCCCACTCCACCGTCTCGCCATTAACAACTTTCAGGCAGCACTCGCCATGCATCGCGCCGTCAGAGACACGTTCGATCCGCACATTTCTCGCCGGCGACTGTTCGATAATGAACTGAGAGTCGTCGACAACTTCAAGCTTGCCTTCCTCGCCCGGAACCGCAAACCAGGGATTATGCTCGTAACCTGAGTGATACCAGTCTTCACTGCTCCAGTCGGTTTTGTATCCTTTGGAAGGATCTTTCGGATCGATCCAGAGGTCATACCATTCCTTATTGATCCACTTGTAAGAAGGAAATAGCTCGAAGCTGCGGTTGAAGAACATCTCCGCCCACATTGGTTCAACCTGAATGCCGTAACCAAGCTCGATAAAGTGGCCATAGAGGATATCGCTAATGGGCGTTGCGGTTAGCTCACGGGGCGTCACGGAAAAAGTCACGGGCCTGCTGTCCTTAGCAAAGTGATGGGGAACGATGTCACGAATCAGGTTTACCAAATCAAAAATGATAAACTCTACATTATTATAGAGACAGCATCGGTTTTCGTCAAGGGGTTATTTGGTCATGAAATCAGAAAAGTATTACAGATGTAAATCTTTGCGGGAATAGGAGGTACTTGTGTTAACGCGAGATGGAACCGAGCAGTGCGGCCATAATGGATGAGGCAAGCAAGGGCTCTTTTGGAACGACACAAACCATCTGCATCCATTTCGCAATGTGTTCATCCATATGCTGCCTCACGGATTAGATCTTACCATGCATCGAGTTGACTGCAAGCTGCATTCTTTACGATTTCAACGAGCGTCTCAATGCGACCTGAGGCTTGCTTTTCAACCCAGGTTGCCCAGACTTCCGCATACAGTGGCAAGGACTTCTCGATGGGAATAGAGCGAAGACCGGGAGCATGGAAGCAATCGAAGTTTGTAAGCGTCAGGAGTAATCCGTTTCCACCGACGACAAGCGCCATGCAATTCTGCCCTGCCTGGCGCAAGTAGATATTCGGCGCAACTCCCGCAGCCTCAAAGGCAGCTATTACGCGGTCGTAATAAGCCGGATTTTCATGCCGTGGGTGCAGGATGAGCGTCTCAGTGCCGAAATCCTGCAGACAAACCGAGGCACGCCCCGCCAGTGGATGCGTTTCGGGAACCGCAAGGGATAGAGCCACCCGGTGCAACAGCACGTTGCCATATCCCGGCTCATTCACCGGTTCATCGGAGAATGCCAGGTCAATACGGCCCGCTTCGAGCGAAGCCGGCAGCGCCTCCCCGGCCAGCTCCACCAGATCAATTCGAGCGTCATGTTCCTTCTCACGAAAGCCTGCCAGCAGACGCGGCAACACCGTCTGCAGGGCAAGTGGCGTATAACCAAGACGAAGCAATCCCGATTGACGCGCGACGGCCTCCGTCACATTCTGCAGCGCTTCCTCCACACGATCCAACACGGCGCGCGCTTCCGCGGCAAAAACTTCCCCGATCGGCGTTATAGCCACACGTCGTGTCGTTCGCTCGAACAGCTTAGCCCCGAGCGCTCGCTCCAAATCGGCCACCAAGCGTGTCAACGGCGGTTGTGACATATGCAGCCGCTCGGCAGCTCGGCCAAAGCTCAATTCCTCCGCCAGTGTCACTACGCAGCGCAAGTCGTGCAGATCTAGTTCATTTATTCTCATTGAGTATCAATCCAGCCTCAGACATCATCATCGGTCCAGCCACCGATTTTCTCGATGCCATGCAAGAGCTTCCACAGCCGGGAAGCAATTCGCATCTGCCGGCAACATCAGCTTTGCATCCCGTGTAGCAAAACCATCTGCCGCAGCCAATTTCCGGGAAACCTGCACGGTGTAATCGGAGCCGATGGAAATGGCGCCGGCATCGAAGGCCCAGTGATGGTTTTTACAGAGCGCAAGGCCGTTACGAGGGTCGTCATTGTGGAACTCCGAAAACGGCAAGATATGCGCCGCCTCCACGACACTGGCACTGTCGGCCGTGGCATGCACCCGGCAAACGGCACACACATCGTCGTAAAGAGACCGAATAACGGCAGGAAAGAGTGTGTGGCGCACGAAGTACTTGTCTTCCCTGTGCTCGGAAACCCAGCGCGAACGGAAACGGGCCTGAGCTTCCGCCTTCAGCCGCTCGATCTGATAGGCCATCGGGCTCGCTGGAAGCGCAACGGCCGGAGATTCTACTGCGCCAAAGTAGGTCGTCAGCAGGCAGTCCCGCAGACGGACGCGAGCGGTGTGTGTTTGCAATAGAAACCACAGGTCGGAAGCGAAGCGGCCGTAAGCGATGACCGATGTCAGTTGTCCGATAGAGGTGGGATGCCCCAGATCGGCAGGCATAAGCGGCTGCCCGTCGCGAACAAGCTCCCAAAAGCCTTCGTGTATGAGATAACGGAATGGATAGATGATCCCACGTGAAGGTTTCGCCGATGAAACCAGAGCCTCCCAGTAGCTGCAGAATCGGACAACCAGTGAACCTGATAGGGTAATGCGGTTTTCGGTTACGTCTCCGCTTTCGATCTCACCAAGAAGAGTCAGAAGAAGGATCGGCTTATGAGGCGCATGCCCGCCGCCGCGAAGCGCAGCGCGATGCAGGTTGGAGAAGCGGCGGATATATTCATCCAGGAGACCAGACATATCGCTGGCGAGGTAACCAGGGCGGCTTGGTGATATTGTCAGCTTTGGTTGGTCCATTGTTTAGTTATACATCTCAAAACTCGTTCTCTTCTTCATGCCGCTCCCGGATAGTTTCGGCCTCTAGATCGAGATCATCTGCATCCTGATCGTCAACATTTAAGCTCAATGCTGCAGTACTCACTCTCATCAGTCTATGATGCCGGTCGATAACGGCAACAAATTCTCAAATATATAGTTGTCCGCCACCAATTGCGCTTGGGCCTCATCTTCGAGTGTCTTGATCGTCCAGGCGATAACCGGCATGCTCATCGCTCGCAAAGCGTCTGTCATGGGATTCGGCAAGGCAGACAATTCGCAGGCAATGAAATCCGCATGCGAGACACTCCCCTTGCTCATAAGGCTGCTCAAGATTGCCGGATCGATCGAAGCAGAGACGAGTTGTCCACGCGTCGATTGTGGAGCATTTTCTGCAAAGAATCTCATTGTGTTATGGTTGAACGACTGCAGCGCATATGCGCCATTATATCCCTTCAAAGCCTGAAGAACGGCCGTTTCTAAGGGGCCAGCGGACGCAGTTTCGTTCTTTATCTCAATGAGAAGCCCTACCCTGCCGTCTACGAGATCCAGCACTTCAGGCAGCAGAGGCACTGCATGAGGGCCATCAAACAGTCGAAGGCGCTTTAAAGAATCGGCGGTGCAAGATTCGATTGGTTCTGCGATGCCGGTAAGGCGGAGAGCATCTTTGTCGTGAAAAACGGCGATGTTGCCATCCGCAAGGAGCCGTACGTCCAATTCGATTGGATAGCTGGAATCGACAGCCCGCTCAAAGGCTGCAAGGCTGTTTTCCGGTGCTCCAGGGCCATGTAAGCCACGATGTGCTATCGGCAGACTTGTCAGCCATTGTGAGGGCATATGGAGTATCTTTCTCGTAGTAAATCACGCAAGGCCCCCTTAACTTTAGCCAGGGGAGCAATGGCGTCGGTTATTCCTATAACCGACATTTAACCTTACGAACATCCTTTCGTTCTCGGTATAATCGCAGTAACTTGAAACTTACCTCACAAGTCAAGCGCCTGGTCACACCAGAGCAGGCAGACACACTCCACAAAACCATCCAGCAGGCAAACGCGGTCTGCGAGCAAATCAGCGCGTGGGCTCGGACAGTACCCCCTGCACAACGCTCTCTAGGCCACACAACGCGCGGCCTCGGGCTTGGCAGCCCAGATGATCATTCTGAGTTCCTGTGTTTGCAATGTGGCTTGGATGTGAACGCGGATGCGAATGCCTCACTCAACATCGAAGCATGGGGTGCAAGTGTAAGGCGCCTTATTGTCGCACCCGTCTAGCGAGCAGTGGCAAAGCTCCCGAGCTTGAGACGGGAGTTACTTACATAGTCTTAGTAGACAAGTCCTTGAGATGCTTGCTGCTATAGGGGCTGTGCTCCACCTAGGTAAAATGCCAGACTGCGGCGCGCGGGTTTTGCTCCTGTCCCAGTTCGCACTCGCCGATCCAGAGATGATGCAGCGGAGCCAGTGCCACGGCGGCTTTGCCGGTTCTCAGGAGGTCCTTCCATTGGCGGAAGTCGGTAGAGCGGAATTTGCTTTGGCGAGAGGTGTGGATGGATGTGCTAAGCTGCGTTTTTGGGAGCTGAGGCTTCTCCTAAGTGAACAGCTCCCATAAGAAGAGCTGCGGCGCCGGCCGCACAGGATGCGGTACGGCGCCAGAATGCATCAATGGGCATAAACAAGGATCCTCAAGTGGACGTTACAACAATTCGCCAGCAAAACGGGCGCATGGGACAGTTCGGCGGCGATGCCAACTCACATACCCCAACCACGTCTACCGCTACTACATGAATTAGCTATGACGGACCTGTCACTGCCCTGAATAAAGCAATGACTTTTTCATCTCCGAGTTCTTATACGGGATGCAGGTTCAAGACATTCGATCCAAACGTCGGACACATGGCGCTTCACAAGTATGTCGACCAGTACGTTTACGTGGCTTATTATTAGCAGGAAGTTATTGTCTCTAGACGCATCTTTAAATAATTGTCATCGAAAATCAAGTCTCCAGTATCAGGATTTAGTTTATTAGATCCGGCCAGCGTTGCGACAGCCTTCAATAGATCTCGATCTTCCCACGGACTTGCAGTATCCCAAACCTGAAGAGCCCATGATGCTACGTCTGGACGGCTAAGCCGATGATCCAATAAGGAGTAATACATATTAGCAACGTCGGTCCTTTTCGGTGACTTGAGAGCTGCTCCTGGCTGCCAGCCATCAACTTCGATTTTTCTCGCATCTGGAAACGTATCGCGGTCAGGATTGAAAATATCAAAATGCGGATATGAGATTTCGACCGCCGATCTGCCCTGATCTACCCATTTTCTCACTACTTCATACGCTCTCTTAACATTTGAACCAAAAGTATCAAAAACAACTATATCAGCCGACTGAAACGCTCTTTCAAGTCCAATTTCTAAATAATTTTGATGACCAAGAGTCTTTATATCTCCATCAGCAGATTTACCGATAGATTGGCGTAAAGATCTAATTTTTGAATGAGTTAAGACTTCTCTTTTATCTGAATATTGTATGATCGATCCCCAGACACTAGAAAAATCGGGACGATGTGAGTAGGCCCGCGGTGCAATTTGTTTTATTAACTTAGCCAGCAAAACTGAGTGTATGAAGGTCGGTTGTATCCTTGGCCTCTCTACATACATAACTGTGCCATATATATTGATTGCAGGGTCGTTTGATTTGCCTGTTAATACTCTTTGAAGTTCAGGTTCGATAAAGTGGCCTTTATTTGCTGGCCAAATAAGGGAAATTACTTCACCAGGATGTAGCTGGAATTTATCAATTGTAAAAATACCGACCTGTGTACCGGAGCATTCTAAATAGACGTTCATTGCCGTTTTACACTCTGTATGAAAGGATCTACAGGTAGCGTCACAATTGTGATGCTACCTGTAGATCCTTCTAAATTAACAGCTAGTGATCTCGCGAGTATGGCATTCTAGTAGCCGCATCATCCAACGTGTTAACATTCGTTCCTGACTTGCTTAAAGTAAAGATTTCATCAAGGTATTGGCTGTTGCCTTCTTGGTGAAAGATTTCAAGCGCTCCTTGGACTCGATGTTGACCATTGTGCATTGCGGCGCCATCCCCATAATGGGACCAACTAACAGGTTCGCTCATTTCGCACTTGCTAAGGAAATCGGGATCACTTTTCATTTGTGCTTTGTAAAGATCCACGATTTCCCAGCTTCCAATTTGTTCGTCGTTACCCCAAATGTTATTATAATTCGGAAATGAGCTTACTGGTACTGAACCTGTGGGTTTTACAACAGTCGGCATACCGAATTTGGTGGCAAATGCTGCTGCATCACCGACGATAGATGCCCCCATTAGGCCATCAGCTGAAGCTTGCCCAAGCTCTTCATGATCATAATAATATGCTACTCCCGTCCCAACGATGGCGCCAACTCCAATTACTACTAGAGTTACCGGTGCTGTCAACGCAGCGACACCACCAACTGCTACAACCCCTGCAACACCAATAGCCGTTGTTCCTGCACCGGCTCCCATACCCCAAGATGAGAGACCTGTTGGATCTGCAAAATTGATTGGATCCCCATCAGCATACCCATACAGGTTCATCCCGCCGCTGTAACCCAGCGGGTCGCGGGTGATGAAACGCCCTGTTTGAGGATCGTACATGCGAGCGCCAAGACCAATGAACCCGTTCTGCCCACCGTTCCACGCATAGTTGAAGTTGTGCTGCATCCCGTAGTAGCCCGAAGGAACCGAGGTGCCCCCCATTACTCCATATGCGCCCAGGGGATACTGCATCGCATTCGTGATCTGCGAATAGCCGACGCTCAGAATGCCGTTGCCCATCGGGTCGAACGCATACGTGTTGAACTGACCACTGTCGTAATGACCCAGATAACCGCCTGCACCATACTCCTGGTGGATCATCATCGCGCCGCTGGAGTTGTATTGCTCCACCGGATAAGGACCATCGTACAGGTAGTAATTGGTGCCCCCCGAATCCGTCTGCGAGGCGCGAAGCCCATCAGGACGATAGGCGATCGATTGCCCCCCGCCTGCTGTCATCCGGTTCTCAACGTCGTAGGTCAATCCCACACCGCGAAGGGTCGCTGAGTTACCGTTTCCATCACCGAGCGCGATACCAATGACATTGTCGACATTGAACCAGTTTGTTGTCTCGCCGTATGTGGTGGGGTTGCCTGCCCCTCCCACGACACCGCCATCGTAAGCGTAGTTGGTCGTGTAGCCCGTCATCGGACAGCCTGAATTGATCGCCGCTGTGCCGACCAGGGTTCCATTCTGGCCATAACCGCTGCTATCGAGGACAGACGTGCCCGAGAAGGACTCGAAGCCCCAGTACAACTGTGCCCCAACCGGCGGATTCACGGCATGCGTGCCGGTGTACAGCGACGTGATCTCAGTTGCAGTCAGAGCCCGTGGGTACAGGCGCAGTTCATCCCCAAGTCCCTTCATGGAATACGTCGTGCCATACGGCAGCAACGAGCCAAGAACGAGCGGAGAGGAGTTACTCAGGTTGGCCGTGCCAACGCCGGTGCCGGTGGGACTGCTTCCCGCCAGCGCGCCATCCACATACAGCGAGATGATGTCAGCATGACGCACCATGGCGACTTGATGCCAGGCGCTATTGTTGACGATCTTGGTCGTTTCCTGATAGGAGAGGTAGTTGGCGCCGCTGGTGTTGGAGCAAACCTCTGCCGCCAGGTAGCCGCTGTTGGTCACATACAGGTTGTAGAAGCTGCTATTGCCCGTCACGCCCCGCTTGGCAACGACATTCTGATTGGTTCCATTGGAACCGGTGATCTTGATCCAGGCGCTGACGGTGAAGTCGCCTGTCCCAACATTTCCTACCGCCGCATTCACCGCTTGAACATAGTCCGTGGTGCCGTTGAGCAATACGCCTCGGGATGCCGGAGCATTCCAGGTTTCCTGCGTCAGCCGGCCTGCCGTATCGTAGTTGTAGGCGTAGTGCCCGTTGTTCACGCTCCCGAAGAGCGACGGGACGGAGGCATTCATGGACTTGAGTTTGCCTGCGCCGTCGTACGTGAGAGATGTGAAGTTTGCAAGCGTCGTTCCGCTTTGTACGGACTGTACACTGGTAGGCAGTCCATTTGCCAGGTATGCGTAGTTGCGGGTAAGCGCTCCTCCGGCATTCTCGCTCTTGAGCCAGCCGTTGTCGAAATAGCTCCAGGAACTGGTCACGCTGGCCGGATCCCTGACAGATGCCAGACGCCGGCTGGCATCGTAGGTGTAAGAGGTCGCGCCG
>Ga0105237_10000726_pt1 | contig 45510 bp, 39 predicted proteins | sample KBSC24metaG_FD_81520 | JGI IMG/M metagenome (GOLD analysis project Ga0105237, IMG submission 81520) | Corn rhizosphere microbial communities from Kellogg Biological Station, Michigan, USA - KBS C2-4 metaG | ecosystem: Host-associated > Plants > Roots > Rhizosphere > Soil | place: Michigan, USA...
CCCCAACCCCGGACCTCCCCGGAACCCCGGACCTCCCCGGAACCCGGTTCCCCGCCCGGATAAAAAATTTGTTGAAAATATAGATTGTATTTACATTTACGTAAGCACTTACGTAACTAATATTATATGGACTTCTACACACGCACCGGAAAAATGGCTCTCGGCAGCCGTCTTCGCCGTCTCAGCGAACAAATGACCGAGGAAGCCACCAGCATCTATGATCTATACCAGGTTGACCTTCAGCCCAAATGGTTCCCGGTATTTTATTCACTGTCTGCCACCGAAGAAAAGTCTATCACCGACATCGCACGCGAAATAGGTCATACACACCCTTCGGTCAGCCAGATCGTACGGGAATTGGCTAATAAGGGCTATGTCATCGAGAAAAAAGGAGAGACAGACGGTCGCAAGAACTTTGTGCTCCTCTCTCCGGTAGGTGAGACTATTCGCGAAAAAATGCAGAGACAGCTGGACGATGTCACCTCCGCCATAGAAAAAGCCATGAAAGAGACACACCACGATCTCTGGCGTGCCATCGGGGAATGGGAATTTCTCCTGGAACAAAAAAGCCTTTTACGCCGGGTTCAGGAAGAAAAAAAGATCCGTGAGAGCAGCCAGGTTGAGATAGTAGATTATATCCCTTCCATGCAACCGGCCTTTCGCCAATTGAACGAAGAATGGATCACCAAATACTTCCGCATGGAAGAAGGCGATTACAAGGCGCTGGATCATCCCCAAGAATATATTCTTGACAAAGGCGGCCACATTTTTATGGCCTTATATAAAGGAGAACCTCTCGGCACCTGTGCACTTATCCCTATGGGCGACGGCGGTTTCGAACTGGCCAAAATGGCCGTTTCTCCCCGGGCGCAAGGCTTGGGCATTGGTTTCCTGATAGGCCAGGCCTGCATCGACAAAGCCCGCTCCCGCGGCGCCCGACGTGTTTACCTGGAAAGTAATACCACACTCAAACCCGCCATCAATCTCTACCATAAACTGGGTTTTCGCAAAGTAGCCGGACCGCCTTCGCCATACGAACGCTGTAATATACAGATGGAGTTGGTGCTGTAAACAGCATCCCCCCCCCTCCGCACCCGGAAGACCCCGGGATCACACACGTCCGCGCTCCACGACCTCGCACACCCGCCGCCCCACATTTTTTTCCAAAAAAACTTGCGGGATTCAATTCTTTCTATTTACTTTGTAATTCAAAGTGCTTTTATGACTAGCCAAAGCCCCACTGAACAATCCCAGTCCCTTGAAACCCTGCAGGACATCAAGCGCATGATGGAACGCTCCTCACGCTTTATTTCCCTCAGCGGATTGAGTGGTGTCAGTGCCGGCATCTGCGCCCTCATCGGAGCCTATATCGCGCACACCTGGATAATAGCGTATTATGACGCCAATGGATACGTTTCACGACACGGATATATGCGCGACGGGGCCAACGATCTTAAATGGAAACTTATCGGCCTGGCAGCAGGAGTACTGGCGGCAGCCCTGGTCACCTCAACATGGTTCACCTGGCGGAAGGCGAGCAAAAGCCAGTTGCCCATCTGGGATCATGCCTCGAAAAAACTCGCCGTCAACATGGCGATTCCACTGGCGGCAGGCGGTTTTTTTGTCCTGGGCCTGCTCAACTATTCGGACTGGAACTATGTAGCTCCGGCCTGCCTGGTGTTTTACGGTCTGTCTCTGGTGAATGCCAGCAAATATACCCTGACCGATATACGTTACCTGGGAATTTTGGAGATAGCGCTGGGCTGCGTCAGTATGTATTACCCGCATGATGGATTGTATTTCTGGGCCGCCGGCTTTGGAGTATTGCATATCATCTATGGGTTGATCATGTGGTGGAAATATGAGAAACAATGAAGAACCCGATTGGAAATCTCAATAAAGTATTCGATAGCCGCATCCGTATGGGGGTGATGAGCATCCTGTTGATGAATGAAGAGATAAGTTTTAACGATCTGAAACAGCTGCTGGAACTGACAGACGGAAACCTTGCCTCACATATGATCAATCTCGAAGAGAATGGATTTATCAAAGTGCACAAGGGATTCATCGGACGAAAAACGAACACCACGTACTCGATCACCAAGGCCGGTGAAAAGGCGTTCAAAGAACACCTGGAAGCGCTGGAGAGCATGATCCGGGGGGTGAACAAGGGATAGGGCAGGTAGGGGCGGTGCCGCCGCAAAAAAAGCCGCACGGCAAACCCCACGGGACCGCGCCGCCGCAACGAACCGCGCACTCGCGACGACTCCCGGACCTCGATGAACCGAGCTGCCGCAGCGAACCCCGGAACCGCAACGAGGCCCGCGCCCACGATGATCTCCGCGCCGTCGCAGCGAACCCCGGAGCCGCAACGCCTCCCGGCCCGCAACGAAAAATTGGAATTTTAATTCCTCTTTTTTTGGCCTTCAAACTTTGAAACACAAAGCACTTTTATAAAAATAAAATTATGACACGTTCCCCTTTTATTCGCCCACTGGCTTCCGGCCTCCTCGGCATAACCCTGATGCTGCCCGCCAGCTTTTTCATGTTGACACTGCTGGCCCGCCTTTGCTTCAACTCTAAAGCCATGTACTATTACATCGCCCCTTCTTTCCTGCAATCCCCTTTCGACCTCTTTGCTTTTCATAAAGCACAGCTGATCATCATCTGTCTGTTGCTGGCCATACTCTTTAATGTTTTGACAATCGTCCGGTTTCATCTGGAACAAGGAAAGAAAGGCCCCGAGATAGAGATCACCTACCGCCGCAACTGGCTCAACATGGCCATCGCACTACAAGGCGTCCTTTTGCTGCTGGTACTCATCGCCTATACATTTATTCAGCACATCCGGTATTAACTCATTCGCAAAAAACCAATCCACATGAAAATAAAAATGATCCTGCCGGCGCTGACGGAAGCCAAAAGCCCCTTCTGGCGCCCGATAAAATATTCTCTTTTCCCCCCGCTGGGACTCGCCACACTGGCCGCTTACTGCTCTCCCGATGACGAGATCGATCTGCAGGACGAACATGTGGAAGAACTTGATCTGGACGACGAGCCCCATCTGGTGATCATCCAGGTCTATATCACCAACGCCTTCAGGGCTTATGCTATTGCAGACGCCTACCGGCAGAAAGGAGCATATGTATGCCTGGGCGGACTACACGTCAGCTCTTTGCCCGAAGAGGCCGCACCACATGCCGATAGCATTTTTATCGGCCCCGGAGAGGACACCTTCCCCGAATTCCTCCACGATTGGAAAAATGGCAACGCCCGGAAAGTGTATCGTAATAAGGAAAGAGATATCGCCGGTATTCCGCCCATCCGCCGCGATCTGATCAAACGCGGCCGCTACCTGGTTCCCAATTCGATCGTCGTTTCGCGCGGCTGCCCGCATCATTGTGATTTTTGTTATAAAGACGCCTTTTTCGAAGGAGGCCGCTCTTTCTATACACAACAAGTGGACGAAGCGCTGGCGGAGATCGATCGCCTGCCCGGACGACATCTCTATTTTCTGGATGACCACTTATTGGGACACCAGCGTTTTGCATCGGGCCTGTTTGAAGGAATGAAAGGAATGAACCGCGTCTTTCAAGGCGCATCCACTATCGACGCGATCCTTCGGGGCGATCTCATAGAGTCGGCGGCAAAAGCCGGCATGCGCAGCGTATTCGTAGGCTTTGAAACACTCAGCGGAAAGGGACTGATACAAAGCAACAAAAGACAGAACATCGGCCGGGATTACGAAGAGGCCATCAAACGTCTTCATTCCCTGGGTATCATGATCAATGGCAGCTTTGTATTCGGATTGGATGCCGATGACCCGGACGTCTTCAGACGAACGGTGGATTGGGCCGTAAAAAATTCGCTTACTACTTGTACCTTTCATATCCTTACCCCTTATCCCGGAACCCGGCTGTTCCAGGACATGGAGGCACAAGGCCGCATCCTGCACCGCAACTGGGACCAGTACGATACCCGGCAGGTAGTCTATAAGACCATCGGACTTTCTGCCGCCGAACTGAAAAAAGGATACGACGACGCCTATCGCTCTTTTTATTCCTGGAGTAATATAACCAGGGCCAGCCTCGGGCACGATAACCTGAAACACGCGATCAAACATTTTGCCTATGCCGGAGGATGGAAGAAATTCGAGCCGATGTGGAACTTTATGATCAAGACCCAGGGACTCGACAAAATGTTGCCTTTGCTGGAAGCGATATTGTCGAAAGTAAATAGCAGGAAGGATAAAGATCCGGGACAACTATCCCCCTTCCCGGCAATAGCATAATATAATAACTATGGAACCACAAAAATTCTCGGTTCGCGACAGGATAAAAAGTTTTTCCTATGCCATCGCCGGCATCCGGGAATTCATTCGAAGAGAACACAATGCCCGCATCCATCTCGCGGCCACCATCGCCGTGATCATTGCCGCATGGGCCCTGCACGTTTCTCTTATGGAGGCCGTGGCTCTGACACTCGTAATAGGCCTGGTTTGGATAACCGAACTGCTCAACACCTGTATCGAACGGATGGCCGATCTCATTACGCGGGAAAGAAACCCGCATATCAAATTTATTAAAGACCTCGCTGCCGGCGCTGTATTGGTTGCCTCGGCCATAGCCGTCATTGTCGGTCTGTTCATCTTTATACCCAGGATTTTATGAAAAGCCTTTTATTTCCCCTCTTCCGGATTCCCAAAGTTTTCTTCCTTCGGACGGAAATGGACCGCCTGCTCGCCTCTTCTATGTTCTTTGGCTGCATGATGGTTACGATTCGGATATGCCACACCGGCAGGCTGGTATTTATCTTCATGATCTGGAACCTCTTTTTAGCTTATATCCCTTATGCCTTATCCAACTGGCTCACGGCCAGGTGCCATGCTGACGGCACTTCCCTTTCAACGCCTTTGCCGCCGGGCGCCCGGCGGCGGGGCATGCGGGGACTTTTATCGCTCATTCTTTCTTTGGTATGGTTGCTTTTTATCCCTAACAGCTTTTATATTCTGACGGATCTTTATCATCTGGCGGATGGCTATCGGAGCAGCAAAGTACCCGAATGGTTCGATCTGATATTGATCTTGTCCTTTGCATGGAACGGCCTTTTGCTGGGCATTCTGTCCGTCAGGCAGATGGAAAGGTTATTCGTGCGACAGGAGTCTGTCCTGGGTGGATGGCTTTTCGTTTATCCTATTATGATGCTGAACGCGCTGGGGGTTTATGTTGGAAGATACTGGCGTTATAACAGTTGGGATATTATTTCCGATCCGCTGGAATTACTGACGGACATCGCTGATATGATCATTCACCCCTTCCGTAATCACTACGCCTGGAACATGATCTTTTGTTTTTCGATCCTGCTCACACTTATCTACCGCATGATGCGCGGAGGTAGCAAGGCCCTGGCCTGATCCTATGCCCATACCCTAAACTCAAAAAATAAATCATATACCATGGATAATATCTTTACAACCATCTGGAACAAAAATAAGATCATCCTTAAAAGTTTTCTTATCGGCGTCCTCATCCTTTTACTGTTGATTCCTACCTTCTCCATCCAGGGACTGGTGTCCGAACGCAAACAACGACAGGAAGAAGCTATAGCGGAAATAAGCTCCCGCTGGGCTGGCGCACAAACCGTCACCGGCCCCGTGATAGGTATTCCCTATACCGAAACGACTACTGATGGAAGTAGTACCCATGAGGTAAAAAAATGGGCCTATTTTCTGCCGGACAAACTGACTATCAAAGCACATCTTGTTCCGGAGAAGAGATACCGCGGCATTTACCAGGTGATCGTTTATACCACCGAACTACAGATAAAAGGTTCTTACGATAGCCTGGCTTTTGGCGAACTGACTATTCCCCGCGAAAGACTTCTTTGGAGCGAGGCGGCCATATTCTTTGATGTAGCCGACGTACAGGGATTGAAAGAGGACATGGTTTTGCACCTGACCCCGGCCACCGGCGCGACACCCTCCTCCGGACTCACAGCCGTAACTCCCGGCGCCCGGTCTGCAGATATCCAGCTCGTCCCCGCCAAATTTTCAACCGAACAATTCAAGAACGCACTCGGCGCCAGCCTTCCCGCCTGGATGACTACGACCAACGGCCCCGTCGAATTTGCTGCAACCGTTAGTCTCAAAGGCACCGGCAACCTCCTGTTCGTACCCGCCGGACGCGAAACCAGGGCCGAAGCTTCTTCCTCCTGGTCCAATCCCAGCTTCACCGGCAGCACCCTGCCCGACCTGCGCACCGTGCAGGACAGCGGCTTTGTCGCCAATTGGAAAGTGCTGTCTCTCAATCGCAAGTACCCGCAACAATGGCAACAGGGCGTTTACGATCTGAACAGTTCCGCCTTCGGCGTAAACCTCATCCTGCCCGTAGATTCCTACCAGCAGACTACCCGTAGCGTGAAATATGCTATCCTGATCATCGTCCTGACCTTCACGGCTTTCTTCCTCATCGAGTGGATATACAGCCGCCCCATTCATTCCTTGCAATACCTGCTGGTGGGATTTGCACTCTGTATCTTCTATACTTTGTTGTTATCTCTCTCTGAATATCTTGGCTTCAATGTCGCCTATGGCCTGGCGGCAGTCGCAACGATCGCACTCATCGGCTGGTATGTAGGCAGCATGCTGCGCTCTTCAAAGATGTCGCTCTTTATTATTTTCCTGCTGGCCGTACAGTACGGATTTGTGTTCACCCTGATCCAGCTGCAGGATTATGCACTACTCATGGGAAGCCTCGGACTCTTCATCACCCTGGCGGTCGTCATGTATTTCTCAAGGAAGATTAAATGGAATAATTGATATGGATGAAATCACCACAGGAAGAGAACCACCTCGTTAGGACGCGAGATTATTTTAACCATTCTTTTGCTGGCGGGAGAGGTACTGGCGCTGTGGATTTCAATGCAAGCGGAAAGTTTACTTGAAGGGGTCTTCCTGGAGCTACCCTTTAACATTCTCTTTATACTTGCCCTCGCAGAAAATTTCAGGATGTTCCGACAGTCCGGGAATAAAATTCCGCGCGGCCCTCTCGCAGAGGTAAAAACACCACACTATCACGACCCGCAGTACCAGGAAATGGATCGATACACCCCTGGCACAGAATTTTTAGAAGGCGTATGGGATGCGGATTAACGTACCTGCCGCCCCCGATTCTTAAAACTTTCTAAAAATTAATGGATATGGAGACAACACAAATAAACCCTGCCACTGAAGCCGCAAAGAATTCAAAATTGCGGGCATTCTTTGTAGATCAATTGCAGGATATATATTGGGCCGAGCAGAAACTGGTAAAGACCTTGCCCAAACTCGAAGAGGCGGCCAGCTCCAACGAGTTGAAACAAGCTTTTAACAGTCATCTGCAGGAAACCCGGAACCACGTGTCGAGGCTGGAAAAGGTCTTCGATATGATAGGAGCACCCGCCGAGGCAAGAAAATGCCATGCGATTGCCGGTATAGCAGACGAAGGGGAAGAGATCATCGATGAGACGGAAGATCATACCGCTCAGCGTGATGTGGGACTTATCTTCGCCGGACAGAAAGCCGAGCATTATGAGATCGCCACATATGGCGGTCTGGTGCAACTGGCCCGCACCCTGGGGTATAGCGACGCAGCGGAGATACTGGGGGTGACGCTGGCCGAAGAAAAGAAAGCGGATAGTTTGCTGACCCGCATCGCAGAAAGCGGAATTAACGTGCAGGCAAAAGAAGAAGTGAACGAAGACTAATCGTGAGGTAGATGCAATGACCGGTAAGAAATTTTCTTACCGGTCTTTTTTATGCCCATAACCGCCCACTTCGCCCGCCCCGCGTCGCCTCCCCCCGCTCGTATCACACCCGCCCCTCTCACCGCGCACCCGATCGTCCCCCGCAGCCCGCGCTCGTCCACACCCGCCCCGCACCCCGCTAAGTTAATTCTTAGCAACAACCAGTTAAAATACGCGATTGCATCTCTTTCATTCCATGGTAAATTCGTCAGGCTTGCCCCTCCTGACTGCACGAATATCACAGGCGGCAGCATCAAACAACAGGAATGAAAATACAAACTGTACGCGCAAAGCTTTACCGGTGGACCGGCCCGGTGAAAACCAGTGATACCATTTTCGCCACACCGGTAAGCCTCCTGCCTTTTCAGCGGGACTCGCAGGCTCCCTACCGTTTTTTTAACTGGCTGGTAGTGGAAGTGGTGACGGACGAAGGCATCGTCGGCATCGGCAATGCCGGTCTCTGCCCGGATATCGCTAAACAGATCATCGACTCCAAACTGACAGCCCTGCTCATCGGCGAGAACCCCCTGAATACCGAATACCTCTATGAAAAAATGTACCGCAGCTCCGTAGCCTTTGGCCGGAAAGGCGCTGTGCTCGCTGCCATCAGCGCGCTGGACATCGCCTTATGGGATATCAAAGGTCTTGCTCTCCAGCAACCCATCTTCATGTTATTGGGTGGGAGAACAAAAGAATATATAGAGACCTATTATAGCCGTCTTTATACAAGAGATCTGGACAGCCTGCAGGCTGAAGCCGCCCATTATAAGGCTGAAGGATTTACAGGTATGAAGCTGCGTTGCGGTTATCCCTTGACGGAAGGCAAGGCTGGACTAAAAAAGAATGTCGAAATGGTGCGGATGGTAAGAGAGACGGTGGGCGACGATGTCGACATTATGCTGGAAGCCTATATGGGCTTTAACTTTGCCTATGCCCGCCAGTTACTCAAAGCATTGGAGCCATATGACCTTCGCTGGGTGGAGGAGCTGCTGCTGCCGGACGAGATACACAGCTTCGCAAAACTTAAGCAATATACAGACATTCCCCTGTCAGGCGGAGAACACGAGTACACCCGCTACGGCTTCTTCGACCTTGTCCAGGCAGAGGCGCTTGACATCTTCCAGTTTGATACCAACAGGGTCGGCGGATTTACAGAGGCACAGAAAATATGTACCTTGGCGCAGGTCCACGGGATAGAGATTATTCCTCACGGCGGACAAATGCACAATCTACACGTCGTGATGAGCAGTTTTGCCTCTCCCATGGCGGAATATTTTCCGCAGACAGAAATTGAAGTGGGCAATGAAATGTTCTGGTATATCTTCGATGGAGAGGCCGTGGCCGAAAAAGGAAAATTACAACTGGACGATAAAAGACCCGGCGTCGGCCTGACATTGAAAAAGGATACAACAAATTTTACGATCATCGAATAACCGCCCAACGCGCGGCATTGCCAACACGCGGAACACCCGCCCCGAAAAACTACACACATGGCTAAAAGTATACTCGAGCTTTTCCGATTAAAAGGCCAGACCGCACTGATCGTCGGCGGCAACCGCGGCCTGGGCTTGACTATGGCGCTTGCACTCGCAGAGGCCGGCGCCAACATTTCCATTGCCGCACGCGACGAAGAAAAGAATAGAGAGGCCGAAACCGTTGTCCGCGATTCCTGGTCAGCCCAAACCCTCAGCGTGCCCTGCGACGTCTGTTCCGAAGCCAGCGTGCGCGCCGCCGTTGCCGCTACGGTAGAAAAGTTCGGTAAGATCGATATCCTGATCAATTCTGCTGGTATTAATATCCGCGGACCGATAGAAAAACTATCCCTTGAGGAATTTAATAAAGTACAGCAGGTGAATGTTACCGGCGCCTGGCTGGTTGCGCGTGAAGTGGTGCCTGTGATGAAGTCTAATGGATATGGCCGTATCATCAATATCGGCTCCATGTTGTCGGTGATAGCCATACCCGAACGTACGCCTTATGCCACCAGCAAGGGCGCCATCCTTCAATTGACCCGCGCACTGGCAATGGAGCTGGCCCCCGAACAGATCACGGCAAATGCACTGTTGCCAGGCCCATTCGCTACCGAAATGAACCTCCCCCTCTCACAGGACCCTGAAAAATATCAGGCCTTCATTTCAAAAGTGCCGATGGGCCGCTGGGGCGAGTTGCATGAGATAGGAGGGATCGTCCTGTACCTGGCAAGCCCCGCTTCCAGCTATACCACGGGTGCCTGTTTTGCCATCGATGGAGGCTGGACGACACAATGACCCCGACCCCCGACCCTTGACACCCCGACCCTCGACCTGGCGACAAAAAAACTATTCTTATGACTCACGAACCTCTTCGACTGGTGCAGCTCACCCACCCGCGCCACCACCGGAAAGTGGCGCTGGTGAAAGAACCGCTTTTGGTATTATTACAGGATACGTCATCTGTCTACCACCTGGCGCTCGAAGCCATCCGGCGAGGAAAGAAAATACAGGACCTCGTCAATACCCTCCTCACACAGGAGCAGCTGGATTACCATGCGGTTTATGAAGGCAACAGCGAATGGCGATTGCTTCCTTCTTTCGATCACCCACAAAACCCTTTTGCCTGCACCGTTTCCGGGACAGGCCTCACCCATAAGAACAGCGCGCTCCACCGGCAAATGATGCACCAGCCCGCAGCCCCCGCAAACCCAACAAACCCCGCAAACTCCGCAGCCCCCGCACCCGCCCCCGCCGGCAGCGCCCCCCCTCTCACCGACAGCATGCAGATGTATCAATGGGGCGTCGAAGGCGGATCCCCGGCCCAAGGCTCCATCGGCGCCCAGCCCGAATGGTTTTATAAAGGAAATGGATATCTGTTGAAAGCACATGGCGACCCCCTCATTATCCCCCCTTATGGCAACGACGGCGGCGAAGAACCCGAGATCGCCGGCGTCTACCTAGTAGATGAAACAGGACGCCCCTGGCGCATAGGCTTCACCACAGCCAACGAGTTTTCGGATCACGTCATGGAAAAGAAAAATTATCTATACCTCGCCCCTTCCAAACTACGCCCCTGTTCTATAGGCCCCGAGCTGGTAATAGATGGATCTTTCGCAGACCTCACCGGCACGGTGCGGATATGGCGGAAGGACGCGATCTTATGGTCGGCCCGCATTCATACCGGCGAATCCAATATGGCGCATAACCTCGCCAACCTGGAATACCACCATTTTAAATACGATATCCACCGCATTCCTTTCCAGGCGCACGTGCACTTTTTTGGCGCCGACGCCTTCAGCTTTGGCAGCCAGATACGGCTGGAACAGGACGATGTCATGGAAATAGATTGGCTGGGAATGGGTAGACCCCTGCGGAATTCCTTACAGACCCCAGCCGGCAAAGAAGAATGGATTGGCGTACGACCGCTGCAATGAACAAGAAAAACTATATAACGACAGAAAAACCTTCGGGATGGCGCTGGACGATGGTGAGCCTCGCATTCCTGGCCACGGTCCTGAATTATGTCCACCGGCTGGCGTTCAATTACCTCAGCGCGGATGGCGCGTTGCGCAAATTGATACCGGACGATGTCTTCGGCTACCTTGGCACCGCCTTCTTCATCGCCTATATGTTGTCCAATATATTTTCCGGTTATGTCATCGACAGACTGGGGGCCCGGCTCGGGTATATGCTATGTATGGCGTTCTGGACAACGGCAGGACTGGCACACGCTTTTGCCAGAACACCCTGGCAATTCGGATTGTGCCGGTTTTTTCTCGGCATCGGCGAGGCAGGCAACTGGCCGGCAGGTCTGAAGCTGACCAGCGAGTGGTTTCCTCCGCATGAACGATCTACGGCCTCCGGCATTTTCAACAGCGGGTCCGCATTGGGAGCTGTCATCGTCCCACCCCTGATAGCGTATATGGGTACCCGGTATGGCTGGCGATCTACCTTTGTCATCCTGAGTATTTTTGGATACGTCTGGCTGATCCTGTTCCGGCTGATCTATTTTACGCCCCCGACAGCCCCGCCCCCTGCAAACCCCGCCCCCCACGGGACAAAAGAACGCTCCATCCCCCCGCTGAAACTTCTAAAAACACGCTTCGTCTCGATGTTCCTGCTGGCAAAAGTTTTTATCGAGCCCGTATGGTATTTTGTTACCTTCTGGCTAGGACGCTATCTCGTAGATGTCTTTCACTGGGACATGAAAAAGATTGGCTGGTATGCCATCCTGCCCTTTTTGATCGCGGATATCGGGAACATCGGCGGCGGTTATTTTACCCAGTATATCATCGGGCGGGGTGTGCCGATCCCCAGGGCACGTAAGATCTCTGTAGGTCTTTCCGGCGGTATCATGGGTCTGGCACTGCTTGCCGGCCCCTTTTTTGCGGACTCTCCTGTTTCCGCACTCATATTATTTGGTCTGGCGGGATTTGGCTACACTTCCTACACCGCAAACTGTCTGGCTTTCCCCGCCGACGTAGTGCCCCGATCTTCTGCAGCCTCGGCATGGGGTCTCGCCTGTATCGGAAATGGCCTGGGCGGTGCCATCTTCCAGTCTTTGTCGGGTATCACGCTAAGATCCGTTTCGGCCAGCCACGGCTATACGACGGCATATAACGCACTTCTTATTGGTTTTGGAATTTGCGCCCTCATCGGCACAGCTATCCTCCTGTTCGGTATGGGGCCGCTGATAAAAAACGAAACCCTGCAACGTTATGCAGACAGCCCAGCGACAGACCGACTCACCCCCGCCCCCTAAAAATCCACACCCATCGAAACATTAAGGACCGGCTTGCCCGAAAAGAACCCGTTCATCTGCCACCCCGCATCAAATCGCAAAAAATACCCCAGCAACGTACTCCTTGCTCCAAATCCATACCCTCCGGCAAAAGGACCAATGCCCCCCGCCTTCACGAGCACCTGGAGATTGGGCGTATATGTATTGTTCGGATCCCCCAGCTGAGACGCGTCCGGATACACCTGTGTAGGCCGTTTCGGAAGACTATACTTTCCATTCCAGGCCGTGCCCAGATCAAAGAATTGCACCAGCTGGAAGTTGCGGAGAAAAGCGTTGTTGATCGGTTTGTTGAACAGCGTGGCGAACACCGGCAGACGGAATTCGCTGTTGATGACAAAAGCATTGTTGCCATTGGCAATATTCTGCCGGAAACCCCGCAGGTTGACAGCCAGCGACTGGAAGGCATAACTATCGTCCGGCTTGGGTTGCGGATTGGAATAAGCCTTGGGGAACAACCAGCCATCCGTACCCCCCAGATAATAAAGTACTTTCCTGCTGCCCCAGGAGAAGTCCCCGGCCGCGCGCACCGCCCAGATAAAATTGCGGTAGATGGGAAGATAGTGCCGCGCATCAAAACCGAAGTTATAGGTATACTTGCCGGAACCCGCGCCTGCCCCGCTGTTTAGCTGGGTATTCCAATCCATATACGCCTTGTAACGCAACCCGTTCCAGATATTCGTTGCCTTGAGCAGGGTGTTGTCATAGACGTATTCCATATGTAACAGCCCATATTTCTGCCTGGCCTGCGGACCCGCTTTCAGCGCAATGGAATCAATAGGTGACAAGGGCGGGAAACCATTGACATCGGGACGGATGATCACCTTGTCGGTACGGTAACCCACCGACATCCGGAGACTGCGCACCTTGTCAAAAGGATATTTTATAACGCCCTGCCACAAATTGGTATAAGCCTTGGCATTGTATGGATAGGCCGAAGAGAGCGCGGTATCCAGGTAATTACCCGTTTGCGTCTCCCGGTAATAGATAAGAGAATAATCAAACAGGTGTTTCAGATAGTCTACACGGGCATACCATTCGCCGCTGCCGTCAAAAAAAGAACCGTTGCCGGGCAGGAATGCAGAGCCTTGCGTGCTTGAAATGGGATTGCTGTTGGACCCGCTGCCAAAAAAAGGCAGACGTATGGCGCCGGTGAAACGAATGTCTTCAAACAAGTCAAAGATAGATGCCTTGAGCAGACCGCTAAAGGCATCCTGTCCGCTGAGATTTATCGGCAGCGACCCGGTAAAAGGCTGATACTTGCTGATAAGGACGTCGTTGTTGAAACCCGCTGTAAAATTATCGACGGAGAACTTCAGGTTGTAATCGAGCAGTTTTGCCTTTTTCAACACAGGCTCCTCACGAGGTTCCAGCGTAGGCCGGGGAGCCAGCGGATTGGAAGGATTCGCGGCAGCAGGACGTCTGTTAACGGACCGTCCCGTGTCCTTGCCAAACTCGCTGTCAAAAAAGTCGGATGTGGGTTGTCTGCGACCGCTGTCAGGACGCATTTGCGGCGTCGGACGGAGGAACCCAGCCGTTGCCACCTGGTTCTCCTGTACCGTCTTTTTGCGGTAATCGGTCATCCGGGCATTAATATTCCGCTTTTGCAATGCGGCCTCGTCGACTTTTAGCTTATACAGAAATTTCAGATTCCCCTCCGTACGTACCTCACTTACCTGTCCGGCATCCCCGGCAGCCTTTGTCTCGGTGAGCCCACTCTGGTAATTGGTGATGGGGAAGATATACGAAGAATCATTGGTGATGGCAAAGACATAGGAAGTGTCAGCCTGATTTTTGTTCTGCGCCCGCAGAGTCGAATCCAGATCTTTGGGATCGGGATTGTGCAACAATTCATCCCCGATCTTATACACGGTGTCCAGACCCGCCCGCCTTGTCGTGAAAAAGCCGGCATAACGGTTGGCGATACCATTCTCATCACTTACAAAAGTGAAGTGATTGGTATTGTATTGGGTTGGGTAACGGGCATTGCCATATTTCAGATAAGTAAGCTGCGAGATCTGTTTGCCTTCATTGTCGTTCCAGTTGTCTACCAGAAATACGTTGTAGTGATAGGTGGATGGCAACACGGTGTCCTTGGTGACCGCATGCCCCGAAGGCCGGTTGGAAGAATAGATGATACCCGTCTTATTCGGGAAGGCTACAAAAGAAGCATCCAGATCGTCATAGATATCATTGGTGATCTGCCGGTACTCCTGTTTATCCATCTTGTAAACGTAGATATCGGACTGCCCATTCCTTACGGCACTCAACAGCAATGTATTGTTGTCCAGCATGTATTTCATATCCTGCACCTGCTGGAAATCCGGCAGGTCCTGCACGATACGTTTGTATTTGGCGACGACATCATAGACAAAGAGTTTGGTCTTCCCCCTGTCCCAGTAGATGACGGCCAGCCGCGTTCCCTTGTTGTCCCAGGCGATCAGCGGATAGTGGGGATTGATCTGCTCCTGCAGCGATCGGACCCCATTCTTTAGCAAAACTTTGTTATTGATGTAATTCTCGTGGAGCGAGACTGTGTATTTTCCGCGATTGTACTCTACCACTGCATAGGTCTGGCTCTTGGGTTGAGGATTGGGGGAGAAGTGAAAAAAATCCTTGTGGTCATTGATGTCCTCCGTTACGGCAACGGTCCCTTTAGGGAAGTTCCGGCGGCCGCGGATGTCCTTTTCATATTTCTCTTCCTGTTCCTGCATAAAGTCTTTAAGGACTTCCTTGAACTTCTTTTTGCAGATGCGCATGGAGGCATTGTTCAGATTACGGTACACACGGGAGAGATAAAGGAAGTAGGTCACGTTCTCCTTCTTATACTTTTCGGCCAGATAATACCAAAAGGCATGACCCGCCAGATTAGGCTTCTCAAAGGCAAACTGATAAAAATTATTATAACGGCCCGAAAGCATGGCCGATTTCAGCTGATCATCCAGCAGCGTATTCCAGTTCTCACCGGCGTACTCGATATAACCGTCGGTTAACCATTGGGGCAGATCGAGCAGCGCCTGGTTAGTGGCAAACTCCCCAAGATCGTCGCCAAAAAGGATGTTTTCCACCAGGATACGGGCAATACCCTGTCTTATCTGGATGCGGAGATTGTTGTGATCGCCGTTGTAATAAACGACCATTTTGTTGTTCACCAGCTTGGTGATGCCTCCCGTCGTCTGCCAGTCCAGGTTTAGCCCGATATTGGACTGCTCCAGATCATTGTAAGAATTATATATGATGACGTTTGCGCGGCGCTGCAGGCCATATTCTACAAAACGTTCGATACCCGGTAATTCTTTTTCTGCCAGCTGCGCCACGAATTTGCCCAGTTCCTGCCCCCCCTCACTAAAATAACTGTTGAAATTGGTCGTCTGATAATATTTCCATTTGAACTTTTTGAATTGCAGGCGGTTTTTCCCGAATTCCACCGTATTCACCTGGGCCAGCGCCGATCCGGAGAAAAAGAAAAGTCCCAACAGCAAATACCAAAAAAAATAGTGTGACTTCAACCGAAACTGATGAAATTGCATACCTGCTTTTCTTTAAGGTTTTAAAGTTATAACAATCCCAAATACCGGTGAAATTGATTTTACCATAAATAAATTTGCTATGCTGACCGTAAAGTCCTTTGAATTCAACCCAGTACAAGAGAACACATACGTGCTATTTACTGAAAAGGATGCCTGCTGTATCATCGATCCAGGCTGTTATTTTCCGAACGAACGCACCGTTTTGGAGGAATTTGTTGAGCAGCAGGGACTAAGCCCGGTCCTCCTGCTGAACACCCATTGCCACCTGGATCATGTTTTTGGGAATAAGTTCGTTTACGACACCTGGCACTTACCTCTCCACCTCCACGAAAAGGAGCAGCCCGTGCTGGCCCGGGCTCCCGACGCCGGCCGCGCCTGGGGTATGCCTTTTGAAAATTACCGGGGCCAGCTGGTTTATATTGCACCCGGCCAAAAGATCACCATTGGCGACGACCAGCTGGATATCCTCTTCCTCCCGGGGCATTCTCCGGGCAGCTTAGGTTTTTACAGTAAAGAACAGGGTTTTCTCATCGGGGGGGACGTACTGTTCCGGGGCAGCATTGGCCGCACAGACCTGCCAGGCGGCGATCACGCCACCCTGCTCCACAGCATCCGCACTCAACTGTGGCCGCTGCCGGATGAGACCATAGTTTACCCGGGTCACGGCCAGCCGACGACGATAGGCTGGGAGAGGGCACATAACCCCTTCCTGAAATGACAGCAGGTTGCCGGAGCCAGCTCCCCATCATTGACCCCATCCTAGGCCGTCACACCGCCCAAATATTTCCCGATATACGGCAGCCGCTGAAACTCCTTCCGCTCCACCCGGAGAACAAACAGCGCATACGCACCCAATAACACCGTCCCCAACCCCAGGCTAAACACCCGGTTTGACCAGAAACCCGTCAGGAAAAGATGCAGGAAATAGATCAACGCGACGATAACCATATAGGCCATCAGCTTCTTCCAGGCATAAGGCACCCGGTATACCTTCTGCCCCCAGACAAAGGAAATGACCATCATGCTTCCATAACAAAGAAAGGTCGCCCAGGCAGAAGCCATATACCCCCAGCGCGGTATGAACAAATAGTTGATGACAAGCGTAATACCCGCTCCGATAAGCGTAATATAGGCCCCCGCACGGGTATTGGTGGACAACTTATACCAGATGGAAAGATTGTAATAGATGCCAAGGAACATATTGGCAAATAACAGGATGGGCACCACCTTTAACCCCTTCCACATGGAATGGTCTGTAATGAAATATTTCCAGATATCCAGATATAGGGTCACGAACAGGAACATCCCGCTCACCAGGATGACAAAGAACTTCATCACCCGGGCATAGGTTCGCTGAGCGCTGCTCTCGACGGACTGACGGTAAAAGAATGGCTCGGCGCCCATCCGGAAAGCCTGAACGAAAAGGGATATCAGGAGCGACAGCTTATAACAACCGCTGTATATGCCCACCTGATACATAGCATAATTGCCTGTATGAGGGAGCCGTTTTTCGAGCATGATCCGGTCAAAAGTCTCGTTGATCATCCCCCCAAAACCCGCGATGGTAAGAGGCAGCGCATAGACCATGATCTGTTTCCAGAGCGTTACGTTGAATTTCCAGGAGAACCCCTTCAGCAAGGGAGACAACAGGACCAGCTGGAAAAAATTCTGGATGACATTGGCCAGCAATACATAGGTCACAAAACCCAGTTTCGGCTGATAGATCAGCGCCACAATGCTATTGGGATGCGCTTTCAGCAACGCGGGACAAACGGAAAGAAAGAAATAGGTAAGGCCGATATTCAACAAAATGCCCGATATCCTGATCATGGCAAACTTTCTGGGCCTTCCCTCGTGCCGCAGCCTCGCGAAAGGCAGCGCCGACAAAGCGTCAAAGCCGATAAGCAATGCGGCTAGCACCACATATATCGGATGATCGGCTATATCGATGAACTCGGCTAAAGGCAGCCTGAACAAAAGGATCAATGCGGTTATCAGCGTCGTACTGCCCATCAGGGAGATCAACAGCGTGGAATACAGGTCTTTTTGCGTTTCTTTCTGCTGTATATACCGGAAATAGGCATAGTCCAGCCCAAACAACACCCCAATATTGACAAAAGAGATATTGGCGTAGACCAGGCTCATTTCCCCATATTCCGGCGTACCCTTGAACTTATACGTCAGGTAGGGGGTCAGCATATAGCTCAGGAATTTGGCTAATATCGAACTCACGCCATACCAAACCGTCTCCCCTGCTAATTTTTTTATACTGCTCATAGTGCAAATCCTTCCATGCCAGGAAAGTACAAAATTAACCCCGTGGAACGGATATTATTGTTCCTGGCAATGGGTTTTTGCAAAAATCACAAAATCTCTTCTTCCCGGATGATATTATGCTTCAAGGCAAAGATCACCACCCCCGCCGTATTCTTCACGTCCATCTTTTCCAAAATACGCGTGCGATAACCCTCTACGGTGCGTTTACTCAGAAACAACAGGTCGCCGATCTCCTGCGCCGTATGCTGCCGGCAGATCAGCCGGATAATATCCTTTTCCCTGTCGGTGAATAAAGCCGCCGGCGCCCTCAGACGGGAATCGAATTTGCTCTTGACAATAAGGGACGCCAGGTGGGCCGTGGTATGCTTGCAGTAGTAAATATTACCCTCATTTACGGTGGCAATGGCCTCCATGATCTCCTTCTTATCGGCGTTTTTCAGCAGGTAACCTTTAGCGCCCGTTTCCAGCATTTCTACAATGAGGTCTTCCTCCTCGAACATCGACAAGGCAATGATCTTCAGGTCAGGATATCTTTGCAACAGAAGCCGGGCCGCAGAAATTCCATCCAGCCGGGGCATTTTAACATCGGTGAGCACCATACTGGGCCTTTTCTCTTCCACCAGTTGTAACAACTCGTGCCCGTCCCCTGCTTGCCCTACAAGAGAGACTGACTCCTGTTTGGACAGCATAAGCGCAAGGCCATCTCTAAAAATCTCATGGTCATCTGCGATGATCAGGCTGATACTATTTTTCATCCGGATATATATTAAGCTTGGCGAGGGCCCGGCTCCAAATTTAAACAAAGCAGACCATCCCTAACTCAATTCACCGGAATTTTAATGAAGTAATTCGTACCGGCGCCTGGCATGGAATCCAGCGTGAGGATCCCATTTAGTATCTCACAACGGCTTTCAAGACTGCGAAGCCCCAGCCCATGAGAGCCCGCTAAAGCTTTTTCCCTGTCGAACCCTGTTCCGTCATCCTTGGTCAAACACAAAAGATAACCGCCTTCTTCACTGAAGCCGATTTGCAGTGTCTTGGCCCGGGCATGCTTGATGGTGTTGTGAACGATCTCCTGGATCATCCGGAAGATATGGATCTCTTTTTCTTTCGGGATCTTTATTTCTTTTACGATATACAGCTGGATATTCACCGATTGCTTGGTGTTCACCTGGTTGATAAACTCACGCACAGCTTCCAGCAACCCTTTTCTTTCCAGCGTATTGGGCAGCAGGTCGTGGGAGATACGACGCATACTGCCGATGATCTCATCGAGATAACCTCCCGTTTTATTGAGGATAACGCGGTCATCTTCCTGTTCGACGTCCACACTGCTGATGTTCAGTTTCACAGCAGACAGCAAAGGCCCCAGACTGTCATGCAGATCGTTGGCAATGCGTTTACGCTCGTTCTCACGAATGGTGATCTCGGCAAAGATCTTTTCCCGCTGCAGACGCATGTACCGGCGATGATAACGAATGATACTAACAAAAAAATAAATGATAATGACTGCAATGATCAGGGATACCAGTATGGTTATATTAAGGATCTTCGTTTCCATTATTCATGAGTTGCCTGATACATGCAGCCGGCTCTTTAACGCAGGGTAAATTTTTGAGGAGCAGGTATTAGCAGTAAAGCAATAGCAAAAATAATGTTTGTCAAGGCATTAATGTAACCGAACAACATTATTATATTGGTCGTGATGTCGGATTGTCCAAAAAGACTGGCCTGGTAAGCCCATTCATAAATGATCTTATAGATAAAATAAATAATAAATCCTATGCAGATAAGAAAATCCGGACGCTGTAATAGATTTCGATTATCATGAGTAATCATGAAGTTGATCTTGTTGACGCTGAGCAGCACAATGAGAAAGGCGTCAAAAAAACGAAAATAAGGGGAAAACTCCCTGATATGATCAAAGACGATGTTTTCGATCACCCACACCACGACAGGTAAGATCAAAAAGACATAGAAGATCTTTTTTTGCGATCGCAGAAGTCCCCATACATGGAACTGCCAGGCAATAATTAGCCACTCGACCAGCGCATAGATATTACTGGCTGTGGCATTGGTAATATGTGCTACTCTGATAAGATAACGGTTGATCAGCTCGGTGATGACTCCGATCACCAGCAGCAAAAAAAAGGGCCGGTAGCTCTTTCCAATACGGTTAAGGCGTACCAGCCCTGCAATAAATGCTAACAGAATAGATTGACTGAAAAGGAATATTATAAATGACCTCATATAGTGTTTTCCTCTAATGCTGACAATCGCCAATTTATTTAAAAATTGGCTAAATAGTAATCCTAACAGTCAGGTGGCGGGGGTAGGTATCAGGTACAGATGATGGCTAGTTCAGACCACTGCCTCCATCGTCGCAGGCCGTCGGACAACGTTGCCCGTCCTCGATGGCCTGCCCATTGGTCACCTTTAGCGCCTCGGTCTTTATCGGAGTCGTTCCGGGAGCAGGCTTGCCGTCCATACCTATGATCTGGTCGATCATATCGTTGCCCTTTTTGTCATAAGGCACCATGACCAGCTTGATCTCGCCGGCAGGACCACGGCCGAAATAAATGCGGATACCACGAGCCCTTCCTTGTTTTTCATTCTTTTGACGGATCAGTATCCGGAACACATCACTGGGAAAGGACTCGGCATGGCCGAATTGCATGGAGTCCTTAAAGTTTGGACAGTGCAGATTGAAACTGTCGATGTTAGCCCGGAAACTGGCCGTTAACTGGCGGGCAGTTTCAATGGGAATGACGTGCGGGGCGACAACGGTGTCCTCAATGGGCCCCAGACCGTCGTCACCATTATCTCCGGCATGCCCGCAGCCCGATAGGACGCTGAACGTGATAAGGAGTGATAAAAAAGACAAAAAGGTGGGGAAAAGACGGTTTGGTCTAAGGATTTTGTTCATAAGAATTGTTTTTAAAAAGAATTGATTAGGGCGCCAAAATACTACTTCCCCGTATAAAGATCAGCAGGTATTAATTCGGGATTAAATAGGTAGAACTACGCATTATTTTGGGTACAAGTGCTCTAGGCAGGCTGCCAGGAGAAATAGAACTTTGATCTGCCCTTCAACCAACGGTGTGGGAATGTTCAAGAAATAATTTGCATTAGCTCCTAAACCCCTCTCCGGATCAGATACTATCTACCATTAAACGTTTGTGAGGTTATCCAGCAACTCTACCGGCCGAAAGGCAGGAAGGGTTGGCTGTTGAAGCCCACCCGCGGCGGGCCTGAACCGCCCGCTCGCCCCCGGCGCCCCTATTCATCCCCCCTTATCTTCCGGCGCCCCTCCTTCGTCTGACCTTGCCTCTTCTTCCCCTCGATCCTCCTTTCCCTGGCCGCAGCCGAAGGCTTGGTTGCAATCCGCCTTTTCTCCTTTTTCAGCCCCTGCTCGAGCAAAACATGCATTTTACGGATCACCTCCGCCTTATTCCCCAACTGGGTGCGAAACACCTGCGAACGCACCTGTAACAACCCATCCGCATTGATCTTTGCCGACAATTTGCTTTCAAGAGTGTCTTTTTGAACCGCCGTGAGCATAGCAGAATTCCGGATGGAAAAATAACCTTCCACCATCGTTTCCACCTTGTTGACATTCTGCCCACCCTTGCCCCCGCTGCGGGCCGTTTGGAAAATTATTTCTTTTGTGATGTCGATCTTCATTATTTTAGACGCCGGAAGTCTTCCTCTTCCTCCCGGCAAGTTAAAGATAATCTAAAAAGGCCTGCCGGAAAGGAGCATAGGACCCCTAAACTGATGTCGTTCCCGCTGAAGAAATCCCGGTGCACAAGGAAATATTAAAATTGCCGGTTATGTATGCGTTTCGGACCAAAAGCTGGTCCGGGAATTGCAAAAAGGATTCTTGGCCAGCATCAGAGGACCCGTTCACATACCGGCATGAAAAATATAACCAGGGATTTATTAAAAAGAGCTATTCCTCACATTATCGCCATTGTTGTTTTTTTGGTGGTGGCAGTCATCTATTGTAAACCGGCATTCGAAAATAAGGTCCTCTTTCAGGAAGACGTACTCCAATGGCAGGGGATGGCACGCAACTCTTTCCAATATAAAGAGCTTCACGGGCATTTTCCCTTATGGAGCAATAGCATGTTCGGCGGTATGCCCGCTTACCAGATCGCTTTGGACCCCCAGTCCGTGAGCATTCCGGAGTTTTTCTCGGGGTTATTGACCCTTTTCCTGAAAAAACCGGCCAGTTTTTTCTTTTTAGCCAGTATCTGTTTCTACTTTCTGGCCATGGTCTTACGGATAAACCCCTGGATAGGCATCATCGGCGCCCTTGCATATGCCTATTCAACCTACAATCCGGTCATCGTCTCCGTTGGCCATGACACGAAAATGCAGGCCATCGCCCTGATGCCCGGGGTCATCGGCTCGCTCCTCCTCATCTGCGAAAAAAGATACTGGACCGGCATGCTGCTCACGGCCCTGTTCACCGCCCTCATCGTTCAGACCAATCATATGCAGATCGTGTATTACACGATGATCATCGGCGGCGGCATGCTGCTTGGCTATACCGTTGTCTGGCTTCGTAAAGGAAATGGCCGCCACCTGCTCCGGACGATCGCGCTGGTATTGGGCGGAGCTGTCATCGGAGTCCTCAGTAATGCCGTGGTCCTTTTCACTACTTTCGACAGCTCAAAAGAGACGGTCCGGGGTGGAAGCGAACTGGCCGACGTCCACAGCAGCTACACCGCCAACGGTCTGGCCGAACAATCCGCTTTTGACTTCAGCATGTACAAACTCGAGCCCTTCGTGATGCTGGTGCCGAATATCTACGGAGGAAGCACGGATGTCCCGCTGCTGCCCGCCGAAAAGTCCAGGGCTGTCCAGGCCACGAATAAGATGCCCCCCGACCTGGCCGGACAGATTGGGGAAGCCGGTCCCCGCTATTACTGGGGTGGGGTAGGCGACTTGCTGTCAGGCCCGCCCTATGTCGGCGCGATTATCGTTCTGCTGGCGCTGCTCGGATTTTTTATTCTGGACGATCGCCACAAATGGTGGGTACTGGCAGTGATGATCCTCACCATCGCCATGAGTTGGGGCGGATACTTCCAGGGCTTTAACAGCTTTCTGCTGAAGTATCTCCCGATGATGAATAAATTCCGCGCGCCCAGCATGATCCTGGTCGTTCCGACCTTCCTGTTTTGTATGATGGCAATGCTTACATTGCAAAAGATCGTGCAGACCGACGATAGGATGACCCTCTGGCGTTCCTATAAATGGGGACTGCTGACCGTGACGGGCATTTTTCTTGTACTGGCCCTGCTCTGGTTCAGATTCGACTATGCCAGCAGTTGGGAAGAAGGACTGCTGAAAAAGGCGGCGGCGAAAGGCAGCGAGGCACTGGGATATATGCAGGCTTTCGCAAAAGGTTTACACGCAGACCGGCAACGATTGTTTGGAGAAAGCCTGCTCAGGAGCCTGGTCCTGACAGGGACAGCAGCCCTGTTGATCGGCTTTTATATACGCAGACGCTTGCGGCCGGCCTTATTAATGGGTATATTAGGCGTACTTGCCTTTGCAGACGTCATGAGCATTGACCTCAACTACCTGAACAGCGATAATTACCAGGAGAAGAACGATTATCAGCAAAATTTTACGATCTCGGCCGCCGATAAAGAAATTTTGGCAGATAAAGACTATTACCGCGTCTTCGACCTGCGCGACAGTATTTCCAATGCACTCAGCTATGGCGCCATGACAGCCTATTTCCATAACTCCATCGGCGGTTATCATGCGGCCAAGCTAAAAAGCTATGAAGACCTCATCAATCATCAGCTGTTCAATTACCCCAACTGTAGCGGCGTGATCGACATGCTCAACACGAAATATATCATCCAGCATACACCTGCAGGAAAAGACACGGTCATCCATAATGACAGCGCCCTGGGACCTGTTTGGTTTGTCCAGAATGTACAGTTCAGACCTACTCCTGCCGGCGTGATGAATTCGCTGACCCATTTCCACCCGCTGGATACCGCCATCGTATTCTCGGCCGACAGCAGCCAGGTGGCCTATGATGCCGCCGTGGCCGATACGACAGGCTATATCGGATTGGTAAAAAATGACAACGACGACGTGACCTATCTGTCGGAGACGTCCGACAGACGTTTTGCCGTATTCAGCGAAGTATACTACAAACGCGGCTGGCGCGCCTGGATAGACGACAAAGAGGCCCCGATCATCCGCACGAACTACGTGCTGCGCGGTCTTTCGATCCCGCCCGGACGACACATCATCCGCTTTTTCTTCCGGCCGACATCATATTATGTGGGACGACAGCTGCAATGGATGGCCTCGATCATTTTCCTGATGATGATGACCGGCACCCTGATCGTTGCTGTTCAAAAGATCAGGGCGATGCCGTGGTCCGGTTATCCCAAACCGCTATGGCAGCCGGCATAACCGATCAACACCTATCTTCGTACAAAAAATGAGAGCCGTGATACAGCGCGTTAGCCGCGCATCCGTCACCATAGAAGGGAAAGTAAGATCCTCCATCGATGATGGCTTGCTCGTATTGGTAGGCATCGAAGACAGCGACACCCCGGAAGACATCGAATGGCTTTGCGGAAAGATCGTCAACCTGCGAATTTTTAATGACAGCGATGGCGTCATGAACGTCTCCGTAAAGGACATGGACGGGGACATCCTCCTGGTAAGCCAGTTCACCCTTCACGCTTCTACGAAAAAAGGCAACCGCCCCTCCTATATCCGCGCCAGCAAACCGGATATCGCTATCCTCCTTTACGAAAAAATGATCAGCTGTCTCGAAACCCAGCTGGGTAAACCCGTCGGCACAGGTGAATTCGGAGCGGATATGAAGGTGGAGCTGTTGAATGACGGACCCGTCACGATCCTTATGGATACAAAAAATAAAGAGTAACATATGCAGATCTACCAAATTGACGCTTTTACAGAACAACTTTTCCACGGCAATCCCGCTGCAGTGGTGCCATTAACAGAATGGTTGCCGGATGATATCATGCAACGCATTGCCATGGAGAACAATCTTGCCGAGACCGTCTTTTTTGTTCCGGAAGGAGATCAGTATATCATCCGCTGGTTTACACCGGCAGTAGAAGTAGACCTGTGCGGGCACGCTACACTGGCCGCGGCACACGTGCTTTTTGAAGAGATGGGATATATGGCCGGCACTATCCGTTTCTATTCGCCGCGAAGCGGCCTGCTCGAAGTATCAAAAGGGGATCAGCCAGGACAGCTAACACTCAATTTTCCATCAGGGCCACCCGTGCCGGTGGACGCAGCCCCGCTAACAGTCATTTTTGAAGGTTTGGGCCTCGCCCCGCAACCACTCTTCAAAGGCCCCTACGACTATATGATCGTCCTGGATAAGGAAGAACAAATAGCCGCTCTGGACCCGGACTTCAGACGGCTGGCAGCTTCACCAGGTCGCGGGGTGGTGGTGACCGCGCCGGGAAGGGAGTCGGATTTTGTCTCCCGCTGTTTTTTCCCTCAGTCCGGTATAGACGAAGACCCCGTTACCGGCTCGGCACACACGATGCTTGTTCCTTATTGGGCAGACCGTCTCGGCAAACCTCGACTTTCAGCCATCCAATTGTCGGCAAGACGCGGTTACCTGGATTGCCGGCTGGCCGGCGACCGGGTATACATCAGCGGTTATGCGAAAATTTTTATGAAAGGCGAAATACTCGCCCCCCATTTGGATACTCCTCCTCCCCATTTGGATACTCCGCCGGCGCCCCTTTCCATCCGCCACGCCCAGAACATGGTGGATGAATGGATCCGCACCACAGGCGTGCGTTACTTCTCCGAACTCACGAATATGGCCATCCTGACCGAAGAGGTCGGCGAGGTGGCGCGGCTGATGAGCCGTCTATACGGAGACCAGTCTTTTAAAGATTCAGACAAAGGAAAAGAGTTATCCGACGAGCTGGCCGATGTTCTATGGGTCCTTATCTGTATCGCCAACCAGACAGGCGTCGACCTCACCACGGCCCTGGAAAAGAATTTTACAAAAAAGAATATCCGCGACGCGGCCCGCCACCAACAGAACCCGAAATTGAAATAGCGCCCCGGCGGAACCCGCCGCCACGCCCGCACCCGCTGACCCGCACCCGCTGACCCGCACCTGCCGGCCCGCCCCCCCTATTCCGACCTCAAACTCTTCACCGGCGGTGTCAACGCCGCCTTCACCGACTGGAAACACACCGTCATCAATGCGATCAGCACGGAAACAACCCCTGCCGCCGCAAACATCCACCATCTGATGGAGATGCGGTACGCATAGCTTTCCAGCCAGCGGCTGAGCAGCCAGGCAGCCAGCGGCAAAGCAATGATATTGGAGATGATCACCAGTTTCAAAAAATCCTTGGACAACAAACCCGTAATACCCGAAACGCTGGCCCCCAGCACTTTACGGATGCCGATCTCCCGGGTCCGCTGCTCGGCCGTATAAGAGGCGAGACCAAAAAGACCCAGACAGGATATGAAGATGGCCAGGGTCGCGAATAACCCCGAAAGCTTGCCGATCAGACTCTCGGCCGTGAATTTTGCATTGAACTTGTCGTCGACGAAACTATAGACAAAAGGATACCCGGGATTATCTTTCTTCATCACCGCTCCAATGGCAGCCAGCGCCTTATCGGACTGCACCCCATCCTTTATCCGCACATAAAAATACTTCGACTCCACAGGATGAGAATAAAAGACCACCGGATCGGGTTTCCCATAAAAATCTCCATACACATAATCCTTGACAACCCCCACCACTTTATCATGCCCATCCCCATACGCGAGCAGCTTGCCGACCGCACTGCCTTTACCCATCATCCGCGCCAGCGATTCAGTGATGAGCACCTGCGCGCTGTCCTGTGAATAATCTGTCTTGAAGTTTCGGCCCTCCACCACCTGCATGCCCATGGTCTTTAAATAGTCATGATTGATCACCCGTACGGAGATAAGTATTTTGGAGTTCGGATCTTTACCCTGCCAGGAATATCCGGTCGTATTATTCGAAACATTGAGATTCTCCATATTCGCCAGCCCCGTATTCTCAACATAACCCGTCTGTAAAAGATCCTGCCGCACGGCTTCATACTTATCGATCAGGGCGGGAGAAGCACGCACGTCGAGCAGGTTGTCTTTATTATAACCCAGATTGCGGTTCTTGATATGCTGCACCTGCCGGTAGACGATGACGGTGCTGACGATCAAAAAAATAGAAATGGAGAACTGCAGGACGACCAGACTTTTTCGCGTGAAAGCCGCAGCGCCATCTTTTCCCCGGATCCGTTTGAACACCTGCACGGGATTGAACCCCGAAAGATACAGGGCCGGATAGCTCCCCGCCACCAGACCACAGATCAGCATTATCGCCAGCATGGATATTATATGCAGCGGTTGATCGAGACCAAGGCTCAGCTGCTCTTTTACCAGGAGATTGAACCCGGGCAGCAACAAAGTGATGAACAGGACGCCCAGCACCATGGACAAGGCCGATAGCAGGATAGACTCCCCGATGAACTGAAAGATCAGCTTCGACCGCTCGGCCCCCAACACTTTACGGACACCCACTTCACGCGCTCTTTTTTCGCTGCGGGCCGTCGCCAGGTTCATAAAATTGATACAGGCGATAAGTAAGATGATACAGGCTATAAAAGTAAAAAGACGGACATACTCTATCCGCCCGCCATTCTGTTTCCCATCCACAAATTCATCCCGAAGCCGCCAGTCCTTCATGCCGACGATCAGGGGTTGTGCTGAGGCGGCATCGGCCGATTTCTTATGGATAAACCCGCTCAGCTGCCGGTTGATGACTGCCGGGTTGGCGCCGGGACTTAATTCCACATAAGTGCTCAAACCATTGGCGCCCCATTTTTTTAGCCAGTCATTGTCCTTCTCATATGATTCGAAAGGTATCACACAATCCAGCTGTACCGTTGAATTCTCCGGGAGATCATGGATAACCCCGGTAACTGAAAAATTTTCGGCATTGTCCCTTTTCAGGGTTTTGCCCATAGCGCTTGCCGCATCTCCGAAAAATTGCCGCGCCATCTTTTCCGTAATGACGACACTATTTAAATTCCGGAAGACAGTCGCCGGATCACCCTGTATAAAGGACAGGGAAAACATGCTGAATATAGAGGCGTCGGCATAGATGCCATTTTCATAGACGGATTTATCTCCTATACCAAATAACGCCTGATTGCTCCGCGTCCGGCAGGTGGCCGCCACACCCGGGATCTCCGCTTTCATGGCTGCCGCCAATGGACCAGGAGATGAACTGAATGTTCGGATATTTCCATTATAGGTCTGGTTGGTCCGTACATTGTATACCAGCTCTCTTTTTGGATAAGGATCATAGCTCAGCTCTGCCTCCACCCACAAAAAGATCAGCCCGGCACAGGTGATGCCAACAGCCAGACCGAATATGTTTAGAAAACTATATGTTTTATTCTTCCAGACATTACGCAAGGCGGTGAGCAGATAGTTCCTGAACATGATAAATGTTTTCACAGAGGGAGCCAAGACAATGCCACTCTTATATAATATTGATAATTAATTAGTTATCGGAAGTTTTTAGATTCGACTTGTTCGGTTTTGGTACAAAGGGTGTTCGGTATATCTTTGCCGACTATGGCAAACGATACGAACAGGTTCCAGGCGATCATTTCGCATTCGAAAGAATACGGTTTTATTTTTCCTTCCAGTGAGATATACGACGGATTGAGCGCGGTATATGATTATGGCCAGTACGGCAGCGAATTGAAAAAGAACATCAAGGACCATTGGTGGAGATCCATGACGCAGCTACAGGAGAATATCGTAGGTATCGACGCCGCCATTTTCATGCACCCCACCACCTGGAAGGCCAGCGGTCACGTGGATAATTTCAGCGACCCGATGATCGATAATAAGGATAGTCAGAAACGTTATCGCGTCGACCATCTCATCGAAGCCCGCATCGACGACCTGGCAGCAGCAGGCAAGACCAGCGAGTCTGACGCCCTTCAGACGGAAATGGACCGGCTTATAGCCGCCAGCGACTTCCCGGGTCTTAAAAAGCTCATAGAGGACCAGAAGATAAAATGTACTATCAGCGGAACATCCAACTGGACAGACGTCCGCCAGTTCAATCTCATGTTCTCTACTCAATTGGGCAGCGTATCCGAAGAAGCCAGCGAGATCTACCTCCGACCCGAAACCGCACAGGGCATCTTCGTCAATTTCCTCAATGTACAGAAGACAGGCCGGATGAAGATACCTTTTGGTATCGCGCAGATCGGCAAAGCCTTCCGCAACGAGATCGTCGCACGGCAATTCATTTTCCGTATGCGCGAATTCGAGCAAATGGAAATGCAATTCTTCATCCGCCCCGGCACACAAAAAGAATGGTACGAACACTGGAAAGAAGCCCGGATGAAATGGCACCTCGGCCTGGGAATTCCTGCCAATAAATACCGCTTCCACGACCACGTCAAACTGGCGCATTACGCAGACGCCGCCTGCGACATAGAATATGAATTCCCCTTTGGCTTCAAAGAAGTGGAGGGTATCCATTCCCGTACCGATTTCGACCTGAAGAATCACCAGGAATACAGCAAAAAGAAAATGCAGTATTTCGATCCGGAGATCAATCAGAATTATATTCCCTATGTCGTCGAAACTTCGATCGGCCTGGACAGGACGGTGCTGATGGTCCTGAGCGAAGCCTATATGGAAGAAGACCTGAGCACACCGGAAAAATCCGATAGCAGGGTAGTGCTGAAATTCCCTCCCAAACTGGCTCCCATCAAGCTGGCCGTGCTGCCTCTGACCAAAAAGGACGGACTCCCGGAGATCGCACGCGACATTATGGATAAGTGTAAACCCCTGTTCAGATGTTTTTACGAAGAAAAGGATACTATCGGTAAAAGATACCGCAGGATGGACGCCATCGGCACTCCTTTCTGTGTAACAGTCGATCATCAAAGCAAAGAAGACCAGACAGTTACGATACGTCATCGGGACAGTATGGCGCAGGAGCGGATACCCATCAGTGCTATTGCAGGTATTGTCAGCGAACAGCTGGTGTAGAATAGCTGCACCAGGAAAAATAAATAATAATGCTGCGGTTTTCTTGAACTTTTCTATTATTTTCTTGCTATATTTGGCCGCGGATAAGGTCCTGAAAGCCTATCCACTAACCCCTGGATAACTGGATAACTTGTCGTAAACTCCCTTAAGAAGAGCCTGTCTTCTTGTTCAGAACCTTAAATAATTTAAGAAAAATGTCAGTCACATTTGATGTTGTCATTAACCCTATTATCCTGTTTATTACACTACTAACAGGCGCTATTCTAGGTTTTGTATTGGGACGAAGGAAATTAGCCAAAAGTAAGTCGGAGATCCACAAATTGGAGGGGGAGCTTATGAACAGCCATCAGGAAACGCTTGAATCACAACGGGCTTTAGTCGCTCTTCAAGCCAGATTGAGAGATGAGACGATACCTGTAATTCCCATGAAGATCAGCGGTAATAAGGAAAATCCCAAAGAAAAGGCTACGAAATAATGCGTCGCATTTGGAATGCGTAGCGTTTGAACGCTCGCGTTTGGACTGCCCCGTAAGGTCACCCGTATAGTTCCTGATGGATTGACTTACGGTCATATCCCAGCGCCTGAATGCGCTGTTTAGCCTCATCTATCATATTCTTCCATCCACAGAGAAAGAAATTCGCCGCCCTCAGGTTTTCCAGGGCCGGAACTGTCATGGCCGCAATAGCCGTGGACTTGATCCCGCCCTCACTTACCCCCGCTTCCGCCTGCCCCAATCCTCCGGCAGGCCCCCTCTCTACCACTGATTGTCTGCACAATTCTTCGTAGATCGTATGTACATACCCGGTACGGACAAGCGGTCCGGCCTGCTCGGGTGTTTCCCGGGAAAAAGTTGGGATGTAATGAAAGGCAGGGATCTTTTCCGCGAGTTCGGTCAATTCCTGTCGATAGAGACAGTCGCTGAAATGACGACAGCCAAATATCAGATAGATATCGCGATGGGCAATATTGTGATTGAGGATATGATGACTCATCGAACGGAAAGGGGCAATGCCCGTACCCGTACAGATAAAAAACAGATCTTTTTCTATGGGCTCCGGTAAGGTAAAAACACCCTGAGGCCCCCGCAGCGTTAACTCACTGCCCACGGTTACCTGATTGAAAAGATAGTTCGTACCGGCCCCTCCTTCCAATAACACGATCACCAATTCGATGATATTGGTGCCATCCGGCCAGGACGCAATGGAATAACTACGCCAGCGTTTGTTGGGCTTTTCATGAATGGGTAAGTCGAGTGTGACAAACTGCCCGGGCTCGAACTCGAAGGAAGATAATGCCGGGAGTTGTATCCAGAATCGGCGGGTCTGAGCAGCCTCCTGCTCGATCCGTATGACCTTACCTGTTTGCCAGGGTTGCAGCATACCGTTAGAATTTAGCTTGCTGTCCCGACACCAGGGCAGCAAGCTAAATTTACGGAATTATTTTTTCAATACCAGCAGTTCCTTATGATAGGTCTTGTCCCCATGGTTGATCTGCAAGGTATATACACCAGAAGCCAGGTTGGCAACATCCACCTGCTGGGAGAACAGCCCCGAGAATCCGGGATAGTCCGCGGTATACACCTTTTGCCCCACCATATTGGTCAGGCTGATGCTGGTATTGGCCGTCGTGCTCATAAAAAACTGCAGTTGAAATGCTCCCGAACTTGGATTGGGAAAAGTGGAAAGCCCTATGGCGGCATTGGCATCCCCACCCGAAGGCGTCCAGGTGATTTTATTGGATATCAGCACACATCCCGTCGTCGGGTCCGTCACCTCCGTATAGTATACGCCGGGTATCGTCGCTGAGTCGGTCTGCCCATTATGACCCACCAACAACGAATCATTCACATACCACTGATTATTGCTGTCGGTATTACTGGTAAAAGTATTCCCGTTCAGGGTTATGACAGGCGATGCTTCCGTCTCTGCAGTGACAGGCGTTCGGGGACTGGGACAACCCGCCAGCCTGATCCCCATATTATAGAAAGGATAATAAAGTTTATGTGAATAGATGATACTGTCGGCTTTGCCAAAATCCCGGAGATCATTACCCGTGATAGAGATGATGCCGGGTAGAGATAGCGGATAAGGATCCTTGCTGATATTTGTATTCAGGAAGGCGCTTGCCGTATCCAGACAATCAAAGATAATGATATAGTCGCCGGGCGTGGGAATGGGAATATTGATCAAAAAAGTAGCCCCTGTATCGGAATTGTCACTGGTTGGCACATTCACCTGGGAACTGGTGTCCGGAACAGTTTTGGTCGCATAGACATCGATGGTATTGGTATAGACGGGCAGATAGCTGTATCCCCCCGTATTATTATTAAAGCTCTGCAGGGTGGCCAGCGTGAACTGGATCCTGCCGGCATGACCGATATACATTTTAGCGCTTTCGATGGTCAGCGGCACACTCGTAGTGATCATCATAAAATTACCACGAAACCGTAAATAAGCGCCCTGGTTGCTGCCGGACGAAGTGAAGAATGTCTTGGCGGGCGCCCCTGCCTTTGCCTTCAGATCGTTAAGACCCAGGTAATAGGTCTTACTGGCCGGGATCACCGTGGTAGTGGTATTGTTACCCGCCGCTATTGGCGTGGAAGCCGTCTGGCTGTCATACCACAACGGCACGTCGACACCTGTGGTAGCAGCGTGCAGAACTACGGAGGTCGCATTGGACCCGCAGATAGTGGCATTCCCGCTGCCCGCTGCCTCTGTAGCGCTGACGCTGACAGTTGCCGTGTCGGCATCGTTGGAGGTGTCTAGATCGCCGCTCAGCCCGGTCTTGCTGATATACGTGTAAGTCGCCCCCCCCGAGGTGGCAATAGGAGTATTATAGGTAAAGACAACATCTCCCCCCGCAAGTATGCTGTCCTTGCAGACAGCGCTGAGGGTGATGGGACTTGCTCCTCCCGTTATGGTGGTGGTCACGGGTACCCCCGCAGCCTGGGTCACCGAACCGAAATTGCGAATGCGTATGGACACCAGTTGAGAGTCACTGCTGCAAGTGGCCTGTGTGGGATATTCCAACCCCGTGACGCCGACGTCTTTGGCAGGATTGGTGAACACAACTTTGTAGTCCTGGGTTTCACCCGCACCGTAAGTGCCACAGGGAACGACGGTGGAAGGATCGGTTGTTTCCTGGACGATGACCCGCATACGCGCATATTGGCCGGAAACGGCTGTCACAGGAACAGCGACGGTGCCGGTGAGATTGGCGCTCTGTTGCACCGGGCTCTGATAAGCCAGCTCGCTCACCGGATCGAACGTGCCGTCATTATTGAAGTCGATAAAGATCTTTACGACCCTGGAGTTGTCTAATCCTCCGCTGCAGACATTCGTATTGACCTTGATGTCTGTATTTTGCCCCAGAGGCAACGGTATTGCCGTCAGGGAAGAATAGTCGGTATAGCTGCGGCAACCAAGTGAAGTGGGCGTGGCATTTGTATAGGTCCCGATGCTCACCTGGGTGATACCGGCCCCGCCACCGGTGGAGGCGGATGCGCAAACCGCTGTTCCACCCCCCCCGCCGATCAGCAGCGAAAAGGACTGCCCGCCGGTACCTACCGGAGTTCTTTTGGATTGAACGCTGACCGTATATTGCCGGCCAGGAATAAGACTGTCTGAAAGCTCGACTTTCTCGACGTTGTCACGGATGTTATCACCCTTCGTCGCGGCAGCGCCCGGATTAGTGGGATCAAGTATCCAGGGTAGATATACTTTACCACTGGTATTGTCTTTTATACGGACATCAAGATCATTGACGAGTTTGATCCCGGCATCTTTAAAGTTGTGCGAATTGGCAGGAATAGTAGCCGGTGTGCCCGGAACATCCGTCCAGCACAATGTGGCTGTTACAGGTACTTTCCCGCTGGCCGTAATGGAATAAGTAACGGCCGTTGTGTTGCTGAGACTGCCCTGTATGATCTGCTGGCTGTGATCGGAATTGTCGGCGGTAATGGCAGCGGCGGCACGCTGCATGTTGATGAGACCCCAGCCAAATGCATAATCCGGACCGGGATAAGCCCCCGCCTCATCCGCCGTATGGATCAACAGACCCTTGAGGGTCGAGCTATGCATGAAAACACCGGAATGTAACTTGGAATAGTACTCCTGCAACAGGAATGAACTGCCCGCAGCAGCCGGCGTGGCCATGGACGTTCCACTAAAAATATCATACGCATTGTCGGCGGAGCTGACGGAGGAAAGGACGTTTACCCCATCCGCCACCAGGTCGGGTTTGATACGGCCGTCACCGGTAGGCCCCAGACTGCCGAAATCCGCCAACACCACATCCGAGGACTTATGATAACCACCCGGAATAGGATTGACTGCCCCAAGGGTCAGGATATTCTTGGCATTGCCATAAGTGGCGATGGTATTGTAACCATCATTGCTGCTGATCCCGGCAGGACGGTTACCCGAATTGACAAAATTGCCCTGCGCATTCATCCGGAAATAAGGACTTCCTACATCGGGGCCCTGTTCCCCACGGTTATTTCCCCCCGCCTTGGCGATAAGATAGTCGGGAGCCATATAGGCAATGGTGTCCCAGGTACGGGCATCGGCATTGTAAAGACCAAAACGGATGTCCACCGTATCCCCGGGGTCACCCCAGAATTCCCACCTGCTTTGACTATCGTCATAATACCAGCCGGCGATGTCCGCATAAGAGTGGCTGGATACCAATAAGCCTCCCGCGGCGGCACTCATCATTTCCGACATGTCATTGTTAAAGTCATAGGCCAGCAATTGCTGGACGCCAAAAGACATACCTTTGGCAAGAGGATTGACACCCGAGGCGATCATTGTCCCCGCAACGTGGGTGGAATGATCACTCAGAACGGACGCATTGTCTTTCTGAGCGATCCGTCCGGTCAGTTCGACATGGGTAGGCCGCACCTGTCCCTCATCCCAGACAGCTATTTTCCCTTTCATAAGAGGCGTACTGCCACTGAGACTCAGACCCGTGCTGCCACCCGGCCAAAGCGTATTGGTTCGGATCGTGGCCGCAGAAATAAGGTTGTCGGTAGTCGTTACATAAAAAGGACGACCCTGACCGTTGATGCCTCTCAGATAGGCCAAACGCCCTTTTTTATTCCTTAAGGTCAGCGGCCAGCCTCTTTCCTGGGCGGTCCTCGTTAGTAGCTGATGAAAGGCGGCTTCCTGTAAAGCCCTCTCCTGGCTGGCTTTTTGCAGCCCGGCTTTATTGGTTGTTACCTGCGCGCTGGTACGATATCCGGCGAATACGAAGAAGAAGAAGGATATTAGAAAAAGATACAGAACCCTGCTATTATACATAAGCATCATTTAAAACTTTCTAAAAGTACTCATTTTATGGTTTTTCCTGTTGTTATTGCACACATGGCCATGATTTTCACCAGTTTCACCACCTTGCCAGCCCCCCATGATCCCGGCCCGCTCAACCCCACGCCCCTCAACCCAGCCCCGCTCGATCCCCGCTCCCTCACCCCCGGCCCCGGGTCATACCCCCCGGGGACACCGATCGATACCCCGCAGTCCGGCATCACCGGCACGGTCTATCGGCTGTCAGGCAATCATATGCCCGCTCCCAACCGCCCCGCCAGCCCCCCCGCCGGCGTCCGGGCAACGGTTTGTGTATATGAACTGACCTCCGACACCCAGGTGACCCATCTGAAAGGGAGCCCGTCATATTACCAGGCCGTCCATACCCGCCTCATCTGCCAGGTCGAAACCGACCCCAAAGGATTTTTTCAGGTGATGATACCCCCCGGGACTTACTCTGTTTTTACTAAAAAAGGCAATCTGTTCTATGCTTCCCGCAGGGACGAAAAGAACAATATCGCACCCGTAGAAGTACTACCCGGGAAAATGACCCAGGTGCAGTGCAGTGTAGAGTCCGATCATAAGGCTGTTTTTTAGAATTTACGGGATTTTGACTTTATGGGTTGCTTGATAAACGCCTTCCCGGCCTTTTTTTGTATCTTTGCGGCGGAATGAATAGTGAGGTTCTTCTCGAGTCATTTTTGCATTCGCCCCGCCTTTTTCAATTGGCGGACAGGCTTTTATTGTCCTCTCCGCAACGCGTCTCCTGTAAAAACCTCCAGGGCAGCTCCCCCGCCTTTCTTATCAGCGCCATTTTTCAACACCCCACCACCAGCCAGCTTAACCACCTGGTCGTCTGCGAAGACGCAGAGGCTGCTGCCTATTTACACAACACCATCGAGAGTCTGACCAGCGCCATCGACTTGTTTTACTTCCCTTCTTCTTTTAAGAATAAAAAGAACTACCGCCTCCTCAACAGCAGCCATGTCATGTTGCGGACCGAAGCCCTGACCCGCCTTTCTGCCTCTATGGGCAGCGGAGTAAAAACCCCGGAAGGCATGCACCCCCTGGGCAACGGCGCCTCCCTCCTCGGCAGCGGAAAAAAGCTGATCATCACCTATCCCGAAGCCCTTTTCGAAAAAGTCGTCCTCCCCGAGGCTCTTTCCAGCAATATTATTTCCCTCAAGGCCGGAGATACCCTCGACCTCAACGGCCTGCTCGGCAAATTGGTGGACAAAGGCTTTGAACGAACAGATTTCGTCTACGAACCCGGACAGTTTGCCCTAAGAGGCGGCATCCTCGACATTTATTCTTTCGGCAACGAAAAACCCTACCGGGTCGAGTTGTTCGGTAATGATGTCGACTCCATCCGCATCTTTGACCCCGAAACACAGCTCAGCGAACGCAAGCTGCTGCAAGTGAATATCATTCCTAATGTCGAGAACAAACAGGACAGCGGCGAAAAAATATCCCTGCTCGAATTCCTTCCGGAAAATACGGTCGTCTGGATGCAGGACTGGACATTTACCCGCGAAAGACTAATGATACAGGAAGAAGACCTGGGCCTTTTCCTGGATGGAGTCGAGGCCGAACGCGAATTGAAGGCCGCCCGCCAGGCAGAAGAAACCACGCGCCCCGCATCTTCTTCAGGAAAACCTGCCGGCCGCAGCCGCCGGACCCTCCCTCCCGACACGTCCATCGATGGCGATGAGGACCGACTGGAAAAAAAAGAAATAACCCGCGAAGAATTTATTACGGCCGAACAGATAGATCGCCAGTTGCACCGCTTCCATCAGGTCGAATTCGGCCCCTCCGCCAATTCCTTTGACGGACACATCATAGAATTTCATACAAAGGCGCAGCCTTCTTTCAACCGGCAGTTCGACCTCCTCATCCGCGACCTCAGATCCTGGGAGGCAAAAAAATACACCCTCTACCTCTTTGCCGAAAACCCCCGGCAGCTGGAACGCCTCTACACGATCTTCGAAGACCTCAAGGCCCAGATCGCGTTCACCCCGGTGTCCCTCAATATACACGAAGGGTTTATCGATGACGACCTGAAGCTGATCTGTTATACGGACCACCAGATATTCCAGCGCTATCATAAATACAAGGTCAAACAAGCCTATAATAAGAATAAGGCCATCACCCTCCGCACCCTGCGCGAACTGCAGCCCGGAGATTATGTCACGCATATCGACCATGGGGTAGGGGTGTATAGCGGCCTTCAAAAGATCGAGGCCAACGGCCGTCTGCAGGAAGCCGTCCGCATCATTTATAAGGACAGCGACATCCTGTACGTGAATATTAACTCCCTGCACAAAATATCCAAATACACGGGTAAAGAAGGCAGCGTCCCCAAAGTGAACAAATTGGGGAGCGATGCCTGGCAGAAACTCAAGGAAAAGGCCAAAACAAAGGTCAAGGAGATCGCCTTCGATCTCATTAAACTCTACGCCCAAAGAAAGGCAGAGAAAGGTTTCGCGCATACGCCGGATAACTACATGCAGACGGAGCTCGAAGCCTCCTTTATCTATGAGGACACACCCGACCAGAGCAAGGCTTCGGCCGATGTAAAAAAAGATATGGAACTGTCTTCACCCATGGACCGGCTGGTCTGCGGTGACGTAGGTTTTGGCAAGACGGAGATTGCCATCCGCGCAGCCTTTAAAACTTGCTGCGACAGCAAACAGGCCGCCGTACTGGTGCCCACCACCATTTTGGCTTTCCAGCATTTTAAAACCTTTAGCGATAGACTAAAAGACTTCCCGGTGAGAGTGGATTTTGTCAACCGCTTCAAATCCGCCAAAGAAAAGAAAGAAACCCTGAAGAAACTCGAAGAGGGACAGATCGATATCATCATCGGTACACATGCCCTGCTGGGTAAGGAAGTAAAGTTCAAAAATCTCGGTCTGCTGGTTATCGACGAAGAACAGAAATTTGGAGTGGCGCATAAAGAAAAGATAAAAACATTGCGGACTCACGTGGACTGTCTTACGCTTACCGCAACGCCGATCCCCCGGACACTACAGTTCAGCCTGATGGGCGCACGCGACCTCAGCATTATCAATACGCCGCCGCCCAACCGCCAGCCGATACAGACCGAACTCCACGGATACAACGAAGATTTTATCCGCGACGCTATATATTATGAAACGGAAAGGGGAGGACAGGTCTTTTTTATTTACAACCGTATACAAGGTCTCGCCGAAATGTCCGCCATCATCCAGGGATTATGCCCCGATCTTAGCATCGGATACGCCCATGGACAGATGGAAGGAAGCGACCTGGAGGACCATATCCTCGACTTTATCGATAAGAAATATGACGTGCTGGTCTGTACGAACATCGTAGAGTCCGGCGTCGACATCCCCAATGTCAATACCATCATCGTCAATAACGCACACCATTTCGGCCTCAGCGACCTTCACCAGCTGAGAGGCCGCGTGGGCCGTAGTAATAAAAAAGCTTTTTGCTATCTGCTTGCCCCTTCGCTTGCTACCCTGCCCGCCGACTCGCGTAAACGGCTTCAGACACTGGAACAACATAGCGACCTGGGCAGCGGCTTTCAGATCGCCATGCGCGACCTCGACATCCGCGGCGCCGGTAATATGCTCGGCGGAGAACAAAGCGGTTTTATGGTGGACATCGGCTTCGAGACCTATCAAAAGATACTCGATGAGGCGATAAAGGAATTGAAAAGGACAGAGTTTCGGGAACTGTTCAAAGAAGAAATTGCCAAACAGGAAGATTATGTGCAGGACTGTACCATCGATACCGATCTGGAAATACTCATACCGGACAGCTACGTGGAAAGCATCACGGAAAGACTGAGCCTCTACACCCGGCTCGACAACTGCGACACAGAAGAGGAATTGCAGGAATTCCATACCGAAATGATCGATCGCTTTGGTCCCATTCCCCCACAGGTGGACGACCTTTTCGACACCGTCCGTATCCGTAAATTGGCCGTGAGCCTGGGATTTGAAAAACTGATCCTGAAAGAAGAAACGGTCCGCGCCTATTTTATCAACCGCGCTGACTCCCCCTACTTCGAGTCGGATACCTTCCGGCTGATACTCGAATATTTACAGAAACATACGAATAAGGCCAAGCTCAAACAGGCCGGCAGGAATTTCCTGCTGGTTTTGGACGATATCCGGTCGATGGCCGACCTCCTCGGGTTCCTCAAAAGAATGTCGTCTTTCGTGGAAAAATCAGTATATTCAACCACATAAAAATTTAATGTATGGCTGAAGAATACCCCCTCTCGACTCCCACCAGCGACGACCGGACAATGGCCATCCTCTCGCATATCCTCGCTATCGTACCCGGCGTTGGCATATTAGGCCCGCTGGTCATCTACCTGATAAAAAAGGATTCCCAATTTGCCGGAGAAAATGCCAAAGAATCCCTCAATTTCCAGATCACCGTATACCTGGCTGGCATTGTTTTCTGGATATTGGCCATGATACTTATCGGCTTCATCCTCCTCGGCATACTGGCTATCGCAAACTTTGTACTGGTGATCGTTGCCACGATAAAGGCAAGTGAGAACAAGATCTATCGCTATCCGTTCAATTTGCGGCTGATAAAATAGGACGCCTCGCCGACACCGCGCTGCCTCGCCGGTCATCTTACCGTCGCCACAGCACCTCGCCGGTCGCCCCCGCAGGACGCCTCCGGCCCCCGCCGCCTGCTCACGCAGCTCCGGCAGGCTCACGCGGCCTCCGTTATGCCCCTACAGGCCTTTCTCCATAATATAATGTGGAATGGTAACCTCTACAAATTCTTCCCCGCTGATGGAATAGCCGAGCTTCTGATAAAACCCAATAGCAGTTTTACGGGCATGCATACATAATTTCTTGTACCCAAGATCGCGCGCAATGTTCTCTGCAAAGATCATAAGGGCACGCCCTACCCCTTTTCCCTGCATATTGTTGGGGACAGCCATCTGACGAAGACGGACGATCGCAGGATCCATACGGGTTAGCAGACAACAGCCCAGAAGCCGGTCATCTTCAAAAGCGCCAATAAGGATATCGTCCTTCTCCCGCTCCAATTCCGCCTCGTCAAAGGTCAGGCCAAGGGGCTTGCGTAGTATTTCATTACGCAAATTCACCATTTGCTGGTATTCCTTCGTTCCGTGATCTATCATCCTAAGAGCCATGCTGTTATTGTATTTCAGGTTTGCCGGAATATATTTAGCGCTAACAGTCATTAATGGCCGGTTCAGCAGGCCCGTTGGGCCTTTGAGCCGGCAAACCGAAGTTATTTAAATTTACTAATTCCGGACAGTTTAAAATTAAAAATTGCCCCATTTGTTCGGTTTAATGCCAAAATACTATTTTTGCAGCCGTATAACTAAAATTTACAAAAATGTCAGACATCGCTACAAGGGTTAAAAAGATCATCGTTGATAAACTGGGAGTAGAAGAAGCAGAAGTTACTAATGAGGCTTCTTTCACTAATGATCTGGGTGCAGACTCTCTGGACACCGTCGAATTGATCATGGAATTCGAAAAGGAATTTAATATTTCCATCCCGGACGAACAGGCCGAGACCATCACTACCGTAGGTCAGGCTATCGCTTACCTGGAAGAGCACGCTAAATAAGCAGCGACACCGCCCGACGACATCCGATGACTTCGGGGTTTACTGCGAAAAATTTGTTGGATCCGCCTTTTCAAGTTCAAGCAATTTGGCTTAGAAGGCGGATTTATCCTTAATTAAACTAATCTCCTGGGAAAAGTCCACTATGCAATTGAAAAGAGTTGTTGTAACAGGCATTGGAAGCCTTACACCAATAGGTAATAATGTACAGGATTACTGGAATGGCTTGCTGAATGGCGTTTCTGGTGCTAACCCTATCACGCTGTTCGATGCTTCGAAATTTAAGACCCGCTTCGCCTGTGAATTGAAAGGTTTTGATCCCCTGAATTATCTGGATAGAAAAGAATCCCGTAAAGTAGACCGCTATACTCAGATAGCCCTGGCAGCCAGCGATGAGGCGATAAAGGATGCGGGCATCGATAAAGAAAAAATGAACCCCGACCGTATTGGCGTCGTGTTCGCCAGCGGCATCGGCGGCCTGATCACCTTCCAGGAAGAAGTGATCAATTTTTCAAAGGGTGACGGCACTCCCCGATTTAACCCTTTCTTCATTCCCAAAATGATCCTGGACATCGCAGCCGGTCATATTTCGATGCGACACGGATTCCGTGGCCCGAATTTCGCCGTGACCAGCGCCTGCGCCTCTTCCACGAATGCGATAATGGAAGCATTCAATCTCATCCGGCTCGGAATGTCTGATATCATTATCAGCGGTGGCTCCGAAGCCGTGGTGAGCGAAGCCGGCGTAGGCGGATTCAATGCCATGAAGGCGCTCAGCGAACGCAACGACGACTATAAGACGGCCAGCCGCCCCTATGACAAGGACAGGGACGGTTTTGTGATGGGCGAAGCCGCCGGCGTACTGGTTCTCGAAGAACTGGAACATGCCAAAGCCCGCGGCGCAAAGATCTATTGCGAGATCACCGGTTGTGGCGCTACCGCCGACGCCTATCATATGACGGCCCCCCATCCCGAAGGACTGGGCGCTAAAAATGTGATGATCGCAGCGCTTCGTGACGCCGGCCTGAAACCCACAGATATCGATTATATCAATACACATGGTACATCCACGCCATTGGGTGACACCGCTGAAATAAAAGCCATCACGGATGTATTCGGCGAGCACGCCTACTCCGTGAATATAAGTTCGACCAAGTCGATGACCGGACATTGCCTCGGCGCCGCCGGTGTCATAGAAGCCATCGCCTGTGTGATGAGCGTGGTCCACGACCAGATACCGCCCACGATCAACCATATGACGGATGACCCCCAACTGGATTCGCGGCTTAACTTTACTTTCTGGAAACCACAGCAAAAAACGGTAAGGGCAGCCCTGAGCAACACTTTTGGATTTGGCGGACACAATGCCTGTGTCATCGTTAAAAAACACGAGGCATAAAGGCTCTCCGCGCCGGCCCGCGACCGGCCCGGACCCGCGCCGCGGCAAAAAGGCGGTTGTCTGATATATATTAAACGAAATTGTGCCAGGCCTGGTCTTATAAGGAGGCCCAGGGCACAATTTTAATTTTTTGGTGGATGAAAAAAATTGTAGCTTGTTAATGTGGGAATTCTGGAACGTATCATAAAGGGCGACGCCGCCGTCACGTCGTTCAAAAAACAACTTCGAAACGTACTCGGGTTTACCCCGGGTAAGGCTGTATTATATAAAACAGCCCTTACCCACCGGTCAGTAAAAGACGGAGCCGACGAGAACAACGAACGCCTCGAATACCTCGGCGACGCCATCCTCAGCGCCATCATCGCCGATTTCCTTTTCAAAAAATATCCCTATAAAGAAGAAGGCTTTCTGACAGAAATGCGGAGCAAAATGGTCAACCGCAACCAGTTGAATGAGATCGCCATCAAAATGGGGCTAAAAAAGATAAGCAACTTCAACAAGTTCGACAGCAGCCTGAAAATGAGCCAGATATTTGGCAATACCCTGGAAGCCATCGTCGGAGCCATCTATCTGGATAAAGGTTTTGAGAAAACCCGTCAATGGGTAATGGAAAGAGTCATCCAACCCTACCTTTTCATGGACGACCTGGAGAATCTCGAGATCAACCACAAGAACAAACTCTATGGCTGGGCCAACAAAAATGGCAAAAACCTGGAGTTCGAAACACTCGACGAACGCATAGAGGGAGGCCGCAGACTCTTCACCGTCGGCGCCGTCGTTGACGGAGAATTACTATCCCAGGGAAAAGCTTACAATAAGAAAGACGCCAGCCAGATCGCCGCCCAACTCGCACTGGACCGGCTGGGCCTCAGCAAGATAGACAATACCGAAGAGGGAGCCTGATCCCACATACGCTAAATTTTAGTCAATCCGCCTACTCATTTAAGGCGTTTTTTTTGCATTTTTGCTTGCAAATTCCTGGTATTTGTACTATTTTTATTCTCTGTTTATCTCTTTTCGCGAAGACAGACTCTCCTATACCGCGTAGTACCCAATCATCCTTCTTTAAGAACAAAACCATTCTTTTTCGGAATTACCGAACCGATCACCCGTGCCAGTAGCGGACGAGGTCCGCAAACCCATCCAATCCGTTTGTAAAAGCTGCTTGAATCCATCTATTGACTATGGACCCGAATCCATTATTGACTATGGTTTACCATAACCACATTCAATTACATCAACATTTGTGAACATGAACAAGCTTTACTCTTTAACAACTTTCGCGATTGCCCTCACCCTCTTGACCCTCACCGTTTCCGCACAAACTTATTCAGGCGGCACCTATACTGCCGTCCTTCCCGGTAACTGGCATAATAACAGCCCCGCCCCCATCTGGCAGGCCGCCGAACCCCCTACCACCTGCACCAACTGCCTCATCCAGATCAACGCAGCCGGCACCGTTACCCTGAATGCTCATATCCTCCTCACCGGCGGATCTAAACTGGTCATCGGAAGCGGCGCTACCGTAGTGATCCCCACATCTTCGGCTACTGATTTTGACGGCGGAAACAACATCATTCTCGACGGCAGCGGCCCTACCAATACCATCGACTGGGTGGACAATACCTCTTTCCTAAACGCCTCGGGCGCCAATGGCTTCAATGGCGTACTGATCTTCCAGGCCACCGGCGGCGGTTCCTCCACCTACCTTAAATATTATGGCACCAGCCCCGTCTTTTTCAACTACGCCGCAGGCTCTACGACGCCGACGACCCTGGCTGGCAACGGGATCTATGGGACCACCCAACTGGGCGGCATCCAGCTAAGCTCCACCGGTACCCTGCCGATCACCCTCTCCGGCTTTAACGCATCCCTGGATAAGGACGCCGTCGACCTTTCCTGGTCCAGCCAGATGGAGATCAATTCCGACCATTTTACCGTCGAACGTAGCACAGACGCCGGCGCACACTGGTCAGACATCGGTACGGTAGCAGCACATGGCTTCTCCTCCACCGTATTGAATTACAGCTTTACCGATAACTCACCCGCCAAAGGCACCAATCAATACCGGTTAAAATTAGTAGACAGAGATGGCAAATTCACTTATTCAGAAGTAAAAGCCGTCCGTAACGGTCTGATCACGGCCGTTAGCGTCTATCCCAACCCCGCCCATGACTATGTGAATGTAACCCTGGGTGGCGGCACCGCACAGGGCGCCGTCATCCGGCTGCTCAACCAATCAGGCCAGTTACTGCTGGAAAAAAATGTCAGCAACGCCGCCGGAACAACCGTTCCGTTTGCCGTCGGCGGCTACCCACAAGGTAACTACCTCATCGTAGTCATAGGGACAGACGGGTCCAAACAAGTCTCTAAGTTGATGATTTCCAAGTAGTCTTGACTCCCATTACAACACGTCCAGCAAGCGCCGCCCTCCAATAGGAGGGCGGTTTGCTTTTTTTGGCATGTATAAAATAAATAATCTGAGTTTTGAGTTTATAAATTCAGAAATCCAATATCCCCGTCCATGAAACACTGTGATCTCTCCTCCCTGAAAAAAGTGGGCCTGGCCTTGTGTTTAGGAATGATCCTGCACCAAACTACAATTGGTCAATGTAATAACAACCTGGCCACCCATACCTACGATACTTCCCTCGTCAACAACGGGTTCAATATTTTTTCACTGAGCTTTCCGAAATGGAGCCCCGACTCCGGTCTGCTCGTGTCGGTAAA
>Ga0105237_10000728_pt1 | contig 45386 bp, 24 predicted proteins | sample KBSC24metaG_FD_81520 | JGI IMG/M metagenome (GOLD analysis project Ga0105237, IMG submission 81520) | Corn rhizosphere microbial communities from Kellogg Biological Station, Michigan, USA - KBS C2-4 metaG | ecosystem: Host-associated > Plants > Roots > Rhizosphere > Soil | place: Michigan, USA...
ACCCTTGGGGATATGTTTAATGCTGTAGCAACTTCTTGTACTGATTTACCTTCCTGGTAGAGTAATTTAATCACCCGTTGCCTTTGCGCAGGCAGTTTATCAATGGCGGCGCGTAACTCCCTTAACACCTCTGCCTTTACCAGTACCTCCCAGGCCAGGGTTTCAGGAATCGCCATCATTGGCCCAGCTTCCTCCTCTACTGCCCTCCTTTTATGCTCAGCCTTTACCCAATCCAGGCTTAAATTCCGGACCACCCGGTACAAATAGGCTTTTACATCCTTCACTTTTTCCCTCCTTTCCCAAACCCTCACAAACGCCTCCCCGGCAATTTCCTCTGAAACTGCTTTGTCTGCAGTTATCTGCAAGCTATAGAAATAAAGTGCTTGAGAAAGTTCAAGAAAAATGGCGTCAAAAATAGCCGTATTTCCAAGACGAGAGCCTTGAAAAAAATCGTCCGTAATATAATTATGTCTTTGCTCCATCTTCTGAAGAGAGCGAACCTACATTGGTGGATTGGAGCATTGCTTTGAATACTTTGAAGGAGACCAACCAAAAAATAAAAAGGCGTGGAACCCAACTTACCGTCTTGAGGCCCTCGGAGAGCCGGACACGAATAAGAAGAGCCCACGCCGAAGCGTGGGCATTCTACTTATCATCCCGTGTCCTTTGAAATTTCCGAGGTTTCAAGACGAGACTCCAAGCGAATGCTTCAAATTATTTAATGAAGAATCGCAAATTTATATTTCAGTGTGAATAACTAGACTGTTTATTCTTCAAATATAACACTAATGCCGAATTAATGGTACATGTACCTTTGAACATTTTTTGAAATTGTTTTCAATTGCCATCATGAAGGAGGCAAGCAAAATTGAAAAATTCGTAATTGCAAAGGTTAAAGAAAAAAGAGAAACTGCTGGTCTTACCCAAATAGTATTGTCCCAAAAACTTAATATGAGTGACAGTTTTGTTGGTCACGTAGAAACCCCAAGAAGAAGAGCAAAATACAATATTAACCATATAAATGCCCTTGCAAAAATATTTAAGTGCTCCCCTAAGGATTTTTTTCCAGATAAACCAATTTAATATTACAACAATATTTACGGATTGGAAAAATCCGAACACTCACCCTCTTTCTTAAGCAATCCTAAGCAGTCGTATTAATTTTGCGTGTAAATGCCTGACTTGTCAAAATTTCTCAATGGCTAAGTGCCAACTGATAACTACTCCGTGCCAACTCTGAGTGTAAGCGTCCCCAAATTTCGGCAGGATTAAATTAGAGAAAATCTTTAACAACTAAATTTACTCCCCTTTTAAAAAGGGCGTTTTCTTAATTCTACTCCCTACTCAAACAAAACTGTGTTTTTGTTCGATTTTGGCACCGAAACGACTTTCTCCTGACCCAGGAGCGCCAGTAGTTAATTCTCTCTCTGATCAGTTTTTTAGCAACTTTCTACATTCTTTAACCGATGTTCTTTCCGGGAACTTATCGACAATAAATTCTTTTTCCATATGTTTAATCTACTTATAAATTAACTCAATTATATACCTGTTTAATATGGATTTGTTTTGATTATAGTAATAATCATGTATGTCCCGGCAAAGCTTCGAGAAAGCCTTATCATTAAAGTCTGATGGATTAAATCTAACATCTAATTCTTCCTCGTACCATTTAATATAATTGGCTTTTCTATCTAATGTTTTAAGTGCCTTGAAATACTTTTTCAAATGCTTACCTTGCTTATTTTCTTTATGAAATGTTTTAAGAAAACGTCCAGCACGATGAATCTCATTTTTATATTTTGATCGGATTCTAAACACGTTTAAATTGCCCAAATCTCCTTGTTCAACATTTGGTAGGTTGTTTCCATTGATTCTTTGATACGTAACAGTACCTTGAACTTCCAATATACTAACCTCCACCTCATCTACTTTATAAGCTGTCGATAAACCAACTGGGACGAAACAAATCCTATCTATATAACCCATATGATGTGGGTTTAAGTGGAAGTCATCAGTAAATTGAGTGCTCCCTTTATTTGTAACATTACAAGTGTGATCACTCGCCACCAAATTGAATAAACTATAAGATAAAAGCGGATATCTTGCTTTATCATAAAAATGATCCAATTCGTATGACCTAATAACTTGCCCGGCTAAATTGGTCTGATGAATTATAGGCTCAGTATTGCAATAAGAGCAAATTTTAGTAAAGCTATTTGCTCTGAAATATATTTTTATAGCTTCCGATATTTCACCAAAATTTTGGTAGTCAAACGCCAACTTAATAATCGCAATGTTTTCTTTTGTATTTACTACATGATTATTTAGAATTGTCTCATTTAGAACAAGTAAGTTATTTGCGTCATCTATAAGGAGACTTCGTAAATGTTGTTCACTATTAGCCAATAAGGTATTGCAAAGGTGCATAAGCCCCCTAATGTTGATATTGCCCAGGCTATTTAGGTTAGCTAAATAATTAGCAATTGAAGTAGCGTAACCAGAACGGCCATTTAATATAGTAAAATTATCCCCAACACTATTAATTATATGTTTCGTAACAGCTTTAAAACTTACAAAATCATCAGTGCTAAAATCAACTGCTACTCCATTTAAATGACAAAGAGACTGGTGTAGCACTGAAACTCTGAATGCGACCAAATTAATCAGTGCATTTTCATACTCTTGTTTTTTTTGTTGAACATCATTTATCTGTATCCTGATCATTCTTTTGCCGATATTGTTCAATGCTTGTTTTTAAAAATGTATCACCTATAAGCTTTAAAAGCAGTTTGTCATCCTTAGATATTTTCCCCTTTTTTATCTGACTTATCAGTTTCATTATTCTTCTATCTGCCAAATCCCCTATAAGAGTACCAGTTAAAAAGAAATTATCTGCAAGCAAATCATGGATATTAGCTCCGAATGACTGCTTTTTCTTTTTAACCAATTTGCTTTTCCCTGTTTTTTTGTCTATCGTAAGCAGAGCCGTATTTTGAATAGGAATATCTGAAAGTATAAAAGGGGAATGAGTTAGGAAAACTATATTTATATTTTTGATGAAATGAAAGTTTGAAATTCGGATTAAATTAAGCAAACTTGAAACTGTTTCTTTTTGATATTGCGGATGGTAATAAAGTTCTACTTCATCAAAAATCAGGTTAACAGATTGATAAGAAGATATTCGTTTCTCAGAATTTCGGAATTTGTTCTTATTAATAGATTCAAGGTTTCTCAGGTGATATATTACTGAGTTTAAGGAATAAATTTTTTGTTTCTCGCCGGAGCTTAAATCTTCAAAATAACTTCCATCAGTAAACCTTATCCTGCTAAACAAAAATGGGGGAGGCAAATAATCAATCAATTCTGTAAACCACTCATTCCTTTTTAAACTATTCATTTTTTTTACAACAGAACCCAAATCAAATTTCCTTTTAAAATCAAGACCTGGCGGCAAATTATATATATCTTCTTTAAGGAAATTTAGTGTTTGACGCACTTTTAATGTTACGTGACTCCTATCTTCATAAAGATCATTTACATAACTTCTTGCAGAACTCTGTGTTAAATCATAATTGTCCGATCGCTCTTTGACACGTGCAAATCGTTTATCAAACTCTTTAAATGAATCATATTTTGAAGGGATGGTAATCAATTTGTTTATTAGATAAATCTCGGCATATTGCTTTATCGGAGTATTATTTAATGGATAAGAAACCGAATCTCCATACATTCTGGAAAACAGCGGGACAAGAATGAGAGATCTGAATTTTTCTATAAATGAAGTACTAAACCTTGGTTCCCGATTTGACAAGAACTTATAATCTTTATTTTTATCAAAGTACAATTCAATTCTTTCTATAGAAGATTTATAGTTAATTTTTTTATAGCCAGAAATGCTAAGGATATTTGACAACAATCGAGAACGGGTTAAAAGTGTCTCAGAATTCACATTAATGTTCCCTTTAACTCTAAAGGGATTTATAACAATCGGCATTTGGTAGCCGTCATTCTTATGAAAAAAGGATTTCAACCAAATGCCGTTGTAATTAGAATTGTAAGCATAAAACGAATAGTTGACTACTATTGTATAGAAGAAATTATTAACCTCATTATATTCCTTAATTGAAAAATTGTCCTTTCGAAATCCTTTTTGTTCATCAGTGCATGAACAAGATTCCAACAGATATTTACCTTTTGAAATGGAACATCTGTAATAATTATTATTCAGCAAATAATATATTTCAACTTTTAACCCTGTTTTTATTTCATTTAACTCGTCATTGTAGGCTTTCAACTCATCTCTTTCAAGATTATTTGTAATTGGCTCAGTAAAATTTTCCGGATTAACAAAATCCAGGCTCCTTGATACAACGAATATTGAGTGTAGGAGCAAATCCATTAAACTGCTTTTACCAGCTCCATTTTTTCCCACAACAGCCGATACATTTATATTGGTTGTATCTCCGTTAATTTTTGTTACTGAATACAGATTTCCAGGAACAGTTTGCTTATATTCAATTGAGTAAACATCTTCATCAAGCGAGACAGCTTTGGCGTGTCTATTTAAAAGAGAATAATCATTGCATAAATTATAGACTTCCCCGGCTAAAAGATTTTTCAGGTATTTCGACGCAATGCCGCTTAATGGCCTTATTGCTATTAGTTTAAAGCTCATTTTAAATAACAAATATTAATGATTGCCAATCACTCTTTAACAGCAATCAATTTATCGAGCTTGCTGTTGCACTTATATATAAATGGAGTATTCTTTTCTTTTAAGAGAGATATTGCTTTTGGCCATAAACCAATGATAGCAAGCGAGATTTCATAAAGCGACCACTTGCGTTTTTCGGATAATTTTAATGCCACGACCCGAAATCCGTTTTCAAACAATATTTCAGTAACTGGCTCTAATCCTCTCTTTTGTTTATCTATTCTGAACAAAACCGGATTTTTGAGTTCTGCATCATTAATTGAACTATCATAATGTGTAACAGTATAAGTATCTGACCTATCCAGGTTTTGAAGTAGTTGAATTGCTTCTATAAGGCTTTTAGGGTGCTGTTTGTCAAAGAGAATAGTCATATTAATTCATATAAGCCACCGCAGCCAAAACCTCCTCCTCTGTAAGGTTATATTCAGATTTGATAATTGCCATGTTTTGAGGATTATTATCGTAAAAAGAAGCTATAATATCTACAGGAACCTCTTTTTCAATAATTACAGGTTTTCCCAAACCAATCTTAGGATCTATTATGACTTTATTATTACCTTTTGCCGGAATTAACCTTTGCGCAATATCATTTTTAAACACAATGTCTCTGAAGAAGAAACTGATAAAATCAATATTTATCTGACCGGTACCATCCAGGGTAACTTTTAAACCATCATTAAACTCCCAAACAATATCACTACCACTTACTTTTAGGCTTTTTACTACGTTGTTTGTCGCAAAAGGGTACATTTTACCAGCAGTTTTTTGACTTAAATCTGCCCTAGCTTTTAATAATTTTTTGAGACTAAATCCATTCTCCCTTAAAGTGCCTATTACAACTAACTCTATAAGCCCATGAAAACTTATGCGCTTTGCCTCTATGTCTTTTGCCTGCCGGGAATCTATCCCTTCATAATTTTCTTTACTTAACTCCTTAAACCAATTGGTAACCTTTTGTATTGAGAAACGGGTAATTGAAGCAGTTTCAGCAATGCTATAAATTCCGATATGAAGGCTTAAGTCAAGCATATTTTGGTCAACGGTTAAAGGTAAAGCTATGATTTCTTTTTCTAATCTCTCCCACGCCTTCATGACAAGCCTCCTCGTTCTATACTCTCCGTATAGCTTTATTTCTTTTTCTTTTAGCACGCGGAAAGTTTCTCCCGGAAAATCGGGACCATAAACATCTTGTGGGTCTAAAATATACCGGAGTTCTTCGGTAGTAAGGCCATAGAGTTTAGCGTAAATTGCATCAAGTTTAGCTTTTAAAACAGCCCTGCGTTCTTCATCCCATTTAAAAGGGGATAAGGTGCAACCATCCGGGTCAATCTCACACCAATCGGGTGGACCCCACTCATGTCCACCAGTTGCAGCTCTGTTTTCTTGCCATTGTTGTTGTATGGCAGCTCTCAAATCTTCATCAGCTTCTTTCCATACATCATCGGCAAAAACTTTGATATCCCAAGCGCAATAGCTTAATTCCATAATGATAGGAACTATTATCATTTCGGTTAATCCGGCAAATTTGTTTGGATGTAATACCGGCAACTGTTCTAATGTCCCAGCATTAAGATGAAGGCCAATTATTTTTTGCCTCGCGAAATAATCGAAGGATATTGAATTTAGATTTCCAACTAAGCAGCAAAGTTTTATAAGTTCAATTTCAGAATAAATATTTCTACAGTTCGTATCACATGCCACCCTCGGTAGAATTGAGGCAATTGTAGTTCTTTCATTTGTAGCATTAGTTACATCACGATAACCAATTAGCCAATTAGAGGGGGATTTATCTTTAACCCTATGATCTAGTTCAGCAGAGGGGATATAATATTCTGTTTCTATACAATAAGCTGGATCTAATATATTTTCGATTCCAACATCTTTTATGTTCTCATTTATGTATGTGGCGTAACGATGATTGTATTGAAAAATATTCTTTCCGCTATACATTCTAAATAAACCCTTTTTATCCTGGTTTGTTAATCCAATATTCTTTTTAAAATCAACTCCATTATCTGAAAGACTAAGCATTCTTTTGATAGACGCATTCCAAATATTTGATATTTTCTTTCTATTTACAAAAACACCAAGCTCTGCGTAGATTCTTTTAGATATTTTATAATCAACGACCGTATGAAAAATTGGTGGAGCTAAAGTATTAGGGCTAAAAATTTCGAGTTCATCAAAATTCAAAGTTATTCTTCTTTCCTTATTAAGCAAATCAGATAACTCATGTCCGAAATAAAAAAAATCAACTGTCTTAGCATTTAGATCGCTTCCTGTAAGCACTAAAAGGCAAAATCTTTTAGCTCTATGGACTCCTGTGAATATCGGTTTTGAGTTCTCGAAATCATAAAAGCATTTCAACCTTTTTTCGATAATAATTCTTGAAAAGAGATCAGCATTATAAGCACCTGTTGCAATATCTGATGGTAAAATTAATCCAACTGTCCCTTTCCTAAAAACAAGCCCAATTGAATTTTCGACAAACAAAGGATATAGGTCTATCCTTCCTTTTGACCCATCTGGAAATCTATTAGATTCCTGAATAAATTTTCTTTGAGCATCAAAGTCATGCTTCGCTTTCTGAAACGATTCATATAATTTCGAATCACTTGTACATAAATCTTCTATTAACTTTTTTCTAATTCTGTCAGATGAGGCTTGTGCAATTTCATTGTTTCTTACTTTAAAGTATTCTTTTGCGTTAAGCTCTACTATTTCCCAAGGTGGGTTACCCAGCATTACATCGAAACCACCTTGCTCAAATACATCGGGAAACTCTAATGGCCAATGAAAGAATTTATGCTCCATACTCAAAGCATCACATTTGCCTATCATTGGACCAAATGCGGCGGCAGGATTATTGAGAAACTTTGCGAGCCTTTCACTGTTGGGTGCTGCTTGTTTGTTTTCTTCAGTATTGTTCCAGAAAAAGGCTGCAGCCCAAAGATTACAAGCTCTCCAATCGTTAAACCAAGTGTAGTTGTTGCGGAATATTTCAAATTTTGTTTTTACCTGGTTTACACCTTCTACATCATCCTGCTGAATATTTTCCAATTCTTTATAGTCGCCCGTAAATATTGTAGTGTCTATTTTGCTAGTTTGGTTAAAATCAAGCGTAGCCTGTTTGGTTTTGTTGTATAGAGCATTCTCCTTTTTCAGTTCCTGGCATACTTTTTTATCATCCCCAGTAACAGGGTTAAATGCATTATCAGGAATACCATTTTGTAATACACTTAAATCAGTAACACCAACTAAGCTATTGCCGTTTCTAATTTTATGATCTAAAAAACTGAGCGGCTTTCCACTGTTATGCCCTTCCAGCCAAAGTGCCAGCTTACAAAGTTCTACCGCATCTGGGTTATAGTCCACTGCATAAATGCAATGCTGTATTACTTCCCGTAAACATTTCCGGTAAACGGAAGGGGCAGGATTTTCTTCACCGCTTTGTACCCTGGCTAAATACCAGGCAATGGTGCGGGCTGCCGCCAATAACATGTGTCCACTTCCGGCAGCGGCATCACAAACCTTTAGTTTTAATAATACTTTAGCCTGTGCAGTTGAATTTCCGCGATGTTCTTTTAAACGTTCCTCAATAACTGGTATTAATGCTGATTTGATTAATTCGTTTACCAGGTCGGGTCTTGTATAATAGGAACCCGTTGTTTTTCTGTCTGTTCCCTCGTGAAAGGTAAAGTTGATATGTGTAGGAATACCAGTCTCTATGTTCTCAATTACCGGATGCAGCTCCAGCAAGCCCTCATACACTGAACCCAATTCTTCCACGTCTAATGAACGGTAATTGATAGGCACAAGTGCTTTGCTCTGCTTATCATCAAATTCATTCAGGTTGCGGATACATTCCAGCAATAGCTGGTTATTGATGATGCTGTATTGCAAATCTGCAATGGCTTCTTCACTAAATAAATCGCCATCCAGTGGGTGTATTCCCATTTTCTTACCCATTCCTTCTGCCTCAAATAGTTTAAAGCTTTGCACCAGCCCTTTCCATAAATCAGTAAACTGGGCTTCGTACAGATAACGATTTTCCGACAATTTGCGTAAACGGGCAATACTGTAAAATCTCCAGTATAACTTCTTATATCGTTGTGTAGCTTCCGTTTTATCTTCAGGGTCGTAAATCAAATCTCTTTCTTCTGTTACCATTAAAAACAACAGCCGGTAGATGATGCGTAATAATTGACGGTAATAATCTTTAGGAGATAATTGCCCTGATTGAATTTTATTCCGCAACATTTCGTTTTCCTCATGTTGTAAAAAACCTTTGCCCAGGGCTACCAGTGATTCCTTGACTGCCAGGCTTAATCCATCCCGGATACGGTTGCCTGTTTCAATACTATCCTGGTAATACTTATCCAAATAGCATTGCTCTGTTTCTCCCTTGCCGCTTGGAAAGCGAGTGGCATGGAGCAAACGATACAACAATGTAAACTCACTGTACTTGTCTTCATCCAGCATTCTTTTTAAATCAAACTCGAGGTAGGTAAGTTTGATTAGGCGGCCACTATCCCTTAGCAAGCGCAGGTATAGACCGTTACTCGCAATACCGTACACATGTTCAGTAACATTAAGGTACTCCTGCATGGTTGCATGTGGTGAGAACCTGCTGGTGCCGCCACTGGATTTAACATCCAGTGTATTTTTATCAGGATTTCCCGGTTCTAAAAAGCCTACAATATGCAGTGGCAGGCTGTCGAGATTGTCTGCGGTATGACTTATGGCGTATTGTTGATTATTACTACCCTGTAAAGCATTTCGTTGGCGAGAAGTTTCAAAACCTAACGAGTGCAGAAACTGCTCAATCCATTTTCTACTTAAGGTGGTGCCATAGGGATCATTTGCTGGTAGGTTTTGACTTCTGTTGCTAAAATGTTTCCAATCCAACTTTATCCGGCTCCAAGCGTATTCAATTTCACTACGCAAATTGGCTCCGGGTTCCAGTCCAAAATCTTTTGCCAGCTGGCCATCTGCGTCTGCCTTTTCAATTTTCTGTAGTATTTCTTCGGAAATAAGATTGCCTAGTATGTTAATAGTTGTGTACTTCATGATCTAATTACTTAACTACCGGTAATAAAATATAAATACCCAACACATCCATCGGGAGTACCGGCACTACTACTTTGTATTTACTGCCGCTTACCAGTTTTTTAAATCGGGTATGACTATCTACTAAATGATTAGCCCTTTCTAATGCCACGGGATCTGTCTTTTCCCGGAAGGAAGTTTCATTTAGCACCCAGATCATTTCTTCCTGCAACCAATAATCCATTTCTGCTCTATCCATATTTTGCGTAGGAACAGCAGTCATTAATAAGTGATAAGCCTTCTCTCTATCTAAATACTTTTGTTCTGATACTGTTCCATAGTAACCCCACAACCACATTTCCTCTGCCACAAGTTCTTTGTTACTGGGCTGCTCCGCTATTACATTTCGTACCCGTAGCTGAACGATGACTGTTTTTTGCTGAACGGTATTGGTTCTGAACACGGCAGCCCTAGCAGCAGCCGGAGTAACCTGATTTAATGCTGAATTGATAATATACTGTGACAGGTGTTCGGTAAAAGGATGGTTTCGCCCAATGTATTTATGGCCAGCGGGAGTTGGCGATTTAAAGGACACCAAAACTTCAGCATCCTCAGTAAGTAATTGTTTTAATCGTTGAGGAATGTTATTTGTAAATATTTTACACCCTTCTTTTTTCTCATCTACCTGTATTCCCATAAAGCGTAATGAGTCAACAATAAATTGTTCAACTGTTTTTACATCTCCAATTGCCTCATCCACTTCTTTTAAATCACCCTCTATTTCGTGAGCCTTAATGGCATTTTGTGCAAAAATGCTTCGGGACGCCATTTCTCTTTTTTCTGCTTCATCAAAGGCCTTAGCTACCTTGTTTTTCTCCTCTTCAATTTCCTCTGCCTCAAATAATGAAAGCTGATTGGAAACTTGCTTGATAGCTACATTGGGCTTCAACAGGATGGCATTGGTTACCGCTTCCATCACAGTAGCGCTGTTTTCAGGAAAGGGAACAGAGATACCGATAGATTTGCGTATTTCTTTTGCTTTGCGCAACAGCACTTCGAGAACTACCCCGTCAATAGGATTATTGCTGCCATATAACAATGCCACTTCCACTTCGTCAGCTTGCTGCCCAAAGCGATCAATCCGGCCTTCTCTTTGTTCCAGGCGGTTAGGATTCCAGGGTAAATCATAATGCAACACAGCATTAAAACCTTCCTGCAGATTTATACCTTCACTCAAACAGTCGGTTGCAATTAATAATCTTCTGTCAGACTTGCTCATTGTTTCAATCTTTTCCCTTCTCAGCTCATCATTCAGCTCAGATGTTATAACCTCAATATGAATATTTTTAAATTGCTTCCCTTTAAAGGCGTCTTTGAAAAGTTCACCCAGGTAATTGGCTGTTTGAATATAGCGGCAAAAAATAATTGGGTTGAACCCTCTTTCTATGAATTTTTTAATCTGGAAGAATGCCTCATTGGCTTTTTGGTCATAATCAAACCCATAAAGCACTTTGAGCTTTTTTGCATATCCCCAAAGGCGTTTAGACTCGGAATCTTTTATCTCATCGGCTTTTCCCAACACCGAAAGCGGAAGATTGTCATCAGTTGAAAAATCTGTGTCTAATACGCTTTCGCTTTCTGCTTCGCTTACCACGGTATCATCATCTTCACCTGCCAGGCTTTTCTTCTGTGCTTTTTTAACCAGCATGGATATACCGGCAGCGGGGCTGCTCATTACACCTCGCAATAATGCAAGCGCGTCCCAATAACTGTAACGTTGTTTTCTGCCATCACCGGTATGCTGATTTACGATCTCACGGGCATAGCTTAAAATATCATTAAATACTTCTGCGTATTCTTTGCCTATCTCATAATCTTTGTCAATTGAATTTCTTTTAGGGAACTTAGTTTCTTCATCAAGCCATTTCAAAACATCAGCGCGCCGCCTTTGAATGAAATATTTCGCTATTTTTTTTCTTTCTTCATCTCCAGAGGAAATAATATCAAGATTTTCAAAAGCCGGATTTAGCAATCCCAGCAAAGATTGAAATTCTGCCTGCTTACCGCTATGAGGGGTTGCAGTTAATAGCAACAAATGCTGGTTATCTTTTTTGGCAATATCATGCAAAAGATGATAACGCAATTGCTGTGTATTGTTGGACCCTGCCGGTCTGGCGCAGGTGTGTGCCTCGTCCACAATTATTAATTCGGGGCAATGGTCAATAAAAACCTGCCGCTTATTTCCTGATTTAATGTAGTCAATGGAAATAATCTGAAAGGGGAAAGCCCTGAACATGTTTTCGTTTGTCCTGATTTGCCGCTCCAAAGCGGTAGCCGTACCAGACCGGATAATGACAGCTTCCAACCCGAACTTATTTTTTATTTCATCCTGCCACTGGTCGCACAAATGCGGCAGACAAACAACTGCAAACCTTTTTATTTCCTTTCTTTCATAGAGTTCCTTTGCTACCAATAATGCTTCAATTGTTTTTCCGACTCCCACATCATCTGCAATCAATAGCCGGGTAATATCCTGCTTCAAAGACATTATCATTGGAACCATCTGGTAGGAACGGGGACGGAATGAAAGTTTACCCAAACAACGAAACGGCCCTGCGGCATTACGAAAAGATAAACGGGAAGCATTGTATAATAACTTGGCTGAAGTAAAATCTCCTAAATCTTTTTTGCCAGGCTTTACAAAATTGAAGGACTCAATTTTTTCTTCCGCTGATGCTATTGGTGAAAATATTCCGGTTATTTCATTGTCAGTACCTCCCAGTGGTTTAAGTAAAACTACTTCAGGTTCTTCCGGAGGCAGCACTACCCAAGGTCGTTTCCTGAAAGTAACAAGGCTTCCTGGTTTAAATTCAAATTGATTCATTCCTCTATTTTACTTTTTTAAATATATCAGGTCGTTTCGCAATTAAAAGTTCCAGTGGTTCTTTGTAATACCATACTAGTACCTGATAGCCCGAATTTTTCAATGCTTGTCTTTTTTCTGCATCATCTTCCTTAATATTCGCCTCGTCATGAGGGTTGCCATCACAGAACAAATAAATATTGGGATGATAATAAAAATCAGGTTTCACATACATTTCATTTACGGATGGCTGAGCGCCGTCGGGCAGCCTCAAACCGTTTTCATACAGATATTTTAGAAATTTGGTTTCCGTACTGCTGTTATAATCTTTCCCTTTCATTAAGAAAGCATAGTGGGAGTCATAATCTTCGAAAGCCTTGTTTGTTTTTACTTCAATTTTAGCTTCCTGCAAATTGGTAATCGCAACACGAATAAGATTTCTGTCAATTTTTGAGTGATAATACTGGTTGTAATAGCTAAGGAGGTCGCTATATGTAGCAGGCACTAATTCATCTTCCGGTATCTCATTTCCGAGTCTGTCCAAAAAGCACAGTCGCCACGCTTCACGCATTACTGCTTGATAAACTTCAGGAGATTCCACAATTTGCGAAAGAATACCCAAACTTCCCTCAGCCGATTCATACAACATAAGATTAGGAACTTCAAGTTCGCCCATCACCTGTACGCCTATTTCTCCGCTCTCTACCTGAAAATAGTTTTCAATTGCTCTTTTCAGAGCATACACCAATGTGATAACACCATTGGCACCACCCGACACTCCTAATGCCGCTACAGGTTGAATAAACAGTGCATTGGCAGTCACCGTAGTAAATGGCATTACCGACCTGTAATCATCCGGGTTTTCATTTGGTCTTCTATCGGGATTAGCCGATTGCCAAATGCCTTTTTTTGTATGAATAGAAAAGCCTTCTGTATCCGTGTTGCGCCACTTCTTGTTAATATGTACCAATTTAGCCGCAGGGATCGCATGAATATGCAGGAGTGGCTTCCCTTTCAGCTGTACAGTAGCTTCTGTAATATTTTCGAGTCCACCTTCTACATAGAAATAGGTTTTAATATCATATCCCAACCGGGTTCTTTCTTCTTCAGCACAGGTTATTTTTTGCATTTCATAAGCACGGCTCTCGGTCATTTCATGCAGCAAAGGAATAGTGTTCTTGTCTGCTTCATGATTAAGGTCCATATTTACAAAAGGGTCGGTATTGAAATGATATTGGTCGGCTCTTTCCATGAAAATATAGCCGCTAAACGGACTTACTTTGGCTTTCTCAGTTCTTATCTGCGGTTCAACCAGCATTAATCTGTCAATACGATATTTTGCACCATCATGATAGATGGTGTTTCTTGGCCCAAATTCATTTAAGGCAATTGCTCTTGGTCGTGAAATGAATTCGCCACCTGATTCTCTGTTTTGTAAAAATGTTCTAAGCGGCAAACGGGTGAAATTATAGCCAGGCAGGAAGCCTTCTGAAGCTAAATAGCGATAAGGATAAAATTCTGATTGATTTCTGCTTGAATTGTTTTGGCCATCAGAAGATGCGTTGTTTGATTTTTCATCATTTAGCAACAATTCCATTTGTCTCTCAGCATTTCTTCTGTTGTTCCATGCGAGCTTAATCTTTTCGTGGTCTGAACTGTAAATTCTGTTTTCTATTATCTCATTAGCTTCCCTGAACTGTAAGATTGCTGTTCTATACAACGACCTCCATCTGTTTAATGCCTGTTCAAAATTGCTTTTAAAGTTATCCAATTGTTCATACACCCAATTGTCAGTAAACCATGATGGTTTTCTCAAAGAAAATTCTTTTTTTAAAAAACTATCATTTAGAACTTCTATAAATCGATGTGCAATCTCGCTCTTGTCATTATCACCAAGCGTTAAAGCTTCATCAACAGCTTTTCTTACTGGCAAATTGACAAGGTCTTCCTTATCAATTAAATCTCCCAAAGATTTCTTTAAACTATCAAGTGAACGATAAGCAAAAACAGAAGCATAAAGATGGCTACGCAGCAATTCTTCATTAATTAAGTCCAGCCTCGGCGCAGTAACCTCTCCTGCTACCATTTTAGTTTTATTTTCAAAATAATGCCGGTCATGGGCGCTGTAATTTGAGCAATAAACAAGCACAAGTGCGGCTTGCCCGCTTCTGCCTGCACGGCCACTACGTTGCGCATAGTTGGCAGGTGAAGGGGGTACATTCCGCATATGCACAATGGAAAGATCGGAAATATCAATTCCTAATTCCATTGTTGGAGAACAGAATAATACACTTATGTCACCATTACGGAATAAGTTTTCCCTTTTTTTACGTTCCTCATTATTGATTTGACCGGTATGTTCTTTGCCTAATATTTTCTTTAGTTTATTTAAATCTGATCCATAGAAATGTTGGAAATATTGATTAACAGGAGCAGATTTTACCTCACCATAAGAGCGACGCCTGATTTTGTCTGGAATCAAACCGGTTTTATTTCCTTTACACCAAAGAATTTGGTCAACACGTAGTTTGTACACGGGTACATCCTCATTCAGTTCGTTTTTCATTAGAGAGGAGCGCAGCCAACCTGCGTCACATAAAACGCCAAATAATATTCTTATAAACTCTGTATAAGAATCTTTTTGGTTTAAAGGATGGTTATACTGGGAAGCAATTCTCTTAATATACCTTCCAAAAACACTACTGTACCCCGCACTCTCAGTCCGAACGTTCTGATTTCGTAGTTTTTCAATTCGAATCACGGCAGGTAGTTCAAACTGTTCTTCTTCTTCCAAAGTCCACGGGTGTTTTAATAATTCCTTAATACGTTTTGTCTTAGCAATAAGGTTAGAAGGTTCAAGCATACTAAATTCTAATGCGTAGGCTTTTCTAAAGAAATCAAATATCTGGTGCAGGAAATCAGCCCTTTCATCAGAAGTCATGGATTGCATTACCGCCACATTAGCCCATAACTCATCAGTTGTACTTTCTAAAAGATGACGATAATGAATTTCAAGCAGTCCGCATTGTTCCAGGTTGGGCATTACCACTCTCCAACTTCGACGCAAATCATGTAAGGCCCGGTACATAATAAAATCCTTCAACGCGTCTTCATTATCTTTTTTTGGCCCTGGAAAGGTGGAGGGTTTTGTCCCATAGATTTCCTGCTTAAAGTCCAATGCTGAAAAAACATTTTCAGCCAGATTTGTATAATCAAGCTCTGTTTTTTGCTCAATGGCTTTGAATAGTCCGGAGCGTAATTGGCCAACTTGTATAAAATCATTGAAATGGCCAGATTGCAAAGAGGCATCTTGCCTATTGTCAGTGAAGCTGAGTAGCTTTTGCTTTGTAATTTCTTCCCCCGCTAATGAAAGCTGCTGAATGGTCTCAAAGGAAAGTATAGTCGTTGCTGTACTTCGGCCTTCACCACCCAACTTTGCCAATTTTGTCCAGTCATTTTTGTGTGTATATATGCTTCCTGAGGTAGGGTCAAGAAGGAGAGGCTTTCTGATGAACCAACCTGAGTACTCCATTTTTTCGGTAAATGAATAATCGCCTTCGGTATTGAAATATATGGTACGGGGAATCCTGTCCCGATATTGAGACTTTAACGATCTTGGTCCGCCGCTCTTTTTTTCAGGGTTAAACCACGACTCTGGTAGTTCTGACCTGTCTCTTTCATAATCCCACAAAGGCTCTTCGTCTTCTGGATGTTGAACAATAACATATCCATCTTCTGTACTTTCTTTTTCATCGTCACTTGGAATATCATCAAAAGGCTCACGAGGTAAGATTCGAGCTGAGCTTTCATTTAACGTAACACAATAAAACTCATGACCAGAATCTCGGCTAAAAAGCAATGCGAATAAATTTGTATTCTTATCTGCATAACGACCAGCCTCCAATCTTAATTCCCTTGAATCTCTGCTCCCAAGGGTGGCATATACAGTTCCTGTTTGAGCTACAAACTGATGAATCCTAAATGGCAAATAATTCTTCTTTCTGCCGGGAATACTGTTTAATTGATTAGCCCATTCCAATAAATCTAAAAAATGCTTTAAAGCTGAGTTCAATTCAACTTCAGCCGACTCAGAAAGTTTTTTAGCAATGCCACTGATAGTAATAGGCTTTCTACGAACTAAACGTCCTTCTTTCTCTTCCAAAGCAATCTCTTGTTCAATCCAAATAGCGGTGGGATGAGCTTCAAAGTCGGCATACGACTTATCGTTTGGAATTCCATTGATAATGCTCTGTTTTAATTCAGATTGCGATATTGCTTTATTCGCCAGGCTTTTAATAAGGAATTCAGTAATTACTTGATCAGCTTTGAAGTCTGAAGCAAAAATTTTGGATGCCACATGGGCAACTTCTTTCTGTTGTTCCAAAATGGAAGTATGTTCTGCTGAAACCATTGTAGCTGATGTCCCAAATGTCAGAATTTTCTTTGCCGCTCCTGCTTTAATCCTTCTTATTAACATTGAAACATCTGAGCCTTGTCGCCCTCTGTATGTATGAAGTTCATCAAACACAAGAAACTTCATATCTTCCAGAATGTTCTTTCTAATATCTAAATCCTCTCCTCTTGTCATTATTAGCTCAAGCATCATGTAATTTGTGAGGATTATATGAGGCTTTTCCGTTTTTATCCTGTTTCTTTCAACTTCACCTTCCTGACCGGTGTATTGGGCATAAGTAACTGGGAATTTTTTACCTGTTCTTTCTTTTAATTCTTTAATAATTTGGTCGTTTGTCTTTCCTTCCTTTACAACTTTGCCAAACTGTTCCAAATAAGATATTTCATATTTTTTTATTTCTTCATTTTGGGAGTTTATAAGAGCATTCATTGGATAAACAATGACGGCCTGTACACGGCCATCCGCCGCACCACCAATTTTCAAAATGTGATTGAAAATTGTAGCGATATAAGTAAATGACTTACCCGAACCTGTTCCGGAAGTCACTACAAATTCCGTATCCGAAGTGCCTAAAAGAATAGCCTTTTCCTGATGTTTATATAAAATTCGTTCGGCAAATATTTTTTCAAGTTCAGGATGGAGATTTAATTTCTTAATGGGTCGACCGTTTTCAAAAGTGGGATTGAATTGAACTAGTGGTTCAGGCCAGAGTTTTTTATTTTCAATTTCATAAAGTACCCGTTCTTTTATATTGGGATCTTTAATGTTTAAAAAGCTTACAATATAATTTTTATAGTTGTCAATTAGTTTGGTATGAAAATTTAATATGTCCATTAGTTTCAATTTGCTAAGCAGTCATTTTTTGTTATCTATCAAATGTTGTAGGGCTTCATTAAAAAAGGGTTGTTTGCCAAATTCTTCGTCAAGTTTTTTAATCAAGTACTTTACCTGGATTTCTTTATAGTCTAAGCCAAAAAGCTCGGCAATAACTGGTATCATTTTAGAATTTGCAGGCCGTTCACCTTTCTCTATTTTACTTAGCGTGGAAGTATCAATATCCAGCATAGCAGCGACCTTCCTTAATGGCATTTTCTTCAGTGTACGCTGAGTATTAATTAACGCCCCAAATTCACGGCTCCATGTGTTTGGCATTATTTTTTGGACTTAAGTGTCAAATCTAACAAAACGTCTCGGTTTTCAATCGATTATGACAGATATAGTTATATAAGTGTAAGCTCGTACTGTCCATTCTTAATGATATTGGGAACGGCTTTTGCAACCTTAAACTTAAATAATTACGCTCAAACCTTTAGTGATGCATCAAGCCGAATACTCTGACAAGGATTTGATTGTTAGTATATTATCGAAATCGTTCGACGATAACAAAAGCGTCAACTATATTGTAAAACAGGGCAAGGAAAGAGTTAAAAGACTAAAAAAGTTAGGAATACTCTTTTGATATTTGTTACCATGCTGGAGACGTTTTTCTATCAGAGGATAAAAAAGGATGTACGCTGATTGTGCTGCCGGATACAAAAAAAACGACTCCTAAATCAATTCTTTGGGATATTAAGCTGGCGCTATCAGTGATAGGCTTATCGAATATAAAAAAAGCAATGAAGCGCGAAGCAAAAATCAATAGTCTTCATCCCAAAGAACCCATTTATTATTTATGGTTTATTGGAGTAGATCCTTAGGAACAGAATATATTAAAATAAAATTAAATTTATGGGTAGCCAACACTATTGGCGCCTTTACGTTCTGGTATATTAATGGTTGCACTTACAGGTAACATTAAAATCATTTGGCAGTGATTCAATTTGATAATACATTTAATACGCAAATACAGCCTTTACAATCAACCGCCAAACTACATGCGAAAACGTAACCAATTGCCCACAGCAAAAACACCGGCATTCGTAAACTGCGTCCACTTTTTTTTGGTTCAGATAACCATCTTCCGTTAAGCTATTTTCCCCGTAATAAGATTAGGACATTTGGTTAGTGCTCATTTTATACGCCGTCACCCTCAATCAATTTTACATGGCATTTAAAACATGACAGCCTGATGAATTGACTATTTCTATCGGACGGTAGCAATCAGGAAGAAAGTATCGTACCTTTCTATAAACCTTCTCAGATGAAAAAGTTACTGTTACTACTACTCCTGTTTTTGCCTATTTTATCCGCATCAGCGCAGCGGGGATTCAACTATTATAAAGACTCTCTCAGAAACGGTTCCTCCAATGAAAAAGCATTCAACTATTTTAAAAAAGCGTATTACGACTGCATATGGAAGTGGACAAAGGCCGGAACTGACAGTGCAGAGCATTACTTAAAACTGGCGATACAGGAAGACACTAATTACGTAGCAGCCTATGCATTCCTGGCCCATCTGTATCAATTTAAAACATACAATCCGGAAGATTTCGATAAATATTTTGTATTGCAAAAAAAATACGCAGGGAAAGCCATGAGTTATCATCCTTCAACCGGCGATGCGTTTTCGGTTATGTCCGATGTGGTCTGGTCGGAACATGACACCTTGCAGGCGTTGACATTACTACGGGATGCCATTGCCCGCGAACCAGACAATGTGGGAAATTATCTTTTTCTTTCTGTGCGGTTTACACAAATGGGCGGGGCTGATGATAGTGCAATTTATTATTTGCACCGGTTACTTCATTACGATCCGGAATATGGCCAGGCTTTTATCAAACTGGGAAACGTCTATAACTGGAACAAGCACGATTTTGACAGTGCTGCATTTTATTACGGTAAAGCGATTGAAAACTATAAAACCATTCAGCCCAGAGATAACAGGATGATGTATGGTTACTACGGGCTCGCAGATGTCTATCATAAACTGCAGCAATATGATTCCGCAATACATTACTACAAGCTATACCTGCAGGAACTTGAGCCTTCTGATTTGTACGTCAGGGCACAGTTCCTGGGTTTGACCTACAAGGCACTTTATGAATGCGACCAGCGGTTATCAGGCAGGTACCTGGACCAGTTTCTCAGACTAAATGCAGCGCGCATGGCAAAAGAGCCCAATAATATTGATCTTTTGATGCAGACGCTGGAAGAGAATTATATGCGAATTGACCAGGATTCTGTGTATGAAAAATATGCACTGCCTTTGGCGAAAAATATTCAAACCATTCATTCGGCTGACCCTTACCTGGCCATCTATGCAATGGATGACGAGTTCATAATATTAAAAAAACTGAGGCGAAACGAAGAAGCATTGAAATTGCTGGAGGGATACATCGCAAATCATCCCAAAGAGCCGTTGATTCTTTTTGATCTGGCGCGATTAAAATTTTCAATGAAAGATTACAAAGGGGGCTTTGACTGTCTGAACCGTGCCATACTGAATTTGAATAAGGTTTTTACCAGGCAAATATTTATTGAGGGGTTGAATAATCCTGATTTTGATAAGGTTAGGAACAGGGAATCGTTTAAAAAACTCGCCTTACGTTAAGACATTCAATACCATACGACATAATGGTTACGCATAGCCGCTATTAAATAAACAGGCCCCTTTATTGAATGCTCCCAATAAAAACGATTTGTTATACAAAGCATAGTTAAATACTTCTTCAACATATTTTTTGTTGGGTCATAAAAAAATATTTTCAATATCAAAGGCCGGCTTTATATAAGTGTTTACCCGTATTTCATGTCAATCGCAGATTGGACAACCTAAAATTAATTTCCACTATTTGGTATTTGTGTTATTAAATTTCCGATATTTATTTGGCTTATCTTTTTTTGAATCCCACACTTGTTTTTTATTCCTGCAACTTCGTTGAGAATGTTCATGTAAATTATTTAGAGCGTCAGGTGGTATGCGTTTGTATTAATCCTGATCTTCTGAATCCTGACAGCGTTGTTATAAAATAACGTTCAGCGTCAAGCATAACAGAGACCCTGGATAGCGAAATATTATTGATAACCTGAAACCAAAAGTCAGCAAATATTATCCGGTTGATTGCTGCCCTACCCTGGCGCAACCGTTGAGAGGATTTTTTTTACCGTGTTTCATCTTTCTTCTATTAATAATTAAAATCAAGCGCTCATGCCTGAATCAATTCAACAAACAGCTCCTAATCCGGCAATTACAGCCGATTCCAGGCTGATGGAAAATTATGTACTTGAATCCCCGGTAAACGGTGGAAGTGACATAACAACGGTCAGGGACGTGAACAATCAATTAAACGCATTTACCATTGGTACCAATGGCAGGGTATACCAGACTTTTCCTGATCAGCAAAGCGATACTGGCTGGAACCAGATTGATATTGGCATTAAGGCTAAAAAAATTGCCGCGGGGTTGACCACTGACAATTTGCTGATTGTATATGCATACAATGATGACAATGGCGGCACCTTATTGTATGTTCAGCAAACAGCCGGTGGTCAATGGGCAGCTCCTGTATCCCTACCAGGTAGTTTTCCGAATGCCAGTATAGCGACCCATAATTTTGATGATGGCTTTTATTTTGCTTACTCCACCAGAGAAATGACCTCGTATTCTGTGACGTATAATAATAGCAAACCTGCTTTGAATTTAACTGTCAAAAATCCGGATAACCCTGGTTTTAATAACCTCATTTGTTTATCCTGGTCGTATTTTGCAGGTAAACCGTCTCTGTACATTGCATCCAATAAAATGGTGTATACGCTGACACCCGTACCAGCGCAGGAAGAAAACAGCATACAATTAATATCCGGCACACCCGATCAGGAAGTGCAATCAATGCTGGCAATAAGAGATGCCTATGGCGTTGAATGTATATTTGCCATTTTAAATGATGGCTACCTGTATTATCTTTATGCCCCTCCTAAAATCTGGGAATTTACCAAACGTGTATTTCAGGATATAAAGGTTTCATCCTTTGCTGTTTCCTTAAATTCAGTCAACCAGCCTGAGGTATTGGCAATAAACCCATCCGGAACATTATTCCACTCAACGGCTCATTTTGCTTCCATTCCACAGTGGACTACTCCCTGGCAAATCAGGGACGGCGCCGGAAAAGTAGCCGCCAATCTTAATAGCTTAGGGTCCTCCCAGGCCTTTGTTATTTCCAGTAATTCAAAAGAGTTGAGTTATTTAAGCCAGGACTCGTCCTCTACAGACTGGATACAGGAAAATATTGAAATGGAGAATCTAACAACTCTTAAAAAGATCTCCAGCTTTACCATGGATATTGCCCTGCTTGATTCCAATGGAAGGCCCAGTCCCAATTGTTCCTTTTCCATAAAATCAGATAATGACTGCATATTGTCCATTAATGGTATAGTAGCAAATTTAAATGAAGGCATTGTTTTTAACTGGCAGGCCAATGCGCAGGGCAAGATCTTTTTATGCCTGGAAACAGATACTTTATCAGCACCCCAGTTCAGCATCAATACCGAATGGATGGATGCCGGCACATTTGAAGAAATTCAACCCAACCTGAAGGTCCAGGACAGGCTCAATACCATCAACGTTACGGACTTACTGGATGCTCCTGGTTTACTAACAGGCCCATATCGTACGCCGGCAGTTGCCGACAGCCTGGTAAAAGGTATTAAGGACAGCCTGAGCCTCGCACCGCCGAACCGGGCAGCACTGACCTATGCGGAAAATTTCCATTCGTGGCAATACCGGCCAACCCATAACAGCTATTACACAAGCAGCAAAATAGATCCGTCCGCCATACCGCAAAAAAACTGGCAGATGGATTTTTCATCCGGTGTTCCTGAGTATAAAGAATTGTCTGCTACTGAAGCGACTGCCTTAATAGTATCCATGAAAAGCAAATTTTCTGAATATGGCGTTAATACGCCATCAGGTCAGGATGTAAGCTGGGGGGATATCTGGTCAAGTATACAAAACGGTTTGGCAGATGTTGTTTCCGTCGTTATAAGCGCAGGTCAGTCCTATATTACCTTTGTGCTCGACGGTGTTACCTACCTGTACAACAGGACTATTAGCTTTATTCAACAGGTGTTTGATCTGATCCAGATGTTCTTTGATAAAGTGAAAGTAGGGTTTCAGCAATTATATGAACTCCTGAAATTTGTATTGAACTGGACAGATATTACATTAACCCAGCAGGTGATATCCCATTCTATTTTGCAAATATTTGATACAGCCAGCGGTGTGCTGAATTTGCTGAAAACCCAGTCCGGCAATTATTTCGATGCTTTGATCGCTGACTGGGCAGCTTCGCTCAGGACGCTTGAGAACAGTCCTTTAGGCGAAAATTCCTTACTGCAAATATCCAGTTCAGCCCAACCCCCGGTTGGATATTATACAGGTATCAATAACAATCTTATCCTGAATGCCTTTACCAATCATGCAGGCCAGGGCCAGGCATTGAACCTCATGACTGCTGCCAACCTGAAGGAATTTCAATCTGTTGCTGCTGACATTCTGGCCAAGCTCAACACTTATGCAGGCCAATTTCAGGCCAACCAGAATTACCAGCTTGCGGTTACCTATTTTGAAAATTTGTCAAGAACGCTCTCTTCAGATATCGACCAGGCATTACAATCGCTTCTCAACGGCCTGGTTGAAATGCTGAGTGCATTAATTCAGATTGCGTTGACGCTGGTTAAAGATATTATCAGTGCCCTGTTAGATGGCGTCATTGCGCTGATTGAAGGAATCAAAACCCTAATCACCGCAACAATAGATATCCCTTATTTAAAACAGGTATATAAAAATATTACGGGAACTGACTGCACGATGCTGAATATTATGTCGCTTATGCTGGCCATCCCCACAACGATCATTTACAAGATAAAAAAGGGTGAACCGCCATTTGCAGACCAGGCCGCAGTCTTTCTGTTCAACAATACGCTTACTGCCGCCAATATTCTCGCAGCAATTGGTATCAATCCTCCATCCGGGCCAAACAGTGTTGCATTAAATCCCTTTCAGACTTTCATGAAGGAGCATATTGCCTACTTCAGCCTGACCAATATGGTTAGCTTTTGGGCATTGGGCATCACAAAGATTTCGACTGATCTTGCTACGCCCGCTGAAGCCAGCGAAACAAAAACATTTGTATGGAGTATTGCAAGTATTATTATATCAGGCGCCACTATTGCCACCAGTTGTCCCTGGTATTATAGTGATGTCCCCCCGGGATTTGGATCAGCGGACGCGGCTAATAACACTTCCTGGTTTTTCTTGTATGCGCCGCTTCTTGAAGACATCGTAGCGGTGGCTGTGCAGCGCAGAAGATTAGCGCTTATTGAGTTGGGTGGCCCGGTCCTATCTACGATAACCGGGACAGGTCTTATCGTTTTATTTGCCATTGTATCCAATAAACAGGCAAACGAAAATAAATACAGCCATGCGCTGACAGGCGCGAATATGTTGTCTGCTATACCTTCTGTTTTCAGCTCTTTGAGATTAATTCCGGAACCATATGCACGAGTGTCAAAACTAGCATTAGCCATTGTGGACGGAGGCTGCTACCTGGCTGCAGGAATATTATACCGCGTAGCTGCAGATGAATCTGGCGGTGTGGACAGGAAAGAAATCGTCCGTCAATCCGGGCAAATCCTGCCTGCTGAAGTTTGAAAACTAACGACTTATTTTTTTAACACCGGAATGCTGGCTATAGCAATACATTCATATAATTTAGTTGCAAGGTTCATATAAACAACTATTCCAGGGTGCTTATCCGATCACGCGTTTTTGGGAAGAAACTGGCAGCAACGGTAGGCTGTATACCGCAGATGTGCCGGTGAAAAAGCACGTGACGACCTACAGTAAATATGCTCACGCCATCAAACAGGCCATCCATTTAAAAGGCTATATCGGTAGCAACAAATCTATCCGCATACTTCAACACAACGCGACGGCGGTACAATCTTTTGCATTTGGTGAAGTGGACGACAATGGCATACCGGGGATCATGGATGGTGACAAACCCAAAATACTGCTGGATGCAAAATCCATCATTTATACAAAAAGCAGTTTCCTGGTGGGTGCTCACGGTGATGTAAGGAACCGGGAAACAGGAAGGCTGATCTGGGAATTTATTAAGAAAATTACTTAATATGGCTGAAGAACAACCCATCACACAGAACTTTAATACCCTGGCCTTTTTATTATGTCGCCAATATCAACTCTGGCTCATTGCTATCGTGCGCAGTGATGACTAATTTACTGTCAGCGGTACGCTGCAGCCAGAATTGCCCGGTGATTAAAAAACAAATGACAGCAGCAGCCGAAGCGGCAATCATCCATCGGATTGGAATCCGGCGGATGCTTTTGGGTTTTTCAACAATTATCTTCTGATGTATTGTGTCTAGCAAAAGTTCGGAAAGTCCGGTCTTTTTAAACGCTGTGTCAGCTGCCAGCGAATGGAATTCATTTTCCATTATTATTCTCAATTCTTCTGATGAACCCGAACCCAGGTAGGCACAAAGCCATTCCCGATCCGCATGATTCCACTCTTCCTTTGCTAATATGTCCGCTATTTTTCTCTTCAATATATCGGGGAACTGAAATACGGCCAACAGGAATATGATTTTGATGAGGGTGTTGTTTTTTTCGCTTCGCCCAATCAGGTTTTCAGAATTGTACCCAGCCCTAATCCCACCGCAAAACGCACAGGTTGGATATTGCACAATCTTGCCAGTTCTCGAACGCTATTGATGAGAAAATCTGCATATCCTTATTCGCATATTGTTTTCTGTTGAAACACCTTCTTCGTTTGTGCCAAGGAAACTGGTAAAAATAGCAAGACCAATACATGAGTGGAAGGAGACAATATTGTACATTGACACTGGATTTATTCTGACTATGTTGGGAAGTAATTTACCTGAGTAAAATCACAGTACCTGTTTGTTTCTCAATTTTTCCTGTTAACATATCTTTATATTCAAGCATCCAAGCATAAACGCCAGTGGACTGAGGCGCGTTTTTATATCTTCCATCCCACCCTTCATTTATATCCTGACTTTGGAAAACCATTTTACCCCACCTGTCGAAAATTTGTATTCTATAACCGGTGTAAAAACACCTGAAGAGTGGGCGGAACACCTCATTTCTTCCATTTCCATCTGGTGTAAATGCATTAGGTACATCCCAGCTACAGGCACAATCAGTATACTTAACTGCTATTGAATCAATTGAAATACCACAAGTATTTTTTGTCCAAACTTTATACACGCCTTCTTTACTGACCGTATACGACGCATTTGTTGACCCATCCTGCCATTGATAAGTCGCATAAGGGGCATATACATTTAGTGTAAGTTGCCGCGGAAAACAAACCGTCGTATCGCTGCCAAGATCAATTACTGGTTTTTTAGTGTAAGCGACGGATATGCGGGCGACAGTATCACATCCGTTTTCGTTGACGTTGACACTATATTGTCCTGCCGCGTTAACGGAATAGGTTGGACCAGTTGATCCGTCTTGCCATAAGTAAGTTGCGCCAGGACTGCCGACGTCCAGTAATAATTGTCGCCCTTCGCATAACACAGTATCCTTGCCTAGATTCAGCACAGGAGAAGACTTGGCCGAAACAAAAATACTGTCAGTTGCGCTGCATCCGTTATTAAAAATTCTTAACCAGTACCAGCCAGGCTGAGAGACCAGGAAACTCTGAGCGGTGCTGCCATCATTCCATAAATAATTTCCGTTTTCTGTTGTTGCCTCTAAGATCAGCGTATGGCCAGTACATATGGAGGTATCGTTCCCTAAGTTGACCACAGGTAAAGCAGTATACGTCACCATTATTGTGTCAGTAGCGGTGCAATTGAATTCATTTGTAGCGGATAAGAAATAGTTTCCTGGACTGGTTACCTGGTAGGTTGCACTGCTACTATTGTCTTGCCAGTGATAGGTATTTGTCGTATTGAATGGCGCTCTTAAAACAAGTGAACTGCCGGCACATAGTGTTGTATCATTGCCTAAGTATATCTGAGGTGCAGGTAAGGCATTGACCTGCACGGTATCAGTTACCGTGCAGCCATTTCCGTCTTTAATGAAGGCATTATATCTACCAGAATCGAGGTTGGCAAACAGGCCCTGATTATGTTCGGTAACGTCATTATCAATACTGTAAGCGATTGGCAACGTTCCGCCAACAGAATGAATGTCAATCACACCATTCGTATTATTGCAGGAAGCAGGTGTTACTGTTACATTCAATTGCGGACCGGTTATATTAACAACGGTTACATCAATTGACGTTGATGATCCCATGGCATCTTTTACCCTAACATTATAAACTCCACCAGGTAGTCCTGAAAAAATATTGCTATTTTGAAATCGAACTCCATCAATTGAATATTGGTAAGGCGGTTTTCCCCCGGCTGTCTGCAGTGTAATTGTTCCATTAGCTTTATCGCACACGGCATTAGTTATAATCGAAGTCAGTTCAAGGCAATTATTTTGAACAACAACCTTAGTATTCGACAAAAATCCGTTGGCGTCCCTTATTTCCAAAGTATGTGTTCCAGCCTTTACATTGAAAAAATTGTTATTAGTACCAAACGGTTGATTATCCAGGGAAAAAAGATAAGGTGGCGTGCCATTGGCGCCACTAGCTTCAATGGCCCCTCTTCCCTGGTTGCAGGAATCGGCCTGACTTGTTGCATCTACTGTAGGGCAATGATTCACAATACTGGCCGTAACAGGGCTTTCCATCCCCACTGCATCCCGTACGCTGAAATTATATTTTCCCGATGGGAGCCCACTGAAGGTGCTATCCGGCTGGTAGTTGATCCCATCCATCGTGAAAGTGTATGGCCTCGTCCCATTGGCAGCATGTAAAGTAACAGCGCCATCACTTTGATGGCAAGATGCTTCCACAGCCTCCCAAATAATAGCAAGAGAACAAGTCAACTGAACCGAAGCTGAAGCATCTGAAATATTTCCACCAGCGTCTTTAGCAAAAATTTTATATAATCCTGGCGAAAGGTCATTAAAACTATAGCCGCCATCAGAAGATGTGCCCGGAAAATAATTCACCCCATCGATAGAAAAGGAATAAGGTTTTTGCCCCCCTGTTGCATTTGTACCTATGATACCTGTATTGGTAGAACATAGGGACGGATTGCCACCCGCAGACGCATAAAAGCTGCAGCAATTACAATCAAATAATAAACTGTCATAATAATATTGATAAGATACTATTTGTGCTACAGCAAATAAACCATTGGCATCCTTTAAAATACAAGTATAGTTTCCGGGAATTAGATGCCCGAAAGTACCGCTGGATGTAAATGTTACGCCACCATCAATACTAAACAAGTAAGGCATTGTGCCACCAGCGCCTATTGCTGTGAATGCACCATCTCCGTTAATACTGCTGCAGGACGACGGTTTCTGAACATTGCTAAGGTGAACGGACGGCAAAGGATAGAGGCTCTTGATAACAATGGTAGTATCAAATAAATCACCGTTTATATCGACGATCGATAATTGGTAATTCCCAGCACCCAATAGAGTAAAATACCCGTTGTTTTGCGGTGAATGTCCGGAAAGGGTATAAATATAAGGGGCCTGTCCACCATGGGCATGCGCACTTATGCTTCCGTTGTATATAACTGAAGCGCTGCTGAATTGATCGCCGGAAATGTCCCTGGTAACGAGGTCTGCACCAATCACACCCATTGATTTTGCATGGGGGTTTGGATGCTGACAAAAGCATTGGAATGGCTGCATTGCGGGAGTAAGCAGGAAAATTATTTTCAGTACTCCCCAGCAGAAATAATGATGATGACATTTAAACAAATCTGTTTAGAAATAAAGCATTGAAAAAAATCAACTGGATTCTTCGTTATACTACAAATGGAAACCAATCCCTAACAGCAGATTAATTGCCGACACAGGCACATTGTTAGTCGTTGTAAAGGAGCTTCCGCTATAATCATGGCTTTTAGTGCCCTTAGCCCCAGCAGCATACAAGTAATTCAAATCGATATTTAAAAAAACCATCTTAGAAAGATTAAATGATACATCACTACCAAGTCCAATACATATTTGTGCCGGCAAAGAAACCTTGTCTTGTTGGCCTGCTTCTGAAAAATTGGTAGTATTGATATAACTATACGCAGGTATGGAGGTTTTTTGTACGCCAAGTAATAGTTTTGGATAAAGGAAAATATTTCTATTCGAACTTACTACAATTATTTTATCAACACCAACCATTACACGCAGAATTTTCCACGAATTAACCGAAACGGTGTAATTATCCGAGGTAGCATACAGATTCTTCAGGTTATTCTGAAAAGCGCTTGCGTCAACTTTATTTTCTGTGCCCGACACCAAAAGATCGAGAGCTATATTATGTGAACACCGGTATGCCATTGATAATTCAACAGATCCACCTGGTTTGGCAAGGCCAGTCGTTTTACCATGCCCATCAGCATATAGATAATTTTGCCTGCCTGAGGCAAAACTTCCCGTAGGAACGCCAACTCCGCCAGATAATGTGATATCAATTTTAGTTTGCCCGAAACCATATTGCGCTGCGCTCAAAAAAAAGCCAGCAGTGAAAAAAGTAAGGAATCTACAATTCATAAACACTTTTTTGAATATACCTGTAACTAATGTTTTTCAATTTGGCATTTGTAGTTAATATAACATATCAAGGCTTACTCAGCGCTGTTATATTTACTTTATTTTCCATTTTAGCCCTTTCGTTTTCCTTTTTCAGAATATATTCAATCACTTCTTGTTTATCTCTAAGGCTTACCCTTTCGGTATTGGTGCCGTATCTTTTCCTTACAAATTTTAACAGCAAAGGTTTTGTATGTCCAAGTCTTGATAAATAGCCGATAAAAGAGAATAGTTTTATCCTCTCTTTGCCATTTACTAAAATTGTTTTACCATAATAAACATTATAATTCGTGGCAGGATAACCGTTGTCATAAATCGCTATATTATTTTGTTTTGCCAAAAGTCTCCACAAAGTTGACTTGTAGTTGATATTTACATATTTGGTTTCTTTTTCTATTGTTGTATCATAATAGACACCTAAACTTTCGATACTATCCAATTTAACTTTGATTATATCACTTTCATGACTTTTATTTTCCGGCAAAATTGGAATCGCCCATGGATGTACCAATTTGACGAGGCCAATTGTCGTATCATGATTAATATCGACAACGTATCCTTTTTTCACTGGCATAAAATCATAGCTTCTTTCATCACGCCAAGTACCGCGTTTCGGCCATTTGGATTGCAGCGAGTATCCCAGCTGACAAGATTGCAACAGTAAAGTAAAAAAGCACAATTGCAAAACTACTTTGAACATAAATCATCTATTTTCTCGCAGACAAGTTATCGGCATTCCATCCAAAAAAAGCTGTCGGTAAAAGATTAGACCAAAAGATGCTGCCGGTAAATGTTCCCGTGCCCTGATCCGGATTGAAATTACCAAAACTTGCATGATTGAGGAAGTCATTAACCAATGATTGACTAATAGCGCTCGCAGAATTATAGACAACACGATCCAATTTGTTATCCTTTAACCAGCTATTAAATGCATTATGTGTTATTTGACCTGCGGCCTGCGTGAAAGCACTTACGTATTCATCATTCAAAAAAGTTTTCCAATCCGACCCACCAATTCCATCCTTAGCAGCAGTGGATAACGCTCCGCCAACGATATTGGATGTTGCCCCCTTATACAGATCCGGTAGCTTTCCGTTATCAGCCCAATCCCATGCGTGATCAAAGAAATCCTGTACAGATGATGATTGAAATGCTCCTGATATTGCTCCGGTAACGGAGGCACTTAAAAGCTGATCTGCAGTTAATGATTGCTGAAGTTCGAGATCAGTAACACCCGTCATTATAAGATTCTGTCCTACACCTTCTGCGGCGCTGAGAGCAAGAGACCAGGCAGATGCACCCATGCCAGCTCCAAATGCAGGGCTCAGTACTTCTGTTGCACCGATGACCGCTCCATCTGCAATAATGGCACCCGCAACGGCTCCTTTCCACCAATCACTATTCCATTTTCCCGGATTCCAGTGTCCCCCGGACTCTATGGATGCACCACTATATGCGCCGACAACTGCTGCTGCTATCAGGACAATACATATTGGACATTTCCCGTTTGCGTCATTATACATCGCGGGATTGTTGGCCATTGCAGAGTATGGACTTGCCTGGTTTGTAATCGGGTCCTGATTATGCCAAATGCCCAGTTGCTGATCATAATACCTCGCATTAAAATCATATTCCTCAAGGCCAGTTCCATCATACCATTCGTGATTCTGCATTTCATTGCCCTGGAAGTGAAAATTATTATCTGTTTTACCCCATGCTTTGTCACTAATCCCATTCATGGTAAGGCCGTAGGGGTAATAATGCGTCTCCTCCTCTATTGGCCCGTGCTTAAGCGTTACCTGGAGGTTATCAAAATAAACATCTATATTACTTTCGTTACTGCAATAGACATATAAATACCCGCTCTTGGGCATATTGATATTAGTTGGAATTGCATTATTACCAGTAGAATGATCATTGACAACATCTGAGGTTGAACTTACCAGACTTGTACCTATGCTATTTGCTACCGGGCGGAATTGGTCATCAAATAATATCCAATTGATAGCGGCTTTCGGGGCATAGGTAGTATTAGAAGTTTGATCCTGGGTTCCATTGAGCATGGTCGTTAATGGCGTTGTTGTAGCCGTTGCACCATTTAATGAAGCCGCCGTAACTCCGCCGTGTAAAGCCGCGACTGGTTGACTTGCAGCCAACGCAGTAAAGAAATCAAGCAAGGAACTGGTGATTGGCTGATAAGTAGCAGTAGTCGTGGTATTATGCCAAACACTTTTACCGTAGATATTGACAATATCGCCTGCCATAACTTTTAATGTGATTGCAAGTCCGGTCTTATTACCTGTTGTGCCATTCCAGCCACTCAGCTTGTATATATTCGCACTGGCAGTTGTAGTCGGGTTTGTGGCATAGGGATCATTCACAGGTACTGAGGCATTCGCGTCGACGTAACTGTTATTGGTTACGCCTGACCACCAGGACAAAGGCGACACGGGTGTTATGTTTGCGGGAATGATATTATAATACTGTGATTCGAATGCAGAGGGACTTGAAGTAACGCCATTTACAGTCTGTGTTGAAGTTTCAACAGATGTTGGAGGATATATATCTGTTTGTGACTCATCAGTCAATACCATTCGTACACTGCCCAGGTGATCGCGCATGAAATAATCAAACACAAACTTTGGATTCGATCCGGGAACGTAACGCACCCTTCCCTGCTCATGCCCGAAAGCAACAAGGACATCAGTGTTGCCTGCATTTAAAGAAGAGAGCGACGCGTTGCTGTAATTAACAGATTTGTAGATGAAACCGTCTATATATTTCGTTGTGGTGGTAATATTGGTGGTATAATTATTACCATTGTATAACACAGATACATTATTCTCTATCGACTGTTTTTGCAGTTTATTGCCACCTGCATCATAAGTATATTGAATTGTTCCTTTGCCTGGAACTGTAATGAGGTTCGATAAGTTTAAGTCGTACTGATAACTGACAGCACTGATGTTTCTGTTATAATCACTGGTGATGTTTCCATTGGCGTCGTACCCATAATCTGTACTGGACACAGTCTTACCCGGGCTGGCAGGATAATGTAAATCACCCAAAGCGGATTGGGCATTATTCGCATTATCCGTTACATTTTGAAGGCGGTTGCTAAAGTTGGCCCCCGTTGTTGCATCTTTGCCAATGTTATAGTTGTACGAGAGATCGTCAATCAGTTGAGACCCGCCTACCATAAAACCATATCGTTGTGCCTGACCGAGATTACCGTTATTATCATAGGATAGCCCACCCACAGAAAAATTAAGGACCGCATTGCCCCAGGTATTAACGGTTGCGCTCTCATTGTATGGAGCTGATATTAAACGTCTGGGATTGTCATATGTATAGTCAAATTTCCGGAGAACACCATCGCTTTTACTTTTCCAGGCGGTACCAGCTATTGTGCCTGTAAATGATGGCGTAGCGTACGATCCTACCGAGGAACCTCCACCCGGCGCCATAGTACTTTGATCATAACCCAGGTCAAAACCAAAATAATTTGTTGTGCTGAGTGCCGTTTTTGCGAAATCACGGTTTGCTCCTAAGGTCCATCCGCGGACATTATAGTCATAGTTCATGCTTTCCAGGTTATTTCCAAATGTCCTCTTTTGAAGCATTCCTAATTCATCATATACGTTGGTTTCAACAAGCGAATTAGCGGTCACCGTAGTTCCATTGATAGTACTATTGATAACTTTTGAAATGGTAGTTAACCTTCCGCCTGCATCATAATTAACAATGCTTGCGACTCTGTGTGTCTGGGGATTGCTTGCACTGGCCAATGTCTGAGACACTAAGTTGACCAGCAATTTTCCGCTCCAGTCATATTGATTGGTAGAAATATCGGTACCGCCGCTTGAATTGATTGTTTGAGCCTGAATGAGGCGACCCCTTGCGTCATAAAAGTCTACATTATAAATGGATTGTCCACCATTAGTACCCAACACTTCCAGCCTGGTTCCAACCAGCATGCCACGGGTCATTGCCGATTGGGTAATTGTCTGCGCATAAGGCGGGGCCGCGTTGTTAGCCGCAATAAAATTGCCGTTTGCTGTACCATCTGTACTGCTGTTATTGATGGCTGCGGCCAATGTTGAAGAATTAGTTGCATTCATCCAATTGTAGTTGTCATAAAATGACTGGGATAAGGTTTCATTGGAATAATTGCTGATTATTGGATAAGCTATACTGGAAGAGGCGCTGTTAACGTGGGCGATCAAATCGTTATAGTTCGTCAAATTTGAAGAAGGATCCGTAATAAACCCTGTAGTAATTATTCTATCCAATGGATCATACTGAAAAAATTTCCAAATTTGATTTGCCCGCTGATAGCCGTCCTGTTGCATTACTAAACGGCCCCTTTGATCATAAACCATCCATTGTTCCCCGATTACTCCACCGGGTGTCCCTGGGTTCTTTCTTACAACAGCTCTGTTTTGATTATCGTATTCAAAATAATAGCAAAGCTCATCAATCTGAGACTGGCTTATTGTACCCCAATTACCGTCAATTAATTGCACGACATTTGGTGTGATCACGAAACGCAGGTTACCATAATCGTCATATACATAGTATGTACAGAGAAATCCGGCATGTGCGCTGCCCGTGCCATTGTCTGCTGCTGCCGTATTCTGTACTTTTTTTAAGACCAACTGTCCATACTGATCTTTATATTCAATAACCTGATGTCCGCTTTCATCAGTCAAAATAGATTTTATTAATGTATTGGCGCCATAGATTCCCTGGTAAGTTGGCAGCGCAGGAGACGTAGAAAACTGATTGGTTGTTGATTTATTTGTGGTCGCAGTCCACATGACAACATTGTCGCTGGCGCTGTTAACCAAATACCCCAATTGAGTATTATGATTACTTACTCCTTCAGACCCAACCCAACTTACACCAGGTGAAAAATTGCTTAATACACGCGCTACCGGTGACGATTCGTAAATCGTTTTACTATATGCCCAGTTGGGAACGGAGGAAGATGTGGTAGTTTCACCCGGTTGGTTATTCAGGTATCCATTATAAAACGCAACTTGTTCATGAAATCGGTCAAGTTTAAAATTTCCATCACCCGCCTGATCTCCTGTTGCCGGGCTGGTCACCGCAAAAGGGTTGTAACGGTAAATCTCGTTGGAGGTAGTTGCATCATAGATATTTGCTGCGACAAGATCATTGCCTGAGGGTGTGATTTGCTTTGACACCGTTTGAGTGGGCCGCCCAAACCCATCAAAGTATTCGGTCACCTGTTTTACGTCCGTAACCGAACGGGTCAGCAAATGAGTTGCACTTGCATCGGGGGCTGTAGCTGTCCATGCACGTGTATAATTCATCCTGCCTGTAGAAGGAAATGCGGCAGGCGACGTGTTTTGCGCCTGACAGAAAAAATAATTTAGCATAATACAAAACCCAATCGCAATAGCGCAGAGATATTTTAGCAGGATTATTTTATTTAGCATAGATAAATATTTTATTGCCGGATATAAGCTTCAGTTTTATTTAGATATTGCTGTTTACATACAAGGTTTGGCAGCCGGATGAGCTGACGTTAACACCATTGATAGTAACTGATGTCGCACTACCAGAACTTTGCGCTGAGCTTCCACAAAAAGTAAGCTGGATATTACCAGAAGTGCCGGTAGTTTTTGAAACGGTTAAATTATAGGTTCCCGCTGGCATCGAAATAGTTCCTTGTGTGGTTGGCAGATGCAGCGTATAACTTACACTTGTTGATACATTGGTGAATTTGACTGTGTAGCCCGTTTGTCCGACAGAATTTATACAGGTAATTGTTACTGACGAAACCGTGCAAGCAGTAGATGTTGGTTGGGCATCTGCATTTGCCTGACCATTCGTATTTACATCCCCGGTAGCGATATTATTAGCGTCTGTTTGACTGATATAGGATGTATAGGTGTTGGCCGCGACGGTATAAGGAATACTGACGCCATCATAACCAGCCGGGCAGTTGCTTTTTGTGAAATACCCGGTTTGTGGCTGGTTACCAACCGGCCTAACCAGCAACTGATACTGATAGTCAAATTGTTTAAGAATATTCTTATCGTCATCCCTGATAGTAAGCAGCCGGTTATACCCATCATATTCATAGTTCACAGTCTTGCCCGATGGATCGGTTTGGGATGTTTTACCAACGAGTGGACTATAAGTATAGGTAGTCATCAGCGCATCCGTTGGGAACACCCGGATATCATCCACAGGTCCCGTTAATACCATATTCTGCGTATAGGGCTGTTCATGAAAAACCCAATTGCTGCCCGATAAATTCCAATATTGAATCAGATACGATCTTCCGTTGACGGGTGCATAGCCAACCGTGTAGTTGCCATTGTAATAGTAATTTCCCGTATGCGCACCGCCGGCACTCCCCCCGGTCTCAAAACCTTCGTAAAAGAACTCATTGCTGGGAGTAGCCGAGTAAGCATTGTATGTGTAATTGATGGGAATAACATTGCTGCCCGAAGCAGTATTCGTTGATGGTGTAACCGAAAGGGTATAACTACCGGCTGGCATGTTAGAAAAGCTGACACTGTTCCCAACGGAGCAAGTATAGCCTGAAGCGGAACTATAACATAGGCTTCCTGAACCCGATCCGGCACCACTAAGAGTAAAATACGCAAAACAGGTAGTTCCACCTGTCAGCCATGAACCTGGTGATAATGTTATTGTAATTGTTCCCGAAAAGGCAACATAGAAATTCGCCGTTGAAGTACTATAATTGCTCCCGGGAATAGTATAACTGCCGGTTGTTTGTTGTGGCTGGATCGAAACACCGGCACTGGCATTCTCAACCCTTGCAACAGGATAGGATGTGTTGTATCCATAAGCGAGGGCAACCGGTTTTGCACCCGTTGAGGAGGTAGCCGCTCCCGTATAATTTGCAGCAGTTATCAGATTGTAATTACTTTGATCTACTGTAAATTGATCCTTAACTGATTGCATTTGTACAGAGCCAATTGTATTGTAGGTCACCGAAGCATCCAAATAAGTATTAGCAGCGCCGCCATAATTATAACTTCCAAATCCAGTTGCAAAAGAATTATGCTTTTCGACAATCGTTCCGTTTCGGTTGTCCACTTCGTGAACCGGAATGTTTATCCTGTTTGCCGCAGACATGGCAGCCAGTGCCTGGGATTCAGTGGAACCAGTTATCAATGGTATCCCGACATCATGTGGATAGTAAAATCGTTTGGACAAGGTCTGTGTTTTGGAATCCGTTGTTGACAACGTTTGTACCAATGCAGACTTGTTTGCGTTGTTGATGTCATACGTATAAGAACTGGTATTGCTCACATAGCTTGTAATATTACTGTTGGCCGTATTGTATTGCTGATAATCCGTTTGCTGAATGCTGCTCAGTAAATAATTTTCAAAAGCTGTTGAATAAAATCCATATGTATACCACCCGCCACCTGCAACTGATGGAAGAATCATTACACGCATGCCATAGGCACTATTGGAAACTGTAGATTGTGCTGAATAACTATAACTGGTTTCAAATAAAAGATTGCTGTTGGCATCGCGGACCTGCTTATCTTTAAGTAATCCTCTTTTAAATGCATAGCTGGTAGTGGGTGTATGCAAAAAAGACAATGCATTGCCAGTCGAAAGATAAATGTCATTAAAATCTGAAAAATTGGTAAAATTATAGACAGTAAGTCCACCTTTTTGATCAGATTCTTTTACATAGGAATATCCAACGAAAACACCATTTACATCATTTATCGTATAGGGGGAGCTTGAAAAATATACGTTGTAGGGATATCCATTAATTGTTCCCGTTGATACTTGCAGAACATTATAATTGGAGTTATAGATCTGGCCCGAAGGGGTACCAGCCAAATCTGTATAGCTGTATGTTTTGGTTATTTGTTCTCCCGAAACAAGCGTCTCTGAAAGGCTGTTCACCCGCAAGCCGCCTACGCTTACTCCGGAGCATGTATTCAATTCATAGGAAATATTCCAGGTCCCCCCTGTTAATGTTGCTATTGAATTTAATACACCTGCCTGTGCCATAGTAAGATTGGGAGTCCTGTTGATATTGAAAATGTCAGCAGGAATAGGGTTGGGAATTGTAGTGGGATAACCCAGATAGTCAAAAACAGGAGTAGTCCTGTCAGGAAGCGCCGCCGATGTATTGTAACCGAATGAAGCCAGCGTTAGTGGAGAAGATGTTGCTGATGTATTGCCGGTAACGGTGACGCTGTTAAGCTGGAGGCGCAGGTAATTTGTACCATAACCACTATTAAAATAACCATAATTAAAATTATAAGTTTGCAGTGTTATCGCCGGATTGTACGTCTTTTGTGTTATGGACGTTAAAGAAGCCGCATTGGGATCATCTGCCCTGGAAAAGGCATACGCGAAATCAAGTTCACCCAGTGATGAAATAATTGCCGAAACATATTTAGATCCAATGATGGTGTTCTTACCGGTGCTAAGATAGGTGTTTGTGTGGGCTGGCGTAAAACTGTTGTCCTGGGTCTCCATCCAGCTGTACTGATAGGTAACATCATTGTTCGGGGCTGCCTGGTAAGTAAAATTGATAACATCTTTTGAATTATAGGAAATGATTTGGGTCAGGTACCATGTACTTGTAAATGCCGGTATCAAAGACCCATACACAGTATCCAGCGACTGTTCTATGGCACCCGCGTTGGTGCCAAAATAAAATTGATTCCCCTTATCATCAATGACCTCAAAAGAGGAACTACTATACGCCGAACTATTAACAAAATTACTAGGTACAATCTTGTATCCATTATAATTTGAAAAAGCCGGGTTGCCATCTTTGTCAAAAGAAAACTGAAAATTAAAAAATGGGGTTTTAATATAATAAATATCGGGTTCCCCATCTGCAATTGGCTCTCCATTGGGTTCTGTCAAGCCGCTTAAACTATAATCGTAACCTGGGGAAACATTATAGAGCGTAGTAAAGAAATTGACATACCCGCCTGACCCGGTGCACCCCGTATAGACTTTCTGCCCCCATTGCCCGGTTCCAAGATATCCATTGTTAAATTCGTCGGGAAAGCCTCTGACAACTCTTGATATTGATCCCCCGGCGTTCAGTTGCCAGCCCAGCCCCACCTGACTTGCATACTCTGATACCCTCACTCCGCGACCATCTACATAGCTAAGCGAAACAGGTATTGCAAGCTCTCTTGAGCTTAAGTTACAAATGGGAATATTTACCTGGGCTGTCCCGGTGTAATAATCTACACCAACAGCTGCACTAGCCGCTGTCTTTCCAAGAAAACTATTGTTTGGAGAAGGGAATGAAAGAGCGCTGCTGCTTGTCAGTGTCTGGGAATCAACCACAATGCAGCAGCCTATACACAAAAAAAAACAATAAATAAATCTAATGGTCATATACACATTTTTTAATTTTTTTAGAAACTATAGCCCACCCGGAATTTAACAGGCTGGGTTTTTGGAACTTGCTCATAACTCAGGAAATCCCAGAGTAACTGCAACTTTGTCTTTTTCAACATCTTTGTTTTGATTGATATTATTTTACTTATTCCGACCAGGCCACTCTGCTGCCAGCTATTAAGACTTTTGAGGATATCACCGGAATAAAACTGTTGCTGGTAATTATACTCTAAGCCTCCCGAAGCATAGAAACTGCCCTTCAATTTAAAATCACCATATGACCTCAAACTTGCACCCTGGCCGCTGATTGCCAGGTGGCTGATATCACGCCCCCACCCCACTTTTACACTACCACCAAACCCAATGGCACTGCCCTTGTCATTAAGTTTGTACCCAACACTTAATCCCAAATCAGTTGTTGCAGGAAAAAAATAGCTTGAGCTTAATGTTTGGATATTGGTACCATATTCAAGTCTTTTAAGAAATGACTTTGTTTTTTGTGTATTGGGTTTAAAATCTGGCATATCGATATCAGCCCCCCCCTGTCCGTAGTTTTGTATCCGGTTTTTCAGGTCGTCAAGTTGCGATTGTGCACTGGCAACATTATCGGATAATGCAGACTGGGCATTGGGTCCACCCATTTGTGCACTGATCATTTGAGAAATCTGATCCCTGGTTTGTAATCCGGCAATAGCCTGTGAGGTCCCGTAGTTGCCGGCTGACGGAAAAAGGCTTGCAATGACAGAGTTCGATTTAATAAATTCCTGAAAGGCGGGCAGCCGCTCCAGCAACGTCATCATTTTCTTCATAATCTTATCGGGGTCATTCAGCATTTCCTGGTAGTCACGTACCTGTTGATTATAATAAAACAGCTCTTTGTTGTATTCGTCATAAAGGCTGGAAACAGATCCCGGCAAATGGGTAAACTGTAAGAGGTATTGTTTAATCTGCTCTTTCCTCTCCCGGACAAATTGCTTTAGTTGCTCGGCATCCTGAAACTTTGCCTCGAGTTGCTGCAATTTGGCTAACGAACCCTTGATTTCATTCATTCCCGCAGCATTAGTTTGCAGCAATTGCGGATATTGTTGTAAAAACTTTAATGAATTGGTCAGGGTATCAGTACGGGCATAGTAATTTCCCGCAAATTTCGAGTCGTCAAAAGTGGAGTCGGTATTGATTTTATTCTGAATTAAGGAATATTGCTGGTTGGTATTTAAAAGAAAAAGGTTCCTGGTTGCATTGGAATCAAGTTTATACAAATGTTGTTTGAGCTTCTCTTCCATTTTTTTAAGTCTCCGGATAAATTGCTGTGTCTGCGCACTCATTTCATAATTGAGGGAAGCCGTCCTTTTGTTCAAGGCAGACAGGATTTTCTGAGAAAGGTTAATAGGATCTTCGTTTGCAGCCTGGTTCTGCTGGCAGTGTGCAGACAGGAAGAAAAATAAAATAGAAAAAAACAAAAAAGAAGTACGCATGAAGAAGTATTGTTATTCGTAGTAAGAAAGTGGATTCAGCCCACCTCTTTCGTAAAGTCAAAACTTCCCTCCGGGGCAATTTTATATCACAATAACCAGGTATTTGGAAAGCAGCCGGCAGTGATCAGTTATTCCTTTAAAATGAATCGTGCGGCGTTTCGATGGCGTTGTTTGGAACAAATGGGCAGCGGTGAAGATTCTTTCATGATCAGTCGGTTTTGGTAAATGGCAGATTCAAAATTGACCAAGTTTTGGATACCAGACAACGTGGAAATTACCGGTTGTTTTTTGTTAACGCACTTTTACCGGCTTTCCTGTATCATTAACAATTGCTTTGCAAATTGTATTGCTAAATACTATAATTTTCAAGCACCAAAATCATCCCTGCTATGTACGCAACTACCCCGACCGTTAAAGTTATTATTGCAGATGATCATCACTTTTTTAGAAAAGGATTTAAACAAGTCATTAAAGAACGGATGCAAAATTCGATCGATTTTATTGCTGAAGCATCGGATGGCTTCGAATTACTCGACGCAGTGCGTGTAAATGTGCCGGACGTTGTGATCACCGATATAAGAATGCCCGGGATGAACGGAATAGAAGCTTGCCGGCAAATTAAATCATTGTTTCCATCAATAAAAGTGCTTGCTATGTCATACTCGGAGGAGATTAGTCACATTATGGGAATGTACCAGGCCGGCGCCAATGGTTATTTGCTGAAAAATATTACCTGTGATGAAGTTACGGAAGCTTTAAACATAGTAAGGCATGATATACCTTACTATAGCAGTTCATTACGGGAAAAAGTATTTGGAAATTTCACCATCAACAAACTAAAACGTTCCTCAAAAAATACAATTCAATTTTCCGCGCAAGAGACGAAAATAATCAAATTGATTTGTTGCCAGTACACAACTAAAGAAATTGCCCATTGCCTGAAACTTAGTACAAGAACAATTGATGATCACCGGCAAAATATACAGGAGAAAACATGCGCAAAAAATGCAGTAGGCATAGCGATATTTGCCATCGTCAACGAAGTAGTAAAACTAGAAGAGCTCAGCAATACACAAGAAAAGTTATTTCCGCCATTACAACAGACCATAAAAAAAGAAAAGCAATTTGGTAAAACTATTAAAGGGCTGCCTCAATAAGCAATCCAACCTTTTTTGCAAGATTGTTTCTGGCGCCGCCGGTAGCATCCTGTGTAATATGCGTACTTATATAAATCTGTGTTTTATCATTTAATATTTTAAAATAGACGCCCGTGACAGAACTCCATTCATTAAAACGTAAGCCGCGCTTTCCAACTACCGCTTTGTTTTCCAAACTGGTTGATTTAATTTTATAACCCTTTTCAACAAGCGCTTTTTCAATAATAGATAACAATGTTGTGTCAGCAACAACTTTTGACTTTTCTATATAATATTCTGCCGACGTTTCAAGTGTCCAAAAAGGGGTTTTATTATTGTTTATTTCGGTAGAGTATCTGCTAAAATCAATATCGGCGGCTGATTTGGGGAAATCTGATAGTTTAGCAGTTCCAACGCAACAGCAGTAAGTCAAACATAAAAGAGATACACCTGTCTGTAAGAAAACTTTAAAAATATGCATGTCCAAAAAAATTTAATTTTAAAAGTAGATTGCTAAATCATTCTCCAGCCGACCCATTTTTATGTCCCTATAAATGTTGGCAATTACAGTCAATTTTCCAAACATCCCCGGGTAATTAACAAGCAGATAAAAGATATAGATGAAAGTACTTAGAAAACACTTACCGGGCGTGTAATGTTTTTCGTGTAAAAAACAGACCCAAGTCGCTGGAATTCATCTGTGAGCCGGCGGTGAAGTATTATGTACTGTGGCAAAACAAAATTTCTACGTAAAGGCAGACAGGATGAGTAAAAGGACGGGGATGCCGGTAATCGTGATTCCTATATACGCAAACCAGGGATGGCGGTAGCGGCGCTTTATTACTTCATAGTTGTTTATCAATGCTGGCCCAAATACAACGCCGTATCTTTTGTAGCCACAATGACTGCAAATTACGTTCGCTTCTTTATCATAGGGGAACATTGGTATCCACGCTATATTCCAGTATAAACTTTACACCATTGTATCGATGGCTTTTCCTGTCGCCGGCAGTATTTTTCGGAAGGCTTATAGAATTCACATGCCAATTGTATCACGCCTCGTTTATTTTCCGTTGAAGCCGCAAGGGGTAGTTACGAATGAACACATTGCCCGCGGGAGAAATATTGATGCTGCCTTCCGTTACAAGAAGAATTTCACGTTCCATATATTGAAGTTTTGCAATCAGGCGCTCGACTTTCCGCCTGTCTTTTTCCTCAGTTAATGCCCCATACAATTGGTGATTATAAGTGACAAGGTTGTAAAGTGTTTGCATATTATTATTCTAAAAAATCTCAACGATAATGTGTGTTTTTTGATTTCTCCACCCCGGCACCTGCAGGTTTTTCTTTGCCGATATTGCTATTAATATTTTTAATGGGCGTCATTCCCCAAGTTGCACCTATTTTACCGGACTATTGTTATATATACCTGCAGATTGTTTATATGATTCACACATTCACTTTGCATAAAGACGTAATCCTTGCTCCTCGTACAGCAACTCATCATTGATTGCGCCGCTTTCGAAATGACGACAGCTAATCCAACAAAATTGGCCTACACGGAACCTTTAAATCAAGCGTACAGGTAAACGTTTAGTCCGGTCTTTAGGAATTGTTACATGGAATAGATTGGTTCAGCTATTTTTTATATTACCCGGATACCAGAATTTGCAGGTACCAAATCCAATATCCATGCTGAATATCCTGGTTGTCTGTGACCACAAAGCTTCCCGCGAAACCCTCTGCCGCCTTTTAACCGCCCAGCCCTTTTTCCATGTGATGGCTGCTTGCGCTGATACGTATGCGGCCATTGCTATTACCGGGCGCCAGCAACCTGATATTGTTTTTATCGATGGCAGTACCGACCCGCACGCAGCCGTCGAAGCCACAAAGAAAATCATGTTGGTTTCAACAGCTGGCATTATTGCGCTATCGCGTCAGGCAGATGCTGGCTTTGCAGCAAACATGCTGGCTGCAGGTGCACTCGGTTACCTGACCGGTCATTCTTCCGATATTGAAGTGATCACTGCGATTGAAGAAGTGTCGAAAGACAATCTCTACTGTTGTCCCGAAACAAAATACCTGCCGGTCCCGACACCGGAACGCTTATCCTCTTTCAGGAAATCAATCGCTTCGCTCCGCGACAATACCCGGAAAAAGATCGATGAAGCTGCCAGATTCCACTGGCACGGGATTTTGAAATTTACCCATTGAACCAATCTTTAAACTATGATAAATATTATAATAGCTGACGATCATAAATTGTTCCGTGAAACCCTGGCTGTTTTGCTCGGCAGCGATGACCGTTTCAGGGTGATTGCCAGTTGTGGTGACAGCCTGGAAGCTATCGGGAGCATACAACGGGAAAAACCGGATATTGTACTGATGGATATTGATATCCGTCCAATTTCAGGAATTGAGGCCACAGAGAAAATTTGTGCTGTAACTGCTGCCAGGGTAATTGGCTTGTCTATGCACAACCATCCGTCATATGTAAAGAAAATGATGCGCGCCGGTGCCATGGGATATGTCACCAAGAACTCGTCGAAAACGGAAATATTCACGGCTATCGTTGAAGTAAACAAAGGAAACAAATTTATTTGCCAGGAAACAAAAACAATGTTTGCAGAAGCAGTACTGGAAGGTAACGTTGCGCCCCCGCATGCTGGCTTGCTGACTGAAAGGGAATTGGAGATTGTCAACTATATAAAAAAGGACTTTCATCCAGAGAAATTGCCGGCCGGATTAGTGTCGCGCTAAAAACAGTAGAGGTGTGCCGTCATAGTATCCTCAAAAAACTTAAATTGAATAATTCCTGCAGCCTGGTAGAGTTCATGAATCACAATACCGGTTTTCTTGTCTGAGGATGGTGCCTGGTCATTCTGGAGTGAATGTCATGACCTAATGAGAAATAAGTCGTTTGCACATAATCTACGAAAATCTATTCACTGTTTTTATGTACCAAACTGCCCTTAGAATTCCTGCATAATTCTTTCCAGGCTCCTTAAAATAGTTTTCCGGCCTATTTGTCCTCTTTGTAATTTTGCGCCGCTATGCAGATAACCAAAGAATGGTCGGAACCTAAGCCCTTTGAGTTTGGAAAGAACATACAGGTGAAATCTTCTCACCCTAATTTTTCCTTTAAAATATATTCGGCCAAAGGAAAATCGGTGGAAGGAATAATTACCGAAAGAGTACACATTATCAATGCCGATAATGAAGTAATACGTCTTATCCGTCTGCCCATGATCTCCTTTCGGGCCAACACCAATGATGAATTGCACGTGGAATTTGAAACAATTTAACATTCCTACTGTAACGGTTTTTGTCTTTGCTCCGTCCTAGTTTTGATAGCTGATTAAAATCACCTGATATTTCGTCATATGGAATACATCCTTTTATTTTTTGCATTCGCAGGCCTTGTCCTTCTCATTAAATACTGGCCAGCGAAAAAAAACGGTTGATCTGTCAATGAATAAGCCAAGCAGACCGGCCAGGCCGGACAGCTTCTTTTTTTAAAACCATTGGACCATTGACTTCGCCTGTCCAGTGAACAAAATGGCTCTTACCTCAGGACTTTCTTTACTGGCGTTGAGCGTCTGCACCATTTGATTCATCCCGTTTATTTTTTATGGAGTGAACCGAGAACCCTGCTAAAAGAAAAAATTCCATGCAAAAAATTGACACAATTGGAAGTATATATGTCAGCCGAATCAGATCAGCTATAAAATAGTGACAACTCACGTC